>ENA-ORSJ01000127-ORSJ01000127.1-human-gut-metagenome-genome-assembly--contig:-NODE-127-length-86558-cov-25.468712_pt1 | contig 86558 bp, 64 predicted proteins | sample MGYA00242191_ERZ509158 | MGnify/ENA primary metagenome ERZ509158 (study PRJEB26280, sample SAMEA2338623) | human gut metagenome | biome: human gut; feature: human-associated habitat; material: faeces...
GAGTTATTCGTGTTCAAAATCATCCCAGCTTGTAGCAATACAGGTTGGGATTTTTTCGTTCTCAAAAATGAGAATACCCGTTGTTCGCAACGAAAAAGATCCGTGAGATCCGTGTGCGAAAATTCAAGTTTCTGCTTATCGTAAATCAATCCTCGCTGAGGAGTTTCTTGATTTCCTCATCGGTCTTGGTGAGTTTGTCTTTACAGAGTTTCACCAAGGTTTTGGCACGTTTCAACTGCTCGGAGAGCTGATCAATATCGAGTTCATCATTCTCCATTCTTTCTACGATTTCTTCAAGTTCTCTTACGGCTTGTTCGTATTTCATTTCGTCTTTTTCCATTTTTTTATTTTTGTTTTGGAGTTAACAGTGGATATTTTAAAGCTTTTGCCCTTACAGGGCGACAAGATTGCGTCCTTTATTACCCAGGGCGATGCCCTGGGCTAAGAGCTTTTGGGCCTTCAGCCCGTACTTAAACCACATGCAAAACTTCAATAAATTATAAACTATTATTCAACTTTTGCCTTCACGCTGCCCTCGGCAAGCCTCGTTTCAATGATGTCGCCAGACTTCAGTTCTGAGGCAGAACGGATGCTTTTGCCATCTTTCAGCGTGATGCTGTAACCGCGTTTCAGCAACAATTCGGGGTCTTGTGCCAGAATGCGCTGGGAAAGAAGCTGCAGACGATGACTCTCGTTGAGCATCTTCCTTTCCAATATCGGCTGAATATTCTGAGAAAGAATCTCGAAATGGCGCTGGGCTTCCGATAGTTTCGACTGGACATTTGTGCTTAAACGGCTCATCAAACGGTCGAGATAAGCTCCCTGCTTCGTCTTCACCAGTGAAAACTGAACAGGAATCGTGTTGCTCAGTCTGTCGAGCCTCATCTTCTCTACCTGCTGTCGGTGCTTTACATTCTGCACGATAGCCTCTTGCGCATTCACCACACGGGCATAAACCTCAGTAAGATGATTAACGAGGAAGGCGGCAGCGGCTGTCGGTGTCTTTACACGCTGGAAAGAAATCATATCCAGAACACTCTCGTCTCTTTCATGTCCTATTCCTGTGATGATAGGCAGCGGGAAGTTTGCCACATTCTCGGCAAGCGCCAGGGTGTCGAAACCCGAGAGATCGCTCGTAGCGCCACCGCCTCGAATGATGACTACGCAGTCAAACTGTTCCCATTCGGCATTGATACTGTCGAGGGCAGCTATCACACTCTGCTCTACCCCCTCGCCCTGCATCGTAGCCGGAAAGAGGCGGGTTTGAAACTGCAGACCATAATCGTTATCGGCAAGCTGGTTGCAGAAATCACCATAACCTGCTGCCGTAGCACTGGAAATGACGGCGATGCGCTGGCAGAACATCGGGAGCGCCAACTCCTTCTGCAGTTCGAATACGCCCTCTGCTTTCAGTGTATTGATGATTTCCAGCCGCTTGCGCGCCATATCGCCCATCGTATAGTTAGGATCAATATCGTCTACTATCCAGGAGAAGCCATAGTTTTCATGAAACTGCGCGTGTACCTTAAGCAGCACTTTCATTCCGGCATGAATGCGCTGTCCGGTGATGCGCTCGAAATTCGGTTTGATGAACATCCATCGGTTTCGCCAGCAGGAGGCATGCGCCTTGGCAATGGGCGTATTAGACCGCTCATCCTTCTCGATGAGTTCCAGATAGCAGTGCCCGCCGTAGCCCTCGCGAGCCTCGGAGAGTTCCGCTTCCACCCAATAGCTGTCGGGCAAGGACATCGAAATGACGTCGCGGACCATGGAGTTTAATTCATAGAGAGAAAATCTTTGCTTCATACTCTTATATTTTTGGCACTGATTTTTTTAGACACGGGATTTTTTTAGGCACGTTTTTTTAGGCACGGATTACACGGATTTTTTATCAGAAAACAAGGGCGCGAGCCTCCGTGTAATCCGTGTAATCCGTGCCTTATTCTTTTTTCTCCGTGCCTTATTTTTTCTCCGTGCCTTATTTTTTCTCCGTGCCTACTTAATCGCTTTTCCCGTCTGATAAGCCTTCCAGAAATCAGGCACACCATATCCGAATACATTATCGGGATGATGCTGATTATTACCAGCCAATCTCACGAGTTTCATAATCTGTTTAGCCGTCTTCTGAGGCAAAGACTGCCAGAGACACGCTACCATTCCGGCGATGAGCGGAGAAGAGAAAGACGTTCCGTTATCATTGATGATATTTCCACGGCCCGTAATCACACAGGTAGGACTTCCGTAAGCCATCACATCAGGCTTGATTCTGCCGTCAGCAGTAGGTCCCACGGCACTGAAAGCCGCATTCTCGCCCATTTCGTTTACGCTGCCCACGGTAAGGATATTGCGTGCATCGGCAGGGAAATTGATTTTCTTCCAACTTCCCATTCCGTCGTTTCCTGCAGAATTGACACAGATGATTCCCTTGTCAGCACACATCGAAGCGGTGCGGGAGATGAGGGTAGAATTGCCGTCCTGCTCATAATAATGATGGTTGGTAGACACATCATCGAAGCCATGATAGCCTAACGAAGAGTTGATGACATCCACGCCGCAACTGTCAGCATATTCAGCCGCAAAAGCCCAGTAATCCTCTTCTGCCAGACTCTCTGTGCGCTCATCTTCACAGCGCACCAGCAGATATTGAGCCTCAGGCGCCACTCCCACGAATTTTTCGGGTTCGTTGGCAGCCATCGTAGAAAGCACCATCGTTCCATGCTCCATCTCGGCAAAAATATTCTTGGATTGAGGAACCACAAAGTCCTTAATGCCCGCCAATCTGATATTATGCAGCGCCGGAATCTTATCCACATTCATGAATCCGCCGTCGAAGACAGCAATCATCATTCCTTTGCCCAAATGTCCGGTTCCATGCAGCCGCTTGCCGTTGAGCGACTGAATCTGCGCATCGGCAGCACCATATTCGCCTACTCCACCAGTCCAATCGTTCAATCCCCTGCGAACGCTACTTCTGACGCGCTGACTGACAGAATCGGGAGCAGTGAAGACCTTCATCTTCCGGGTGATGAAATCGAGATCATCCAGTTTCCGTAGTTCCTTCTCCTTATGAATGCGGACCAGCAGGGTATTGTTCCACTTGCTCTTGCCCACAATCTCGATGCCTGCCTCGCTTACAGCCTGCTCATAAGCAGGAGCTACAGGCAAATCGGTAACATCGATGGGCAGATTCTGTCTCTTTCTGCGCTCTATGGAACGGGGAGAGAGAAAATCTGCAGGGCGACTTACCGAGAAGGGAGTGTGACTGAGGTCTTTGTCTCTGAGATAAAGACGATACATCATACACTTGCCTCCCGGATACGACACCATATCGGTTTCGGCGATGCGGGGCAACCGCATCAGTTGCTCAAAATTGCTAACCCTGTCTTCGCGAGCAAACAAAGAAAGAGCGGTCATTAAAAATGCATAAAGCATCAAATATTTTTTCATCATTATATCGGTAGTCCGGTTTGTTATTGTTGTTGCTGCAATATTTTTGTATTGCATTTATTAATCAGTTGAATTGTTTATTCTGAAGTGCAAAAGTACAGAAATTGTACGAAAACGCCAAAGGAAAAGGGAAGTTTTTATCATGAAATGCAAGTTTTTCTCATATATATAATAAGGTATCAGATATTTTTTGTACTTTTGCAGACAAGTAGCCACTGCAATTGCATTCTGAAAGAAGCTGAGCGAGCGGCTATGAGGAAAAAACAGATATAAATGGAAAATAAACAAGCGACATTAGAATTAGGTACGAAGCCGGTGGGTAAGCTGCTCGTTCAGTACGCCCTGCCAGCGATGATTGCGATGACCGCCGCCTCACTCTACAACATCGTTGACCGAGTATTCATCGGTCAGGGTGTGGGAGCCATGGCCATCTCAGGTCTCGCCATCACCTTCCCCTTCATGAATCTCACCGCCGCTTTCGGAGCCGGTGTGGGCGTAGGAGCGTCTACTGCCATCAGCGTGAAGTTGGGACAAAAAGACTATGCCACAGCGCAAAACATTCTGGGTAACACAATTTCTCTGAATCTCATCATCGGTATCGGACTGAGCATCATCTGTCTGCTCTTTCTCGACCCTATCCTGAGATTCTTCGGAGCCAGCAACCAGACGCTCATCTATGCACATGAGTATATGGTCATCATCCTGCTGGGTAACGTGGTGAGCCACATGTATTTCGGCATGAACGCCCTGCTCCGAGCAGCGAGCAAGCCCAAGCAGGCGATGTACGCCACCATCTTCACGGTGGTGATGAACGTGATACTGGATGCCCTCTTCATCCTCGTCTTCAAATGGGGAATACAGGGTGCCGCCATCGCCACCATCCTATCGCAGCTGATGGCGCTGATGTGGCAGTTCAAGCTCTTCAGCAACAAGAGCGAGCTGCTCCACTTCAAGAAAGGCATCTACAAACTGAAGAGGAAACTCGTGGATAATATCCTTGCCATCGGCATTTCGCCTTTCCTGATGAACGTGTGCGCCTGCATCATCGTCATCTTCATCAACAACCAGCTGGTGCGGTTCGGAGGCGACCTCTCCGTGGGAGCCTACGGAATAGCCAATGGTATTGCGATGGTGTTCGTGATGTTCGTATTCGGCGTAAACCAGGGAATGCAGCCTATCGCCGGATACAACTATGGAGCCCAGAAACTGGACCGACTGATTCGCGTACTGAACCTGAGCATCCTTGCCGCCACCGCCATCATGGTAACGGGCTGGCTGATAGCGATGTTCCTGCCTTACTACTGCGCGAGAATGTTTACTACCGATAAGCAGCTGATAGACCTGGGCATTAAGGCAATCAGAGTAGTGATGTTCTGCTTCCCGGTCATCGGGTTCCAGATGGTTATCACCAACTTCTTCCAGTGCATCGGAAAGGTGAAGATCAGTATCTTCCTCTCCTTGTCGAGACAGTTGCTCATCCTCCTGCCGCTCCTGGCTTTTCTGCCAATGATATGGGACATTGATGGAGTATGGTACAGTATGCCTATCTCCGACTTCGCTGCCGCAGTCATCGCCGGAGTCGTAATGATGTGGTACATGAACAAGCTGAAAAGACAACACCAAGAACAGCTAAAAGTTAATAGTTAATAGCAGCTTCGCCGTTTAGCAAGATTGCCCTATAAACTATAAATTATAAACTATAAATTATGAATAAGATTATCATAAACGTAGGTCGCCAAATAGGTAGCGGCGGCCATATCATCGCCGAGAAGCTGGCGGAGGATTTCGGTTGCAAATGTTACGACCGTGAGCTGCTGAATCTTGCCGCCAAGGAGAGTGGATTCTCTGAGAAATTCTTCGAGCAGAACGATGAGCAGAAGGGATTCTTCAAGTCTCTCTTCCATACCCATCTGCCCTTCCTGAGCGATAACAATTTCTATCACAACGACTTCTCGCAGGAAGGTCTGTACAAGTTCCAGAGCGACGCCATCAGAAAGGCTGCCGATGAGGGCAACTGCGTGTTTGTGGGCAGAACCGCCGACTATGTGCTGCGTGATTACAAGAACGTGATCAACATCTTCATCACCGCCAATATCGACGACCGCATCAAGGCAGTATGCAAGCGAAAGAACATCGACAGAGCCAGCGCCCGCAAGTTTATCGAAAGCCACGAGGAGCAGCGCGCCTCTTACTACGATTACTATACAGGCAAGAAGTGGGGACACTGCGAGAGCTACGACCTCTGCATCAACAGCAGCCATCTGGGAATCGAAGAAACAGAGAAGTTTATCGCAGAATTTATCAGAAAGAAGTTCGGACTTAGTGATTAATTATTAGTGATTAGGGATTAATTTTAGGGACATAAAATATAAAACATCATATAAATGAAGAAGATTATGCTTTTGGGCTCAGGCGAACTGGGCAAAGAATTTACCATCGCCGCAAAGCGAGCAGGACAGTACGTCATCGCTTGCGACAAGTATGACAATGCACCAGCCATGCAGGTAGCCGACGAGCGGGAAGTATTCTCGATGCTCGATGGCGACGCATTGACCGCAGTGGTAGAGAAACATCACCCAGACATCATCGTGCCTGAGATTGAAGCTATCCGCACCGAGCGACTCTTCGACTTCGAGAAGGACGGCATTCAGGTTGTGCCTTCTGCCCGTGCCGTAAACTACACCATGAACCGCCGTGCCATCCGCGACCTTGCCGCCAAGGAACTGGGTCTGCGAACCGCCAAGTATTTCTATGCCAAGACCTTCGAGGAGTTTAAGAACGCTGCCGATGCAATCGGTTTCCCATGCGTAGTGAAACCTCTGATGAGTTCAAGCGGCCATGGTCAGAGCTATGTTCACAACGATGATGAACTGAAGGAGGCTTACAAGGAAGCAATGGAAGAAGGTCGTGGCGACGTGAAGGAAGTAATCATCGAGGAATTTATCGACTTCGATTCAGAGTTCACTCTCCTCACCGTCACCCAGAAAGACGGTCCTACCCTCTTCTGTCCACCTATCGGCCACGTACAGAAGGGCGGCGACTACCGCGAGAGCTGGCAGCCATTCCAGATTCCAGAGGAGGCTTTGAAGAAGGCTGAGCACATTGCCGGCGAAGTAACCAAGGCATTGACAGGTGCCGGTCTCTGGGGCGTAGAGTTCTTCCTGAGCAAGCAGGGCGAGGTTATCTTCTCTGAGTTGAGTCCTCGTCCACACGATACAGGTATGGTAACCCTCGGTCACACCACTAACCTGAGCGAGTTTGAGCTCCACTTCCGTGCCGTGATGGGCTTGCCTATCGCCGGAATCCATCTGGAGCACATCGGCTGTTCTGCCGTCATCCTCTCGCCAGAGGAAAGCACCGAGCCATTAAACTACAATATGCTCGATGCCCTGAAGGAAGACCACACCCGCATCCGTATCTTCGGCAAGCCAGAGGCTCACGTAGGTCGCCGCATGGGCGTCGTACTCTGCTACGGCGAGAAGGGCGATGACCTCAATCAGCTCCGCGACAAGGCAAAGCGTCTGGCAAAGACTGTATTGGGAACCGACCCATACATGAAGAAATAGACATGAAAGAATTAGGAAGAATTATCACATTACCCAAGATATTCGACCCTAGAGGCAACCTGACAGTGGCAGAGGGAGAGACGCATATTCCCTTTGCCATTGCCCGTACCTACTGGACCTATGATGTTCCGGGCGGAGAAAGTCGCGGTGGCCATGCTCACAAGGAATGCCAGGAGTTCATCATAGCAGCCAGCGGTTCCTTTTCGGTAACACTGGATAATGGAGAACAGAAGAAGACCTATCATCTTAACCACCCTTGGGAGGGACTGTTCGTAGATGTCAATATCTGGCGAACACTGGATGATTTCTCTTCCGGCTCATTGTGTCTGGTTCTGGCTTCCCACAAGTTTGAGGAAGAAGACTACATACGCGAATATGACGAATATCTCAGATATGCAAGACATCATGTTTGAAATCATCAAATATACCCCCGAATATCGCCAGCAATGGGATGAGTATGTGGCAAAAGCCCGAAACGCTACGTTTCTCTTTTACCGCAACTATATGGATTACCATTCCGACCGGTTCAAGGACTATTCCCTGATGTTCTACAAGAACGGAAAGCTCCATTCCATCCTGCCAGCCCATCAGGTAGGCAAGACCCTCTGCTCGCATTTCGGACTCACCTATGGCGGACTGATCATGAACATTCACGTCACGATTTCAGATGTCTGCCAACTCTTTGAGGAACTGAATGTCTATCTACGTCTTCAGGGTTTCGAGGAGGTACAGTATCGTCCTATTCCCTGGATCTATCATCTCCATCCTTCAGAAGAAGATCTCTATGCCATCTTTTGGAAATGCAAGGCTCATCTTTCGCTCCGCAATATCGGCACAACCATCTTCATGCAGCAGAAATTGCGCTGGCGCAAAGACCACCTGCGCCGTCTGAAGAAGGCTCATCAGAATGGAGTGACCGTAGTGAGAGATGCAAGCCTGTCGGAATTCTGGGAGGTATTGAATGAGAACCTGGAAAAGCGATTTGGTGCAAAACCGGTACACACGCTTCAAGAAATGGAACTTCTGAAAAGCCGATTCCCCGAGAATATCATCCAATACAATGCTTATCGCAACGGGCACATTATAGGAGGCCTCACCTTTTATATTACCCAGCAAGTGGTACACGGTCAATATAGTTCTACCAACGATGAGGGAAAGGAATTCGGAGCCATGGAGGCTATCTACGAACAGATTATGTATCATGATTACCCCGATTATCCCTATCTGGACTTCGGCAGTTCTACGGAACAGCAGGGAGCCTGGATCAACGAAGGCCTCATCGCCCACAAGGAAGGTTACGGAGGAAGAGGCGTGGTTTATGATACTTACGAATGGAGATTATAATAGTTGATAGTTGAAAGTTGAAAGTTTATAGGGCTTAGCCGTTCGCAAGGTTGCTGTAAACTATAAACTTTCAACTATAAACTATAGAAAAGCCCTATAAACTATCAACTTTTAACTATAAACTAAATCAATATAACTGTCACACCACGAGCAGCTTGCGCACCCATAACCAGTGCCTGCTCGATATCGGCAGTCTTGGAAGGACCACTGATGAAAGTACCGAAATTGTACTTCGGATCCATCTCAATACGGGCATAAGCCTCATGCATATTGTTCACAATCTTCTCTTTTTCGAGGAATATCACAAGGTATTCCGAGATGAAAAGCACCGCTTTCTCCTTCATGGTCTGAGGAATCCAGACGCAGCCATTCTCGGCAACACCCACTTCACCACGAACAATACCCACATCAGTACCATTCAGGTCATTAGCCTCAGCCACCGTATCAGGATTCTTCTGGGCAATCGTGATTTCTGGCAGATGAGAGGCAAAGACCTTGGCTTCCGGATAAGCCTTCTTCACCAGCTCATCCAGACTCTCACCCTCCTTCGCCTCTATCACATGGCCACCTACCGATTCCGTCATCTCAATAAACTGTTTCAGCGTATCCTCATACTGGATACCCTTCACATCTACGGCAGGCATATCGAATTGAACATGCGTATTCTTACGCAACTTGTTCAGGAAATCTTCTTTCTTCATTTTACTTTTCCCTCCTTCCATAATTGATGAAAACTCTTCTTGGCAAACTCAGGCATGGCGTGACCGATACCCCAGGCATTCCAATTGCTGAAGTGCGTGCAGCATTCAGGAATCAGATTGGCGAGTGGCGCAAACTTCAGGGCTTTGGTGTAGAGCGCAGGACGGTCGAAGAGATACTTCATACCATTCGACATCGCCTTCTTCACAGGATCTGCCTTGCCCAACTTCTCCAGACTCTGGCGCCATACGTAAATCTGCGAACCCGGTCCTACCTTGGAAGGACAGACATTGTCGCAAGACAGGCACAAGGTGCAGGCAGAAACATTGTCGCTGTACTTCTGAGGATTCTTCAGCATACCCAGGTTCACACCAATAGGACCCGGAATAAAATAGGTGTAACTGTAACCGCCTGAACGACGATAAACCGGACAGGTATTCATGCAGGCACCACAGCGCATACACTTCAACGTCTGCCAGTGGTCCTTATCAGCGAGAATGTCGCTTCTGCCGTTATCCACCAATACCACATGCATCTCGGCACCCGGACGAGCCTGGCGGAAATGAGAAGTGAAGGCGGTGGTAGGCTGACCGGTTCCGCAGCGACAAAGCAGGCGCTGGAACACAGCCAATGACTTATAATCAGGAACCAGTTTCTCAATACCCATCGCTACGATATGGAGCTTAGGCATGGAAGTAGTCATATCCGCATTACCCTCGTTGGTGCAAACCACGCAATCGCCGGTAGCAGCCACACCGAAGTTACAACCGGTCATACCTGCTCCAGCTTCCATAAACTGGTCGCGGAGATGATGACGGGCACAGCGGGTCAGGTAAGTAGGATCGTAGTTGCCGATTTCCTTGGAGATACCCTTCTCCTCGAACATCTTACCTACCTCCTCACGCTTCAGGTGGATGGCAGGCATCACGATATGGCTAGGCTTCTGATGCAAGAGCTGGATGATGCGCTCACCCAGGTCGGTCTCTACCACGTCAATGCCGTGCTGCTCCAGATAAGGATTCATCTCGCACTCCTCGGTGAGCATCGACTTCGACTTCACCATCTTCTTCACGTTATGATCCTTCAGGATACCGAGCACAATCTCATTAAATTCCTGTGCATCCTTTGCCCAATGCACCTTTACCCCGCGACTCTCCAAATTCTTGGAAAACATATCGAGATAATCGGCAAGATGGGTAATCGTATGCATCTTGATTTCAGACGCATGCTCACGTAGGTCTTCCCACTCAGGAAGTTCCTGCGCCATTTTATCTCTCTTCTGACGAACAGACCAGAAGGTAGCGTCGTGCCAGGTGGTCTTCTCTACGTTCTGCGTAAACTTCGCAGCTCTCTTGGAATGTTCTGTACTCATAGTCCTGCAGCTAATATTTGAACAACATGAATAAACTTGATCGGCATATTCTCTTTCTTGGCGATTCCCGCCATGTGCATCAGGCAGGAAGAATCCGAACCCGTTACATACTCGGCACCTGTAGCCATGTGGCGCTTGATCTTATCTTCGCCCATACGGGTAGAAACGGCAGGCTCCTCAATAGAGAACATACCGCCGAATCCGCAACACTCATCCTTGCGCTCCGGTTCGTGGATGGTAATGCCTTCCACCATATTTAATAAGTCGATGATTTTGTTGAAAGGCTTGATGTGGCGCTCAGAAGGAGATGACAATCCCAGTTCGCGCACACCGTGACAACTGTTGTGTACACTCACCACATGCGGGAACTTGCCCGGCACATGATCCACCTTCAGCACATCGTGAAGGAACTCCACAACATCCATGATTTTCTTTGAGGAAATACACTCGTGCTTACCCTCAAAGATTTTAGGATAATACACCTTTACGTAAGCAGCACATGAGGCAGAGGGAGCTACGATATAATCGTAATCCTTGAACAGCTCATCAAATGTCTCTATGACCTTCTCCGACTTGTACTGAAAACCGGCATTAGCCATTGGCTGGCCGCAGCAAGTCTGTTTTTCGGGATAACCCACGTCTAGTCCATAATGCTTAAGCAACTTGTATGTAGCCACACCCGCTTCAGGGTAAAGGGCATCCACATAACAAGGGACGAATAATCCGACTTTCATTGTTGTTATATTTATCTTGTTTTCTATTTGTTTATTCTTTTTCTACATGACTAAAAGCCGCTGCAAAAGTAACAAAAAAATAGTAAAAATAAAAGATTTTATGGAAGAAATTATGAGAATTGATGTTATTTAACTGTAAAGAATTGCAGAAAATTTGGAATAATCAAATAAATAGCGTAACTTTGCATCTAGAAATAGAGTGTCTACCATTTGTGAACTAACGCAAATACAGTTTAGTTGCTAAAAACATAAATAACAAGACATATAAAGAACAAACTTATAGTTATATTTAATGATGAAGAAACAGCTTAAGAAAGTCCTCGTTCTGGGTTCCGGTGCTTTGAAGATCGGCCAGGCAGGTGAGTTTGACTATTCCGGTTCGCAGGCTCTCAAGGCTTTGCGCGAGGAGGGTATTAGTTCCGTCCTCATTAATCCAAACGTTGCTACAATTCAGACAAGTGAAGGTATTGCTGACAAGGTTTATTTCTTGCCGGTGACACCTTTTTTTGTAACTGAAATTATCAAGAAGGAGCGCCCAGACGGCATCATGCTCGCCTGGGGTGGCCAGACGGGTTTGAACGTTGGTACAGAACTTTACCTCAACGGTGTGCTCAAGGAGTACGGTGTGGATGTGTTGGGTACTTCGGTAGAGGCAATCATGAACACAGAAGACCGCGACCTCTTCGTAAAGGAGCTCAACAAGGTTGACCTCAAGGTTCCAGTAAGCCACGCTTGCGAGAACATGGAGGAGGCTGTGGCTGCGGCACGCAACATCGGCTACCCTATCATGATCCGTTCTGCCTATGCGCTGGGTGGTCTCGGTTCTGGTGTCTGCAAGACTGAAGAGGAGTTCAAGGAGATTGCTGAATCTGCCTTCACTTTCGCACCTCAGGTACTCGTTGAGGAGAGCCTGAAGGGATGGAAGGAGATTGAGTTCGAGTGCATCCGTGATGCTAACGACCGTTGCTTCACCGTTGCCTCTATGGAAAACTTCGACCCACTCGGAATCCATACAGGTGAATCTATCGTGGTGGCTCCAACCTGTTCTCTCACCGACGAGCAGGTGAAGATGTTGCAGGACATCGCCGTGAAGTGCGTCCGTCACCTCAACATCGTGGGTGAGTGCAACATCCAGTATGCTTTCAATGCTGAGACCAACGACTATCGTATCATCGAGATCAATGCTCGCTTGAGCCGTTCTTCTGCCCTCGCATCTAAGGCTACCGGTTATCCGCTCGCCTTCGTTGCAGCCAAGATTGCCCTCGGTTATACACTCGACCAGATTGGCGAGATGGGTACTCCTAACTCAGCTTATGTGGCTCCATCACTCGACTATATGATCTGTAAGATTCCTCGTTGGGACCTTACCAAGTTTGTCGGTGTAAGCCGCAAGATTGGTTCTTCCATGAAGTCTGTAGGCGAAATCATGTCTATCGGCCGTTCTTTCGAGGAGATGCTCCAGAAGGGTCTCCGTATGATTGGTCAGGGAATGCACGGTTTCGTAGGCAACGACCACACCAAGTTTGATAACCTGGATGAGGAACTTTCCAACCCTACCGATCTCCGTATCTTTGCCATCGCCCAGGCTTTGGAGGAAGGTTACACCATCGAGCGCATCGAGGAGTTGACCAAGATTGATCCTTGGTTCATCGAGCGCATGAAGAATATCGTAGATTACAAGCACAAGCTTTCTGAATATAATACGCTGGAGGAGATTCCAGCCGAGGTATTGCGCGAGGCTAAGGTATTGGGCTTCTCTGACTTCCAGATTGGCCGCTTCGTATTGAAGACTCAGAACACCAATATGGAGAAGGAGGTACTGGCAGTTCGTGCCCTGCGTAAGAAGTTGAACATTCTGCCTGCAGTAAAGCGCATTCCTACTGTGGCTAGCGAGCATCCTGACCTCACCAACTATCTCTACATGACTTACGCCGTAGAGGGTTACGACATCAACTACTACAAGAACGAGAAGTCTGTCATCGTTCTCGGTTCGGGTGCTTACCGCATCGGTTCTTCTGTAGAGTTCGACTGGTGTTCAGTAAACGCCATCAATACAGCCCGCAAGTTGGGTTACAAGTCAATCATGATCAACTACAACCCGGAGACCGTATCTACCGACTACGATATGTGCGACCGTCTCTACTTCGATGAGCTTTCATTCGAGCGTGTACTCGATGTCATCGACCTGGAGTCACCACGTGGCGTGATAGTTTCTGTAGGTGGTCAGATTCCAAACAACCTGGCTATGAAGCTTCATCGCCAGTCTGTGCCAATCCTGGGTACATCTCCTGTCAACATTGACCGTGCCGAGAACCGTGGTAAGTTCTCTGCCATGCTTGATAAGTTGGGTATCGACCAGCCTAAGTGGAGCGCCCTCACATCAATGGAGGATGTTCAGAAGTTCATCGACGAGGTAGGCTATCCTGTTCTCGTTCGTCCATCTTACGTTCTTTCCGGTGCAGCCATGAACGTTTGCCACGATGATGAGGAGTTGCATCGCTTCCTGGAGGCAGCTTCTGAGGTTTCTAAGGAATACCCAGTAGTTATCTCCCAGTTCATGACAGAGACCAACGAGATTGAGTTCGACGGTGTGGCTCAGAATGGTGAGATTGTAGAGTATGGTATTTCAGAGCACGTAGAGTATGCAGGTGTTCACTCCGGCGACGCTACCATGACCTTCCCTGCTCAGCAGATTTCCTTCGCTACAGCCCGTCAGATCAAGAAGATTTCACGTGCCATCGCCAAGGAGCTCAACATCTCGGGTCCTTTCAATATCCAGTACCTGGCTAAGGGTCGCGATGTAAAGGTAATCGAGTGTAATCTCCGTGCATCCCGTTCATTCCCATTCGTGAGCAAGGTATTGAAGCGCAACTTCATCGAGACTGCTACACGCATCATGCTCGATGCTCCATATCAGAAACCGGATAAGTCTGCTTTCGATATCGACCGTATGGGTGTGAAGGCTTCACAATTCTCATTCGCCCGTTTGCAGAACGCCGACCCAGTTTTGGGTGTGGATATGAGTTCTACCGGTGAGGTAGGCTGCATGGGTGATACTTTCGAGGAGGCATTGCTCAACTCGTTGATTGCCACAGGCTACAAGATTCCTTCAAAGGACAAGGACATTATGCTTTCAAGCGGTGGTGCCAAGGAGAAGGCTTCTCTGCTCGACGCAGCACAGGCTTTGGTAAAGAACGGTTACACCATCTACGCTACAGCCGGTACAGCGAAGTTCCTCAACGAGAACAACGTGAAGGCTACAGCCGTAGGATGGCCTGATGAGGACCACAAGGATCTTCCTAACGTGATGCAGATGATTGCCGACCACAAGTTCGACCTCATCGTCAACATCCCTAAGAATTACACCAAGCGTGAGTTGACCAATGGTTACAGAATCCGTCGTGGCGCCATCGACCACAACATTCCTCTGATCACCAATGCCCGTCTGGCTTCCGCCTTCATCGAGGCATTCTGCACATTGAGCCAGGACCAGCTGCAGATTAAGAGCTGGCAGGAGTACGAGTAATCGCACGCGGGAATAATTTTTATTTCACGCAGATTGCGCAGATTACGCAGATATTTATAAAATACGCCCTGTAAGGCAAGGCACAAGTTCTAGATTGTGCCCAAGCCTTACAGGGCTTTTTTATTCCCGGCAATGAGAAAAAGGAGCTGAAATGATGGCTATCTCATTATTTTATTGTACCTTTGCAAACAGAAATAAGAATAAAACATGATAGTTTGTATAGCAGAGAAACCGAGTGTGGCTAAGGATATCGCCCGAATCATCGGGGCTACCACGGCACGCGACGGTTATATGGAAGGTAATGGTTACCAAGTAACATGGACCTTCGGCCACCTTTGTGAGCTGAAGGAACCGGATGATTATACTCCGATGTGGAAACATTGGAGCCTTTCGGCGTTGCCGATGATTCCACAGCGTTTCGGCATCAAGCTCATCAACGATGAAGGCATCAAGAAGCAGTTTGCTACCATCGAGAAACTGATGCAGGCTGCCGACAGCATCATCAACTGCGGTGACGCCGGACAGGAAGGAGAGCTTATCCAGAGATGGGTGATGCAGAAGGCACAGGCAAAATGCCCGGTCAAGAGACTGTGGATTTCATCCATGACCGATGAAGCCATCAAGCAGGGCTTCCAGGAACTGAAAGACCAGACCGAATACCAGTCACTCTATCTTGCCGGACTTTCCCGTGCCATAGGCGACTGGATTCTCGGTATGAACGCCACCCGACTTTATACATTGAAATACGGTCAGAACCGACAGGTGCTCAGCATCGGCCGGGTGCAGACCCCTACCCTTGCCCTCATCGTAAACCGCCAGAAGGAAATCGACAACTTTGTTTCCGAACCTTACTGGGTACTCGCCACCATCTACCGCGACACCCAGTTTACCGCCACCAGCGGCAAGTTTACCAGCAAGGAGGAAGGCGAGAAGGCTTTCAGCACCATCGCCGGCAAACCCTTCACCGTTACCGATGTAAGCAAGAAGAAGGGAAACGAGGCGCCGCCTCATCTCTACGACCTCACCTCGCTGCAGGTGGATTGCAACAAAAAGTTTGCTTACTCTGCCGATATTACGCTGAAGCTCATCCAGAGTCTCTACGAGAAGAAGTACACCACTTATCCTCGTGTAGACACCCAGTTCCTGACCGACGATATCTATCCGAAATGTCCGCAGATTCTGAACGGAGTGAGTCAGACAAAGATCATGAGTCAGCAGAAATACCTCCCGCTCATCCAGCAGCTCGCAACAATCAGCAAGAAATTGCCGAAGAGCAAGAAGGTTTTCGACAATAGCAAGGTAACCGACCACCACGCCATCATCCCAACCGGTGTTCCGCCAACCGGACTCACCGATATGGAGGCAAACGTGTATGATCTCATCGCCAAGCGCTTTATCAGCGTGTTCTATCCGGACTGTAAATTCTCCACCACCACCGTTTTGGGCGAAGTCATCAACGAAGACGGACCGAAACCGGAGAAGATAGAGTTCAAGGTGAGCGGTAAGGAGATTCTCGAACCAGGCTGGCGAGTAGTCTATGCCAAGGATGTAAAGAATGCAGATGACGATGATGCTTCAGATAACACCAACGGAAATGCAGACTCAGGAAACGGCGCCAAGAAGGAAGTGGTAGAAGAAAGAACCCTCCCATCCTTCACAAAAGGCGAATCGGGAGAACATCAGCCTACCCTGACGGAGAAATGGACCACGCCACCTAAGTATTATACCGAGGCAACCCTGCTCCGTGCGATGGAGACAGCCGGCAAATTCGTAGAAGACGAAGAACTTCGTGCTGCATTGAAGGAGAACGGAATCGGCCGACCATCCTCCCGTGCCGGCATCATCGAGACCCTCTTCAAGCGCCACTACATCCGTCGCCAGCGCAAGAATCTGATGGCAACCCCGACAGGCATCGAACTCATTGACACCATCCATGAGGAACTGCTGAAGAGTTGCGAACTGACCGGTATCTGGGAGAAGAAACTCCGCGACATCGAACACAAGACCTACGATCCTGCCGACTTCATCAACGGACTGAAAGAACAGATCAACAAGATAGTCATCGATGTATTGTCAGACAACAGCAACCGGAGAGTGACCATCATGACAGAGGAAGACCTCAAGAAGAAACCGGCTGCCAAGAAAGCACCAGCCAAGAAGATGCCAGCCAAGAAAAAGGATGAAGCTACTGCACAAAATGTAGATGCACAAAATGCAAATACGCAGAATGCAGCAGCACAGCCGGTTTCTGCTCCTCAGGCTCCAGCCGACCCAATGGTAGGCAAGCCATGCCCGCTCTGCGGCAAGGGCGTCATCATCAAGGGCAAGACCGCCTATGGATGCAGCAACTGGAAATCAGGCTGCCAATATCGTCAGCCATTCTCGCAGATGTAATAAGATATAACTCAAGTTTCACATATAAGCTCCACACGCCCTGAAAGGGCAGAAGCTCCTAGCCCAGGGCAACGCCCTGGGTCATTATGGACGCAAACCTGTCGCCCTGTAAGGGCAAAAGCTTCAAAGAACAAGGCAATTTATAAGGCTTTTGCCCTTACAGGGCGACTTGCAGACTGCTACTATACCCAGGGCGTTGCCCTGGGCTAGGAGCTTCTGCCCTTTCAGGGCGTGTGGGAGAGTTGCTTGCGAAAGTTCAGTAAAATAATTAAGTTGTTCCTGTATGAAACAAATAAGATTTTATCAAATCATAACAGCAATCAGCTGCTTCTTTCTGATAAGTTGCGGCATTGACCAGAACCTGAAGAAAGCAGACAAGCATCTTTCTTTAGGCGAATACTACGATGCGGCAACCCAATATAAAAAGGTATACACCAAAACACCTACGAAAGAGCGGGCTGCCCGAGGCAAGGTGGCTCTGAAGATGGCACGCTGCTATGATAAAATCAACAGTACGCCGAAGGCATTGGCTGCCTACAGCAATGCCATCCGATACAAGCAGGCAGACCTCAACGACCGCCTGACTTACGCCCGGCTTCTCCTGAAGAACGGAAGTTACAGACAGGCTGCCAAGGAATTCGAATTCCTGCTCGATTCCATGCCCGACAACATGCTGGTAAAGAACGGACTCGAATCGGCACGAAAAGCCCCAGTCTGGAAGAAGGAAGGAAGCCGGTACAAGGTAAAGCGGATGGATGTTTTCAACTCCCGAAGAGACGACTATTCGCCGATGTTCCTCAGCGATGACTACAGCCAGCTCTATTTCACCTCAACCCGCAACGAAGCCCAGGGCAGCGACCTGAACGGAGTGACGGGAACGAAATCTGCCGACATCTTCTTCTCTGAAAAGAACGACAAAGGCAAATGGAGCAAGCCGGAAGCCATCGGAACCGGTCTCAATACCGACTACGAAGAGGGCGCATGCTGCTTTACCCCAGACGGCAAGCAGATGTACCTTACCCAGTGTGCCACCGATCCCACTTCGCCCCGCTTAGCCCAGATAGTAACCTCCAACCGCTCAGATGCGGCCTGGAGCAAGCCTGCAAATCTGGAAATCAGCAAAGATACACTCAGCTGTTTTGCCCATCCAGCCATCTCCCCTGATGGCGAATGGCTCTATTTCGTATCAGACATGCCGGGCGGAAAGGGCGGTCTCGACATCTGGCGAGTGCGCATCACTCCTGCCGGACTGGGCGGCGTAGAGAACCTGGGCGAGCCTATCAACACCCCAGGCGATGAGATGTTCCCTACCTTCCGTCCTAACGGCGACTTTTACTTCAGCAGTAACGGTCATGTGGGAATGGGCGGACTCGACATCTATATCGCCAAAGTGAATTCCATCACCCGGAAATATGAACTCACCCACCCCGGTTATCCGCTGAATACAGAAGCCGATGACTTCGGAATGACTTTCGAGGCTCTCCACAACCAGGGTTTCTTCTGCTCCAACAGAAAAGACGGAAGAGGCTACGATCATATCTACTCCTTCGAGAATCCGGAGATTGTTAGCACGATGAAGGGATGGGTCTACGAGAAAGACGGTTATGAACTGCCTGCCGCAGAGGTGAGAATCGTAGGCAACGACGGAACGAACAGGAAACTATCCGTCAAGGGCGACGGTTCGTTTGTCCTCCCTATCAATCCGCATGTCGACTACCTGGTGATGGCATCCTGCAAAGGCTACCTCAACCACAAGGAAGAACTTCGGGTTGATTCGGCTAAAGAGAGTAAAGAATACGTGCTCCAGTTCCCGCTGGCTTCCATCACAGCCCCTGTACTCATCGACAACATCTTCTACGATTTCGACAAGGCAACCCTTACCGAAGCCAGTACAACAGCCCTCGACCAGCTGGTAACGCTGCTGAAAGAGAACCCGCACGTTACCATCGAACTCAGCGCCCATTGCGACTACAAGGGAAACAGCGAATATAACAAGCATCTGTCTCAGCGCCGCGCCCAATCGGTAGTAGACTATCTGATAAAACACGGCATAGAGAAAGAGCGCCTCACCCCTGTGGGCTACGGCAAGGAGAAGCCGAAGAATGTGCGCAAGAAACTTACCGAGAAGTATCCTTGGCTCAAGGAAGGCGATGTGCTCAGCGAAGAATTTATCTTGAAGCAGAGCAAGGAGCATCAGGCAATCTGCAACCAGCTGAACCGCCGAACCGAGTTCAAAGTGCTCCGCACTACCTATAAATTGTTTTAGAAACCGATATCATAAGCATAGGTGCTCTACTGAAAAAGTAGCAGCACCTATTTGTTTTTCTATATTCAGCAATATTAAATCTTCGTTCATCGACGCTGAATGTCCGTTCAGCGACGTTGAATGTCCGTTCAGCGACGTTGAATGTCCGTTCAGCGACGTTGAATGTCCGTTCAGCGTCGATGAACGGAGATTTCAAAGGCATAAAGATGATATTTATAATAATAAAAAACTCTTTCTATTAGCACTAAAAACTATTCTGCTAATAGAAAGAGTTGATCATTCATACAATTGATATCAGGGAAGAAGCCTACTGACGTGCATCAGCCAGTTCATTATATCCCCAAACCATGATGAGGACAACGAAGCCAGCCAGCACCATCAGGAGATTCTGAGAGTGGGCGATGGAATCTGCCACATGCGTAAGCGCACGCGAACCGGAGAGGAGGAAATCGATCTTCATAGAGAAAAGCCATCCCTGAATCTGCTCCCATCCCTGACAGACCACCGCTATGATGATGCCTGCTGCCACACAGGCTGCCGTCCATAAATGTTCCAGACGCTGGCGCTTAACCAGCGACATCGCAGTATCAGTTTCGGGTAAAGCCGGCAAGGCCTGCATCACCCTGTCGGAGAATCCGTCATCAGGAATCTCTGACATCTGGCAATCGGAAAAGAACATCTGCAAGAGTTCTTCATCCTGAGGGTTCAACGGTTCCCCTTTCATGCTCTTCAACTTCTTATCATTTATCTTATCGGTCATAACCATTCTTTTTTAAGTAACTTGCAAGTTTCTGTTTTCCACGAGAGAGATGAGACTTGATGGTACCTTGCGCCATTCCCGTCACCTCTGCAATCTTATCTATAGAGAGTCCATCCATCAGCTGCAGCGTGATGCATGTACGTTCATTTTCATTCAACATCTGTAATGCCTTGAGCAAATCCATCTTTAATCCGGTATGGGCGCCCTGTGCATTCTTACTGGAAACGGCAGGCGTATCGATGTCCTGCGTCTCCTTATGACTGCGGGTATAATCATACCATACATTATAGGCGATGCGGTAGAGCCAGGTGGAGAAAGAGGCTGTACCCCTGAAACCCGACAGATGGGTATAAGCCTTCACAAAGGTATCCTGAGCCAAGTCGTCACTCAGCTGCGCATCCCCCAGCGTCTGCCGCAGGAAGAACCCACGAATGGGTGACTGATACTTCCTGACCAGCAGGTCGAACGACTTGCGGTCATGAAGCATCACCACCTTCGTGACGAGAGAAATATCGGATAACTTTTCCACCTTATATATTAACTAATAATTGTTGTTCTTTTCCTTGTGACTTCCCCTCCTATTGAGAAGCCATGATATGTTGAATGTCGGCTGCTAGACCGGAGTACCATTATAGCCCGTGCCCTGGTCGCCGTGACGGTTCTTCCACCAGTCCTTGATGGCAGGAAGCGAGCCGATAACGGTCTGACCGATGCCATAGAAGAAGACCAGGGCTCCGATGCCAGCCAGGAAACCAGCATCCCACCAGGCAAACATGGCGCACAAGCCGGCTCCCAGGAAGGCATTTCTCAATCCACGCTTTACCAGATACTCATCGCTCTGCTTGTCTATCGGCCGGTCGCTTTCCGGAACATTGATGCCCTTCTCCATCGCCATCTCCGCCAGTTTCATCCGATCATTGTGTCTTCGCATCAGATAACGGACGATGAGAAAGACGATAATCAAAGGGGCAAAGACGAACAACAAGCCGAAAATGATGCAGAAGACGATGATTAAAGCCAGCGCTCCGCCACCAAATACCGAACCGATGAAATCGAAAGGATCATCATAGTTCTCTAAACTGTATTTAGAATGAACAGACCTATTATCATTCTCATCATAATCATCATAGTTGGCCGAATCTGTACTGGTTGTATCAGAATAAGCCTCCAACGCCTCGTCGTCTTTATCCTTCGAAGCAGATGGCTGTGCGGCAGATGCAGGAGCAGCCTTTGAATCTACCTGTTGGGTAGTTGGATGATAACGATGTTTTGGAGCAGAAGACGCCAAAGACACTTGGGTGGCTCCGATGCTCATAACGAGCGCTAATGCCAATATTGCTTTCTTCATATCATTATTTTTTATTGTTTTACCTTGTTATTTGAAAAATTTCTGCTTCTTAGACGCATCTCTTCGCGATTTAGTTGCAAAGAAACGAAAAATTTCTTATTTTTGCAAACAAATTAAAGAAAAAGAAACAGAATGAAGACATTACCTGAAGATTTCAGAATATATACGCAGGCACTGATGGGCGAAAAGCTGTATCAGCGTCTGGAGCATGCTATCCTTGAAGAGGAGGCACCAACCAGTATCCGCATCAATCCTTTTAAATGCAAGGATGCTGATGGCGAACCGATTCCCTGGTGTCCGGAAACCGGACGTTATCTCTCTACGCGTCCCGGATTCACCTTCGATCCGCTGCTGCATGCCGGCTTATATTATGTACAAGAAGCCTCATCTATGTTTGTAGATATGGCTATCCGACAGTACGTAAAAGAACCGGTGATGATGCTGGATCTCTGTGCTGCCCCTGGCGGAAAGTCGACTGCCGTAAGGGCTGCCTTGCCGGAAGGGAGTCTGCTCTTCAGCAACGAACCGATGCGCACCCGCTCACAGATTCTTGCCGAGAACGTACAGAAGTTCGGTCATCCGGATATGATTGTTACCAACAACTATCCCCGCGATTACAAGAAATCGAAATTGCAGTTTGATGTGATTCTTACCGATGTTCCCTGCTCAGGCGAAGGAATGTTCCGCAAAGATGAAGGGGCTATCGGCGAATGGAGTACCCAGAATGTGAACAACTGCTGGCAGCTGCAGCGCGAAATCGTATCGGATATCTGGAACTGTCTGAAGCCAGGCGGTATCCTGATTTATTCTACCTGCACCTTCAATGCGCACGAAGATGAGGAGAACGTGGACTGGATATGCAAAGAACTTGGCGCTGAAGTGATGGCACTGGAGGGTGTAGAAGATGCATGGAACATCACCCGCAACCTCACGGGCACCGACTTCCCTGTTTACCGGTTCATTCCTGGCGTTTCGCGAGGCGAAGGTCTGTTTATGGCGATTCTGAAGAAAGAGGGCGAATGGGAAGCAGGTTCTTCAGCCAAGGAGAACAGGAAGGATAAGAAGAAGAAAGACAAGAAGGTGGCTAAAGGAAAGGGACCAGAGATTCCGGACGGCTGGCTGAAGGCTGATACGGAATGGATGCCTGCAGAGAGCAACGAGACGGTTTACGCCATTCCGGGCAGATGGAAAGACATCTACGACCAGGCAGAAAAGAACCTGAAGGTGCTGCATGCAGGTGTGAAACTGGGAACAGACAAGGGAAAGGGACTTATCCCCGACCAGGCTCTCGCTCTCTCTACGATGCTCAACAAAAATCACTTCCCACAGGTGGAGTTATCCTACGATGATGCCATCCGCTACCTTCGCAAGGAGGCTGTGAATCTGCCTGCCGATACGCCTAAGGGTTATGTTCTGATAACCTACAGACAGGTTCCGATAGGCTGGGAAAAGAACATTGGCAACCGAGCCAACAACCTCTATCCGCAGGAGTGGAAGATCAAGAGCAGCCATGGGACGGGAGAGCTGTTTATAGTTAATAGTTTATAGTTAACAGTTTACAGCAAGAATGAATAATTCAACATTTAACACTCAACATTCAACATTAAAATAAAAAATGCTCTGCATCATCGCCTGTATATCCAAAGTGCATAGAGCTATCGGGTACAAGAACCGGTTGCTCTACGCCATCCCATCGGACATGACCCGATTTCGTATGCTCACAACCGGACATACGATCATCATGGGCAGGAAGACATTTGAGTCGCTGCCTAACGGAGCCTTGCCCAACCGCCGTAATATTGTTATCTCGAAGACAAGAGAGCAGATAACAGGGTGCGAAGTATACACCTCTCTGGAAGAAGCGCTGGCAGCAAGGAAAGAATCTGTTGGAAACAAAAAAACGGTTGGAAACAAAGAAGAGATTGAAAGCAAAGAAGCTTCAGATGAATGTTTCATCATCGGAGGAGCCAGCATATATGAACAGGCTTTGCCTTTTGCAGACAAGCTTTATCTCACAATCGTAGAAAAGGAACCTGAACATGCCGATACCTTCTTTCCGGAAATCAATCCGGCAGAATGGGAAGTGACAGAAAAAGAAATGAGGAATGAAAACGGCTTACCGTTCACATTCCTCACCCTTTATAGAAAGCAGTAATCCCGCAGGGAGCTACTGCTTTTTTTTCTTTTTATATCTTATTTCTCTGCTGCAGCCTCCTCATCAGTTTCCTCTTCATCATCATTGAAACTCTTAAGATCCTGCATAGAAAGCTGACGGTTGATAGATGCATTGAAAGAGATGATGGTCTCGCTGCGAGACAATCCCAGTGGCTGCAACTTATCATGGATGATTTCCAGGAGATGGTGGTTGTTCAGCGCGTAAATCTTGATAAACATATCAAAACCACCTGTAGTATAGTGACACTCTACAACCTCAGGAATCTTCTTCAACTCCTCTACAACCTGGTCAAACTTCTCAGGCTCCTTCAGATAGAGTCCCATATAAGCACAAGTTTCGTAACCTATCTTTTCTGGGTCAATGATGAATTGTGAACCCTTGATGATACCAAGATTTGTAAGTTTAGCAACACGCTGATGAATGGCAGCACCGCTCACATTGCAAGCGCGTGCCACTTCCAAAAATGGAATACGGGCATCCTGAGAAATCAGCTTCAGAATCTGCCTATCTAATGAATCTAAAATTTGTTTTGACATAATACTAATAATTTGCTTGCAAAGATAACACAAAAAATTAATAAAAGCAATTTTTTAAGAGAAAAACATGATAAATTAATATTATTTTCCTTTTTCTGTGGCAGAATAACTGATTTTTAGTGCTTTTGCCTGGCGCAAAGCCTGCTTTACGTCGGTTATCACACCCATCTTGGTTTCCTGATCTGCTTTGATTGATACGGTCATCAGCTTCTGGTCTTCCGGCGACATACGCTTCTTTTCTGCCGAAATGTAATCCATCACTTCGGGAGCCGAAGCAAACTTATCATTCAACTGAATCTGGGTACCGGTACCATACTTTGCCTGCATCTCTTTGGTTGGCTTACCTATATAAATATGGCTCACCGCCGATTTCTTGGTCAGGCGGGTGAGTTCCTTGCCTTGTGGCAAACGGCAGTCTACCTTCAAGGTAACCTGGCGCATGTGGGTAACAATCATAAAGAAGAACAGTACGGAGAAAATGAGGTCTGGCAGAGAAGATGTATTCAACCCTGGCACTTCATGCGATTTCTTATGAAAATTCATCATTGTTTACCTCCTTTCTGCTGTTCTGTAGCTGTTTCTGTCGAATTTTCTTCCCCTTGCTTTTCTTCAGCATTGGCATCAACACGCTGGTCGGCATGAGTCATTGCGTTGGCATACGACTCTGTGATGCGCTGCGGACAGATGTTGCGCACCTGTTCTTTCTGGTCATTGTTCAAGAGGGCATAATCCCTGTAATATTTCTTCTGAGCTGTTTCGTTGCGTAGCTGGCTATATGCTTCCATCAGCTGATTCTGCATCTGGAAATAGAGATTATAGTCGGCATCGCGGTCACTCTCGATAGAGATGAGATGTTTCTTGCCCAGACGGTGTACAAAGCGGATGGTTTCTTCCTTGAGTTGGCTCACCTGCATCGGCTTACCGTTGACCAAAAGCGTATCGCCAGCCGTCAGACGCAGCTCCATGAGGTTAGCCTTGTCTACCACCGACTGCTGCTGTTCCTTCTTCTGCGGTTCAGGTGAAGGGAGTTGGCGCAACAGTCCCTTATCCACATCCATTGATGTGGTGACAAGGAAGAATATCAACAGCATGAACGAGATGTCGGCTGTAGATGTGGTATTCAGTCCCGGGGTTTTGTGTTGCTTCCTTCTAATCAGCATATTTAATCCTTATTTATAGAATAGAGAGCCCAAAGCACTCTCTTTAGTTTTTCTTCCGAATATAACGTGTAGCACCGAAACAGACGGCACCGATTCCTGCCACCAGCATCAGGAGCGATGTGATGACAAACATATCAGAAAGCTTGAGCCAGAGCCAGTCGGCATAATTCTCGCCATTGATAAGCATCGGAGCAGAACCGCCCAAAAAGAAGGTAAGCAGCAAAACTGCCAAAGTTCCGATCCATGTGATGCGGAAGATGCGACGCACGGGAATGCCATTCACTACAGCCTCCGACTTGCTGCTGCGATAATCTCTGATCATCGAAAAGACTGCCAGACCCACACCTCCTATCAGGAAGAGCCACATCAGCAGGATGAGCACATCGGTAAAGAGAGGCGCATTAAAGTCGGGGTTCTCTTCGAAAGGCAAATCGTAGCCTACCAAAAAGAACAGACCGAAAACCAGCACCGCCAGTCCTATCATGATATAGAACACCTGCTGCGATATCTTTTCGGCCGACTTCGTCTTCTGCTTTGAAAATTGAAATTTAACCATTTCTCTCTTCGTTTATTTATTCTTGGCAATAATATCCATTAAAGTAACCGCCGACTCCTCCATCTGGCTTGTCAGGTGCTCCACCTTTGAAAGGATGTAGTTATAGAAAACCTGAAGGATGAGGGCTACGATGATACCGAAGATGGTAGTGATGAGCGCCACTTTCATACCCGAAGCAACGATAGTAGGACTGATATCGCCCGCCTGCTGAATCTGGTCGAACGACATGACCATACCGATCACGGTTCCGAGGAATCCGAGCGATGGCGCCATAGCGATAAAGAGTTTGATCCAGGAGCATCCCTTCTCCAGGTTAGCCGCCTGAACGGTACCATATCCGCTTACCGAGCGTTCGATGTCATCAAGACTCTCGCTGATATGCATCAAACCCTGGTAGCAGATAGAAGCCACCGGTCCGCGGGTATTCCGGCAGAGCGTCTTAGCCCCTTCCACATCTCCCGCCGACACCTTCTGGTCGATATCCTGCATCAACTTCTTGGCGTTGATTTCAGAGAGACTCAGATAGATGATGCGCTCGATACAGAAAGCCATACCCACGATGAGGGCGATGGCAACGAGAGACATAAATCCCGCATTACCCTCTATAAACTTTGTCTTAAGAGCTTGATGAAATCCCATGTTCTCTTCTTGAGCCATCATAGGCAGAGAACACATCCATGTGAAAACCAATATTGCAAAACGTGCAATAGCTGTATTTTTCTTCATATACCTTATTATATATATATAAAAGCGGAAAGAGGGGGATTCGAACCCCCGAACCGGTTTTGCCGGTTACACGCTTTCCAGGCGTGCCTCTTCAGCCACTCGAGCACCTTTCCATATTCCGAAGAACTCTTCTTAATCGCCGCAACATGCTGCCGCAACAATTTCGAAGTGCAAAATTATTGCTTTTCCTCCGAAATACCATAACTTTCATTGTTTTTTTATGTTTATTTAAGGAGTTTTGAACGCTTGCGTCCTATACTTGCGATACGGATAACGGAAAAACCCGCTCTGCATTGAGGTTGGTCTGTCGGGCAAACTCCTCTTCGCTTATGCCATAAGCCTTGGCGAGCGTCTTCATCACTTCTACCACGAAAGCACTCTCGTTACGCTTGCCGCGATAAGGAACAGGCGCCATATACGGACTGTCAGTCTCCAGCACGATGCGATCCAGAGGAACCACGGCAGGGAGGTCTTCTCTGAGATGGCTGCTCTTGAAAGTAGATACGCCACCGACGCCCAATACAAACTTATCGAAGGAGAGCAGTTCTTCGGCTTCCTTCTGATTGCCCGTAAAGCAATGGAAGACGCCACCCGGCAGTTCTTTCTCATACTTTCTGAGCAGATGCACCATCTCGTTCTGCGCCTTGCGGCAATGAATCATCAGCGGGAGCTGGGTTTCTACCGACCATTTTACCTGTTCCTCGAAAGCCTCGAGCTGCTCGTTTTCGAACTCACGGCTCCAGTAATAATCAAGTCCTACCTCTCCGATAGCAATCAAGTCAGAAAACTGAGGAGAACCACCCTCCTGACAGGCATTACCGGTCATGCGATGCTCCTCCAGAATCTTCCGGAGTTCAGCCAGCTGCTCCTTCCAGTCAGCCTTTACCTCTTCAGGATGCAGACCAATCATCGGATAAGCATAGCCCGGATATTCCTTGCTCAATGCCAGGACCGCTTGTGTGGTTTTCACATCGATGGCAGGCAAGAACACCTTGCCTACCCCCGCTTCCTTGGCACGGGCGAAAGCCTCCGTCCTATCCTCATCAAACTCCTCCGCATCAAAATGCGTATGTGTATCTATTACTTTGAACATTGCCCTATCAACTGTCAACTATAAACTATTAACGATCAACTAGTACTGGCGCTTCATCATTTTCTGAGCATACTTTGCCAATTCCTCCTTACGCTCAGCAGGCACATTCACGGCATCCAGATACTTCTTGCTCTGCTCGAAATAATAAGCAATCTTATCCTGCGCCATTTTGTCGATACCTATCTCGTTGTATAGACGGGTAACGGCAGCCACCTTCTCCTTGCGGTCGAACTCCTCGGCATCCACCCACTTCTGCAGTTCTGCACGCTGAGCGTCGTTGGCATGGTTGAAGGCATTGATGAGCATGTAAGTCTTCTTGTTGGATGTGATATCGCCACCAATCTCCTTACCGAACACCTTGGTATCGCCGTAAACATCGAGGTAATCATCCTGCAACTGGAACGCCAATCCTATCTGCTCGCCAAACTTATACAGGTTCTCTGCATCCTCACCAGAAGCATCGGCAAGGATAGCACCCATCTTCAGGGCACAAGCCAGGAGAACGCTGGTCTTGAGGCGGATCATCTCGATATATTCCTCCTCCTTCACATCGTTACGGTTTTCAAACTCCATATCAAACTGCTGACCTTCACCAATTTCCAGGGCAGTGGTCGTAAAGAGTTTCAACACCTTGGCAAGATGCTTTTCATCACATTGAGCCATACGTTCATAAGCCAGAACGAGCATGCTGTCGCCCGAAAGGATTGCCGTATTGGCATCCCATTTCTTATGAACCGTTTCATGACCGCGACGCAAATCAGCATTGTCCATCAGGTCATCATGCAGCAAAGTATAGTTATGATAAGTTTCCAGAGCAACGGCATTCATCAGAATCTTCTCAGGATTGTCCTTGAAAAGATTGTAGCCCAGAAGCATGAGCGTAGGACGAATACGCTTGCCACCCATAGAAAGAACGTATCTGATAGGCTCATAAAGAGACTTTGGCTTTCTTTCGTAAGGCAAATTAGCCAGAAACTCATTTACCATGCTTAAAATTTCATCTGCTGTCTTCATAATAATGTATAATTTATAATGTATAATTTACAATGAACAATTTATAATTTATAGCTGGAACACTACCGGGATGGCAATCATCGTGCGACAGACCTTGCCTTTATCGATGCCCGGTTTCCACTTCGGCATCATCTTCATCACCCTCAAAGCCTCGTTGTCGAGCAATGGATCTACCGAAGTGCTTACCTTGATATTGGCAACACTTCCATCCTTGTTTACGATAAAGGATACCACTACGGTTCCCTGAATCCTACTCTTCTGGGCAGCTACAGGGTACTTCAGGTTCTTGGTAAGCCACTGCATGAAGGCAGACCAGCCACCAGGAAACTGCGGTATCTTCTGCACGACGGTCAGTTTGATAGGAGCCTCAGCTCCCGGATTCTCAATGGGAGTTTCAGGAACCGCTTCCTTCACCTCTGCTCCATCCACTACACCCGAGCCGTCGCCGATAACCAGTTCGCTGGTTGTAGAACTGATTTTCTGCGGTGCCTTCTGAGTCTGTTGCTCGGCAGCCTTCACTTCCTGAGTAATTGACTTAGAAGCAGGAGCCGAAACAGCCTCTGCACTCACCATATCTTTCAGGTCGGGACGAGCCGACATTTCCAGATCCTGTGAAAGATCTTCCATCGATTCCGACAAGTCATCATCTCCCTGCGGACCTCTCTGATATTGGAGTCCTACGAAGATGAAAGTAAAAGCCAGCAGCAACCCTAGCAGGAAAAATGTAACCCGCTTATCTTCCAGTTGTGCGCTATTTGATTTCTTAATTTCCACAATAAAAACCGTTTAAAATCGTTATTTCCTACGAAAACATTGCAAAATTACTTCTTATTATTGAAAAAAGCAGTATCTTTGCCAAAGAATTAGAAAATTTAAATGAAAAAATATGTAATTTCCGCAATATTGACGCTTTTTGCGACAATTATTGATGCTCAAGAGAGCCAAACGGGGTATAATTTCCTTCGCTTGCCGGTGAGTGCTCACGCAGCTGCTCTGGGTGGCGACAACATCACCTTGATAGAAGATGATGAGGCACTCATATTCCATAATCCGGCTCTCCTGTCATCAGTAAACGACAAGACGGTCAATCTCAATTATATGAACTATATGTCGGGGGTGAACACTGCCTCGGCTAGTTTCAACCGTATCGTCAACGACAAGGCTTCGTGGGCTGTTTCGGCTCAGCTTGTTGACTACGGCAAGATGAAAGAGACGGACGAGAACAACATCCAGATGGGTGAGTTCTCGGCAAAGGACATTGCCATTGCGGGTTACTTCTCTTATATGCTCGGTGAGAAATTTGCGGGTGGTATTGCCGCCAAATTCATCACTTCGTATATTGGCGATTACAATTCTATCGCTGTGGGAGTGGATCTGGGTATCAACTATTACGACCCGGAAACGGAATGGTCGGTTTCATGCGTGGCAAAGAATCTGGGTGGACAGCTGAAAGCTTACGACAATGAATATGAGAAGATGCCGATCGACCTGCAGTTGGGTGTGACGAAACGCTTCGCCAACGCACCGTTCAGGGTATCAGCCACACTGGTCAACCTGAACCATTGGGACAGCAGTCTTCGTGATCATGCCGTAGTAGGTGCCGATATTCTGCTTTCGGAGAGCCTGTGGATAGGTGCCGGCTACAACTTCAGGAGAGCCAGCGAGATGAAAATCAGTACCTCAGAAGATGAGGAAAGCAGTCATGGAGCCGGTTTCTCTGTGGGTGGCGGTATCAACCTGGAGCGCTTCCATCTGAACGTTGCCTACGGCAAATATCACGTCAGTAGCAGCAGCCTCATGCTGAACGTAAGTTACAGATTATAAATTATACATTAAAGTTAGTTCGAAATTATGAAGAAAATAACAATAGCAATAGACGGATACTCTTCTTGCGGTAAGAGTACGATGGCAAAGGATCTTGCCAAGGAAATAGGTTATGTTTATGTAGATACGGGCGCCATGTACCGCTCGGTAACCCTCTATGCGCTGCGTCATCAGCTCTTCGAAGCAGATGGAGCCGTAAAGACTGAAGAACTGCAGAAAGAGATGAAGAACATCAGCATCTCATTCAAGTTTAATGAAACAACCGGTCGCCCAGACTGCTATCTGAACGGCGAACTGGTAGAAAAGGAAATCCGTTCGTTAGAGGTTTCCAACCACGTTAGTCCGATTGCCGCCGTTCCTTTCGTCAGAGAGGCGCTGGTAGAGCAGCAGCAGAAGATGGGCGAAGACAAGGGTATCGTGATGGATGGCCGCGATATAGGTACCACCGTGTTCCCAAATGCCGAACTGAAGATTTTCGTTACAGCCAGCTCACAGGTGAGAGCACAGCGCCGTTTCGATGAACTGAAGGAGAAAGGAATGCCAGCCGACTTCGATGCGATTCTGAAGAATGTAGAGGAGCGCGACTATATCGATACCCACCGCGAGACTTCCCCACTCAGAAAGGCTGATGATGCCATCACGCTCGACAACAGCAACATGACCATTCCTGAACAGAAGGCATGGCTGATGGAACAATATCAAAAAGCAATAGCAGAATAAGCTACAGAAAAGAGACTGCCGGGTTATTAATGCAAAAATACGTTAAATATACTACTTTTGCCGATAAATTTATTTTATTCGATGAAAAAGATTTGGAAAAAAAACTTCAATTAAGTATCTTTGCAACCATATTAACAAGGTAGTAATGATATAGATTATAAATTTTGAGTTAATTACTGTTTTTTGAAGGTGATAGGTCTTCGGGAGAAGATTTATCACCTGTTTTATTTTCAGACAGTTTATAAAAGATGCCCCCTTGCTACCGCAAAATGCGGTAACAAGTGGGTTAACAAACTAACAATCAACGTATTAACTCTTACTACAAAAGAGCAGAACTTTCCTTGATAATCTTATCCTTGCACTCTTCCATCAGCCACTTCGGCGTACTGGTAGCACCACAGATACCTACCGTTTCCACATCCTTGAACCAGTTCATATCTATTTCGTCAGCACTTTCTATCTGGTAGCTGTTGGCATTCACGCTCTTGCATTCCTTGAAAAGCACCTTACCGTTCGAGCTCTTTCTGCCACTCACAAAGAGGATGACATCATGCTTGCTGGCAAAGGCAGCGATGTTAGGCATGCGGTTAGCCACCTGACGGCAGATGGTATCGAAACTCTTGAAGACAGCGCCCTCAACAATATGCTCCTGGCAGTATTCGATGATGCGGTGGAACTCATCGAGACTCTTGGTAGTCTGGGAGTAAAGATAGATATCTTTAGAGAAATCCAGCTGACCGGTTTCCTTCAGCTGCTTCACATCCTCAAACTTCTCTACCACGATGGCATGACTCTCCGTCTGTCCCACCAGTCCGAGCACCTCAGCATGGCCGTTCTTGCCGAAAATCACGATCTGTGCCTCCGGATTGTTGACATACTGCTTCTTGATGCGGCGCTGCAACTGGAGCACCACAGGACAGGTAGCATCGATGATTTCGATGTTGTTTCGCTCGGCAAGGGCATAAGTTTCAGGCGGTTCACCATGAGCACGGAGCAAGACCTTTACGCCCTGCAGTTCCTCCATCTGCTCATGGTCTATCGTGATGAGTCCCGCTTCATGCAGGCGCTCCACCTCCATACCGTTATGCACAATATCGCCCAGGCAGTAAAGTTTACCGCCCTTAGCCAACTCCTCTTCAGCTTTCTTGATGGCAGTGGTTACGCCAAAGCAGAACCCACTGCCGTTATCTATTTCTATCTGCACGATATTCGTTTTTAATTCATTGTACATTAATCTTCACCACCACCTTAGCATGTTCAGGGTCATTCGTAATCATGAGGATACGAGGGTGTCTGACACGCGATTTCTTCAAGTCGGCAGCCACAGCCGTCACCTTCATCTTAACGGTCTCTCCTGGCTGAATCTTACTCTTCTTCAGGTTCACCTGCAAGCCCATCGTAAACATCTGCATGCTACGGATATCCAGTTCCGACTTACCCTTATTGGTAATCAGAATCTCACCCTTCAGCTTCTTCTTTCCATTGAAACTACCCAGATTGAGATCGGTGGCAGACATCTCTATCTTCGGAGCCAGTGCCTTCTTGGCTGGAGTCATGTTCTCAAAACCAGGAAGAAGAACGGCTGATACCACGATTTCCTTCTCAGGCGCAATCTTATCGCCAGGACGCTCACCGAGATAAACCGATGTCTGGTTCAAGCCCAGGTCGCGCAGTTTCTTGGAATCCAGCACGAAACTGATTTCGGCAGAATGACGCGGAGCTACCTTGGAAGGCGATACGAAAGCATGAAGATAGGATGGCAGATGCATCACTACCGGCTCCAGTAATTCGTCGGTAGGATTGAAGATATGGATGCGCTGAACCGGACGGTCGCCACGGTTCACGTCATCAAACTCCACCTCCTGGGCATCACTCTTGATGACACCCAGCATCTCATCGTAAGAACCAGCGAAATCTACTACGCTGCCCACTACCTTTCCCCTCATAGAGAGGATGAACGGCTCTTCATCCGCATTGGTATAGAGGCAAACCTGCTTGGTGAAAGTACCCATCTGCTTGGCATCGTATACCGCCTTGATGACGAAACTTTCGCCGGCAGCAATGCTCGTCTTCGGATAATCTACCTCCGTACAGCCGCAACTTTTCAATACATTGTTGATAACCAACGGCAAGTGCCCGTCATTCTTCAGCATGAATTCGGCAGTTACAGGCTTGCGGAACACCACCTGTCCGCAGTCTACCACCTCGTGCTGGGTTGTAATCTTCTGTGCTGATGCAGGCAGCGCCAACAGCGCTGAGAGCATCCATATATTCATCCGTTTCATACTATTCTATTTTAAATTATCAATCTATAAACTATTAATTGTTAACTCTCAACTCATACGCCTCTGTGCGGCCACCAAACTCCGGACTGTAAGTACACTCAGCGGTGCAAGTTCCGCTCTGATAGTCGCCCTTTCTATCCACGTAATACTCCATTTCTACGATGTGCATACCTTTAGATAAACGATTGAAATAGAAATTTGTTGCATAATCTCTTGGAGAAACATAGCAGCCTATGCCCCACTGATAACCACTCTTCTGGTTGACCGGTTCCAGACATGCCGCACGCTTATCCGTAATCTGCACAAAGTCGTAGTCGCGGTCGGCGGTGATGAGGAGCGTTACCTTCACCTTCTCGCCTACCTTCGCCTGCGCCTTGCCCTTACCCTCAGATTCGGCTGGAACGATGACACGGCGCACCTTTATGCCCGACTCGATGGAACCGATTTCGCTGACAGGCTGCTTAAACTCTGCATAGACGGCTCCCCAGCTGGTATAATCGCTCTTTTTGTCGATGCTCAGCCTAGATGCCTTGCCCGGTCTTTCGGTCTTCACATAGCCCAAAGTAGTGGAATCCTGCGGCATCGGCAGCAGCTTTCCGTCCAGTTTCAGCACGGCATTCTCAGCCTTCCTGCTCCAGTTGCTCTCATTGCCCTTCATAAAAGCATAGACAGCATCTACGGTGTTCACCGGCGTATCCCAAACCTGGGTGCGTTTCGACATCAGGAGCCAACGCTGCAGTTCCTCGATGGTCTGCTTGTCGTTCGGTTTCAGCATCTGCAGCGCCTCTATCACGGATACCTGGGTAGGAATCTTATAGTTTCTCCAGCTGTAGAGTGCCTTGCGGGTATCGTAGTAGCGGCCCATCTCTTCGCGGTAAACGGCATATTCGTTCACGCTCTGCAGATATTCGCCTGCCTTCTCGCGGTAAGCAGCATTCTGCTGGCTGTTTCTGGCGAGAACCACGGCGGCACGCGCCTTGCCATAGATGGAGAAATCACCCGTCATCTTCGACATCTTGTCCAGGAGATATGCCTTATCAGCTTCCAGATTCTGCTTCATCTTTCTGCCATCCATCGAAAGGATGTAGAGATAATGCAGCGCCTGTTCGCTAGGACTCACCTTCTGCTTTTTCTCCTCCTGTTTCTTCATCTCTCTTACTTCCTGTGCTGTCTGCCAGGAGAGATAATCGATGGCGGAAGTCAGCATCTTGGCGGTGGATTTCTGAACACCGGCAACGGCATTCAGACGAACCATCATTTCGGCTACCGACGTTGTCATATATCTGCTGCCCTTCATGCCTTTCCACCAAGAGAAGGAACCGTTAGGGTTCTGCAACTTCTTCAGCTTCTCCACCTGATTCTGCAAGCGGATGCTCTCCTGAGAGAGAGTCTTCTGAGAATGATTATCCAAAGAGAGAGTCTTCTGGACATGGGTGGTGATGGTATTGGCGTAGATGGCAGACATCAGCGAGATGGCGTCCTCCTCATCCGGATTACTGATAGCTGGCAGCGCCTTCACCATCAGCCAACTAGGATTGTTGGTGTACTCGATGGTTACCTTGGCATCTTCAGCGCCCTTCGCCTGCTTGCCCTCCTTGTTCAGGAAGAGTTTGCTCAGGTCGAAGTTCTGCTCACCCTTCTGATGCAGGGTGATAGGCAGGGTGTTCACCACGAGTTCACGGTTGCTCAAAACCGGCAGATAGTGCTGTTCACCATCGCTGTAGCCATTACCGGCAGCCACCACCTTATTAATATATACGCCTTCTTTCAGTCCCTGGACATCAAAGGAGATGGTAGCAGAGCCCTCGGCATCAATGCTGTAGTTCTGCGTTTTCTGCCAAACCACCTTGTTGGTCTCCGGGTCGAGAATCTGCATACGGGCGTTGCCGCTCACCTTCTTGTCGGAAGTATTGAAGAGTTTCACCACGATGGTGCTCTTATCGCCCTCACGCAGGAAGCGAGGCATGTTAGGCTGCACCATCACGGTCTTCTGAGCCACAGCCTCATCCACCAGCAAACCGTTGCGCATCTCCTTGTCATGAGCCAATCCCATGAACTTCCAGGTAGTCACGCTTTCCGGCAGGGTAAATCTGATGGCTACGTTGCCATTGTTGTCGCTCTCCAAGGCAGGATAGAAGAAGGCGGTCTCGTTCAGGTTCTCGCGCACCTGCACCTTGTCGAGGAACTGGCCTGCATCTGAGCCAGAACCACCGGCAAACTGCGGCATCTCCTCTACTACATCAAAAACCTTGTTGGCAGATGGAGCAGCCGCTGCAACACGAACCATCTTAGAACCGCGAATCCTTATGACTTTCGCTTCTTCTCGAACCACCTCGTCTTTTTGTATACGAACAGACTCAACGGTTCCGCCAGAAGAACGTTCCAACTTGCTCAGTTCCACCGCTTGCATATAAGCATAATAGCTAAAGAATTTGCCATCAAACTTATCTACATCCAGTCCCCTCTCGTCATAATACTTGGTAGGATAAACGCCATTCAAGTAAAATGAACGGAAAGTGAGGTTGTGCTTCCAGTAGCAGTTTGGCAAACTCTGATAGAAGCCCAGGGAGAGATTCCAGGAATGCGGGGCTATCTGGTCGAGCGACTTGTCATAGAGTACGCTCATCAGCTGCGCCTTGGCTGGCTTGCCGTCAGGGGTGGTAATCCTCAGCGTCCACTCCTCCTTCTGTCCAGGGGTCAGACGGTTGCGGAAGGTTTTCCAGGCGATGTTCAGTTTCTTCTCAGGCAAAGGACGGGCGATGCTCATCATTCGGGTATAGCACTTGCCTTGCTTCACGAAACTATAGTTCAGTACGATGCCCGACGCATATTCCTCCTTGTAGGTGAAAGGCAGAGTCACGATACTGTCGCCCAACTCCCAGGCGCCCTTCTCCAGCAGTTTGTTGCCGGCGATGATGGAATATACGATGTGCGCTCCGTTCTCCGAAGAGCCCACCTGGATATAGACCGGCTTGCCATCACGAGGGAAGGTCTTCGCCGTCTGATAATACCATTCGGTAGTTGGCTCCACCGGATGGGTATCCTTCATACTGAAGAGCGTGAACTTCTGCTGCAGGGTATCCTGTCCGCAGATTGCCTCCAGCTGATGAACGCCAGATTTCCAAACAAAGGCAGAAGATGCAGAAGAAGCATATTCCTTGATAGAAACCGGTGCATTCGCCTCGGCATCCTTCCATTCGCCCTTATCAATTCGATATTTCAACCTGCTCGAAATCGGCATACCACTGGCATTGCAGTAAGCGAAGGTCACCGTCTTCAGACTGTCTGTCTCGATACGCTTAGGAAGATTCACCGTGAGGATGGTTGGCTTGGTGCCCAGAGGCAGACTCATCACACCCTCGTGGCTCTCGCCGCTGATGTCGGTAACGATGGCTGAGACCTCGAAGTTGAAGAAACGGGCTTGGCGCATGAAATCGCTCATATCAGCCTCGTCTTTTCCTGACAAGGAAGCCTCCAGCGGAATCTCTACGTCGAAGGTTCCGTCCTCACGAGTCACGCAACTGTCTGTCTTTACCAACTGTCCGGCAGAGCCTGCGCCCCACCACCAAAGCTGGTTTCTGCGAGTCACCTGATACTCCACCTTGGCACCCTGCACAGGCACACCATAGTAGGTCTTGGCTGTAGCCTTCACCACTACAGTATCGCCCCAGTTATATTTCTCGTTCACCTTCGGGAAGGTAATCTCGAAGGTTGGACGCTTGTACTCCTCCACTCTTACATATTTTGTTGCCGTACCGTTCACGGAGATGGAATACTGTCCTGTCTTTCCCTCCTTCGGGAGTTCGAAATCTACCGAAGCCGTACCATATTCATCGGTCGTAACCTTCTGTTCTGCCACCTGCTTCCAGTTGGCATCACTCAGGACAAACTTCAGTTCCATACTCTTTCCTGGCACGCTGGCATCCAACCCCTTCTTGACAGTATAGGAAATGGCTGAGGCATGTACCTTCTGACCCGGGCGATAGATGCTGCGGTCGGTATAAACCTGATATTTAGTCTCATTATCCTTCCGTTCGTAATAGCGGTCACGAGAAAGATAGATGCCCTTGACAGGCGTAAACTTATCATTGCTGGTGGAAATCAAGATGTTTCCATCCACATTCTTGAAGTAAGCCTCTCCGTTCTCATCGGTCGTCAAGCGGGCATGAACCGTTCGTTTGTCCTTCTTCATGTTGAAACCATACCACTGGTCATAGAGTTCAATCTTAGCCCCGGCGATAGGCTGGCCATCAGTAGCATTCACCACTACGTAGCGATGCTTATCATCCGGCAACTGCTGGATCATCACCGCCAGATTGCTGACATAGAAGAGTTTGCGCTGCGGAGCTATGCCGGTATTATCCGAAGTTACCTCCATCAGATAGGCACCCAGCGGCAGATTGCCACCGATTTCGATGGAATCCTTCACCACTTGATAATCCGGACGACCATAGTAATTCCTGCTGTAATCCTTCTGATGCAGCTTCGTAGTCTTCTTCAGGAGCATCTTATAGGTAGCCTCATTCTGCGCATTATAATCGTTATCTGCCGTAATATTGAGGCGGGAGATGCTGATTTTCAGGTTCTGGAGATTGCGCACGTTCAGCTGTACCCACGCCTTCTCCCCAGGTCGCAATACCTGTGGCATATCCTTTACCCGGAACATCGGTTCGGTGAGTCGCTTCTGCGCATTTCTCAGTTCGTTCATTCTCGACCATCCACCCCAGCGGCTCAGCGCATAGTTGATATAGTTGAGCTTATCCTGCGGTTTGGCATCGGTAGCACCTTCCATGAAGCGGAAATGCTCCACGGCAAGTTCTCCTGCCTCCGGAATATCCTGATAAACCCGGATGAGCGAGTCGATGGTCTGCAGATACTTCGATTTCTTCACCTCTCTCACGTCGTCCTGGCGGTATTTCTCGATGAGCTTATAGGCACAGAGACAAGCCGCCCCCCGATTGTCCACCTTATTATAATAGGTGTACAGCTGCAGATACGCCTCCTTGCTGTCTGCCTCGAATCCGATGAGATGCAGCAGATCGTTGTTAAAGGAACTGCCATCCACGCCCTTCAGTGTCAATGGAACATACTCTGTAGATGTATGTCGAGCAAGAAGTTCAGGCTGTTCCAAGGCCTTTTTGAAGAACTCCTGACTTTTCATTTCGTTCATATCACAGTACACCTTACCCAGCACGGCATATCTCACCGCCTTCAATGCAGGGTCGTTCACCTTCAGCACCTCGGCTTCCATCCGCTTCACGTTAGGCATCAGCGAGTCAGCCGAAATCTCATTCCAGAGTGTCATCTGTCTTATCTCAGCCGCCAGCAGCTGCCCATAATCTTTGGCAGCCGAAGCCTTGGCGATGATTTTCTTCATCACCGCGATTTCGCTCTTAGGCTGGTCCTTCTGAGCATTGATTTCAGCTTGCTTCCACAAGTTGTCGTATGTCTGAGCCGCTACCTGCATCGTAGCAAAGAGGGCTATCAGAAGTGATAAAATGTTTCTTTTCATAAGCCAACTGTATAAAATGTTTATAGAATGATGATAATCATCAAACTTTTCATTGCAAAAATACAAAAAAAAAACTGTTTTCTAACCCCGAAAGTGAAACTTTTTACTATCTTTGCACCAAAATCGTATATTTTACCAAGAAATAACATTAAAAAAACAATGGCAGAAAAAAAGTATGGTCATTTTGATGACGCCAATCGCGAATACGTGATTACTGACCCAAAGACCCCATGGCCTTGGATCAATTATTTGGGTAATGAGGATTTCTTCTCGCTCATCTCAAACACAGCAGGTGGTTATTCCTTCTACAAGGATGCCAAGTTCCGTCGCATCACCCGTTATCGCTACAATGGTGTGCCAATGGATAATGGCGGTCGCTATTTCTATATCAAAGATGGCGATACCGTATGGAACCCGGGATGGAAACCTTGCAAGACACCGCTCGACAGCTACGAATGCCGCCACGGCATGAACTATACCTGCATCACGGGCAGCAAGAACGGCGTGGAGGCGAGTGTGCTCTTCTTCGTACCGCTCCATACATGGGCTGAGGTGCAGAAGATGACGCTGAAGAACCAGACTGAGGAGGAGAAGACCCTCAAGGTGTTCTCCTTTGCAGAGTGGTGCCTCTGGAATGCTGCTACCGACATGGAGAACTTCCAGCGCAACTTCTCAACGGGCGAGGTGGAGGTAGAGGGTTCTACTATCTATCACAAGACCGAATACCGCGAGCGCCGCAACCACTATGCTTTCTATACAGTGAATACCGAGATTCAGGGCTACGATACCGACCGCGAGAGCTTCATCGGACTATACAACGAGTTTGCCGAGCCTGAGGCTGTGATGGAAAGCAAGCCACGCAACAGCTTTGCCCACGGCTGGAGCCCTATCGCATCTCATTATATCGAGGTTACCCTGCAGCCAGGCGAGAGCCGCGACCTCATCTTCCTGCTGGGCTATGTGGAGAACGAACAGGACAAGAAGTTCAGCGCCAAGAAGGTAATCAACAAGGAGAAGGCTCATCAGCTTATCGCCAAGTTTGATACCACAGAAAAGGTGGATGCTGCCTTCGCAGAACTCAACCAGTACTGGGATAACCTACTGAACATCTTCACCGTGAAGAGCGGCAACGACAAGTTAGACCGCATGGTGAACATCTGGAACCAGTATCAGTGCATGATCACCTTCTGTATGTCGCGTTCGGCAAGTTTCTTCGAGAGCGGCATCGGTCGAGGCATGGGCTTCCGCGATTCCAACCAGGACCTCGTAGGTTTCGTTCATCAGATACCTACCCGTGCCCGCCAGCGCATCATCGATATCGCCAGCACCCAGTTCCCTGACGGTGGCTGCTACCACCAGTATCAGCCACTCACCAAACGCGGCAACAACGATATCGGTGGCGGTTTCAACGACGACCCTTGCTGGCTCATCTTCGGTACCGTAGCCTATATCAAGGAGACGGGCGACTTCTCTATCCTCGCTGAGCAGGTGCCTTTCGACAACCAGCCAGGCACAGAAGTAAGCCTCTTCGAGCACCTCAAGATTTCGATGAACCATGTTATCAACAACCTGGGTCCGCACAAGTTGCCACTCAACGGACGAGCCGACTGGAACGACTGTCTGAACCTGAACTGCTTCTCCTGGGACCCTAACGAGAGTTTCCAGACCACCGAAAACAAGGGCGAAGGAAGCAAGGCAGAGAGCCTGATGATAGCCGGTCTGTTCGTTGTTACCGGCAAGGATTATGTGGCTCTGTGCAAGCAGCTTGCCAAGGAAGCTATGGAAAGCAAGGAGGGCGAAATAGCCGGTCTTACAGAGGAAGATTATTTGACAGAAGCTGAGCGCATGCAGCAGGCTGTAGATGAGATGAACGAGGCTGTGAAGCAGCATGGATGGGATGGTGAATGGTTCCTCCGCGCTTACGATTTCTTCGGCAACAAGATTGGTAGTGATGAGAACGAGGAAGGCAAAATCTTCATTGAGAGCCAGGGCTGGTGTACGATGGCTGGTATCGGTCTGGAAGAAGGACTCTGCGATAAAGCACTGGACAGCAGTAAGAAACGACTGGAATGCGAGCACGGACTGGTGCTGAACAACCCAGCCTACACTACCTATCATGTAGAAATGGGTGAGATTTCTTCTTATCCTGAAGGCTATAAGGAGAACGCCGGTATCTTCTGCCACAACAATCCTTGGGTCATCATCGGAGAGACTGTAGCCGGTCGAGGCAACGATGCCTGGAGCCATTATACCAAGATTCTGCCTAGCTATGTAGAGGAAAAATATCAGACACTTCACAAGGTAGAGCCTTACGTAAACTGCCAGATGGTAGCCGGTAAGGATGCAGCCAAACCGGGCGAAGGAAAGAACTCCTGGCTCACCGGTACAGCGGCATGGATGTGGTATACTGTATCTGAATTCATCCTCGGCATCAAGCCAGATTATGAAGGTTTGCTCATCGATCCTTGTCTCCCAAGTACCGCTAAGGAGTATGAGGTAACCCGCAAGTTCCGTGGTGGCGAATACCATATCACAGTAAAGAATCCTAGCGGAAACCAGAAGGGTGTGAAGCAGATTACAGTGGATGGCACTCCTATCTCAGGCACCATCATTCCTTGCTCTCAAGGCAAGCATGAAGTAGTGGTTGAGATGTAAATCAGCCAGATCTCATCAAGTTACGATTTGAAAGTCCAATGTAACGAAACTCCTTTTCATACCCATACGTCGTGTTTCACGACGTATGGGTATCACAATAAACACTTGACGCCCTATTTTAGTGCGTCAAGTATCTTATCTATCTGATAATCTAACACTTAACTTTTAATACAAGCACATATTCAACAGTATCAAGAGTAAGATTCTAAGTCTCTATCATTGACTCAGTTCCTCAGTTTTTTTCTAGGGGGTATATAGCCCTTATAGTTCAAAGTTGTTTTAAATTGTTATATATTATATATATAATAAACTTCTAAATAAGGGAAAAAGTGAAGGGTCAGAGAAAAACTGAGGAACTGAGGAACTGAGTCATTGCAGTAAAAACCTCATAATCCTCGTAAACACCTGATTTACTGCTTAACTCTATACTTTAAGAGAACAAAGCTATGAGTTGTTACCCGTAAAACTATGAGTTGTCACCCACAAAACTATGAGTAAGGAAGTTTAACTACTTTCAATCTGAAAGCACAGTTCAAACATTTCCTTATCACACCCCCAAATTTGGCAGTATCAGAGAAAAGTTGTATCTTTGCACGGAATTCCATCCATTCTATCCATTCCTTCCAACTCCTTCCATACCGCTCCTTCCATGCCATCCCCACAACTCCTTCCGCCCAGCTTCAGCACGCGTCTCTCCATCCGAAGTATTAAAAGGAAAAAGATAAAAAAGGTATGGCTTTTCGAGTTATTTTTTGTACTTTTGCAGCCGATAACGCATTTTGCGAACAAAACAGGATTCTTTAAAGAAAAGAAAGGAAATAACAATGAAGAAAATATTATACTTTGTGGCAGCCCTGGCTGCTGCATCCTTTATCACTACGATGGGTACCAGCTGCAAGTTTGCACCCGACCAGCATGACGGCGACACGGTAGCTGCCAGCGAGTTTTACCCGATAGATACCTCTGCGGCTTATGCCAAGAAGATGGCGAAGATTGCTGCCATCAAGAACGGAAAAGACAGTGTAGGCATCTATTATGTGGGCAGCAACTCTACCAAAGACCTCATCGAGCTCGTATCCTATCCTTCACGCCGCGACACGATGATGTACAGCAAGACCCGACACATAAAGGTGAAGGGCAATGCCGACATCAACCACGTGGTTCGTGTAGACTTCTATCTGCATAACGGCAAGGATTCGCTGGTGAAGTATGTTGAGGAGGTTAAGGCAAAGGATTAACCTCAAACACCCTATAAAGCCCTTATAAAAAACCAGTTGCCTACCCATGTACGGCAACTGGGAATTCAAATAAAACAAGCAAAAAAAATATAGAAATGAAAAAGATTATTCTTACCATCTACACCATCTGCACAATGTTTGCTCTTAGTGCGAATGCAAAAACAGAACTTATCACCGTACAAGGCGATCACGGAAAGCTTGACGTAAAAATTCAGACTCCAGATGCCTCCACAAAATGTCCACTCCTCATTCTATGCCATGGATTTAGCGCTAACAAGGAAGGCAAACTTTTTGACTGCATCGTGGACAGCGTCAATAAAAAAGGCATTGCCGTACTCCGTTTCGACTTTAACGGACACGGCAAGAGCGAAGGAAGATTTGAAGACATGACGGTACCTAACGAAATAGAGGACGCCAAGTCTATCTTGCGCTATGCGTCCTCACTACCTTGGGTGACAGAAATAGCCATGGGCGGGCATTCGCAGGGAGGCGTAGTGACAGCCATGACCAGCGGACAACTTGCAGCAAAACCGGAAACTGACATCAAGCCGATTTCAGCTGTAGTTCTTCTCGCTCCTGCAGCCGTTCTGCGTGACGATGCATTAAGAGGCAACACTTTTGGAAAAATATACGACCCTAAGAATCCTCCGTCAAAGATAGAAATGGGAAACGGCAAGGCTTTAGGATGCAACTACATCCGAACAGCCGTAAACTTGCCAATATACGAAACAGCCATGAACTATCAAGGTCCAGAATGTATATTACATGGTGATGCAGACCGAATTGTCCCATACACTTATGGTCAACGTTTCCATTATCTCAACAAACAGAGTGAATGGCACATGATGAAGGATGCCGATCATGGTTTCGGCAATCAGGAAGAACAAGTGGCGCATCTTGTCAGCGACTTTCTTGTTAAAGCATTTAAGTAAAAATAAGCATTTCCAAAACAAAAAGGCTAGCGTGCGCTTGTGCATGCTAGCCCTTTTTATATTTCATCAGAATTAATAACTAATAACTAATCACTAATCATAGAATCCCGGCTGCTTATACTCAATGCCCAGTTCATCATCTACTGTTGCGATGACACCCTGAATCTGACCCATGGCAAACATACGGCCAAGGAGAGTGTAACCGGCATTGTGACCATGATTGCTCTCATCGAATACGCCACCTGGCTCATCAGTGAAGGTCATACCGTGGTCTACTCGCATAGGCAAACGACGACCGGAATTGCACTTGCCTTCCTGCTCAGCCGTCTCGAAGATGCGGCAAAGTTCTATCAGATGGGCGCGACCACCCAAGTGAGAAGCCTCTGTAAAGTTGCCGTTAGGGAAAATGTAGCAGGAACGCAGATGAACAAAGTGAGTGCGGTCGGCAAACTGCTTAGCCATTGCCACACAGTCGTTGTGCTCGCCGGCAGAGAATGAACCTGCACAGAAAGTCAAACCATTGTGCTTGTTTGGCACTGCATCCAACATCCACTGGATATCCTCGGCACGACCGATGATTCTTGGCAAACCGAATACAGGATAAGGAGGATCGTCTGGGTGAACACACATGTTGATATCGTACTCATCGCAGATAGGCATGATAGCCTCCAGCCAATACTTCATGTTCTCCTGCAACTTCTTCTTGTCGATGCCATCATAAAGCTTCAAGAGGTCGCGGAACTTCTGGACAGGAGCAGAATCGCCCTCGCTGAAGTTACCCGATACGAAACCCTGGGTCTTGATGATGATATTCTCTACCAAGGCATGATCCTGCTCTGGTGTAGAAGTCTTCTTGATTTCATCAGCCTCAGCCACGAGGTCTCTGCCCCACTTGTGCTCCTTAGAGAACTCAGCCCAATCCTCACGAGCGCCTTCACGCTGCAGGATATAGATATCGAAGTAGGCAAACTCGCCCCAGTTCATATAGAGGTTGTTGGCTCCGTTAGGATTGTCGTGAGACAAATCGGTACGAGCCCAATCCAAAACAGGCATAAAGTTGTAGCAGATGCACTTGATGCCTTCCTTGCCCAGGTTACGGAGACTTTCCTTGTAAACCTCAATCTGATGGTCACGGTCAGGACCGCCATATTTCAGGGTTTCAACCACAGGCAAAGACTCTACCACGCTCCATTTCATACCATAAGACTCGATGTACTCCTTGAGTTCATGAATCTTCTCGCGTGTCCAAACCTCACCCAGAGGAACATCGTGCAATGCGGTAACGATGCCCTCAACACCAATCTGCTTCAACTGTGCAAGTGTAATCTTATCTTTCTTGCCAAACCAGCGCCATGTTCTTTCCATATATATTATATAATGTATAAGTTTAAAAATGAATTATCTTACAGAAACATATTTATGCAATGTCTGTCTTACAGCACCCTTGCCGACAAAGAGTTCCTTCACCATACCCTCAATCTGCTCGCCGAAGCCAGCCTCGTAGAGATCGAGTCCGAATACATCCTTGCGGGAATAGAGATTCTTCAGGCAAGAATAGTCCTGATCAGCCTTGCCTACCTCCAGAGGAGCTACGATAGCCTGAAGCTCAGCCAGCAATGGGTCGGAAGATGGCTCGAATGGCTTCAGGTTATCATCCAATGCCTTGAGATAACGGGCATAACCTGCCAATACCAAAGGAATCAACACGAGATTGCTCTTGTCGAGACCACGGTCGATATACTTCTTGATAGTCTCACCGAAACGGATAGAGAGTTTCTGGCTGGTATCGGTAGCGATACGCTGAGGAGCATCTGGCATGAACGGGTTAGGCAGACGCTTGTTGATAACGGTGCCGATAAACTCGTATGGGTTCAATACACCTGGATCTGTAACCACTGGCATCGCCTCGATATAACCGATCTTCTGGATGAAGGCACGAAGGTCCTCATCAGCCATCTCTGCAGAAATCAAGGTATAGTCGAGCATGCATCCATAGATAGACATCGCTGTATGGAGAGGGTTCAGACAGGTGGTTACCTTCATGGTCTCAACCTCATCCACTGTCTTGCGGGATGTATAGAGCGCACCGCCCAACTCCAATGGCGGACGACCGTTGGTATAAGTATCCTCGCAAACGAGATACTGCACTTCCTCGGCATTTACGAAAGGAGCGGTGAAAGTATACTTCTCGGTGATAATCGTATTGTTATCCTCGAAACCATCCTCAGCGAGCATCGCCTGTACCTTCTCGTGAGGACGAGGAGTAATCTTATCAATCATAGACCAAGGATAGGTAATCTTGCTGCTGTCATTGATATAATCTACGAAACCATCCTCTACGATACCATCCTGTGCCCAACGCTCAGCATAAGCCTTTACGCCAGCCTTAACATGGTCGCCATTGTGAGAACAGTTGTCGGTAGACTGAAGAGTAAGTGGCAACTTGCCAGCCTTATAACGCTCATAGAGAAGAGCGGTAAGCTTACCCATAGCAAATACTGCATCAAGACCACGTGCCAAATCGGCATCATTATAAGAATATCCCTTCTCTGTGATGGTGAAAGTTACCATCTGCAGACTTGGAGCCTGGAAAATCTGGACCAATCGCGCCCAGTCCTCACCAAACTGTTTATCCGCCTTGAGGCTTTCTGTGATAGAAGCGATGACCTTCTTCTCGATGGTTCCGTTGCTCTGGAGGCTTACGAGAAGAGAGAGATTATTGTAAGGGCGATAAGCCTTGTCGATAATTTCGTAGTCGAAGCTTTCAGCAACAATAACACCACGATCGTACTTGCCGGTGTTAAGTGCATCGTTAAGAATAGCAGCAGGGAACGCACGGAAGATGTTACCTGCACCAAAGTGAACCCAAGTAGGCTCGTCGTGAGTCTTCTTAGCTACGGCTGCGATATCATACTTAGGAAGCTCATAACCCTTAGCTTCCCATTCTGCAGCATTAAAGCTGTCTGAAAGAATTTCGTTCAGTTTCATGATTAATAATTATTGATGTTGTTTTATGTAAATTTTTACCTTTTTATAAGCAATACAATGATTTCTTTTCTGTTGAGTCGGGGCAAAATTACGAATTTAATCTGAAATACCGCTCCTTTTTAGAGATTATTTCAAAATATTGAACAATAAGAAACTTAAATTGAACAATTAGAAATGTTTCGGTAACAAAAAATACTTTTCGCCCTGTTTCCCTTTTTACCGGTAGTAGACTATCAGTATACACTTTACAGATTATCCAGTTCCTTGATCTGCTTTTTCGGTGTCACTCCAAGTCCCTTCAGGCTCTCTACCCTTCTCATCACATTGCCGGTGCCGTCATAGAGTTGCTTCTTTGCCTTATCAAAAGTACCAGAAAGGCGGGTTATCAGATCACCCACACTCATAAAGGTATCTTCGAAGCCAGCCACCTTATCATACAGGTCAGCAGCCGTCTTCACGATTTTCTCCACATTCTTGTTCTGCCGGTCGTACTGCCAGAGATTATAGGCAAGCTGCAACGCCATGAGCAGATTGCTTGGCGAGATGATGATAATCTTCTTCTGATAAGCATAACGGCTGAGATCAGGCTGCTGCTTCATCGCTGCGATATAGCTGGTTTCGTTAGGGATGAACATCAGTACGAAGCCGATGGCATCATCCACCAGTTTGGAATAGTCTTTGGCTGCCAGTTCATCGATGTGCTTTCGTACGCTCAGCGCATGCGCCTTCATCAGGCGTTCCTGTTCAGCCTCATCTTCAGCTGCCAGAGCATCGGAATAGGCGGTAAGCGAAACCTTGGAATCGATGACCACACTTCTGCCTTCTGGGAATCGGACGATGACATCCGGACGATAGTTCTTTCCCTCTTCATCTTTCGTATTCTCCTGAATGAAGAATTCCTCATCTTTACGAAGTCCGCTGTTCTCCAGGATGGTTTCCAGCACCATCTCGCCCCAGTCGCCCTGCATCTTGCTGTCGCCCTTCAATGCCTTGGTCAGGTTGGCAGCATCGGAGCCAATCTTCTCGGTCTGCTCCTTCAGGTTCAGTACAGCCTGCTGCTGTTCCTGCTGGAAGAGTTTCATCGTTGCCTCGAAGGTGTTCTGCAGTTCCTTCTTGTTCACCTCGTTCTGGGTTTTGCTCTCCTCTACCGATTTCTTGAAATCAGCAAACTGTTCCTTGATAGGTTTCAGGAGTTCATCCATCTGCAGACGGTTGTTTTCCTGCAGAGCCGACTGCTTGGCAGCCAGCTGCTCAGCCGCCACCTTCTGCTGTTCTATCGTCATTCGCTGCATTTCCTGCTTCAGGCTCTCGAGTTTCTGTGCCCACTGCTGGTCGCTTTCCGCCCTGAGTTTCGCCGCATACAGCCGCTCGTTCTCCATTTGAGATTTCATTGATTGAACCTCAGAAGCATGATGCAGTTTTATCTGTTCAATGTTAGCCGCCAGCACCTGAGCCTTCGCTACGAGCAGGGTTTTCTCCTCTCCCGCACTTTTTGCTTCCATCAGTTTCCCCACGAAGAATCCGATGGCAAGCCCTATGATGATTCCAATTACTATTTCCATTTATCCTTGTTTTGAATGATTCTGTAAATCTGCAAAAATTATGATTTGCAAAAGTAATCATTTCAAGACATACCACCAAACATCATGGGGGATTCTTGTAGATATTTAACTCTTCTGCATTTTACTATGCAAACAAAAAGAGCGCACCACTCTTGGCACGCTCTTTTCTTTAAATCATCTTTTAAATATACATTATCGGTTGGCAGTAGACCACTGATAAGTATCAGTGCAATGGATATCGGCACTCTGGTCGGCAATCATCAATTTGAAGTCGCCTTCCTCCAATCTCCATTTGCCATTCCAACCTACGAAGGCCAAATCGTCTGCCTTCAATTCAAATATCATGGTCTTGGTCTCACCAGGCTGAAGTTCCACCTTGTCGAAGGCACGGAGACGACGGCCATCAGGCACCATACTAGCGATGAGATCGCTACTGAACAGGAGGACACTCTCCTTGCCTGCCACCTTTCCCGTATTCTTCACATCCACGCTCACCTTGATGATGTCGCCGTGGCGGAAATCAGACTGAGAAACCTTCAGGTTGCTATATTTGTAAGTGGTATAACTCAAACCATATCCGAAGCCCCACTGCTGGGTAATCTTCGCATTGTAGTCGTAAGCACCTTCCATCGTACCCACCTCCTCACTCTTCTTGAAGTCATAGTTGGCGAGCGAATTGATTTCCTTAGGATAGGTGTAAGGCATCTTGCCACTGAAGTTTGACTTGCCCGATACCAGGTTTGCCAAGGCATCGCCACCCATGTTGCCAGGGATAAGGATGTTGATGATGCTCTGTGCCAATGGTTCGATGTCAGAGATGAGACGAGGACGACCTTCATTCAGCACCAAGATGACAGGCTTGCCTGTCTGAGCCAAAGCCTTGACCAGATTACGCTGGTTCTCTGAGAGCCAAAGGTCGGTCAGGTTGCCCGGAGTCTCTGTATAGGAATTCTCGCCAATGCAAGCCACGATGACGTCGGCATCCTTCGCTGCAGCCACTGCCCCCTGAATCTGAGGTTCGTTCTCCTCCCAGTATTTTCCCTTCTCATTATAGGTAACACCCTGGTTCAAGATGACATTCTCCTTGCCATACTCATTACAGAATGCCTCATAGATGGTATTGTACTTGCCGGCAAACTCATCGGCACGATGTCCCTGCCAGGTATAGCTCCATCCACCGTCCAGACAACGCATCTGATTGGCATTAGGACCTGTAAGGAGAATCTTCTTGCCATGCTGCAAAGGAAGGATATTACCCTCGTTCTTCAGGAGCACCATACTCTCGGTAGCTCCCTCCAAGGCGAGCTTGGCAAATTCCTCACCACCAAACTTAGGATAATTCTTCAGTTTCTGGGTTGGGTTCTTGAAGAGGTCGAGACGGTACTTCATGCGAAGCACACGGCGACAGGCATCGTCGATGCGACTCATCGGAATCTTACCTTCCTTCACCAGTTCTACAAGATAGCCACAAGCATCGCAAGAATAAGGTTCCATAATCATGTCGATACCGGCATTGATGGCGATGCGGAGCGCATCCTTCTTGTCCTTTGCCACCATCTCACGAGTATAGAGATTGTTGATGTCTGCCCAGTCGGTGATGAGCACACCATCCCATCCTGTCTCTTCCTTCAGCCATCCTGTCAGGATGTCCTTGTTGGCATGCATCGGCATACCATTGACGGAAGCGGAATTCACCATCACGGTTAAGGCTCCAGCCTGCAGACCCGCCAGGAAAGGAGCGAAGTGCTTCTCTCGCAAGTCGGCTGGAGAGATATAGGCTGGCGTACGGTCTTTACCGGTCCAAGGCACACCATAGCCCATGAAGTGCTTCATTGAAGTGGCAATGTGATACTGGTCGATGTTGTTTGGGTCCTCGCCCTGGAAACCATAGACCATCGCCTTGCCCATCTCTGAACTGAGGTAGCAATCCTCGCCAAAGTTCTCCCAGATGCGAGGCCAACGGGCATCACGACCGAGGTCAACGGTAGGACTGTAAGTCCAAGGCACGCTCACGGCACGAGTCTCATAAGCGGTAGCCTCAGCCGAACGGCGAGCTATCTCACGATTAAAGGTGGCAGCCACATTGATGTTCTGCGGGAAGAGGGTTCCGCCCTGTGTATAAGTAGAACCGTGGTTCTGGTCGAGACCGAAGACACAAGGGATGCCGATGCGCTTCATCGAGATCTTCTGGATTTGCGCAATGTACTTCTCCCACTGCTTGGCGGTTGGTGCGCAGGTATTTGGAGCGTTGAGGATAGAGCCAATCTTATAGCGGGAAAGGATAGAATCGGTCTTGTGCTCGTCGATATAGAACACACCGTTCTTGTCGTTGGCACCAAAGAGGTCGGTCACCAATTCCATCATCTGACCTATCTTTTCCTCCAAGGTGAGTTTCTTCAGAGTTTGTTCTACCTGAGCCTCAATCTTAGGGTCGCTCTTGATAACCGGAACATTGGCACTGGCTGTATAAGCCAATGCCAACATTGAAATAGATAATAAAATTTTCTTCATAAACAGTAAAGGTTTGACGTTTTATGATAAAAACGGAAATCTTTCTAATATGTTATTCAATAGTTACTTTCTTTACGGTGTAACCATCACCCACGAGGAGGAAACCATTCTGCTCTGTCAAGAGTTGGATAGAGAGGTCGGTCAGTTCAAACTCCCATGTAGCAGGACCAGTCACCATGAAGTCATTACGCTCAGGGTCGCCCTTACCAGTAAGGATGTTGTTCCACCAAGCTGTGGTAGCGGTACCCTGGCCATTTCCATCCACATAAACACGGAGGATAGTACCCTCCTTCACCTTTGAGAGGAAGGTATCCTTCAAGGCCTCGAAAGGAGTGCCCCATGTTACAGAGAACTCACCTTCCCAGAGGGTATTCTCCATAGATGGGCGAGCCTCGGTGGTTACCTTGATGATTCCGCCAGAGAACTGGTTGCCCTCACCATCTACCAAAGTGATATCATAGTCACCATTCTCCAAACCTGTAGGAGCTTTGAGCTTCAAGGCTGTGCCCTCTTCGAGAACCTCGAAGACTACTTCCTTGCCACCTACCATTACTTTAGTTACTGTACCGAGATTCTTGCACTTATGGATAGTGGTCTCAGCACCTGGAGCTACCCAAAGCTCGATGGCATTGGTACCCAGGGCTGGATCATCGGCAGCAGGAGTCACGGTAACTTTCAAGGTGCGGGATGTGCTCTTGCCTTTGGTGGTGGTTGCCACAATCTTCAGTTCATGATTACCTACAGGCAAAGTCTGGTCGATGGTGGTACCTTCATAAATCTGAGTGCCATCGAGCAACCATGTCACAGTGGTATAGTGAACAGGAGTCACCTTGATTTCCATCTTATAATTAGTCTTGCGGTCTATCTTGGAATCAGCCAAGTCGGTGTTCAAGATACGTGGATCGTCATCTTCGCTGACAGTGAAGTATGGTTCATCGTCAGAAGAGCAAGAAGACAAGGTAGATGTACCAGCCAGTGCGAAACTCACGGCTAAGAGCATCATCATAGCCTTCAAGACTTTTCCCTTATATTGTTTCATTGTCTTATTCATAATTAATTATTCTATTCTATTGTCCTATAAGACTTAACATTTAACACTTAACATTAAACACTACTTGCTATATCCCTTTCCGAATGGAGGATTGAAGTCTGGCTGAAGGTTTACATCAGCCTTGTCCCACCAGAGGCGCTTGTGCCAATCGTCTGTACCACCCATGCGGTCGATGGCAGCCTTATAGTTGGCATTGTTGTACTGAGCTTCCAACTCAGGATACTGCAAGCGGACAGGCATTGACCAATCGGGATCCGTATAAGTGAAACCTTTCTTGGTCAAGAGATCACGATTCAAGATGGCAGGATAGTCAGAGCGGCGCATGTTAGCCCAACCCTCAGAAGGGTTCATCATGTGGAGAATCCAAGCCTGGGTGTTGATGGTCTCCTTAGGATTGTCACCCAACGGATTGCTGGCAATGAACGCATCTATCTCTTCCTTGGAAATCTTGTTGGATGTAAGATAGTAGTTGTTGAGCAACTCCATGCTGGCACGAACACCAGCCTCGTAGTGACTCTCTGCATTACCACCACCAACATTCCAACCCTTGGTTGCAGCCTCAGCCTTGAGGAACTCTACCTCAGCATAGCTCATCAAGTCGCCAGGACAAGAAGGCATCTCGAAGTCGATGTTCAGGCAAGGACGACCAGCGCGGGCTATATAATCAGAGTTGGCATAAGTGTTCGCGTCTATCTCTGCATACTTCTTCAAAGTAGGAAGGTCATCCAACGTAGCTGGATTCATCCAGTCTGTGTACCAGGCTGCACCAGGGTTGCAAGGCTCCTCACCGAGGTTCTTGCTCTGGAAGTAAGCCAGGAAATCATCAGTCAAGTCGATGTTCTGCTCCTTATCTGGCTTCACCTGACTACGCTTGATATTGTAGTAGTGACGGCAGATGCGATAGAGACGAGGGTCGTTGGTTTTCTGCAACTGATAGAACAAGGTAGAGCATACCATGGTAGGCGATGTGGCATCCTGACCATAGAGAGTCTCGCTCAATGCATTGGCACGGAAATCGTAGTCGTTGGCTCCATCATAATAGGTAAATGGAGCATCAGCATACTTGATATAAGCATCATCGGCTGCACTGGCGATGGCACCGGCAGCTACAGCCTTCTCAAACTCCTCCTTTGCCTTCTGTGGATTAACATCGGAAATGCGCATGGCATAGCGCATACGGAGTGCATTGGCATACTTCTTCCACTGAGCTACATCACCACCCATGCTGGTGACATCACCAGAAATGCGGTCGGTACCTGTGCCAAGCTGCTTCTCGCAAGCGTCAAGTTCCTCGAAGAACCAGCTGTAGAGCTCCTCTACGGTATCATACTTAGGGGTGGAGATACCTGAGATATAACCCAGACCTGCCTCCGAACAAGGCACGTCACCGTAGGTATCTGCCAAAACTGCCGTGAGATAGACACGATGGATACGAAGTGCCGCATTCAAGTTTGCCTTGTCAGCAGAATTGTGGATGGCATCCACAAGGTTCTTGATACTGATTTCATAATAGCGGTCCCAAACTCGACGGGATATATCATCTTCTCTGAAATTAGAACCAGCATAATTGGTTACATTCCAACCACCAGCGAAATACTGTGGAAAACCAGTTATATAGTTACGGTAGGTATCCATCAGACTGAAGTCACCGTAAGTCTGCAACAAAGCTGTTGTCAACTGTGCGTTAGGGTCGAGCTCGCTCACCTTGGTCTTGTCGGTATTGATGTTGCTCAAGGTATCATCTGAGCAAGAAGTCATCGCAGTGCCGGTTGCCATCAGGGCGAAAGCCATCATCAGGCTGCTCTTACCTATATATTTCTTGATTATATTGTTCATTTTCTTACCTTATTATATATTAGAACTCTTCTAAAGAAATTGATTCTATTTTTTCGAGATTAGAACTTCACGTTCACGTTCAAACCATAACTCTTGCGAGATGGCAGGGAACCATATTCCAGACCGAGACCTGAAGTATTGTAGCTGGAGTCTGGGTCGATGTTAGGAATGTTCTTCCAAACAATGAATGGGTTACGAGCCACGAAGGATACGGTCAAGCCTTTGACATACTTGCCCAGGATGCTCTCTGGGAAGGTATAGCCGAAAGTAATCTCACGACACTTCACGTAAGAGTTGTCGTAAACGAAGGCACTCTGCACGCCATTTGCCACATGCTTCCAGTAATCTTCAGGGTTCACGGCGATGTCGTTCTTGCGATAAGTACCATCACCATTGTCGATAACACCATCCACTACGAGTCCCTTGCAGTTGCCAGACTCACGCCATGCGGCAAGGTCCATACCCGAAGCCTTGCGAGCCTCCTCAGAAGTGTACCACTCCTCACGACCTGCCAATGTTCCCTTTGCCTTACCAGTCTGGTATGCAGAACGCATAGACATAGAGTAGATGTCGGCACCTACCTTCACATCGAATGCAGCAGAGAGGCGGAAGTTCTTGTAGCTGAAGGTTGAGTAGAAACCACCTGTCCAGTCCCAAGTAGAGTTGCCGATGGTCTTGATCTTCTGGTCAATCTTTGGAAGACCAGTAGCTGCATCGACAACCACCTGACCCTTGTCGTTGTAGAGGAAGTCGTGTCCACGGATAGCTCCATAGTTCTCACCTACCTTGGCACCTACAGAAACACCGCACCAGTATGCCTTCGCCAACTCGAAGTAGTCCATGCCATCGGTGAGCGACTTCACCTTGTTGGTATTCTTCGAGAAGTTGACACCCAAGTCCCAAGCGAAGTCCTTGATCTGCAAGGCACGGGCATTGAGGGCAATCTCGACACCCTGGTTCTGAATCTCACCGGCATTGATGAGGCGGTAAGCATAGCCTGAGGTGGTGGTTGAAGCCAAACTCAAAATCTGGTCCTTGGAGTTCTGGTTGTAATAGGTGGCATCCAAGCTCAAGCGTCCGTTAAGGAACTTCATCTCCAAACCTACCTCGTAAGAACCAGTCATTGTAGGCTTCAAATCCTTGTTCGGCTGTGTTGAGTTGGCTATCATACCGATGGTATAACCCGAGTAGCTGTACTTGCCCGTGGTATAGTTGAGTGCCAACAGGTATGGATCGGTATCGCTACCTACCTTTGCCCAAGATGCGCGAATCTTACCATAATTGATGAACTTCTTGTTCTTGATAAACTCGGAGAATACCAAGCTACCAGATACAGATGGATATACGTATGTATTATTATTTGTAGGGAGCGTAGACGACTTATCGCCACGGAGGGTTCCCTCCAAATAGTAAGTATGCTTGTAGCCGAGGCTCGCACTGGCATAGAGAGAGCTGATCTGTTTCTTGTACATGCTCTCGCGAGTGTTCTGTTCCTGATAGTTCATGATATTCTGGATGCCATTCATCTGCTGGTTGAGACCGATGTTTGTAGTGGTCTTGTTGTTCACCTTGAAGATGTTACCACCAGCGGTAGCGTTGACATCGAAGTCGCCCCATGAGTTGTTGTAGAGGGCGAGTATCTCGGCGTTAAGTGTGCGGTTGTTGAAGATTTGGTCGGTAAGCTTTCCGGCAGGAGTTCCTGGAGTTGTCTTGGCGATGAAGTCCTCGAAGTTCATGCTGTTGATGTCGGTACCAATAGTCCCCTGCAACTTGAAGTGCTTGTTGATGTTCCAGATTGCCTTACCCGTAAAACGGAACACGTCCTTGTCGGATGTATTGCTGTTCTTATAGAGATCCCAGTATGGGTTCTTGTTATACTGATCGTTACCATTCCAGTTGGAGTAGTTGCCGTCGGCATCCTCATAGTGCTTCAGCCAAGCCTGGTCGTAGGTACCCGCCAGGGTCATGAGGTTCTTACCCACGTTGCTCTGAGAGTCACCAAGGGCAGGACGGTTCTTTACCTTCTCACGAGTATAGTTGGCGGTGAAGTCGAAGTCAACAGGACCTGCTGAGGTATTCACACGGAGGTTGAAGTTGTCACGACTCATATTGGTATTTGGCAAGATATCCTTATTGCGCATATCGGTAACAGAGAAACGCATACCCGTCTTACCGGAATTAACTGAGAGGATGGCAGAATTCTGAGTGGTGAAACCTGTACGGAAGAAATCAGAAGCATTGTTAGGATGCATCATGAATGGACGTTCTTCGCCATCGAAATATTTGAACATGAAGTCATCGGCCTTAGGTCCCCAACTGGCATTGGTACCAGAGGTGCTGGATGTAGGAAGCTCGCCATTGTAGCCAGCACCGTATATTTCCTGGATGTCGTCCCATTTAGCCAACTGGGTATCGATAGTATAAGAACCATTGTACTCCACGGAAATTCTATCCTTCTCCGCCTTCTTGGTCGTAATCAAGATAACACCGTGGGAAGCACGGCTACCATAGAGGGCAGAGGCAGCAGGACCTTTCAATACGGTCATCGTCTCGATGTCGTCAGGATTGATGGCAGAGATACCATCACCGAGGTCATAACCACCAGCTTCACCAGCACTGCCAAAGTTGGTATTATCCAAAGGCACACCATCCACCACGTAGAGAGGCTGGTTATTGCCTGACATTTCTGTATTACCACGAAGAAGCACGCGGGTAGAACCAGAAGCACCGCCAGCGGTGTTCTGCACAACGAGACCAGCCACCTTACCTGAAAGAGAGTTGATGACGTTGGTTTCCTTCGCCTTGGTAAGTTCCTCACCTTTAACCTCCTCCAAGCCATAGCCCAAAGCCTTGCGGTCGCGCTTGATACCAAGGGCGGTAACAACGACCTCATTCAAGGCCTTACCATCCTCTTGCATCGTGATTTTCATGCCATTAGCAGCTTTCACGGTCATCGTCTTGTAACCGATGTAGCTCACTTCGAGCGTTACTCCAGGCTTGCAGTTCAACGTAAAGTTACCATCTATATCGGTAACGGCACCGTTGGTTGTACCAGCCACCTTCACGCTAGCGCCAATCAAGGTTTCGCCAGTGGCATCCACCACTGTACCCTTGATGCCTTGGTTCTGCTGAACGCTCATCGCTGCACTGTTCATCTGGGCAGCGAGAATGGCAGAAGCAGGCATCCACATCAAACCTGCACCAAGCAGGCCGAGAAACATAGTTTTCTTTCTCATAATTGATATTTTTGTTTTTAGTTTAACATTATTCTTTCCCAAAGATTCCTTCGAGAATCCAAGGAGCATTCACCTTCATACTCTTGAAACGGTCGAAGATGCCATACTTCTCAGAGCCGTTGCCGAAGTGGTTGTTGTCCCAAACGAAAGTAGAGAAGCCTCGTTTGCGAGCCTCCGTAGTCAAGAACTTACAGTAGTAGGTCATGTTTTCATGCACTTTCTCTGAGTTTGACTTATAGTGATCGGTTACTCCCCACTCTCCTATTACGATACCCAGTCCTTTGTTGCTCCATGTATTCACCGCCTTGTCGAAGAAATCCGTCATCGTCTTCTCGTTGTCTGCAGGTATCTTGCCAGCATCCTTGTAGGCATCACCCCAGTAATCGTAGGTGCAATCGCCGGCGTAGCTCCATGGCTGATAGTAGTGGAATTCCACACTCATATAGTTGTTGCCATTGCCTTCGGCATCCTTCGGAATGATGAAATCTCCATTCTCTATGCCAAACCATGGGTTGCAAACGTAAGTCTGTAAGATGAGGTGGCGCTTGGCATTGTTGCCGCCTGTGGCACGAACCATATCCACGAATATCTGATTGTAAGCATTCTGCACTTCGAGGTTCTCGGCAGTAGGCTTGCCCCAGTTGTCCCTGATGTGAACCTCATTGGTACCGGCGAAAGCCAAGCGACTGTCATAATTGGCAAACTCAGAGGCGATATTCATCCAGAGGAGCGCAAGCTTCTGGCAGTTTTCTTCCTTATATTGATAGGTAGGACGACTTTCGAGCCATTTTTCATGATGCACATTGATGATAACCTTCAAACCGTTGTCAAGGCACCAGCCCACCACCTCCTTGATGCGAGCAATCCAAGCCTTGTCGATGCTCATCGCCTGAGCGTTGGTAATGTGGCACTGCCAACGGATTGGAATACGGATAGCATTGAAACCTGCCTTCTTCACGGCTTGTATCATCTTCTTGGTAACAACGGGATTGCCCCAGGCTGTCTCTGCATGGATAGAACCATCAGGGTTGCCAATCTGCATCGACTCACCATCCTGGCCAGGAGCTGAGCACTCGAATTCATTGCCAAGATTCCACCCCACAACATCTTTATTCCATTGCTGGGCAGTAGGCATGGATTCGCCTACGCCATCAGAACTGCTGGATGAGTGCAACGTACTTGCTTCGCATGAAAAACATGTGAAGACGCCTATTAAAAAGAGGCTAATTTTCAAAAAGTTCCTTTTCATTTTTATGTTTATATTGTTATTGTTTCGTTTTTTAATTAACTGTTTAACTTACGTAACAGAATCTGGTTGCAAAGATAAAGAAAAGGAACTTTCAGAGGGTTAGATAACAAACAAAAAAAGGTTTCAATTCAGACATATCGTCTAAACAGAAACCTTTTCTTTGAATTTAAAACTCTAATTTACAGATACTTACTTGGAGAAACCCCAAAGTGCTTTTTAAATACAGTACTAAAGTACTTCACATTTACAAAACCGGCTTTCACAGATACATCCAGCACACTATCCCCCTGTTTCAGGAAGATTGCAGCCTGCTCCAGACGTATCAAACGCATAAAATCCTGCGGACTTTGACCCGTAAGAGTCTTCAGCCTACCATAGAAAAGCGTTCTGCTCATCGCCATCTCTCTACAGAGTCGGTCGATATTAAAGTCTGTGTCGCTCAGATGAGTCAACACCAAACGGGTAGCTTTATCTACAAAAGCCTGGTCTTGCGGATCCAGAACAGCTTCTGCCACTTTTTCGAATGTCTGGCCTTGCTTATTCAAGACAGTATCATCCTTTTTCTCTTCAGAAGCTCCAGTAGGTTCCAAGTGTTCATAGGAAGAATCAGAACCCACAATCTGCTCGGAAGAAGCAGACTCAGAAGCAACCTCTCCTCTAACAAGAGCAAGGCTTCTGTCCATATAATACTGACTCAACCGGCGACGATTCTTCAAAATACTGGCAACCTTACTCGCAAGAATAGCAGTATCGAATGGCTTGGCTATATAGTCATCAGCACCAAGTCCGAGTCCCTCTATCATAAAGTCACGACCAGCCTTAGCAGTCAGCAGGATAACAGGCAGCCATGAGGTTTCCTTATTTTCCTTGATGCTGCGACAGAACTCGTCTCCGTGCATTCCCGGCATCATGACATCAGAAACAACGATATCACATACCCCGCCCTCTTTCAGATATTTCAAGGCAGCCTCTGCACTCTCCACATCAACTACTTGATAAGAATCACCAAAAGTCATTCTGATATATTTGCGCAGATCTTCATTGTCATCGACAAAAAGAAGTGTATCCGTTGAAACATCAGCATCCTGCTGAACCGCAGAAGACACAGTCTGGCAAGTTTCATCATGCTTATCTTCTGCTAAAGAAGATTCAGTTGCAACATTTTTCTTTTCTCCCACAAGCCGGACAGAAGAATCTGTTACATGACCTAATGGCATCTTCACACAGAAAGTAGTACCCTTTCCTTCCTCACTTACGAAACTAAGCTTGCCTCCTAATTTCTCTACAAGCTTTCGTGTAAGCATCAGTCCTAATCCACTTCCCATTTCCTGAGAATTTATCGCATTAGAAGCCCTGAAGAAGGTCTTGAAGATACTCTTAATTTCGGCCTTTGGAATACCTATACCTGTATCACATACATGAATCATAGCCATCTTACCTTCAACAGAAGCCGACAACGAAACCTTTCCACCTTGAGGTGTATATTTGATAGCATTCGAGAGAAGATTTTCCAATATCAGATCCATCATTTTGACATCAGAATGAATCTGTTGCTGCGGACACGTTTCAATACACAGTTGAATATGCTTCTCCTGAGCTGCCAATACAAACTTTTCCAACTGCACACGTAAAAGCATCGGCAATTCTATATCTTGCAGGCGAACCTGTTCGGCAGACTGCTCTATCTTTTGGAAGTCAAGCAATTCTGTAACCATCTTCAATAGTTTGTTGCCGTTGCGATGCGCCATATCCAAGAATCCACGACTTTTCTCACTCAAGCTGGAATCATTAGCCAGATTATCAAGAGGAGCCAACACGAGACTCAAAGGAGTACGTATGTTATGGGCAGTATTAACGAAGAAATTGATTTTCTCATCATAATACTTTCGCTGTAAGCGCTCTTTGTAATACTGCCAGACAAAATATAAGATGGCAGCAAAAATACAGAGATAGATAATCCATGCCCACCAGGTATTCCACCAAGGTTGGGCTATATGAATCTCCAAAGCTGTTTCTCCCAATTCTCTACCATTACTTCTGCAGATAGCCTTTACATGAAGCACATAGCTGCCCGAAGGCAAATTTACAAATCGTGCCAACTGATTAGAAGATGGTTTACTCCAATTACGGTCGTATCCTTCCAAATAATATTGATATTGAATATCATACTGGTATTGATAATTGATACTCTCGAAAGAAACAACCAGCGTATTCTCATTATGGCTAAGTTTCAATTTGCCTTCCTTCAACATTTCAAAGAGACCTTCATTCCAGTGATCGGAGCGTTTGACACCTTCAACCTCAACACTATGAATACGAAGTGGGGCGGCATAATTCAAACCTTTGGCAAACATAGGAGTCAAAGCGACAACTCCATCGTTGCTGCCAAAAAGCACCCTGCCATCTGAAGTACACGCAACAGACATTCGGTTATACTCACGTTCCATTCCCTTAAAGATGTTGAGGTTTACTATCTTCCCCTGTTTCATGAACGCCAATCCTTTATCCGTACTTATCCATAGATTGCCATTAATACCTTTTATAAGTCCATAAACAGTATTAGAAGGCAAAGCGTCCTGATTCGTATAGCGCTTAAACTTCTTTGTCAAGAAATCATAATCATAGAGTCCTCCTCCATCCGTTCCAATCCAGATATGACGGGAATCCTGAAAAGCCATGCTGTTGACAAACAAATTAATGTCTTTTTCGGGATACTGTTCAGGATAAAAGAAACGACGAGGATGCAAAGGTTCACGCTTATCAATCAAATAGCCTCCATGCGAAGTTCCTACAGCAATAAAACGCTTATCCAGTGATTCCGTGATGCATTGCACTTCTTTGACAGGCAGATAGAATACCGACTTTCCCGTTCCATTCAAATTATATTTATCTGAAGGGAAACAAGCCATATCTCCATCCAAACATCCCACCCAAATATTACCATCGCTATCAGTTAAAAGACTGAATACGTAATCACTCTTCAACATTCCTGTTTCTACAGAATAAGCAGGCATACTAGTGCCATCAGCATGAACCTGATATACGCCATTACCATAGGTACCAACCAGAATTCTGCCGTCTACAGTCTGACAAATCGTAAGCGCCACCTTATTATATAATCCATGATGCCAAAGACGAGTCTGCGCATCATAGACACTTACTCCTTTATCTGTGGCATACCATATTTTCCCATCACGGCTTTGGAAAACATCGTTCACACAATTATCTATCAGTGATTGATTGTTGAGATATTCATGTGTGATATATTCCAATGTATGTTTCATCGGTATTGCCAAATCTACTCCTCCCGAGTAAGAGCCTGTCCATAAATCGCCAAAACGATCGCAGCACAAGGTATATAATCCATTACCATTCAGCATGTTACCCGGACGTCCATCTGTATCAAGCAAGAGCTTGGTTTGTTTATTCGAACTGTCATAAGCATATATTCCAGCTCCATCTACAGCCATCAGAAGAGTCTGCTTATCATATAAAATGATTGAACGCACGGGAATTTTAGGAATGTTTTGCAAAGATTGGAAATCAGCAGATTTTATCAGCTTCCAAGTACGATCATCCACTACTTTAACTCCTTCGTGAAAAGTACCCAGCCAGATACGATGTCCCGCAATATCATGATAAGAGGATACTACAGAACTGCCACTAATCTTCTTTTCTAACTTCCGGGCAGACATCGAATAGCAATAAACATCTTTAAAAGTTCCTATCAAGAGTTTCTGACCTATAAATTGGATATGATTAATATAGGTATTTTTCAATACAAACCTACCCTTAGCTGTCTCCCGAACTATCTCCTTTCCATCAGTAGCTGCTGATAAGCAATAAATGCCTCTATCCATAGCTAACCAGAAATTGCCCTTTTCGTCTACCAACAGTTCGTTCAACACGATACTTCCACCTAAAATATTCTGAAGATTACATTTCAAGACAAATGCATCTTTCCTCTTATCATATATATACACCTTTCCCTTGTTGTCGTAGGCGTAAATCAGATGTTGCGCATCCTTAGTCAGTTTAATACTTCTACCACAAGCATCACTATACGGCATCTCTGTGTATAAAGTATAATTGGTTACTTGTTGCCCATTATATCGGTCAACTCCACGCTTAGTACTTATCCACATGGCACCATCCTCTGCCTCGACAATAGAATAAACTCGAGGACTGGAAAGACCATTGTCAGCATTGAGATTGGAAAGCATGAACATATTTCTGGAAATATGCGCATATGCCTGAAGAACCGATGCCAACAGCAGCAATATAATGAGAGTGCAGGATTTATATCGTTTCATAATTCTTTCATTGATATTATTTGGGGACAAAGATAATACAAAAAAATGAAAAACAAATAGAATAATGAGATAAAATGAAAAAAAACTATTATCTTTGCAAGATATTAATATAAAGATATAGACTATGATCAAAAGATTATTATCCTTTCTAGACGCATCGCCAGTGAATTTCCTGGCAGTAAAGAATATCTCCGAGGAATTGGAGAAGAACGGGTTCCGCCGTATGAGCCCACAGGAGCCTTTGGGCAAGATTGAAGCGGGTGAAAAGTTCTTCGTTACCAAGAACGACTCTTCCATCTACGCCTTCCAAATTGGAAAGAAGCCTTTGGCAGATGCCGGTTTCCACATGATCTGCGCCCACTGCGACTCGCCTACCTTCCGCATCAAGCCAAATGCTGAGATGCTTTGCGAGGGCGGTATCGTAAAACTGAATACCGAGGTTTATGGTGGTCCTATCATGTCAACCTGGTTCGACCGTCCGCTCACCCTGGCAGGTAGAGTTATCGTGAAGGGCGAGAATGCGATGAATCCCCAGACGCTCCTTCTTCATGTGAAGCGCCCATTGCTGCAGATCAGCAATCTCGCTATCCACTTCAACCGTCAGGTGAATGATGGTGTGAAGTTGAGCAAGCAGAAGGATGTACTCCCTATCCTCGGCATCATCAATGATGAACTGGAGAAGGGTAACCTCCTGATGAATGTGATAACCGACGAACTGAATATCCAGAAAGAGGATGTTCTTGATTTCGATCTCTATCTGGCTGATGCCACTCCAGCCTGCACCTTCGGTGTACACGATGAGTTTATCTCTTCAGGCAGACTCGACGACCTGTCTATGTGCTGGGCTGGTGTAGAGGCGATGATTGCATCTGATGCCAATGATACCACCCAGGTTCTCGCCATCTTCGATAATGAAGAGACGGGGTCTCAGACCAAACAAGGAGCAGGAAGTCCATTCCTTTCATATATGCTCCAGCGCATCGCCCTGGCACAGAGCCATACAGAAGAGGCTTATTATCAGGCAGTAGAGCGTGCCTTCATGATTTCAGCAGATAATGCGCATGCCTGGCATCCTAACTATAGCGAAAAATTCGACCCTACGAATCATCCTAAGTTGGGTGGTGGTCCGGTCATCAAGTTCAATGCAGCCCAGAAGTATGCCAGCGATGCCGTATCTGCAGCCATCTTCGCCAACATCTGCGATGCAGCCAGTGTACCATGCCAGCGTTTCGTAAACCACAGCGATGTGGCAGGTGGCAGCACATTGGGCAACATCCTCGCCTCTTCCATCCCATTGAAGGGTGTGGATATGGGCAATGCCATCCTCGCTATGCACAGCTGCCGCGAAACCGGTAGCGTTATCGACCACGAATACTGCGTGAAGGCTTTCACCAAGTTCTATCAGTTGTAAGCAATCCCGATTTATCTCTTCACTCTTCACCTTCTCGCCCGTACCCCCTCTGTTTATCGGGGTTTCGGGAGGTGAAGAGTTTTCTTTATCTCTTCACCCTCTCTTCACCCATATAGAATTTGTAATACACTATACGCAATATGGGAAGAAAAAAAAAGAGGAAAAAAGCCCCCGGTGCCATACGCATCGGGAGCTTTTTTTATGCACCAGGCAGCAAAGGTGCTGCCTGGTGGGGGGTACGATAGAGAATCTGGGCGAGGATGGCAGTGGTTTCCATTTCCATGACGCTAACCACTGGCTTGATATAATTTCACACCATGTTTTGTTATTATTTTTTATCAAGAAATTACTGAATACTAATTGCCATCAGGCTGACTACCAGACATACGAACGTGATAAACACTACGCCGAGAATGAGGCAGATATAGAAACGCCCTCTCATGATGAAATCACCCAAACTGAAATGATACATCGGGTGATCATCAAGATAGGTCCTGTATTCCCTCACCATGACATTAATCATGATGCCAACATAAATGAGGAGAAACAAAGCTACTATCAGGATAGCCTGTTCTTCTTTGGCTAATGATTCTATTATACTTTTCATGGTGCAAAGATAGTGTTTTTCTTTGAAACAAGGTGTCGCATTCCCCCACATTGGTGTCGCATTCCTACCAAAAAGGTGTCTCCTTCGTGGGGGAAGGAGACACCTAATACATACTTTTTAACAGTTTTTCTCTCTCCAAGCCGTAGGAGAGCAGCCTTCTTTCTCTTTGAACATACGGTAGAGATGGGTACGGGAAGAGAAGCCGCACTCGGCAGAAATGATGTCATTACCGAAGTCGGGGTTATCCAACATCATCTTCTTGGCAGCCTCAAAACGCACCTCGGCAAGCCAGGGGCGGAAGGTGGTATTGAGACAGGATGAGAGGTAGCGCGACAACTCGTATCTGTTAATATTCAACGAACGTGCCAGGGTAATCATATTCAGCGACGTATCCCTATAACCCTTGGTAGCACACCATTCATCCAACTTCTCACGGATGATCTTCTGCCGTCTTTCTGAACGCTGTGATTGTAAAGTTTCTTTCTTATTTTCAAGTTCTTCATCCTGCAGTTCTAAACAGGCATTGTCTTCCACACTTTCCATGGCAGCCTCCTCTTCTTCCTCCTTATCCAAGAGTTTTTCGGTAGGCACGTAATTATAGCCCAAAGCCATGAAACTAAGCGTGAAGAAAAAGACAGCAAGCAGTCCCAGAGGTCCGATTACATATAGAGATTTGGTGGAAAGGACTGCAAAAGGCAGGGCTACTGCAGGGAAAAAGACCATGAATACACTGGCTCGCGCATATCTCACATAAGGCAGGATATCATAACCAGCCATCACCTCCAGCATCCTTCTGCGCTTTCTGATTTCCACTATTATCATATAGATGCAATAGGCTACGCTGAAGGCGAACAGGACTATCATCACATAAATCCAGCTGCCGATATGGAAGTTTCCGCTCTGGATAAAGCCGATGCAGAAGGCAGCCAATATGGCGGCATAAATGCTGGCGCAAACGATGCTCATCTTCCGGCGGTTGGCATGCGTTGCCTCGATATTGTAAATGCCAATAGAGATGAGCGAAAAGCAAGGGGGATAGACCAGAATGTTGAAAACGGCTCCCACAGCAGCGTCTTGAGCCCGAAGCCCAGAAGCATCTGCATGAGAAATTGTATGGCCAATCCTACCATGGCTCCGATAATCAGCCATCGTGACACTTCATATCGCCGGTTCATCCACTTCATGTGCAGACGGGTAATACCCAGGATGAGGATATTGACGAGCATAAATAGAAAACAGGCGAACTGCAATAAATATAATGTATCCATTTCGTTCTTATTTTTGTATTTGGCATCTGCCAAGATTACTGTTTTATCGTCTTAATATGCATGCAAAAGTACAAATTTTATTTTGAAATGAGGGTAGAAAAAGGAAAAAAGTGATTTTTAAAAAGAAAAAAAATGGTTTTATTTATCGGGAACAGCTGACGAGTGAAACAAGAACAGCTGACGAGTGAAACCAGAACAGCAGACTAGCGATAGGAAGAACAGTGGGCTGTCTGGGCCAAACAGCGAACGAAAACCGGTTTGCCAGGTTTTTAAATAACCGAAATATCACACCGGTTACGGCTGATATCAGAAAAGATAAAGAAAAATTGATTTTACTCTTCACTCTTCACCCAATCGCTGGGAATGCCTTTATATAAAGGGGATTCGAGAGGTGAAGAGTGGGTGAAGAGTTAAGAAAAACTCTTCACCCTCCGCAACACCTTTATATAAAGGGGATTCGAGCTATCGGGTGAAGAGTGAAGAGTTTTTGGCTATCTGCCTACTCATATCCTTTATTCTGAACCAACTTGCCATTGAAGGCAAGACTTCGCTGAGGTATCGGTAAGCCGTACTGACTGTAAATCAATCATATCCAGCGACTTGTTGCACATACCGATAGCCCGATAAAGATATTGCCAGGAAGAATAAAGCTGCTCATCATCAGGAGAAAGAGAAAGCAGACTGTCAAGACTGCGAATAACAGCAATCCGACTGCAAATATAAGAAAAAAGAATGATAAAAGGACACAAATATAGTAAAAATCTACGTAAATTTTGCGGGATTAAAATTTATTTGTAACTTTGCACCCGGTTAGCAGAGAGCTAACTAAGGGGTGCTACCGCCGGAAAAGAGAAAAAAGCGGATGCTGAGAATATACCCATCGACCTGAACCAGGTAATGCTGGCGTAGGAAAATAAGGCACATTCCCCCCTTATATGATGTTTTTAATTTAAATAAATGAAAAGATTCAACGGGATTGCACTCAGTGTAGCGTTTTGCTCTTTGGCAAGCCAGGCTGCACTGGCACAGACAAAAATCGACACCTTGAAGGTGCAGAATTTGAATGAAGTGATTGTAAAAGGCGTACGTGCCGCAAAGGAAGCTCCATACGCCGTGGCTAACATCAGGAAATCAGAACTCAAACAATTCTCTTGCTCAGGTCAGGAATTGCCATTTCTCCTTTCTCGTACACCGGGCATTCTCGCCTGGAGTGAGAACGGTATAGGCACCGGTACTACCTATATGCGCATTCGTGGCGCTGCCGGAAGCCGCATCAATGTAACACTCGACGGAGTGGCTCTCAACTCACCGGAAGACCAGACCGTTTTCTGGGCTAACATGAACAGTTTTTCTTCGCTCCTGGGCAGCATCCAGGTACAGCGCGGCGTAGGTTCTTCTACCAATGGCGACGGTGCCTTCGGTGGAAGCATCTCTATGGCTACAGCTGATCCTTCGCTCACCCCTACTGCAGAAGTTACCGGTTCTTTCGGTTCTTACAATACCTATCATACAGGCGCCAGTTTCTCTACAGGTCTGCTCGGCAAGCATCTGATTTTTGACGGTGCTTATCACGAGACAGCTACCGACGGTTATGTAGACGGCACAGCAGGCCGCTCAGGTTCTTACTATGGCGGACTGACCTGGCTGGACGATAACTTCAAGGTAAGCTACAAGAACATCGGCAACTTCGAGAAGACCGGTCAGGCTTGGAACGGTGTGCTGGGCGGAGATTATAACTCTAACTTCACCCTCCTTGAGGATGGCATCCGCACTTATAAAGATATGTATAAGGCAGGTCTGGATAAGTTTAACGTGCTGACAGGCGATTTGGTTCGCAACGGCAAGGGCGATTATACCATCACTCCTTATACCCTGCGCGACGGAAGCAAATGGGACAAGACTACTGATAACTTCTATCAGAACCACAACATCCTTTCGGCTACCTGGACACCAAGCAGCCACTGGAGCCACAGCCTCTCACTGCATTATACCTATGGCTACGGCTACTACAAGGAGTTTAAGAACAACGCCAAGTTTGCCAAGTTCGGACTCGTCTACAAGGATGCAGAAGGCAAGAAGGTCAAGAAGTCTGACTTCATCCGCAAGAAGGGACTCACCCAGCATACCTACGGCATGGTATACAATACCAACTACAAGGATGAGCACTGGGATGTTATCGGCGGACTGAACCTGCAGCAGTTCCGCGGCAACCACTGGGGATACCTTACTTATATCGCCAACCAGGATGCCGAGAAGAAGTTCTTCGGCAACAACGGAAAGTATAAGTACTATGATTCTGATGCCCACAAGTATGACTACAGCGCCTTCGTCAAGGCAAGCTATCGCTTTGCAGACTACTGGAATGCCTTCGCTGACCTGCAGTATCGCCGTGTAGAATACAAGACCGACGGTATCAATGATAAATTTATCGCCCAGGCAGATGGCAGCTACAAGAACCAGGAGCTGAACATCAATGAGAAGTACAACTTCTTCAATCCTAAGGCAGGTATCAGCTTCAACAAGGATGGCCACAAGGCATACGCATCTGTAGCCTACAGCAACCGCGAGCCAGAGCGCAACAACTTTACCGACAACTTCAACTATCCATTCCCTAAAGAGGAGAAGCTGCTCGATGTAGAGTTCGGCTATCAGTATCAGGGCGACAACTGGCATGCAGGCGCCAACTTCTACTATATGGATTATGACAACCAGCTGGCTCAGACCGGACAGCTGAGTGACATCGGCGAGGCGCTGACCACCAACATCAAGGATTCTTACCGTATGGGCGTAGAGCTGACAGCCGGCTGGGCACCATTGTCATGGTTGTCTGTAGAAGGAAATGCCGCTTTGAGCAAGAACAAGATCAAGGACTTTGATGAGTTTGTAAGCAACTGGGAAGATGATAAGAAGCCAGGCGTAGTACATTACGACAACTCAACCCTGTCTTATTCTCCATCAGCCATCCTGAACGGATTCATCGACATCCACTATGCCGGTTTCTCAGCTACCTGGCACACCAACTTTGTAAGTCGCCAGTATATTACCAACACAGAAGACCGCGACTTCTCGCTGCCATGCTATTCACAGAGCGACCTGAGCCTGAACTACAGCGCTAAGGTAACCAAGGCACTCGGCATCAAGGAGGTAAGCTTCGGTGTGGACATCAACAATATCTTCAACCGCCACTATGCAGCCAGCGCATTCACCTGGGGCAATGCTATCGGTTACGGATATAAATTGGACAAACGATTCAAGCAGATAGCCTACATCCCGATGGCAGATACCACCTGGATGACGCATCTTACATTGAAGTTCTAATCAGAAATCATCATGATGGATTATATTGCATCACATGGTTTAGACATCTTTACCACGGTACTCGGACTGGTTTATATCCTGTTGGAGTACCGTGCCAGTATCTGGCTCTGGCTGGTAGGCATCATCATGCCTGCCCTGGACGTATGGCTCTATTGGAGTCATGGTCTTTACGGCGATGCGGGTATGGCGGTCTACTATACGATAGCCGGTATATATGGTTATGCAGTATGGAAATATGGCAAGAAGCACAACCAGAAGGAGAAAGAAGAACTTCCGATTACCTATATGAAGAAGTCGCTCTATCTCCCTACTCTTCTGTTCTTCCTGGCAGCCTGGGGCATCACCTATTATATACTGATAACTTTCACCAACTCTACAGTTCCTCTGCAAGACAGTTTCACCAATGCCCTGAGCTTTGTGGGTCTCTGGGCGCTGGCACGCAAATATATCGAGCAGTGGTTCTTCTGGATTATCGTAGATGCCGTTTGCTTCTATCTCTATATCGTCAAAGGCATCCCATTCAAGGCAGGACTTTACGGTCTCTACGTCATCATCGCCGTAGCCGGATACTTTAAATGGAAGAAGATGATGATGAAAAAGAGTTGATAGTTAATAGTTCAGATATTATAAACGGAAAAAGGAAGCCAAGGCAAAAACAAACTTGCCAGGCTTCCTTTATTTCATTTATATAAACAAGAACCACTATACCAAGGTTCCGCGCTTAAACTTATCCTATCAGCGAAAAGCACATCCTTTATGCCCTTTTCACCTTTAATCCGTTTTCGATACTAACCAGTTCGTCGCTGAATCCAGCATCAATCTTCAGTCTTTCTTCCACTTTTGAACAACTGTGGATAACTGTGCTATGATCACGATTACCAACGAGTTTGCCGATTCTCGAAGCAGGCATTTTGGTATATTTCTGTGCCAGATACATCGTTACCTGTCTAGCCACGACATAATCACGCTTACGGCTCTTGCTGTTTACGGCAGTAACCGTTACATTATAATGATGGCAAACCGTTTCTACGATGTCATCGATGGTGAGCGGCTTATCATCCACCTTCACCGCACGCTTGATGACGCGCTCGGCAAGACGGATATCAATGCTGCTATTATAAACGATGCTGTAAGCCAGAAGACCATTGACGGCTCCCTGCAAATCGCGCACACTTCCGTTACAGGTCTGGGCGATGAAAGAGATGACATCTGCCGGAATCTTCAAACCGTCACGACGGATCTTATTGCTCAGGATATCCACACACAACTGGATATTCGGCTTCTCCAACTCGCAGACCAGACCGCAAGAGAAACGGGTGAGCAGACGGTCCGGCATATCCTTCAACTCTACCGGAGGGCGGTCGCACGCCAGGATAATACGCTTTCCGTTGCGGAAAAGGTGGTTGAAGATATGGAAGAAGGTATTCAGCGTCTTCGCCTTACCAGCCCACTCCTGGATATCATCCACAATCAGCATATCGATAGACTGATAGAAGTTGATGAAATCATTGCTCGCATTATGGAGCACGGCATCAGTATACTGGGTCTGGAAAAGACGGGCACTCACATAGAGCACACGCTTCTGAGGATACATCTGCTTCGCTTTCAGGCCGATGGCATTCACCAGATGCGTCTTACCGCTACCCGAAGGTCCGTAAATGAACATTGGGTTAAACTGGGTGGTATTGGGATGTTCGGCAATAGACAATCCTACGGAACGAGGCAGCTTATTGCTGTCACCCTCCATATAATTGTTGAAAGTAAGCTTCGGGTCTAACTGTGTATCAATGTCTTCCTGCTGCTGGGGAGCGGCAGGCTGGGCAGCCGTCTGCTGGGCACGCTCACGAGTTTGCTTTGCCATATCAGCATCGTCTGGATCTGCCTCTATATCTTGAGAAAGCTTATGCTCCTTATCGGTTACAACACGATAAGTGAGACGGATTCCTTCCCCAAAATTACGATGCAGCACCTTACTTAACAAGTCAACAAAGTTCTGTTCCAAGTACTCGTATACGAACGGACTCGGAACCTGCACCAACAAAGTCTTTGTCGACGGCTTGTACGATTCAAAGACGATTGGCTTGAACCATGTGTTATATTGCTGCTCTGTTACACTGTCCTTTATGAGTAAAAGGCTGTTGTCCCAGAGGGCTTTTGGACTTGCTAACATTGATTACTTATATTATTAATATTTTAATTCACAAATGACGGGATGCACCAAAAGATGCGAAATCACGTGCAAAGTTACAAAAAAAATAGGAGAAATGCAAATCCCCTTATTTAAAACATTTTAATAGATAGTCTTTAAATTACTGAATACCAAACACTTGCCTAAAATACAAATATAGCAGACTGAAATTCAGTGAAACAATAATGTAACGTCCCCGAAACGGCTAACAAACAAACAGTTTGCGAGTCATTTCGGGGCGTGAAACATACCGAATCTTATTTAGACTAAATTTATTTAGCTCGAACTCTTTTTACTTGTCTTTTCTGCCGAAAACAGAGAAATGGACATAGCGTTTCGGATGGGCCTTCAAGTCGATAACCAAGGAGTCGGCATGACCCATGGTTGACGTCAGATTGTCGTACAGTTTGGTATCGTTCATCAGCAATCCGAGGCTGCCCTGGTTGCTGTTCAGCTTCTCTGTAAACTGATGAGCACTCTCCAAAGTCTGGTTCACCTTGTTCAAAGTGCCCTGCACATCAAGACTGGCCAGATTAGCTGTGAGGCGGTTGGTATTATCCAGCACGCCATTTGCCTTTCCAATCATACCCGGAACCTGCTTGTTGAGGCCTGCCATCAGGGTATTCAGTTCACGTGTAGAAACGGTGAGGTTGCTTGTGATGGTTTCCACATTATGCAGCGAAGCAGCCAGAGCCGGGTCAGCCAGCAGCGCATTCACGCTGGTAAGGATAGAATCCAACTTAGGCAACATCTTTTCCACTACCGGAACCAGGTTGGCAGCCTTATCCATCATGCCTCCGTTTACAGCACCCGGAATGATACCACCCGGTTCTACTCTTTCGCGCGGATTGTTTGCCAGAAGCAGATTCACCTGCAGGTTACCCATCAAGTCTTTTACTATTTCGGCTTTACTGCCCTGCGGGATTCTCAAATCCTTGATAATATCCACCTTTACTTTGATAGGACCATTCTCCTTGTAATCATATTCCAAACCATCCACGGTACCTACCTTATAACCATCCGCATAAATAGGCGTAGAGGCACCCAGTCCCTGAATGTCATCAAACGTCATATAGTAGGCGTTGTTGGTAGAGAACAGATTCATGCCTTTCAGAAAATTGATTCCGAAATACATAACCAAAATACCGACAATAGCTACAAGAGCTATCTTGATTTCTTTTGTTAGCTTCATATTTATCTCTTTATATATTCGTGCTTATATCTTATCTTATTCATGTCAATCAGCGGTTTCTGTTCTGTTTGAACTCACGTATAGCCTGATTCACATCATATTTCTTTCCATTCTTGAAAGCTATGATAAAAGCTTCCGGGAACTTCTCGGCAAGCGTCTTGCGCAAGCGGAAAATCTCATTGTAGTTGGTAGAGGCTCCCATCGTATATTTCACCATATTGCCTTCCAGATAACTGTCATAACCGGTTTCGCCCTTAAAATGGGCATCGCCCTTGCGGAGCGTGCGGTTGCTGACAAATATCTGAAGCTTGAAGACAGGCGCATCGGCTACATTAGCTTTCTGCTGTGCCGGCTTGTTCTGAGCTACAGTTCTGTTCTGCTGGTTCTGTCTGTTCTGCTGCGTCTGTCTGCTCTGCTGAGCCGGCTTATCCTGCTGGTTCTGTCTTCTGTTCTGCTGAGCCGTTTTAGCCTTTGTTGCTCTGGTTTCCACCTGCTTCACCGTTCTTCTCGGCGCAGTATCCGCCTCCTCAGCACGGCGCTCGTCCTTCTCCTGCTTCGCATCAGAAACTATCTTGGCAACCGGCACCGATTCTGTATCCGCAGCTCGATAAGGAACCGAGATGGATTTATCGTATTTATTGCGATATTGCGCAAAGCCTTCGTAGATGCCTCGGGCGATATCATCCACCCTGCTGGCATCGTTGAGCAGTCTTTCTTCATCGGCAGTAGTAATGAAGCCGAGCTCTATCAGACAGCTAGGCATCGAGGTTTCTCTGAGAACCAGGAATCCTGCCTGATGCACACCCTTATCCGGACGGTTGGCACCGGAACATACCTTTCGCTGGATATTGCGCGCCAGTTCTACGCTTCTCTCCATATTTTTACCCTGTATAAACTCGAAGATGATGTAACTCTCAGAAGATCGCGGGTCGAAACCCTGATAGGTCTGCTGATAGCCCTTCTCCATCGAGATAACGGAGTTCTCTCGCATAGCCACATCGAGATTATCCTTGGCACGGTGCATACCGAGCGTATAGGTTTCAAAACCGCGGGCTATCTTACCGGCTGGCAGCGCATTGGTATGTACCGAGATAAACAGGTCGGCATTGGCGCGGTTAGCAATGTTGGCACGCTCTTTCAGAGGAATAAAGACATCCGTCTTGCGGGTATAGATAACTCTCACATCCGGCATATTGCGCTCAACATATTTGCCAAACTGCAATGCCACAGAGAGATTGATATTCTTTTCTTTGGCAATAGCACCAAGTGCACCCGCATCATGACCGCCATGACCTGGGTCGATAACGAGCGTGAAACGGCGGTTGGCGCCTGTCGCTGTCAGCACCAACATACACAATAGGGTCAATATGAGTGTTGCTTTCTTCAACATATCTTTCTGATGATTTTGCAAAATTACTACTTTTGTATCAGAAAACCTAAATCTACTATAAAGTTTTATCATTTGTTAATACAACTTCTACCCCTGCGCCGTCACAATCTGCTCCAAAAGGAGGATTAACTTTGGTAAGAGCGAGTTGTATTTTCTGAATAGTCGGATATTCTGCAAAGAGTCGCTTTCCTATCCTTCCGGCTACATGTTCCAGCAGTTTGCTAGGTATCTCCATCTCCTGTTTCACGAGTTCATAGAGTTCTGCATAGTTGAGGGTTCCAGCCAGTTCATCGGTTTCCATGGCTCTAGAGAAATCATAGCTCACACCCAGATTCACCACATAATCGTTGCCCACCTGGGTTTCCTGTGGCAGAACGCCGTGATATGCATGGAAACGGACATTCTTCAAGTATATCTTACTTCGGAAAAGCATAGTTTATATCAGTTTCTATCTTGGGGATTAGGATTCGGAATCGCTATCATCGTAAAGTTTCATCAAGCTACCATCCTTCAGATATCTCTTCAGGGCTGTCACAACACCTTTCTTCCAGGTATTGATGTTATCTGAAGTAAGCTGGAGCTGATAAACGAGCTTGATGACATGTTCGATAGGCATACGGTAGCGCAGCACACCAGAAATCAGCTTGGCATAGTTCCAGTATTCAGGATTAAACTTCTCGCTCAATCCCTCAACCGTAATCTTATAGCCTCGCTTGTTCACAAACTGGAAGTCGTATCGCTTCAATCCTCCATCCAGAATGGTCTTCACAATCTTGCCTTTGCTTACAGATTTAGGCAGCATGATACCCTCGTCCTCATCCTGCAAACCCGTGAAGATTTCGTATGGATGACCATCGAGCAGTCCTACCAGCGCCACCCATTTCTCCTTATTATTCTGGAATCGCACCACATCGCATTCCAGTTCACGAGGTCGCACCTCCATCACTTCAGGAGAGAAAACAGGAAGATGAGTTTCCTCTGAAACAACATTGGCTATCTGATCATAGAGTTTATTCCAATCAGACTGTTCTACATGATAATTCTGATGAAGTGTAGCCAGATTAGCATTCAATTCATCTATAAGAGCCTTGGAAGCCTCTTCAAAAGTCATATTTTCAGTATATTTCATATCAAACGTTTCATATTTAGGTGCAAAATTAAACTTTTATTTCTAAAATCTGAAACGTTTTGCCATATATTTCACTAAAAAAGCGAAAGAAAGACAACTTTTTGGGAAACTTTCACTAACTTTGCAGCAAAATAGGGTTCTGAAATGGAACAGAACTCCTATATATATAATAAGGTATAATGATAAAATAAAAAAGATATGGAATCGATTAAGAACAGAACAAGCATCAGAAAATATGCAGAGAAGGAAGTATCTGAAGAACTCCTGAACCGCCTTTTAGAAGAGGCAGAGCGCACCCCGACAATGGGAAACCTGCAGCTTTACAGCGTTGTGGTAACAAGAAGTGAAGAAGGAAAGAAGGCGCTGGCGCCAGCCCACTTCAACCAGCCGATGGTAACAGAAGCCCCGGTCGTCCTCACCATCTGTGCTGATTATCGCCGCACAACCCTCTGGGCAGAGAACCGCAAGGGAACCCCGGGCTATGACAACATTCTCTCTTTTATGAATGCAGCTACCGATGCCCTTCTTTTCACCCAGACCTTTACGAACCTGGCAGAAGAAGCCGGTTTAGGCACCTGTTTCCTGGGAACTACGGTTTATATGCCAAAGATGATCATCGACACCCTGAAGCTCCCTAAGCTCGTAATGCCAGTAGCCACATTGACCATCGGCTGGCCGGCAGAACATCCAGCCCTGAGCGACCGTCTCCCTCTGCGCAGCATCATCCACCACGAACATTTCGAAGATTATACCCCAGAAAAGATAGATGACTTCTATGCAGAGAAGGAAGCTCTTGAAGAAAACAAGGAGTTCGTTCGCATCAACAACGTAGAGACCCTAGCCCAGGTTTTCACCGACATCCGATACACAAAGAAGGATTGCGAGGCGATGAGCGTTGGGGTTATCGAAGCCCTCAAGCAGCAAGGATTTATTTAAAGGTAAAAAAGTAAAAGGGTAAAAAAGCCCCCTCTCCTTCTTTGCCCCCGTTCCCTGCGATTCCATCGCAGGTCCCCCGTAATATTAAAAGCCCCTGATGTAATAACACACCAGGGGCTATATAAATTTTCGAGGGAATGGGGTTATAAAGGGTTAAGGCTTTTTTACCTTTAAAAGTGCCTTTTCATTATTCTACAACGATTGGCTTGTACTTAGGAACCAAGGCCTTCATGATGCACCAGCCTACGAGGTAAGCTACACTACAGATGCAGAATACAATCATGTAGGCACCTGGCTTGCCATCGAAGCCCATGAAGCTGAAGTCTGAACCCTGACCCTCTGCATAGGTGAAAAGCATACCGGAACCCTTGTTGATCAGGAAGGAACCGATACCACCTGCCATCGCACCAATACCGGTGATAGTAGCGACAGTTGACTTAGGGAACATATCACCGATGGTAGAATAGAGGTTAGCTGACCAAGCCTGATGACCTGCACCGAGCAAACCGATGATGATAGCTGGCCACCATGCACTGTACTCACCCATAGGCTGGGCTATCAAACCGAGCAATGGGAAGCAAGCGAAAATCAACATCGCACGCATTCTACCGATATATGGATTCATACCCTTCTTGTCTACAAAGTATGTTGGCAAGTAACCACCACCAATACTCAATACGGTTACAATAGCATAGAGTGTGAAGATGAGGGCGATACCCATACCTGAATCTGAAGAATAACCATACTGGTCAGAGAAGTAAGCTGGTGCCCAGAAGAGGAAGAACCACCAAACACCATCAGTCATCAACTTACCTACGATGAATGACCAGGTCTGACGGTAGCTGAAGCACTTCAGGAAACCGATAGTTTTCTCCTCAGCGGCAGTTTCTGTCTCTTTCTCAGCCTCAACCTTATCGAGGTTCTCATCCTGCTCAATGTAAGTAAGTTCAGCCTTGTTTACATGCTTGCTCTTAGATGGTTTGTCATAGAGCCATACCCAGAGGCCCATCCATACATAACCGAGCACACCGATGATGATGAAAGCCCACTCCCAGCCCATGCTGCGAGCCAACAATGGAATGGTAGCTGGAGCTGCCAAAGCGCCTACAGAAGCACCACTGTTGAAGATAGCGGTAGAGAAAGCACGGTCTTTCTTAGGGAAATACTCTGCTGTTACCTTGATGGCTGCCGGGAAGTTACCTGCCTCACCCACAGCAAGAATCAAACGGCAAGAGAGGAACAGCCATACACTGATTGTAGCAATCGCTACTGCTGCATCACTACCTGCCTGCACCATGCGGAGCGCCTCGATAGAATCATATCCTTCCATCTGCATAGCTACCCAACCGCAACCAGCGTGCATCACAGCACCTGTTGACCATACGAAGATGGCGATGAGATAACCTTTCTTGGTGCCCATCCAGTCAACGAACTTACCTGCGAAGAGGTTGGCGATGGCATAGAAGATTGAGAAAAGACCAGTGATGGTACCATAGTGATCATCTGTCCAGTGGAATTCTGGAGCAATAAAGTCTTTCCATGTTAAAGAGAGAACCTGACGGTCCATGTAATTGACTGTAGTTGCGATGAAGAGCAGCGCACAGATTACCCAACGGAAGTTGGACATTTTGCTTGTTGTAATAGGACTCATTTTGCAAAAAGTTTTTAAGCGTTAAGCTTATTTTTATTTTAGATTACTATTGAGACGGCAAAGCCTGGCTCATATTCATCATAAACCAGGTTGCCATACCTTGATGTTGTTGGCATCCTTCAGGGTAACCTTCTTGGTAGGATATGTCTGATGAGCACAAGCGCTGTTCATATAGAACTTAGCTGGCTTAGCAGCATCCTTGCTGCTTACCTCGATGTTCTTGGCACCACGACCTACGTAGAGAGCCTCCTGAAAACTGAGTGTATACTTCTTGCCGTCAACGGTAACAGTACCCTCGCCACCGATGTTGATGATACCTAGCTCGCGGTTGTCGAGCAGATTCTTCTGATCGTTTGGTTTGTCTGTATAGAGATGAGCGATAGAAGTCAGCTTCAGAGGAGCGGTTGTTGGCTCAGCACCACCGATGAGAAAGCGGTCGAACATGGTGTATGTCCAGTTTACCTCGCCTGGAGCAAACACCTTCTCGATAGCGAATTCACCGCGAAGACGGTCTGTTGTATAGTGCTTTGCATCCATCGGATTGCTTGCATAACGAACGTTATAGTTAGTGTAGGCATTTTCAGCCTTCACTTCATAACCACATTTTCCACACTGGCCAAAAGCCTGACTTGCTGTTAATACCATTACTGCTAATATTAATGTTAATTTCTTCATTACTATCTTGTTTTATTTTTTACCTTTTTACTTTTTTTCTTCCTTCACGATGCGCTGACGGTTGATAACCATCATGGCTAAAGTGATGACTGCGAGAACACCCATACCTACGTATGAAAGCTTCACACCGCGATAGAGAACCCATCCGAAGAGAGAGGATGCGAAATCGAGTGCACCGCCTGAGAATCCGTCAGGGATATGAGCGGCATTATCGCCTGTTGCTGCATAAACCTGGTTGGCTGCCAGCGTAAAGTCTGGTGCCATATCGGTAACGAAATAGAGACCGATGACCGTGAAGATGATAGGCATCATCACGCTCGCACCGAGACTGATAATATAGCTAAATACTTGTTCCATTTTAATTTTTTGAATTGTTTAATTGTTAGAAAATACTCGACAAGGAGCACCCTCTTTTGTCTTTAGATGATTTGTTGTATGCAAAGATACACTTTTTTCTTCAATTACAATACGTTTTGATGGAAAAAATTACGCAAAAAAAATCCCATCAGAACATTTCTGATAGGATTTCTCTATTTTTATACGTTTTTAAATGATTTTTTACCGAATCGGTCTTCATTCTTCCCTCTTCGTTCTGCCCTCTTCACTTCCTAGTCCTGGAAGTAAACTCTCTTCACACGGTTGCTGATGGTGGTCAGCACCTCGTAAGGGATGGTCTCGAGGATGTCGCTCAATGTCTGGACAGGCAGATGCTCGCCGAAGATTTCTACCGAATCTCCTTCCTTGCAAGGGATGTCAGTCACGTCTATCATAGCCACATCCATACAGATGTTGCCCACATATTCTGCCTTCTGGCCGTTCACCAGACAGTAGGCATGACGGTTGCCCAGACGGCGGTTCAGTCCGTCAGCATATCCGATAGGGATGGCTGCGATGACGCTGTCTCTGTCGAGAATCGTCTTGCGGCTGTAGCCCACACTGTCGCCTGTCTTCACGTTGTGCATCTGCAGAATGGTTGTCTTCAGGGTGCTCACGCAGTTGATGGTCTTGTTGTTGCGCGAATTGATACCGTAGAGCCCGAGTCCCAGACGGCACATATCCAGCTGGCGCTCCGGGAAGTGCTCGATACCTGCCGAATTGCAGATATGGCGCAATATCTTATGGTCGAAGGCTGCCTGCAACTGCTTGCTGCCCTTGTCGAAGAGTTCAAACTGATGAGCTGAGAAATCATCGAAACTGTCGTCATCGCTGCCCACGAAGTGAGAGAACACAGAACGTGGGATGATGGCATTCTGGTGCTTCAGCTTGCCGATGAGTTCCTCCATATCGTTCTCCGGGTCGAAGCCCATGCGGTGCATGCCGGTATCCAGCTTGATATGGACAGGGAAACCGGTTACACCCTCTTTCTCTGCTGCCTTGATGAGCGCATCGAGCAGACGGAAAGAGTAAACCTCCGGCTCCAGGTCGTAATCGAACATGGTCTTGAAGGCGGTCATCTCCGGATTCATGATCATGATGTTGCTGGTGATGCCGTTCTTGCGCAGCGTAACGCCCTCATCGGCTACAGCCACAGCCAGATAGTCTACACGATGGTCCTGCAGGGTCTTGGCTATCTCCACGGCACCTGCACCATAGCCGTCTGCCTTGATCATGCATACCAGCTTGGTTTCCGGCTTCATAAACGCACGGTAGTAGTTCAGATTGGCTACCACGGCATTCAGATTCACCTCCAGCGTAGTCTCGTGTACCTTCTGTACCAGCAGTTCGGTGAGCTGGTCAAAGCCAAACTGGCGGGCGCCCTTCAGCAGAATCACCTCATCGCGCAGGGAAGCAAACACCTCGCTGGCGATGAATTCCTCTACATTCGGGAAGAAGAACTTCTCTGAAATCTGAATCACGTCGTGCTGCTTGCAGAGCTCAGGACCGATACCGATGAACTTTACCACGCCACGTTTACGGGCTAAATCGCTCACCTCTTTATATAATGCCTCCGGCGCCTGACCGCTCTGGTAGATGTCGCTCAATATCAGCGTATGGCGACGACCGCGATGGTCTGGACGGCGGTTCATGAAGTCGAGGGCGATATCAAGCGAATTGATATCACTGTTGTAGCTGTCGTTGATCAGCGTACATCCGTGCTGTCCTACTTTCACCTCCAGTCTCATTGCCACAGGTTCGAGCTGTGTCATGCGCTTGTCGATATCTTCAGCCGAAAGACCGAGTTTCGATGCCACGACGGCAGAGAAGATGGCATTCTGTACAGATGCATTGTCGATGAACGGGATAGAGAAACTGTCTTCCTCACCTTTATATATATAGGTAATCACGGTCACGCTCTGCTGCTTCTCGATGTTCTTTACATAGAAAGGAGCCTCCGCATTCTTGAGCGACCAGAAGAGTTTCTCGCCCTTATAGTCGGGATATTCGGCTATCACCTTGTTGATAACCTCGTCATCGCCATCATAGATTACGGTCTCTGCGTCATGGAAGAGGATGAGTTTCTCCCGGCATTTCTCCTCCATGGAAGAGAAGTTCTCCTGATGGGCAGCACCCAGATTGGTCAGTACGGCGATGGTTGGCTGGATGATGTCACGCAGAGCAAGCATTTCGCCAGGCATACTGATACCTGCCTCGAAAACGCCCACCTGGGTCTGCTCGTTCATCAGCCATACCGACAATGGCACACCTATCTGAGAGTTATAACTGCGCGGACTGCGGGTAACAAACATGCTTGGCGAAAGCAGCTGGTAGAGCCACTCCTTGACCATGGTCTTGCCGTTTGAGCCCGTGATGCCTACGATAGGGATGTTAAACTCGTCACGGTGGCGCTCAGCCAGACGCTGGAGAGCCTCTAGCGTGTTTACTACCTTCAGGAAGTTGGCTCCCGGATAATCAGAAGCATAGCCCTTTGGCACATTCGTTACAACAAAGTTTTTCACACCTCTGCGATACAACTCAGGGATGTAGTTATGACCATCATTACGCTCCGACTTGAGCGCAAAGAACAGAGTTTCCTCTGGGAAACAAAGTGAACGACTATCGGTCAGGATAAAACCGATGTTGGTATCATTGTCTCCATAGCGACGCGCACCTATCAGTGTGGTTACCTTTTCAATAGTATATGTCATTGTCTTGTTATTTAAATATTCTTTATTTTATAAGAGATGATATTTCTCCATTTTATAAGAGATGATATTTCTCCTCAAATTGTCTTTTTTTCTCTTCCGTCCTGGCGATGAACTTCTGGTGTTCCTCGCTCTCGGGATGGAAGGGCTTGTGGCCGAGTGCTTCGCGGATAGGCCGCCAGTCTTCCAGAAACAGCTCCGCTGCCTTGCCGAAGTAAGTTGCCCGGAACCGCTCCCAGATATATTCCACAGCCTGTTCGCTCGGGTGCAGCATGTCTTCCTTGTAGAAACGGTAGTCACGAAGTTCATCGTTCATGATCTCGTAAGCCGGAAAATAGCTCACCACTCCGGGATTCTCCTTCACCAGCTTATCGGCTGCCAGCAGGAGCGTAGCCTTCGAAAGCTGACTCCCGTGATAGCCGTATTTCGCATAGCGGATAGGACTTACCGTGATGATTACCTTCAGAGAGCCTTCACTGCTACCGGATGCTGCGGTCTGCGATTTCAGCAGACTGATAGCCTTCTGCAGATAGCCTGCACATTCGTCCACGCTCAGTTCCCGCTCTTCGAAGAGGCGCTGCGGGCGCTTCTGGCAGTTGTCCACTATCTCGCCCGTCTCCTTCAGGATATACACATGGTTGGTACCCAGCGTAAAGACAGCCACACGGGGGCGGACCTCGGAACATTTCTCTACCGTATGGAGAATGCTTGCCGGATTATACATCACCCCGAAGGGATTCACCGTAGCCCGGAAACGGTTCTCAACAAACCGCCTACCCAGATTGTCGGCAAAGCAACTGCCCACAAAGAGCATCCGCTCTGCCGCCCCTATCTCGAAGTCGGCCTTCGGAATATCTATTTCTGTTCTAAATCGCATCATTAGAATTTGCAATCCCCGCTATTCCTTCTTGCGTTTTCTCACCTCAACCACTGCACCTATTATAATAAGGAGAGCCAGAACGCCATAACCGATGTAAGCCACCGTCTCGGTATTCTTGAGCGACTGAGGATGGAAATCGAGCACTACCTTATGGCTGCCTGCTTTCACGTTCAGCGCACGCAGAATATAGTTTACCCTACCCAGTTCAGCCGGCTGTCCATCAACCGTAGCCGTCCAGCCCGGATAGTAAATCTCAGAGAATACGATCACGCCGCCCTTGCTCGACTTCACCTCGTAAGTCAGGTTGTTCGGCTTATACTGCGTCATCTTCACCACCGAAGTATCATCCTGCTTCACGCTCTGCGCCAGCTGTTCCTTGAATTTGGCATCAGCCACAGCCACATGTCGGAGGTTCACCTTGCCCACACCATCGATTTCCTCGTTGGCATTGTTCACATACTTCACCTCGTCTACGAACCATGCATTACCGTAGGCATACGGATTCTGAACCGGAACGGTCTGTCCGCCCTGCAGCGGCATGATGAAGTATTTGGTATTCAGCATGTTCAATACCGGATAGATACTGTCACCGTTCACCTTGGTCATATCGCCGCCCGCAGCAGCTACCGCCTGCATCGTCTTCTGCATCTCAGGAGCGATATGTGCATCAATCATTTCCTGGTAGCGACGAAGCTTGGCTGGATGATAACCGCCGATGCTCTTGTGGTAGTAAGAGGTCTCGTTCTCATTGAATGTATTCGATGCCAGATTCAGCACACGATAGTCGAGTTCCTTGTCACGGCAGATAATCTTGTCGGTCTCGGTCATCTGCTGCGGTGTATCGCGCTGCGCCTTGTCTACGAACATATCATCGTAGAGATAGCGCTTGTTCACCATCCACATATCCACCAGACAGAGCACGGCGATGCCGGCAATCATATATTCCTTGCCCAGCTTCTTCATCTTGAAGAGCATCAGCAGTGCCGAACCGATGAGGATGATCCAGAACGAACGCCAGCAGTCTGATGTGAAGATGCCCTTGCGGATATCTGTCAGATTGCTCATGATTGGAGAGATATACTCCTGAGGCAACTGCTGCAGCGCCTGTGTCTCCTGTACCGATACGAAATCAGGGAAGAATACGCCCGGCATGATGGCGAAGAGCAGACAGAAACCTGCTGTCAGACCAAAGCTGGCATATACATATTTTATCTTCTCTGTCAGAATCTCCGGCTCATCCACAATCTTCTTCAGCGCCATCATCGCCAGGAGCGGGATGGTGAATTCTGCGATGACCAGGATAGATGCCACCGTACGGAACTTGGCATACATCGGCACATAATCGAGGAAGAAATTGGTAAAAGGCATGAAGTTTCTACCCCAAGCGAGCAGGATGCTCAGGATGGTGGCAGCAAGCAGCGCCCACTTCATCGGCCCCTTCACGATAAACAGACCCAGGATAAAGAGCATGCAGACGAAGGCACCTACATATACAGGTCCGCTCGTTCCCGGCTGGTTGCCCCAGTACTGTCCCAGCTGCTGGTAAATCTGAACGAAGTTAGGATCAGCCTTCTCCATCGCCTGCTGGTTCTGCGCCAGCGGTACGGAGGCACCGCCCTTGGCATCCGGAATCATCAGCGTCCACGTTTCGTCGATACCATAGCTCCACTGTGTGATATAGTCTCTATCCAGACCGCTGCTGGTCTGGTTAGCCGCATTTTTCTTTACGAGTTCACTCTTTCCTCGCATGGTTTCCTGACCATACTGCCAGGTATGATAAAGGTTCGAGAGGTTGAGTGAGATACCGATGAGGGCACCCACCACGCATACCGCCGTAGCCTTTCCGAAGCGTGCGAGTTCGCCTTTCTTGATGGCATCTGCCAGGAAGGCAATCACCATGAAGAGGATGATAAAGAGGTAGTAATAAGTCATCTGCACGTGGTTAGCCTGCACCTCGAAAGCCGAGAAGATGGCAGTAAGGAGCAGTCCCTTGAGATACTTGCCCCGATAGGCAAGCACCACGCCCGCAATCATCGGAGGCAGATAAGCCAGCGCCCATACCTTCCAGATATGTCCGGCAGCGATAATGATGAAAAAGTAGGACGAGAATGCCCAGATGATACTTCCCAGCGCCGCCAGCGACTGTCTGAAGTTGAAGGCACGCAGCATGATATAGAAGCCCAGGAGGTATACAAAGACATACCAAACATAGTCCGGCAACCACAGATGATATGCCTTCACAATCTGGCTGAGCACCTGATTACTGTCATACGAAGGCGACATCTGATAGGTAGGCATACCGCCAAACACCGAGTTCGTCCATCGTGTAGTCTCTCCCGTCTGCTGCAGGAAGAGTTCCTTTTCATGTCCCAGTCCCTTTCCTGCCGCTGCATCATGTCGGAAGAGGATTCGTCCGTCCATATCGGCAGGCATAAAGTAGACGAAGGAGATGATTGCAAATGCAATAACTACCAGAATATCCAGTAGATACTTCTTCAAAAATTTCATAATTTCTATATAAACGTTTATAATTTGAAGGCAAAGATAGCACAAATTGGAGACAAAACAAAAAATATAGCAAAAATTTATATTTTTTTTGTTGAGAAAGTTGTATTAGGTCAGAAATAGGGGTTCCCCTCTATCATTTAGGGAAACACTCGCTGCCGTTTCGGTTTTTATCCCTACCTTTGCACCGTAAAACAAGTTTCTTCAAACAGTATATATTAATGTATAAAAGAATAAGAATTATGAAAAGATTAGCATTCATCATGCTGGCATTGCTCCTGGCTCTGATGCCGGCAGCAGCACAGAATTATCGTGACAGCAGATATTACAACAGCAAGACAGACCGTCTCGACTACCGTTACAACCACAACTACGGCAGCCCGTATTACGGATTCCGCATCGGTCCTGCCTTCACCTTTGTCAATTCCGACGATTCCCGTCTGGATGGTGGCGACTGGCAGACCGGCCTGAATGTGGGCGTAGTAGCCGGCATCCCATTGACCGACAGCGCCCCACTCTATCTCGAGACCGGACTTTCGTATATAGAGAAAGGTGGCAAGAAGGATCTTCCTGAAGGCAAGAAGATGACCTACGATCTCAACTATCTTGAGATTCCAGCCGTACTGAAGTACAAGTACGAAGTAGACGATCACTTTTCCATCCAGCCTCAGGTAGGCGGCTATTTTGCCGTTGGTGTAGGAGGCAAGATCAAGAACTTTGCCGAGCGTGAAGCAGAGAGCTCATTCAAGGATGCAAACTTCCGCCGCCTTGATGGTGGTATCCGCATCGGCTGCGGCATCGGCTACGACATGTTCTATGCCGATCTCACCTACGACATCGGTCTTGCCAACATCTGCCACGACAGTTTCGACAAATCGCGCAATGGAGCCCTCCAGCTCAATTTCGGAGTTAACTTCTAGAAACGTTTAAAGGTAAAAAGGTAAAAAGAGCCTTACCCCCTTCGCGCCCCGTCCTCAGCGATTCCATCGCTGGTCCCCTAAAAAAGGTAAAAAGAGCACCCTAGCTTAACATTCCGCTAGGCTCTTTTTACCTTTTTACTTTTTTACCTTTCAATGAGTTCCCAGTATCGCTGGGCGAGGTCATGGATGAACTTTCGTCCTCGCTCGGTCCATACGAGATAGGTATGGGTGTAGGCTCTGCCCATCTTCTCCTGTCTGCCATCGCTCTACGGGTCAAGGAAGGCGCTGTAGCGGGTACGGCTCTTGGCTAAACCCATGTGATCATAATCAGCATAGAGGAGATACTGACCGCTCTGGTAATACAGGATATGCAGAGCACAGAGCGAGCGGTTCAGCTCCTGGGTCCACTCCTTCTGCAAAGCCCTTTTTCATTCCTTCAGCCAGCCCCTTCTCCATGCCTTCAGCCAGGCCCTCTTCTTTACCTTCTCGCTTAGCGGTATCAATCGAATTTTTGATATCACGATATGCCATCTTGCTGGCTTCAAAACTGATATATCTTTCTTCTACCTGCTTCATAATCCCAATGTTATTAATATTTCTATTGCATCAGCAATAGTTACGATTTTATTTTCATATCTGCAAGAGTTTTCTGATAAAAATTGAGAAAATGTTTATAAGTGCGCGAAAAATATAAGAACAATCCTTTCTGCAATTGCCTTGTTCCGTATTCAGTATTCAGTTATTCAGTTTTTTTTTAAACCCTTACATGGATAAAG
>ENA-ORSJ01000132-ORSJ01000132.1-human-gut-metagenome-genome-assembly--contig:-NODE-132-length-86133-cov-9.509642_pt1 | contig 86133 bp, 72 predicted proteins | sample MGYA00242191_ERZ509158 | MGnify/ENA primary metagenome ERZ509158 (study PRJEB26280, sample SAMEA2338623) | human gut metagenome | biome: human gut; feature: human-associated habitat; material: faeces...
CTGACGTCCTTTTCTTACTAACTGGTTAAATGTTGGCATTATTTTCACCTCCTGTTTTATTTTAAGCAGTGCAATCTTATGCACGCTAAAATATTATACAAATCCTTGTCTGTTTTGTCAAGGCCAATTTTGTTTTCAATATAATACAAGAAAGAAGTCCGGTTTCCCGGACTTCTTTGTTTTTGGTTTGTAACAGCTTCTGTAGCTTAAGTACAAACATCAGTAATTATTCTTCATCAACTGATTCAGCATCTGTATCAATGACTCCGACTGCCTCTTCCTCTGCGAAATCCGCAAAATCATCATCATCAAAATCAAGTGTATCGTCATCGTTTACATCGCTGTCAAGCTTGATATTACGATAAATCTTCATACCTGTTCCTGCCGGGATGAGCTTACCGATGATTACGTTCTCCTTCATACCGATAAGTGGATCAACCTTGCCCTTGATTGCTGCCTCAGTAAGAACCTTTGTGGTCTCCTGGAATGAAGCTGCTGACAGGAATGAGTTGGTTGCAAGAGATGCCTTTGTGATTCCAAGTAATACCTGTGAGCCAACTGCAAGCTCCTTGCCCTCTTCCTCAAGCTTCTCGTTGAGCTCTAAGAAGTCAAGGGCATCAACCATGCTGCCCGGAAGTAAATCTGAATCTCCCGGCTCCTCTACGCGGATCTTCTGTAAGCACTGACGAACTATAACCTCGACATGCTTATCGTTAATCTCAACACCCTGTAAACGGTAAACACGCTGTACCTCGCGGAGCATGTAATCCTGAACCGCACGAACGCCCTTAATCTTGAGGATATCGTGTGGATTTACAGAACCCTCTGTAAGCTCATCGCCGGCCTCAAGCTCCTGTCCGTCTACAACCTTGATACGTGAGCCGTAAGGAATGAGGTAAGCCTTTGTCTCGCCTGTCTCGTTGTTTGTAACGATAACCTCACGCTTCTTCTTTGTATCCTTGATTGTGGCAGTTCCGCCGAACTCTGTGATAATAGCGAGTCCCTTAGGCTTACGTGCCTCGAAAATCTCCTCTACTCGAGGAAGACCCTGTGTGATATCTCCACCGGCAACACCACCTGTATGGAAGGTTCTCATGGTAAGCTGTGTACCAGGCTCACCGATTGACTGTGCTGCGATGATACCGATTGCTTCACCAACCTGTACTGCCTGACCTGTTGCAAGGTTTGAACCGTAACACTTAGCACATACTCCCATGTGTGAACGGCAGGTAAGCACTGTACGGATCTTAACCTGTGTGATTGGATTACCATTCTCGTCAACACCCTCTGCCATAACCTTTGCTGCACGCTTTGGTGTAATCATATGGTTGGCCTTAACGATTACATTGCCATCCTTATCGCAGATTGTATTGCAAGAGAAACGACCTGTAATTCTCTCCTGAAGGCTCTCGATTTCCTCTCGACCCTCCATGAATGCCTTTACAACCATTCCCGGAATCTCACGTCCTGTGCCTGCACAGCAGTCTGTCTCACGAACGATCATATGCTGTGAAACATCTACGAGACGTCTTGTAAGGTATCCTGAATCGGCTGTACGAAGCGCTGTATCTGAAAGTCCCTTACGAGCTCCATGTGCTGACATGAAGTACTCGAGTACGTCAAGACCCTCACGGAAGCATGACTTGATAGGAAGCTCGATTGTACGACCTGTTGTATCAGCCATGAGTCCTCGCATACCTGCAAGCTGTTTGATCTGCTTATCAGATCCACGGGCTCCGGAATCTGCCATCATGAAGATGTTGTTGTACTTATCAAGACCTGTAAGAAGTGCCTTTGTAAGGGCATCATCTGTATCCTTCCATGTCTCGATAACCTCTTTGTAACGCTCCTCATCAGTGATAAGTCCACGCTTGTACTGTCTTGTAATCTTATCTACAGTGTCCTGTGCATCAGCGATCATCTGTGGCTTCTGTGGTGGCACTGTCATATCTGAAATTGAAACTGTCATAGCAGCCTGGGTTGAATACTTGTATCCCATAGCCTTGACATTGTCAAGAACCTCTGCTGTTGTTGTAGCTCCGTGTGTGTTGATAACCTTCTCAAGGATCTGCTTGATCTGTTTCTTACCAACGTGGAACTCAACCTCAAACTTGAGTGCATTCTCAGCCTTTGATCTGTCTATAAAACCAAGATCCTGTGGAATGTTCTCATTGAATATCAAAAGTCCTACTGTTGTCTCTGTAAAACCTGAAACCTCTGTGCCGTCAGGAAGCTTTACTGTACGGTGTACAAAGATATTCTGGTGAAGAGTAATCTCCTTGTTCTCGTAAGCGAGCATTGCAAGATTAACACTTCCATAGTAACGGCCGAGAAGATCTATCGGTCTGCAAAGCACACGACGGTTTCCGTCTGTGACATCCTCAAACCAGATGAGGTCATATAAGCCAAGCTCAGCCTTTCCTGTATTTTCATCAGGAGTTGTGAGCCTTCTAAGCTCCTCAATATCATTGTATACAGTGTCTGATGACACCTGTGCAACCATCTTTGGATCATCCTTGTAATCAGCGAGCTTTCTCATTGTGAGGTAGTAAACTCCAAGGATCATATCCTGTGAAGGAACGGCTACAAGTCCACCATCGGAAGGCTTAAGCAGGTTGTTAGGTGACAGAAGCATGAATCTGCACTCAGCCTGTGCCTCAGCAGTCAGTGGAAGATGTACAGCCATCTGGTCTCCATCGAAGTCGGCGTTGAACGCTGTACATACGAGTGGATGAAGCTTGATTGCCTTACCCTCTACAAGGATTGGCTCGAAGGCCTGGATTCCAAGTCTGTGGAGTGTAGGAGCTCGGTTAAGCATAACCGGATGCTCTTTGATGACGTCCTCAAGGACATCCCATACCTCCGGCTGAAGTCTCTCAACCATCTTCTTTGCACTCTTTATGTTGTGTGCGGTTCCGTTAGCGGCAAGCTCCTTCATAACGAATGGCTTGAAAAGCTCGATAGCCATCTCCTTTGGAAGACCACACTGATAAATCTTAAGCTTTGGCTCTACACAGATAACTGAACGTCCTGAGTAGTCAACTCGCTTTCCGAGAAGGTTCTGACGGAAACGTCCTCCCTTTCCCTTGAGCATGTCTGAAAGAGACTTAAGGGCTCTGTTTCCGGGACCGGTAACAGGACGTCCACGACGGCCGTTGTCGATAAGTGCATCGACAGCCTCCTGAAGCATACGTTTCTCGTTACGAACGATGATATCCGGTGCTCCAAGATCAAGAAGTCTTCTAAGACGGTTGTTACGGTTGATGATTCGTCTGTAAAGGTCGTTAAGATCACTTGTTGCGAAACGTCCTCCATCGAGCTGAACCATTGGACGAAGATCCGGTGGAATAACAGGAATAACTGTCATAATCATCCACTCAGGCTTGTTTCCTGACTCACGGAAAGCCTCTACAACCTCAAGCCTCTTGATGATACGTGCACGCTTCTGGCCTGTAGCATTCTCAAGCTCTGCCTTAAGCTCTGCCGAATCCTTCTCAAGATCGATTGCTGCTAAAAGCTCATGGATAGACTCAGCACCCATTCCTACACGGAATGCTGAGCGGCCATAAGTATCGCATGCCTCCTGGTACTCTGACTCGTTGAGAATCTGCTTGTATGCAAGCTTTGTCTCGCCCGGGTCAAGCACAATATATGAAGCAAAGTACAGCACTCTCTCAAGTACACGTGGAGATAAGTCAAGGATGAGTCCCATACGTGATGGGATACCCTTGAAATACCAGATATGAGATACAGGAGCAGCAAGCTCGATGTGTCCCATACGCTCTCTACGAACGCTTGACTTTGTGATTTCTACGCCACATCGGTCGCAGACAACACCCTTATAACGTATCTTCTTGTATTTACCACAATGACACTCCCAGTCCTTCGTTGGTCCGAAAATCTTCTCGCAGAAAAGACCGTCTTTTTCAGGCTTTAATGTTCTATAGTTAATAGTCTCAGGCTTTTTAACCTCGCCATGTGACCACTCTCTGATCTTTTCAGGAGATGCTAATCCAATCTGAATCGCATCAAACTGCATTGCCTGATTATTTTCTATATTATTTGTTTCTGGCATTTTGGCACTCCCTTCTAATTATTCTTCGTCATCAAGAACTTCATCAGCAAAAATATCGTCATCCGCTGTCTCAGGGGACTCTTCCTCTTCTATGTCAACAAGCTCTTCGTTGTCATCAAATTCTTTCTTTGAGAAACCATGCTCTGCGAATGACTCACTGTCCTCGAATGCATAGTCCTTATCGTTTCCGATAATTGAGTTGATATCTGTATTACCGTACTCACTTGTCTCGATAAGCTCAACCTCTTCTCTGTTCTCATCAAGTACCTTGACATCCAGACCAAGTGCCTGAAGCTCTTTGAGAAGTACCTTGAATGACTCTGGAATACCAGGCTCAGGGATATTCTCACCCTTGATGATAGCCTCGTAGGTCTTGACACGGCCAACAACATCATCGGACTTCATTGTAAGGATCTCCTGGAGTGTATATGCAGCACCATATGCCTCAAGAGCCCAAACCTCCATCTCTCCGAAACGCTGTCCACCGAACTGTGCCTTACCACCGAGTGGCTGCTGTGTTACTAATGAGTAAGGACCTGTTGAACGTGCATGGATCTTATCGTCAACAAGGTGATGCAGCTTAAGGTAATGCATGTGTCCGATAGTTGTCTTTCCATCGAAGCACTCACCTGTTCTACCATCACGAAGCTGTACCTTTCCATCCTTTGAAATCGGAACGCCCTTCCATAAGCTTCTGTGAGCTCTGTTTGTTGAAAGGTATTCCATAACGTCCTCACGGAGTGTATCAACATATTTATCATAGAAGATTTCAGCATCTGCGCTCCAGTATGGATGCTCCGCCTGTAAATCCTTTTCAAGCTCTTCCTTATCGAACGGAAGATTTACGTAATCATTTGCAAGCTCAAGTGTATCCTCGATATCTACCTCGTTTGCTCCGTCAAATACAGGAGTTGAGATATTGAAGCCAAGTGCCTTTGCAGCGAGACTCAGGTGAATCTCAAGGACCTGACCGATGTTCATTCGTGAAGGAACACCGAGTGGGTTAAGTACGATATCCAGTGGACGTCCGTTTGGAAGGAATGGCATATCCTCAACAGGAAGCACACGGGAAACGACACCCTTGTTACCGTGACGTCCGGCCATCTTATCACCGACAGAAATCTTTCTCTTCTGTGCAATGTAGATACGTACTGACTGGTTTACTCCCGGAGAAAGCTCATCGCCGTTCTCTCTTGTAAATACCTTGGCATCAACAATGATACCGTAAGCACCATGAGGTACCTTAAGTGATGTATCACGAACCTCTCTTGCCTTCTCACCAAAGATGGCACGAAGAAGTCTCTCCTCTGCTGTAAGCTCTGTCTCACCCTTTGGTGTAACCTTTCCTACAAGGATATCACCGGCACGAACCTCTGCACCTACACGGATGATACCTCTCTCATCAAGGTCCTTGAGTGCGTCATCGCCGACACCAGGGACATCACGTGTAATCTCCTCAGGTCCGAGCTTTGTATCACGTGACTCTACTTCATATTCCTCGATATGAACTGATGTATACACATCATACTCTACGAGACGCTCTGAAAGAAGAACGGCATCCTCGTAGTTGTATCCTTCCCATGTCATGAATCCGATAAGCGGGTTCTTTCCAAGAGCAAGCTCTCCCTGACTTGTTGAAGGACCGTCTGCGATAACATCGCCTGCCTTAACCTTGTCACCCTTAAATACGATAGGTCTCTGGTTGTAGCAGTTTGACTGGTTAGAACGAGAGAACTTTGTAAGGATATACTCTCTCTTGTTTCCGTCAGTCTCTTTTATGATAATGCGGTTTGACTCTGAAGATAATACCTCTCCGTCTGCCTTTGCAACTACGCAGACACCTGAGTCAACTGCGGCCTTTGTCTCAATACCTGTACCAACTACAGGAGCCTCTGTGGTCAGAAGCGGAACGGCCTGACGCTGCATGTTTGATCCCATGAGGGCACGTGTAGGGTCATCGTTCTGCAAGAATGGAATCAGCGCTGTAGCTACTGAGAATACCATCTTTGGAGATACATCCATATAATCAAATGCTGACTTATCGTACTCCTGAGTTTCCTCTCTGTAACGACCTGAAACTGAGTTACGTATGAAATGTCCTTCGGCATCAAGCTTCTCATTAGCCTGTGCTACGTGGTAGTTGTCCTCCTCGTCGGCTGTCATGTATACAACCTCTTCTGTGACTACCGGGTTCTTAGGATCAGTCTTGTCAATCTTACGGTATGGAGCCTCTACGAAGCCATACTCATTGATTCTCGCATAGCATGCAAGTGAGTTGATAAGACCGATGTTTGGTCCCTCAGGAGTCTCTACAGGACACATACGGCCATAGTGAGTGTAATGTACATCTCGAACCTCGAATCCGGCACGGTCTCTTGAAAGACCACCAGGTCCAAGTGCTGATAAACGTCTCTTGTGAGTAAGCTCTCCAAGAGGGTTGTTCTGATCCATGAACTGTGAAAGCTGTGAAGAACCGAAGAATTCTTTAACAGCGGCAGTTACAGGCTTTATATTGATAAGTGACTGAGGTGAAATTCCCTCTAAGTCCTGTGTAGTCATTCTTTCACGAACAACACGCTCCAGTCTTGAGAGACCGATACGGTACTGGTTCTGTAACAGCTCTCCAACCGCACGGATACGTCTGTTTCCAAGATGATCGATATCGTCATCTGTTCCTGCGCCCCACTCTAAGTGCATATTGTAGTTGATAGTTGCGAAGATATCCTCTTTAGTAATATGCTTTGGAATAAGGTCAGATATATCTCTCTTTATTGCCTCGATTCTGTCCTCAAGAGAATCATACTCCTCGAGAATCTGAGCGAGTACCGGATAGTAAACAAGCTCAGTAACACCGATAGACTTAGGATCCTCAAGCTCAGGAATCCAGCTTCTGATGTCAACCATCATAGAAGAAAGAATCTTGACATTTCTTGTCTCTGTCTGAATCCATAAAGCAGGAACGGCAGCGTTCTGGATCTGTGTAGCAAGCGCACGGTCAACAACAGTACCTGCCTCAGCGATAACCTCACCTGTAGAAGGATCAACTACGTCCTCAGCTAAAACCTGTCCACTGATACGGTTCTTTAAAGCAAGCTTCTTATTAAACTTATAACGTCCTACCTTGGCAAGGTCATATCTTCTAGGATCGAAGAACATTGCTGTAATAAGGCTCTCTGCACTCTCAACTGAAAGTGGCTCGCCCGGACGAATCTTCTTATATAACTCTAATAAACCAGCCTCATAGCTTCCCTGTGGCTCACGCTCTGTGATTGCAGGGTCCTTGCTGAATGATGCCTGGATCTTTGGCTCATCTCCGAACATATCGAGAATAGCCTGGTTTGTACCTACTCCAAGTGCACGTAAAAGTACTGTGATAGGTACCTTACGTGTTCTGTCTACTCTTACATAAAAAACGTCGTTAGAGTCTGTCTCATACTCAAGCCATGCACCACGGTTTGGAATAACAGTACAAGAATACAGGGTCTTTCCGAGCTTATCATGAGCAATTCCGTAATAAATACCAGGAGAACGAACTAACTGACTGACAATAACTCGCTCTGCACCGTTGATTACGAATGTACCGGTCTCTGTCATTAAAGGCAGATCACCCATGAAAATTTCATGCTCATTAATCTCATCTGTCTCTTTGTTGTGAAGTCTGACTTTAACCTTTAAAGGAGCTGCGTATGTTGCATCTCTTTCCTTGCACTCAGGAATTGTATACTTTACATCATCTTCGCATAATGTAAAATCTACAAAATCAAGACTAAGCTTTCCGCTGTAATCTGTGATTGGAGAGATATCCGCAAAAGCTTCCTTGAGACCTTCGTCTAAGAACCACTGATAAGAATCCTTCTGGACCTCAATCAGATTTGGCATCTGCAGAACCTCTTTTTGTCTTGAGTAACTCATACGCATGCTTTTTCCGGATGTGACCGGACGTATTCTGTTTTTCTCCATTGACGTTTCACCTCTCGTTTTTATTTTAATCTAGCAAGTATCTAGATAATGATTCAAAAACCACCCCAGTTACTATATCTTGTGGTTTTTCTCTTGTGCACATATTTGTGAATGCATTTTAGTGTAATTTACCTATTGACAAATTTGCATCTTTTAAAAAATTGCATAAAAATGCCACTGCACCACAATAGTGCAACGTATACTATACAACAAATTACTGACAATTGCAAGTACTTTTTTTATTTTTTCATTCGCCGTCGGATAGGCTACGAGCAGAGGTCCCAAAAATGCTCAGGCATTTTCGGGACGCGCTCCGACTGTCGCGCAATAAAAACATAAAAAAGAGCCAAGGCGCAAATAGAATTTGCCCTTGGCTCTTTTTTATGTTTTTACTCCGCTCGTAGCCTATCCGACTATTTAAGAGTAACCTTAGCACCCTCTGCCTCAAGTTTAGCCTTAGCATCCTCTGCTGAAGCCTTGTCAAGCTGCTCTTTGATAACCTTTGGTGCGCCATCAACAGCGTCCTTAGCCTCTTTAAGTCCAAGACCTGTGATCTCACGAACAACCTTGATAACCTTAACCTTGTTTGGTCCAACCTCTGTAAGCTCTACGTCGAACTCAGTCTTCTCCTCAGCTGCTGCTCCGTCAGCTCCTGCTGCTGCAACTACAACACCTGCTGCTGCAGAAACACCGAACTCTTCTTCACAAGCTTTTACTAAATCATTTAACTCTAATACGCTTAACTCTTTGATAGCATCAATAAACTCTGCTGTTGTTAACTTTGCCATTATAATTTCCTCCATTTAAAAATTTAATTATGATAATAAGGTTCAAATATAATATTTGAATTATTCTGCTGCTGGAGCTTCCTCTGCAGCATCCTCTGCTGGTGCTGCCTCTACGGCTGCATCTGCAGCGCCACCCTGCTCTGCGATCTGATTGAGTACACGAGCAAGATTTGTGATAGGTGACTGAATGCTTCCAAGTAATTTTCCAAGAAGCTCATCTCTGCTAGGTACAGCGGAGATTGCCTTCATACCCTCAGCATCATAAAATGTTCCCTCAACTACACCTGCTTTAATCTCTAAAGCCGGAGCTGTTTTAGCGAACTTAGCTAAGATTCTAGCTGGTGCTGTTGCATCCTCTGCTGATACAGCGAATGCGCTTGGTCCTTCAAGGACATCCTTTAATCCCTCGAACTCTGTTCCCTGGATTGCACGGTTTACTAAAGTATTCTTGTATACCTTGTAAGTCACACCGGCTTCTCTTAACTGTTTACGTAACTGAGTATCCTCTGCTACTGTGAGTCCTAAGTAATCAACAACTACTACTGACTGTGCACCATTGATAACACCGGAAATCTCATCTACGATTGGCTGTTTAAGTTCTACCTTTGCCACGATTCATTTACCTCCTTTTAGATTTTCGCATAAAAGACATGAGGTATTTGATTTATTAATCAAAGAAACCCTCCTGCCTGTCGACAGAAGGGTACAAGTCAAAATTCAAGATAAATCTCGAAAATTCCCTCGGTAGGTTCTACGTTTACGCCTTGCGGCACCTACTGTCTTCGGCAATATGCATTGCAATTATATCAAACTATATTACGGATGTCAATTACTTTCCGCAAAACTTTTGCTTGGCGTTTGATAGGTCTTGTAAATTGTTTTACTGTAACTGTTTAACTATCTTACTGTGTAATCTTAACCACGTTTAACTTAACGCCAGGTCCCATTGTAGATGTAAGAGTTGCGCTCTTAATGTACTGACCCTTTAAGCTAGCAGGTTTTGCTTTATTAATTGCACCCATAAGAGACTGGAAGTTGTCGTTTAACTGCTCGTCTGTGAAAGATGCTTTTCCAACTGGCACATGGATAATGTTTGTCTTGTCCAATCTGTACTCAATCTTACCGGCTTTGATATCGTTAACAGCTTTTGTTACATCCATAGTAACTGTTCCTGCCTTTGGGTTTGGCATTAAGCCCTTTGGTCCAAGGACACGTCCTAAACGACCAACAACACCCATCATATCAGGTGTAGCAACTACAACGTCGAAGTCTAACCATCCCTCGTTCTGGATCTTTGGAATTAACTCCTCGCCTCCAACGAAGTCAGCTCCTGCTGCCTGTGCCTCGTCAACCTTAGTTCCCTTAGCGAAAACTAAAACCTTAACTGTTTTTCCTGTTCCGTGTGGTAATACAACCGCACCACGGATCTGCTGCTCTGCGTGACGTCCGTCGCAGCCTGTTCTAAGATGAAGTTCGATTGTCTCGTCAAATTTAGCTGTAGCATTTTTCTTTACGATAGAGATAGCGTCAGCAACATCGTACTGCTCTTTCTTATCAAATGCCTTAACAGCGTCTTGATACTTCTTTCCTCTTTTCATGAAAAAATAACCTCCTGGTGGTAATATCGGGAGAGGGCCCTCCCACATTTACGTTTCTTTGTTATTATTTTAGGTTACATAAATTTGTAACTTCTTTAGGGGTATGTTGGTTTCGCTAAGTGTTAGTCAACCACTTCAACACCCATTGATCTTGCTGTACCAGCGATCATGCTCATTGCAGACTCAAGTGAAGCTGCGTTTAAGTCAGGCATCTTAAGCTCAGCGATTTCCTGAACCTGTGCCTTTGTGATCTTAGCAACCTTCTTCTTGTTTGGCTCGCCTGAACCAGACTGAATCTTGCAAGCTTTCTTGATTAATACCGGAGCAGGTGGAGTCTTAGTAATGAAACTGAAACTTCTGTCTGCATATACAGTAATAACTACAGGGATAATTAAGTCGCCCTGATCGGCTGTCTTTGCATTAAACTGCTTTGTGAACTCTACGATGTTTACACCGTGCTGTCCAAGTGCAGGTCCAACTGGAGGAGCTGGAGTTGCCTTTCCAGCAGGGATCTGCAATTTAATGTATCCTTCTACTTTCTTTGCCATTTGGAATTGCCTCCTTAATTTGTTTTCTTAACATCTGCGAAACTTACTTCTACCGGTGTCTCGCGACCGAACAGCTCTACATTAATTGTAACTGTCTGCTTGTGATAATTCATAGCTGTGATAACACCGACTGTATCCTTCCAGACACCGCCGATAACGACTATCATGTCACCCTCAGCAAAATCAACTACCACGTTTTCCGTCTTAATACCCAAAGGTCTCATCTCGGCTTCTGTGAGAGGAACCGGTTTGCTTCCCGGACCTACAAATCCAGTTACGCCTCTGGTATTTCGTACAACGTACCATGTATCATCATTCATAATCATATGAATAAGAACATAGCCTGGAAACATCTTCTTGGAAACCTGTTTACGAACACCGTTCTTCACCTCTGTGACGTCCTCAAGCGGAACACGCACTTCAAGGATCTGGTCCTCAAGATGTCTGTTTTCGATTGTTTTGTCAATATTAGCTTTGACTTTGTTTTCATAACCTGAATAGGTATGAACTACATACCAGTTCGCTTCTGTCATAATCACTTTGCCTCCGTTTTAAAAATGTAAACCAATAAGGAAATCTACGCCCTGCTGGATACCCCAGTCAAGAAGCGCAATAATAAGACCGGTAACTACTGAAACCGCCAGTACTGCAATGGTCTGTCTGATGACCGATTGCTTCTCAGGCCAGATAATCTTCTGAAATTCAGCTTTCAGACCTGAAAACCAGCTTGTTTTTGGAGCCTTTTCGACTTTTTCATTCTGTCCCATAATGTACTCCTTCACTCAGTTCCTAGACTATTTTGTTTCCTTGTGCATTGTATGAGTTCTGCAGAATCTACAATACTTCTTGGTTTCCATTCTGTCCGGATGAGTTTTTTTGTCCTTTGTCATGTTGTAATTACGACGCTGACATTCTGTGCACGCTAATGTAATCTTTGTACGCACGACTTCCACCTCCGTTTAAATTCTTTGTTGTTTGTACCCTTAAAAAAAGGCATAAAAAAAAGACCTATTTCCAAGCCTGTATACTATATCACAGTTGAGCCGTAACCGTCAATAGCTATTTTAAAATTTATTGCAAATTCTTTTGAACAGTGCCGCTGTCTGTACCTTTTTGTATGTCCGGCAGCAATTAATTTTTATAAATCTTACAGATACATAACTAAATATAGTACATTTATCTGAATTTTTCAAGTATTTTGTTGTTGTAAATCCTCAATTATGACGATATAATATATGTGTATAAGTAGGATTTGATAATTAAAAATTTTACATAGCTTATTATAGCTGCAGTTAAGCATTAGTAATCGCAGCTATACAATATAATATTTAAAGGATTACCATTTAACGGATTAAACGATTTTCACGGATGAAAGGAGGGGTCTTTATGGCAAAGATAGACAGTGCCTACGCTTACTATGCCAGCACTTATGCCAATAAAGAGGTATCGCGCTATGATTCGCACAAGAAAAGCGACCTGCGCAAGATATACAACAGAATAATAAAGACAAATAAAGAGTCCCCTCTGTACAAGATTTCCAATATGTCCGAGGCCAAGAAATATGCTATCGATATAAAGGAAAGCTCTAAGGCCATCTTAAATGCCGTGGATTCGCTTTCTGATAAATACGCAGGCTCCTCTGACTCCTTCCAGAAGAAGGTTGCGGAGTCATCTAATGAGGATGCTGTAGGCGTGCGCTACGTGGGTGACGGCTCAGAGAATAAAGGAGCAGACGGCTTTGATATAGATGTCAGACAGCTCGCCGCACCACAGATCAATACCGGCAGCTACTTAGACAGCAAGGCCCTGTCCTTTATACCGGGCAGCTATTCCTTTGACATAAATACCAATGCATCATCCTATGAGTTCCAGTTCGGAGTGAGCACCGGTGAAACAAACGGCGAGGTGCAGGACAAGCTCAAGAGGCTCATAAACGCATCTGGTCTTGGCATTGAGGCTGACATAGTCCATGATGACTCAGGCAAGGCAGCGCTTCAGCTTACATCAATGCAGACAGGTCTCAGCGAGACTGAGGATTCTCTCTTTAGTGTGGCTCCGTCAGCTAACGCAGAGTCCATAAGCATGATGAAGCAGCTGGGTATTGATAAGGTATCATCCCCTGCCCACAACTCTGACTTTTCGCTGAATGGCACCGCGCACTCATCCTTGTCCAACACCTTTACCATCAATAATACCTTTGAGCTCACGCTCAAAAAGCCGACCACAGATACAGGTGCCGCAGCCATCGGTTTTAAGGCCAATTCCGATGCAGTTGCCGACAATGTGCAGACTCTGGTTGACGCATACAATAAGATGATAGACGTGGCAGATGATTATTCAGTGAACGACTCTGCAGATGCCACAAGGCTGCTTCGTGATATAAGCTCCATCACAAAGGGCTCACAGTCAAAGCTTTCCTACATCGGTCTCATGACAGACGATGACGGCAAGCTCACTATTGACCGCGATATCCTCGCCGGTGCGCTTAGTCCGGACAGAGCTGATGACACCTTCAACACTCTTACAGCACTAAAGGATGCAATAGGTGACAAAGCAAAATCTGTGACAGTCAACCCTATGAACTATGTGCAGAAGGTTGTTGTGGCATATAAGAATCCCGGACACAATTTCAACACACCATATATTTCGTCAATTTATTCAGGCATGATGCTTGACAGCTACGCATAAACGGCTGTTGTACCAAATCAGTACAACAGCCGTTATTTTATATTTTTTATAATAGTGGCTGCAGATCTCCCACCATTTTTTCCTCAAGCGTCCTGAGCCTCTCTGCAATTGCCACACTCTTTGAATCAGCATCGCGATATTCATTGAGACTGCCGCTGATTGTCTCTATGCCCATATTACAGCCCTCCGTCAGTAACTTTGCTGCCTGGGACTGATCATCATTCACTGCCATCTTCATTGCCGTCTGCAGCTTCGCAGCCATCTTTGCAAACACACCCGGTTCCTTAATATCTGCACCTGCTTTGTCAAGCATATCCCTGCAATCCACTGACAGCCCGGTGTGCTCATCATAGTACTTGTCTATCAGCTCACGAAGCTGCTTGTCATCTGTGTGTTCTCTTATATCGTCCATGCTCTCAAGTGCCATCTTACAGCCCGCTATGCAATCCTGAAGCAAGAGCACCGAATCATGATTCTCAATATTTCTGCTCATAGAAAAACCTCCATACCTTTTTTATCAGTATGGAGGTTTTCATGAAAAAATATTCACTACACAATCGGAAACTCAAGCTTCACCCAAAACTTCCCATGTTCTCGTTTAAAGCTCATGCTTCCATTCATGCGCTGCATCATCGCATCCACGCTCTTAAGCCCTATCCCGGCACTTTTAAGAAGCGTTTTATTGTCACATACGCCATTGCCAATTTCAACGCTAAAAATTTTTTTCGTAAAAGCTGTTTTCATAACAACAGGCTTTTTATTGTCCGCATATTTATATATATTATCCGTCAGATTGGAAAATATTCTAGTCAAAAATGCCATATTAACAGCAACCTTTACCTGCTTAAAACTTATTCCTTCTGCATCAACCTCATAATTGCTTTTCATAAGCTGAGCACACACATCTGAGAGGTAATCTCCAAATATATACTCAACATCCATTGATGCATCCAATTCAATAGGTCTTTGTGAACCGGCAATTGAAAAATCCAGTAAATTGTCTACCTGAGTCCTGATATCCAACACCTTTTCACTTATAAAATTAAGATTTTTCATATTCTCGGCATATGCTTCGTTCTCCAGTTTCATTACATCAACATATGTCATAACACCAGTCAATGGCGTACGCAGGTCATGAGCCATATTACGCATCAGTTCATCCTTTTCCTGTCGCGCTTTTTTCTCCTGTTCCTGTGATGCTTCAAGCTCTGTTTGATAGCCCGCTATAATTTTTCTGATGCGTAGATACACAAATACAATTCCCAGCATAAGAGAAAATCCCACATCAAAAATCATAAAAGCAATATAATATTTTTCCGTAAATCCTGTATATATAAATACTTCCGCCTCAATATCGGAGAACTGAACAGGCAGCTCATAGCTTCCTGTAAATCGGTAATCATACATATTTTTAGCCGGAGATATAAGCTTATCTACATTTGATTTATTGTATATTACCTTCCCCATTTCCTGAACACTATAAAACGCAACATCATGCTCCGCCATCCATTCATCATATTGCTCGACATCTGTAGTACTTATATCATTATCAGATACATATTGTTGAAACTCGTCTATATATGGCTTTTCATTATAGTATATCATAAAAGATCCAGCTTCAATATAATAGCTCAACAAATCAATTCCCAGATAGTATAATAGTCCAAAAACAATACATGTCCCTATAATCGCAATTGCAAACGTCAAAGACAGCTTTTGTTTTACTCTCTTTAAATCATCTCTCAAAACGGTATCCTCTTCCCCATTCTGTGTGTATACATGCATCGCCACATGCTTTTATAAGCTTATTCCTAAGATTTTTAATGTGTACCATAACAGTATTCTTTGCATTATATGTAAAAGCCTCATCCCATACCATCTCGTATATCATCTCAATTGTATATATCCGGTCCAGATTTTTCATCAGCAATTTTAGTATCTCATATTCCTTTCCGGTTAATTTTATCTCATCACAATTAAACTCAACCTTGTTTCGATTCGTAAACAGTTTAAGTCCATCTGTCTCTATAGATTCATCCTTGTTTGTGCGATTTGCACTTCCGCTGTCATATACCCGATATCGTCTGATAAGAGCTTTAACCTTTGAAATAAGCTCCATGTTTGAAAATGGCTTAGTCATGTAATCGTCACCGCCCACTTCTAGCCCTTCCAGCTTATCCAGTTCTTCCGATTTTGCTGATAAAAACAATATCGGAACACTGTGTCTTTCACGCATTCTCCTGCAAGTTTCAATGCCATCTAACTGCGGCATCATTATATCCATTATTACAAGGCTGAACGATTCATCTATTTTTTCCAAAGCCTCCATACCGTTTTGTGCAATTACCACACTATAATGCTGCAATTCGAGAAGCTTTTTTATGCCACTGTATACTGTTTTATCATCCTCAACAACAAGAATTTTGTCCATTATATGCTCCTATCATATTATACATGTTTATTACATCAAAAAGATTATACCACATAACCGCTCCTAATTACTCCTTAATGTGCGCAAACCCTTATTAGCATAAATGCAGCTTCCAATCATAGTTATTAAAATAATGCTAATTTCCAAAAAACCGATTCTATACACAAATTGCCAGATATTCATTTCAAAGTTCCATATATCAAGTGAAAAGCTTTTTTGAAAATTCGAAATCTCACAAAATTCAACAAAGTATTTAAAAATATTGACAGAAAATCTATTAAGCAGTCCCAATGTCAATATTCCTGCGCCCACAATTGCCGGAACAGTTATCATCAAAATCTCATATAACAGAATTTGAATTGTCCTAGATTTCTTCTGTCCAAGTGTATTGTATATTGCGATCATTTTTGAGTGTCCTTTAAGCCATAAAACAGTCAGTAACGACATAACCACAACACATACAATATACATAACGCTCAACGTCACACTTGTCATACTTTTTAACATTGATATTACATCTGTCATTTGCAGTTCCTCATTCAAAACCTGATTGACAACTGCCGAATTCGGAACATTTTGAAACATTTTACTCATATCATCATATAAAAGTGATGTGCTTTTATAATCTGTGCTGAAAAAATTTATCCCATAACAGCTTGCTTCATTGTTTAATTCTACATACGAATTATAATCAGTGAATACTATACTGTCAGCCACTTCTTTATAGTAGCCATCGCTCACCTGTGTCTTTGGAGTATTTATTACAGTATAAATCCCAATTACCTTAATACTGATTGTATTATTTTCATACTGTATAGATACATTACTGCCAATTGACAGGTTATTTTCAGAGGCGAGCTTATCTGATATCATTGCCCCTTTATCACCTGACATCGGATATTTTCCTTTTGAAATCTTAAAGATACCACTACTGAAATATTCATTGTAAGAAGTATTTATGTTTCCACTGACATATATTTTATTTTCCTCAAAATCACTTTGTTTTTCTGTATACGGTACATTTTCAAAATCTACTGCTTCACATATAATGTCACTTGTAAATGCATTATTATATCCTACAATATTTTTATTATTATCTGCATATTCTAAAATATCTTTCCAATCATCTAAAGTAGAAAAATCGTCTAATTCAACAAGAACACAACATCCTGCCATATCTGCAAAAGATTTGTAAAAACTCTCTATTGCCGAATCTAGAAATGTTGCAATTCCGCAAAACAGTGTCAGGACAAATATGCAAATAGCAATTAGTATATTCCGCCCCGGTCTCCCTAATAATTCTTTGCATGCCTGCCACCATTTATTCCTCATCGTCATCTCCCATTTCATAGCAAATATCACATTTTTTCTTTACATAATCCGAGTGGGTTACTACTATAACACATCTGTCCTGTTCATGAGCTATCTGCTGTAACAATTCGACAATTTTTCTTCGATTTTCTTTATCCAGATTTCCTGTAGGCTCATCTGCCAGAATATATTTTGCATCTGTTATCAACGCCCTCGCTATTGCAACTCTTTGCTGCTGTCCACCTGACAATTCCGTAACCTTTCGGGTTATCTGACTATCATCAAGTCCAACCATTACAAGGCTGTCTCTACACATTTTAATCAATTCTTTTTTTGGTACATCAGGTAAACTTATCTGGGCTGCAACCATTACATTTTCAAGGGAAGTCATATAATCAAATAACTGATAATCCTGAAAAACCAATGATATACTATTTTGGCGCAGCTTTCTTCCACCAATGTTTTGTATATTTTCTCCATCCAGCAAAATCTCCCCCTCATCCGGTTTTTCTAAACCGGCAAGTAACGATAAGCACGTTGTCTTTCCTGAACCTGACGGGCCAAATATTCCATACATTTCTCCTATTTCAAATCTGTATGTAACTTTATCCAGCACATGCACAATCTCCTTCTTAGATTTATATGCATACGATACATTAATCATTTCCAACATATTTACCACTATCCCTTCGAATTTAACAGTTTCTTTGCATTTTCTTCAACAGTTGTTACAACAGGCAGTACCATAAATGCAATCCAATTAACCAACGAAATTATTAATAGAATTATAATATTTTTCAGAGTAAAAAAAGCACTCATTTCTATACGTACCTCAAAGCCTTGAAATATTCCGGGTGTATCATATCCACCTATAGCTCTGTCTGTACTATTAATTATGACATTCTTACCTATACCACTTATAATGCTACATATGAAATTGCCAAGCACACAGTATAATAGCACACCCAAAAGCAAACCGCTAATTGCATATATCATTCCTATAAATGCAAATCTACCTATACACCATTTTCTTGACCTTCCGAGTACCATAAAAAGTCCTGTATCTTTTTGGTATTGGATAGTATAAAACGAGAAAACGATTAACAAAATAATTTCACCCATTATAATTATCATCCAGCAAATTATTTTTGATGTTTTTCCCATCAATCCTACGACTTTACATTCTGAATCGAGATAATTAGAAGTATTATCATATATTTCCACATTATCTCCATACATTTTCTTTAACTGGGTTTTTACCGCATCTATATGCTCTATCTTATCAATATACACTTCACTTCCCGTTGACGCGGTGTACTCTAACCCTAGTAACTCTACAATATAATCATAATCTACATATATAGAATTATATGGACTATGTATGTATACCGAGGTCCCCTCTTCATTTGAGTCATATATTTCGAAGTCACTGTCCACTTTATAAATTCCGCATATTTGTAAAGACGTTACCTCCGGTTGGTCTCCTATAGTATATTTAACTTCATCCCCTACCTTAAGGTTATTTTTTTTCGCATATCGCTGTTCTACAATAATTCCTTTATTTTTGTAAGTAGGAAATTCTCCTTCAATAAGAGAAACATTCTTTTCCCATGAAAACAAGCTATATTTTTGCACATCCATATTTGCAACAATTACCATTTTATCAGCCCGATTGCTTACATCTTTATTCTCCGGATCTATTCCTTTATGTTCCTTTACATTCTCTGTATCCACCGGATCTGCAATCAGCTCTCTCCACGCCCCAAGTCCTGTAACATATTTTACTTTTCTGATTTCATCATAATCACTCTTTGTAAAGCCTCCATTATCATCCTCAATTACTAAGGCGGCCCCATTATATAAATATGCATCTCTCTCAGATTTTTCCGAGGCATTGCTTAATAGCAGACCAATAATTTCACCCAGGATTATTGTCGCGATAATCAGTGTAATAATCAAAGATTTTATTTTATTTCTTTTTATATATATAATAGCTGTTTCTATCATATCCCATCTCCTCAATTATTTTACTATTGCCGTTTCAGATATCTTTTTAAGTTTTTGGATTTCAACATCGGCATCCAAGAAAAGATATTTACCATTCATATACACTAGATTTGCAACTGCTTTATCATCCTGATACAAGGTAATATAACCATCATCGTTCCATTTCCAGATTCCCGTTTCAACCTTATCAGTATTCTCTATCTCCATTTCATATTCACCCTGTTTTTCATCGTTATCATGTATAATGGCTAATTTACTGGTACTCTTAACATTTTGATACTCTGAAAAATCAAAAGTTCCATAATAGAGTTCCACTGTCAGATGATTTTTTTGTTGTAATATGTTATATGTAATTAATACACTGATTACACAGACACAAGCGACAATCGCTGCGCAGATAATAATCTGTTTTCTATTTTTTTCCACTACATACTTCCCCCTTCTTTATTGTTCAATCAATGCCGGCTTTATTCTAACCGTTTGATACTTCTTGCTATAAACGATATATAATACCACTTTTAGTGAATAAAATCCTCATTTATGTGAAGTTTTCAAGGTACAAATTTATGGTTATAAGGTATCTTTAACAGAATACCTTTTGACCCTCAAATCATATATATAATAGCTGTTTCTATCATATCCCATCTCCTCAATACTACCAAACATTAAAAAAGCCATAGACATCTATGGCTTTACAATACTATATACATATAAAGAATAACCTGAAAAATCATTTAAGAATTATAAATAATTCTAAAGAAATCTAAAGATTCACATATCCATTTTTTATACTATAAACCTGATCACACAGAATTTCTATGTCTTCCTTATGGTGACTTGTTATAACCATAATAGCAGGTTTTTTATTCACATATTCCCTAAACATTATTCTCATATCCTGAACAGACTGTTCATCCAGTGCGTTCATCGGCTCATCCAAGAGCAATACCTTAGGCTCTTCCATAAAAGCCTGAGCTATTGCCAGCTTCTGCTTCATACCTAAAGAGAACTTACGATAAACCTTTTTGGAATCCGGCTCAAGACCCACCTGTTTGAGAATTTCATTGATTCTTTCTTCTCCTGTTTTCTTATTAATTTTTGCCAGTAAAAGTAAATTTTCCTTTGCAGTATACTCCGGCATGAAGCCTATGCAATCCAGCACTATTCCAACATCCTTTGCATACTGTCCTTTTTTCAGAGGGACACCTCCGTACTTTATTATTCCATCCGACGGCTCCATTAACCCGGTCATTATCTTCAATAAAACACTTTTTCCACTACCGTTTCTTCCAACAAGACCATATATTTTCCCGGATTCCAATTTTAAATTTACATTTTCCAATACGGTCTGATTCTTAAAATTCTTTGATACATTATCCAGCTCTATATTCATATATTTTCTGCCTTCCACTTGCGTAAAATTATATCCTCTTGTTTATTTTTTAACATTACAACAACACCCAATACTATGACCAGACACTCTGCTATTTGAAATACCATACACTCAGGCTGAGTTGTCATATGTGAAATATACAGTCCCTGTGTAAGCGGCAGCCACGAAAATAATGTTCCTGCCACAATATGGCATATAATAATTATTATAAACCCAATATGTTTATCTCCGGCTTCATGTAACCAGCATAAAAATACCAGTAGTAACAATACTATTGTCTGTAAAATCATATTACTCATTTCAATTATCAAATTTGCATTTATTACCATTCCCGAAATAAATGCTATTACTATCATTCCCACTCCGTAATACAGATAAGTACATACCAGAAATATTATCGCCAAATGCTTCATCCAGCTAATTGCATTTCCTTTTCTCAAGGCATACTGAATATAGTAAAACGAAAAGTTCTTTGTCAAAAAATAATACAATAAAGCCCAGATTGGCATTTGATAAAACAGATATAGCAGTAAAAAAATATCAAGATTTTTAAATCCGGCAAAATAGTCTGTTACGCCTGACATATATTGTTTTGAAACAAATCCGTATATGCTCCATATAACAACTGCTGCCATAAACGTAAACCCATAATATGACTTAACACATATTGCAATCAGTCTTTTAAAACAGTTTAGTATAACGGCTCTATAAAATATAACCATTATTACAAACGCAATACTTACAAACCAATAAACAATATAAAAGCTATATGTTTTTACATCTGTAACCATCAAATGGGCAATCCATGATTTTCTTCCAACGAAAGAATCTTTAAAGCTTATCCTATTGCTGATAACAACATTTATAAGCAGACACACAATACTACAGATATTAGCTGCCCATTCTGTATTTATCAATTTGTTAAATAAAATGGTAATACAACCAAGCAGCCAGTAAAATAACAATAAGTTTCCAAATAGCTGATACACGTTTGTCACATGAAGCATCTGTGACTTAACATTATAAAAATTATTTACAACAGCAATCATATTAATTACCACCCACTGGATAACTTCAATGATAACCGCGTATTTGAATGCATACACTACTTCAATGACATTTGCCCTATGTTCACTTCCAATCCGCAATTTAAGATAAAAATTATTCCGTGTAACCGCCAATAATCCAGCAATGCTCCATACAATTAAAATCCCGCTGACAAGCAATATTAAATATCTGTCTCCAACGATATTTATAACTGCATTGACATATGAATACTCCTGATATCCGGCATCACATTCCATACAATAACGAACATATTCAAATTGCATATAGCTAAAAATAATGAATATAGTTATTAATAACTGAAACCATCTACTTTTCATTATTTTTTACTCCTACCGCAAACAAAATGATGCCTGTTAAAATCAATATACCTGACATAATTAATATTATCGGAACAGATGCCCATGCATATCCATTAGGCGTAAATATTAAAAGCAGATCAAATCTGTTATCCGGTATCAATATTGCCATGGCTATGCAAAGAACAAATGGCAGTATCAGCGTCAGAAAAGTGTTTTTAATCCATGCCGATATGCCGATTGCAAATGTAGCAAATGTAACTCCTGCCAATAAAACAAACGTACCAAGTAAACAAACATATGCTATAGTATTCGAGGCTGCCAGTTCAGGATGGAACATAATAACTGTCTCTCCCTCTTTTATATTCAAGTAAGCCTTAGTTCCATACTGAAAATATAAATGCAGACAATATACAACATACGGAATAAGCAAACCCAAGCCGCCAAGTATTGCGTTTTGTATTAATGTTACAGCAACATACCTTTTTCTTGACATTTTTTGCAGGCGCAGCTTCAAATATCCGCTTCTATATTCTCTGACATATGATATTCCCATAGGAAGTGCTGCCAGTATCGGAAAGAGGATTCCATTCCAGCCACTGCTTCCGGATCCCATACTAAGTATCAGTCTGTATATCATATGATCAGAATAAGCAGTTGCAGCTCTATATGTATATGCGTAATTTGCTTCTTCATAAAGGAGCAGTCCAATAACAATAGAAATAATAAACCCCGAATACTTTTTTATATATAGCATATTTTCCTCTTCCGTTTTCATTTACTTATTAATCGTTCCTATAGATATCTACAAAAAAATCGTATCACAATATTTTAAAGAAAAAGAAAGGCACTTCTGAAATTTTCTAAAAATTTCTAAAGATTTCTGAAGTTTATAGTTCAGTTCGTAATCGGAAATCGCAATTTTACATAATAGCAGTATTCTTTTGTTTCGTAAATTGCTCTGCCATGCATACGTCTCATCAACAGCTCAACATTTTTTAGTCCTAATCCTGTACTCTCCAATAAGCTTTTTTCCTTACACACCGTGTTGCTTATGCATATTTCAAATATATTTTTTGAATATACTGTTTCCATGACCACTTGCTCATCAATATCAGCATACTTGCAAATATTATTAGTAAGGTTACTAAATATTCTTGATAGTAAACTTCCATTTACAGCAACTTTAACCTTTTCCCAATAAATGCCATCAATATTAACACAAAAACCATTCTGGCTTATAATGGTATGCATTTCAGAAAGATAATCTCCTATTGCATATTCTACGAAAGAAGGCTCGTCCAAATGTATATTCTCGTCTGAACTTGCAATAGAAAAATCCAGTAACAGATTTGAAAGATCTCTTAATTCATTAACTTTAGATGTCAGAATATCCAAATTTTTGTTAATACTCTCATTTGATTTGTTTTGCAATTTTAAGATATCAATGTATGTCATCAATCCCGTTAATGGTGTTCTTAAATCGTGAGCCATATTTCTCATCAATTGATCTTTTTCATCCCGTGCTTTCCGTTCCTGCTCATGTGCCTTACCAATATTTACTTTATAATCTTTTATGATATTATTAACACATCTATAGATTACATAAGCTCCGCTTAAGATTGATATTACAATGCCTAAAATTATGACTCCTAAATAATACTTTTCAGTATATCCGGCATATATATATACATTAGCCTCTCCGTCAGCAAAATTTACCGGTAGTTGATATTTAGCAATTTTTCTACTATCATACATGTTTTTCGCTGATACAATAAATTTATCTACATTCAATTTACTATATACAGCTTCTCCATCTTTTTCTATAATGCAAAACAAAACACAATGATAATCCATCCATTCATCACATTCCGATATATCTGATGCGGCTATATTTTTCTGAGACACATACTGTTGAAATTCCTGAACATATGGAGATTCATGGTCATAAATATATCTTGAATTATTAAAAAAAAGAGTAAGACCATTTATCCCTATGCCATATATCCCTCCAAATATACAGCACGATAATATTATTGCACCAAATATAATTTGAACTGCCTTTACTGCTTTAAAATCACTTTTCAAATTTGTATCCCTTTCCCCATATAGTTTCTATGACAGCCCTGTTGCATATTTCATAGAATTTATTCCTTATATTTTTTATGTGTACCATAACTGTATTTCCCGAATTATATGTATACAGTTCTTCCCAAATATTTGAATAAATCACCTCAAGTGTATATATTCTATCAGGATGTTTTGCAAGCAATTTGATTATTTCATACTCTTTTCGTGTAAATTTAACACCTATGCCATTCACTTCTACTCTATTCTTATTTTCGTATATCCTTATATCTTTTCTGTCTATATATTCATTTCCTGCATTGTCATCAATTATTTCTCTATCATATACATTTCTACGCCTTAATAATGCCTTGACACGCGATATAAGCTCCATATTGGAAAACGGCTTCACAAGATAATCATCACCGCCCACTTCAAAGCCTTGCATTATATCTATTTCTGATGATTTTGCAGTAAGAAATAAAATTGGGACACTTGATTCTTCCCTCAATTTTTTGCAGGCATCTATACCTGATAACAACGGCATTATTATATCCATAATAACCAGGCTATATGTTTCATCGAATTTCTTTAAACCGTCCACACCATTTACAGCAATATCGACATAATATCCCTGTAATTCTAATAATATCTTTATTCCATTACGAATTGTTTCATCATCCTCGACTATTAATATCTTGTACATCTTATATCCTCAACTTTGATTAAATTCAGTAAAAAATCCATATATACTTAAAAAGCAGTTATCCCTCTATCATTTAAATATTCATATATCTGATCATATGTCACCAGCGACACATTTCCCATTTTTCCGGCTTCCTCAATGCACCCTTGGGTAAATCCTTTTTTTGCGAATAAAAATAAATGGACATTCTCATATCTAAATAATCTGCTTCTCTTCTTCAGCTTTTCGAGTACTTTTACATCCACATTTTCATTTATCCACTTACATTCTCCAAACAATGCAGTGCTTTTATCCTGATCACCCATTATATCAATTTCTGTCTGTATTCTCTCTTGCGGATCCGTTCCCCACCATCGTCCAAGATTGCTAAATTCCACAGGTGCTTCCCCATCAAGCAGCAATTTCCACAGATACTGCATACATATTTCTTCAAATATCCTGCCCATATAATCTGACAGATTTGGAGCAATTCTTTTATACGCAAGTTCTGTTGCACCTCTGCTAATGATAGAATTATTATCAGGTATAAACCGATACCAGAATCTAAACATATTATCAGCTATTGCATATATTGATTTTCTGGACTCCTTTTCGCCATATGGAGTTTCTTTCCGTATTAAGCCAAGATTAATCAGATTTTTCATATACTGTGAGCATACACTTGTCGTTTCGCCTATCTTGGTTGCGATTTCCGACATACGGGAGCTGCCTGTTGCTACTGCTGTTATTATTGCATTATATACAGCAGGTTCACGGACTTCCTGCTTTAACAGATTTTCAGGTTCCTCAAATATTGCCGATGCTGGGTTGAGGAACACATTTTTTATATTATCCTCTACACTCATGCTGTCATTCATCTGTAAAAGATATTGTGGAGTACCACCAACAATACCATATATCAGAGCCATATCCTCTGCTGAAAATCCGTTGAAATATTTGCAGCTATCCTCAAAATCAAACGGAAGTATCTTCATCTGGGCAGTTCTTCTGCCATACAAAGGTGCCTTATACGCCAGCACATTATCTTCCATGTAAGACATAGATGAGCCACATAAAATAAGCATCATTTTAGAATTATCTTTATTTTTATCAATAAGCATCTGCAAGGTTGAAGCCATGCTTTTCGAAGCTTTTGCCACATATGGATACTCATCTATGACAAGCATCAGTCTTTCATTTTCACATAATTTAAATACATATTCTATTGCAGCCTGAAATGACACAAATGAAGTCCCCGGCATTATTCCTGAAGCATATTCCATGATTGCCTGACTAAAGTTCTCCAGATTCTGCTTTTCGTTGCTCTCTACTCCCATAAAATATATTGCTTTTTTATCCTGTATAAAATGGCTTATGAGAGCTGTCTTCCCCACTCTTCGTCTGCCGTAGATTACTGCGAATTCAAATTTATCCGAATTATATAATCCGTTTAAAGTTGCAAGCTCTTTTTCTCTTCCTATAAACATAGCTCTTCTCCCTCCATTTCTATACACAATATTTTATTACTTATATATGATTTAGTCAATCATAATTTAGTTAATCGTAGATAACCAAATCGTAAATGACTAAATATTCCTCTTTCATTTCGCGTACACAAAAAAGACGGCCGTCCCGGTCCCCACCGGTTCAGCCGTCTTTATAATAAATTTCAATGTTATACTTTTATATTTTACTCTTATTTATACTTTTTTACTAACTTTTATACTTGTTTAAATTTAGCATCTACTGCTGTGCAAGCACTGCCTGTACCTCTGCCTCTGTAGCGCATGCCATTACCTTGTCTGCCAATGCCTTGCATTCTGCCATACTGCTGTCTGCGATGGTCTTTCTGGTCTTGAGCACACTTGTGGCACTCACTGAGAACTCATCAAGTCCGAATGCGAGTAACAGCGGAATGAGCTTTGGATCTGCTGCTGCCTCTCCACACATGCCTACCATGATTCCCTCTTTCTTACCGCACTCGATGATACGCTTGATTGCGCGAAGCACTGCCGGATTGAAGGCTGAATAAAGGTATGCTACCTTTGAGTTTCCACGGTCTACTGCCATTGTGTAGCCTGTCAGGTCGTTTGTTCCGATACTGAAGAAGGCTGCCTCTTTTGCAAGCACATCTGCCATCATGCAGGCTGCCGGTGTCTCCATCATGATACCAATTTCGAGGTTCTTGTTGTATGCAATGCCCTCTGCATCAAGCTCTTTCATGATGTCAGCTACCATTGCTTTTACACTGCGAAGCTCATCTACGCATGTCACAAGCGGAACCATTATCTTTATCCTGCCGAATGCACTGGCTCTAACAAGTGCACGAAGCTGTGTATTGTAGATGTCTGTTCTCTGGAGACAGAATCTGATAGCTCTGTAGCCTAGGAATGGGTTGTCCTCTTTCTCAAGACCCAGATATGGGATTTCCTTGTCACCTCCGATATCGAGTGTACGGATAATGACAGGCTTGCCCTTCATTGTCTCTGCTACTGATTTGTATGCCTCAAACTGCTCTTCCTCTGTAGGAATTGTGTCTCTGTCCATGAAAAGGAACTCTGTACGGAAAAGTCCTATTCCCTCTCCGTCACACTCTACAGCTTTCTTTGCGTCCTCAGGCTTTCCAATATTGCATACAAGCTCTACCTTTGTGCCGTCTGCTGATACTGTCGGCACACCCGCAAATTTCTTTAAGAGCTCTTTCTCTTTTTTGTATTCCTCAAGCAGCCCAGCGAATTTCTGCTCTGTCTCAGCGTCAGGGTTTACGATTGCCTCTCCGCTTGTTCCGTTGAGTACCACTCTGTCACCATTTTTGACAGCTGTGCAGATTCCGTCAATACTGAGAACTGCCGGGATTTCCATTGCTCTTGCAAGTATTGCTGAGTGGGAGGTTCTGCCGCCCACCTCTGTGAGTATTCCTGCGATATTCTCTGCCACGATACCTGCTGTCATGGATGGTGTCAGGTCATGTGCCACGAGCACTGTGCCTGCCGGAGCTGCTGAGATATCATAGTCCTCGATTCCAAGCAGAATCTTAAGGATTCTGGCTTTGATATCCCTGAAATCTGTTGCTCTCTGCTGCAAAAGCTCATCAGGTATCTGTGCAAATATCTCTGCTGTCTGCTCAAGCACCTGGTCGAGCGCCTTCTCTGCCGTGATTTTCTCACTTACTATGAGCGCTGTAATCTGCTCCTCTATGGTCGGATCCTGAAGCATCTGGATATGTCCGCGAAGGATATCCGCATCCTTTGCTCCGACTGTCTTTTCCATTCTGTCTGCCATGGCGTTTGTATCATTTACAAATTTCTCAATGGCTCCCTGGAGACGTGCGATTTCAGCGTCTGTATCTGTAATTTTCTTATTCTCAATCACTATCTCATGTTCTTCGATAATGACCACATTTCCGATTCCGATTCCTTCTGAGCCGGCGATTCCTTTGTACATATCACACCTCCGATTGACTTTGCTGGTTGATTAATCTCCGAAGTTGTCTGCCTCGAGCTCTTCCATCTTTGCAAGTGCTGCTTCCTCGTCAGCTCCCTCACACTCGAATGTAATCTCTGCATCCTTCTTGATGCATGCTGCGATGATGTTTACAAGGCTCTTTGCGTTGATTCTCTTGTCGCCGAATACGATTGTTACGTCTGAATCAAACTTGCCTGCCTCTCTTGCGATAACTCCTGCAGGTCTCATGTGAAGTCCCTCTGCTGCTTTTACTACCATTGTCTTGCTTACCATAGTTTTGTCCTCCTGAATTTAAAATTATTGGTTTGTTTATTTCGCTCACACATATGATTAACTGTATCGCTCTCTGCTATTCATCAGCCTGTCATATGTCCGTTGCTTTCTATGGTTTTATTGTACTGTGCGGTATGAGTTTTTTCAATATTCCCCAAAATGCAAAATTGCACCATCTCTGGTGCAATTTTGTATTAATGTGATATTCAGTTCCACCCCAGCTCTTTCCGGATAGCTGCACAAAGCTCATGAGGTGAAGCAGCCTCCCTGAGCCTGTCCGTCGCTCCATTTTCATTCAGAAGCTTTGTGAAATCATGGAAAAATGCCTTTGTCGTGTTGACACTGTCAAAGTTTATCGCGAGCAGAAATATCATGTCTGCCATTCTCTCGCCCCACTCTATCGGCTTGTCGAGGCGTATCACAAGTATCTGGCAGCGGTTTACATGCTCAGGCTTTCCGTGCGGTATGGCTATATTGCAGCCCACAGCGGTTGCCTCCACCTTCTCACGCTCCAGTACATCCCTCGCAAACTCGCTCTGCACTATTCCTTTGTTTATGAGAAGCTGGCACGCGCGCTTTAATACATCCTTGCGGTTTTTCGCCTTTTTCTCAAATATGATAAATTCCTCCGACAGCATCTGTGAAAACTCGCTGACCTCCGCGCTCTGGCCGGTCATGAGCTCAAAGCACTTGTTTCTGATATTTTTCTCATCCTGCGCACTGATTAGTGGAGAAACATACAGAAATCTCATATCCTTGTGGATATCTGCCTGTGTGTCTATGGTCGAGAGTATGAGGTCGCAGTCATACTCGTCAATATGCTCTATGCGGTCTGACGACAAAATGCTTACTATCCTTACATCCGGCACCCTGTTTTCTATTTTGCCCGCTATTATACTGCCGGTCGCATAGCCTGCTGCACCGATTAACACTGCGCGCACTGTCATAGGATTTCTGTGCAGGGCTCCTCCCACCTGCAAGGCAATAAAAGCTATCTCATTCTCGCTCGGCATGGCGCCTGTGTACTTTTCGTAGTATCTCGATACAGTAAAGCATACCGTAAAGAGACTGGCATACGATTGTGTGATATCGGAAAGAAACGGATTGTCTATCTCTATGCCAAAATGAGTCCTCGCAATGGAGCCCGGTAAAAAGCTACGCATGCTCTCACGTAGAAGCTCATTTTCAATCAGATTGGCTGCGAGAAGATTTGACAGATACACTATCATCTCATCCTCTATGCTAAGCGCCTCCTCACAGGACATGACAACACGGTTTTGTCCCTCGGCACAGGAAAAAAGCATTGCCAGATACATGATTTCAGGCTGTGAGAGGCTGATTCCGTGATATCTTTCCAGAAAGCCTGCTGCCTCCTTTGCCATGTTCTCATGCTCTGTCATTATGAATCCAGTTTTCTGTACCTGCTGCTCTGTTTCGGTGCCCGCTTCCCCATCACTTGCATCATCACACATTCGGTTCGACAAATCTAACTCATCCGTTTTCAGCTCCTTCTCCACATCCACCCTGAAAAGTGCAATGGCTATGTACTCTGCCAGCATCTGAAATGTGTAATCCGTAAAGATGATATCAAAGCGTCTCTCCACATGATGTATCATATCAACTGCCATCGACAGATTTACGCTTCTGAAATTATTGGCTATCACCTCGGCCGCGCGTCTTGAAAGCCTGTGGTCATCGGTCTTGATAACCTGCTTATCACTGATTGGATATCTGCAGAAATGCCTCATGGCTTTTCTGATATCAAGCTCACTGCCTGTCGCATATATTCCGTAGCCCGCCGTTCTGTGCACCTTAATGCCAAAGAGCAGAAGCTCTGCGTCAAGCTCATTTATATCATCCATGATGACATTTTTGCTGACATTTAACTCCTCTGAAAAAAGCGCATACGTATATGTATCCCAGCCGCTTAGCAGAATATACGATATGTAGTTCTGTCGCTTCTTCTGCGATACTGCTGCCGATTTCCGCCCTGCCACATCCAGAATCTTTCCTATCTGCGCATCGCTAAAGCACGGCTTCATGCCTTTGCCCGGCTTTCTGTCGAGCGTCATAGAGTTTTGCTCACAAAAATCAGCCACCTCCTTCAGATATGTTTTCACACTTCGCTCTGACATACCTGTGGACGCAGCAAGAGCCTTTGATGTGACAAGCTCATTGTTGTGCTCTGCCAGCTTTTCAATTATCAATAGTCCCTTTTCTGAAAGCATAAATCAAAGTTCTCCTGATTATACGTAATTTAACAATTCGACCGGTTCATCTATCAGATTTGTTGCACCATGCTCCTTCAAAAACTCTACATTCCTGAAGCCCCATGTGACAGATACGCACTCCAGACCTGAGTTTTTCGCTGTGGCGATATCCACATCAGAATCCCCCACATAGATTGCTTCATCTGCACTCACCTGAAGCTCTTTAAGTGCCTTCTGCACCATATCCGGTGCCGGCTTTTTGCGTATACCCTCTTCCTCCATCTCGCCGACTGCCGATGTCATATACTCCTTGAAATAGAGCTGATTGAGCTCCTTTACCGCCGGGTCAAGCTTGTTTGAAACAATAGCAAGCTTTATACCGTTTAATTTAAGCTCCTTTAAAAGCTCCATGATTCCATCATAAGGTGCTGTATTGTCATTGCAATGAGCCTCATAATATTCCTTGAAATCCGAAAATGTCTTTTCAAACTTTAGATTGTCTGCTCCGTCCGGCACTGCGCGCTCCATCAGAAGCTTTACACCGTTTCCCACAAATCTGCGCACCTCGTCGAGTGTACGCTCCGGCATGCCATTTTGTTTTAATGCATAGTTTGTTGCATTTTTTAAATCCTCGAGTGTGTAGAGAAGTGTTCCATCAAGGTCGAAAACGACCGCTTTTTTACGGTTTTCCTCCTCACCCTTTGCTATATGTGTCTTTTCAAATTCTGTCTTGCTTATCATATATGCCTCATTCCTATCATCATTTGGCAGAACCATAATATCTCCAGGTCTGCCTGATATATAACTGCTGTCATCCTTATTCTTAAATAGCTTTACCTTGTGCTTTAGCACAAATGCTCTTGAAAAATCCTCCTCAACAGGTATGCACACTCTGGCATGTGCCATTCCATCCACTATAGTCTCCGTATCCTTATTCTTGAACTTCGGGACATAATCTGTCTGTTTCACAGTAAACCGCCAGTCCTTGTATATCCTGAAGCTTTTGTTCAGCCTGTCCAGATTTAAAATCCGTACACTGCCGTCTTCTCCTATTATGACTACCGTATCCTCACCAACCGGTGTGGAGATATCCCCCTTAGCTGTCCGCACTCCCATGCAGCAGCCCACAGGCAGTATATCCTTTGCAATGATATATCCCATCGGTATCGGGCGTTTTTTATAATCCACTTTTTTGAAGCCACTCGTATCAAAATCTTCTCCGTAAATTATCTTTGTATCGTTTAAATAATCAAAAATCCTCTCTTCCAAAAAAGATTTGATTGCAGAATCCGAAGGACGCTTGTGTGTATCATCGCTGCTGTACTGAAATCTTGGTGTCACGTCTTTTTCTTTGCAGTAGACATTATAGCTGTCTATCAGCAGATCCATCGGAATAAATCCTCCGGCCTTGTAATAATGTCCTCCGCCGGAGCCTATGTCCCTGCACACTTCCTGCGCCATTTCGCTCGCGCTCACCTCTTTTATGCAGCTTCTAAACGAAAGCTTCACTCCATTCTTAATCACTGAAAATACCATACATATGTCAATAGCATCCACCTCCAGCACAAAATCGCTTATGATGCCGAGTACATTCGGGTCACATGCCCCTGCCTTTACGATCGCCAGACGATATTCCTCTATATAATCGCGCCCCAGCAATGCTGTTGCGGCTATGTCCAGCTCCTCAAGTGACATGTTGGCATTTCGGAATTTGGCCACTATAGTGTTGTCAAAATCCGCCTCATCGCGCAGGTCCCTATCAAGCGAATGTGTTATCTCGGTAAATTCTCCGGTGTCGGTGTAAAGTCCATAATACAGTGCTGTTGCCAGGTTTCGATTTATCTCTACGCCCTCCTCACGCAGCATATTCCACACAATTGTCGCACATGAGCCCATATAGCTCATGACACGGTTCATAGCAGGAAGCTCTCCCGATACTCTGTGGTGATCTATGACAGCCACATTTTCTGCCTTGAAAAATGTGACATTCCCACCACCGTACTGACAATCGACAGTCACAAGCAGCTGCGGATTGTCTAAAAAATCCACATGCTCTATCGGTATGCCAAGACTGTCTACCATAAGCACCAGATTGCTCTTGTGTATGATATTCCTGCCTCCGTATACAAGTCTGGGACTTTTTCCATTCAGCCTCAGGTATTCATAGACTCCAAAGCCGCTTGCCAGTGCATCTGCGTCCGGATTATCATGACATTGCACAATTATGTTATCAAATTGTAATAAATCACTTAGCTTCATTATTAGCTCCCTGAATAGTTATATTAATTCATTTTCTCATATGTGTATTTATGGCTGCTTCAAATCATCACATTATTTCAGGTACGGAAACAGCAGCGAGCTTCTGTCCTTCTCGTCAAACATCGAATTGTACTGCAGGATATTGTATGCCTTTATCCATTTTGCCTCGTCTCCTGTTGCCTCATCCACATGCATAAAGCACTCATTCTTTTTCGAATAATAGCCCCTTGAATTTATCGCCGGAATCTTCTCCATCAGCTCTGCGAGGAACCGGTTGTATGCCGGCAGATCTATGTTGGCTCTCTCAAGCGTCAGTGTGGACAGGTAGTTGAGGCTCGTCACATCAACTTTCTGTGCATCCGTCTCGTAATTGGTCCATATGAAAAACGGCACCTTGTACAGATTCTCAAGCTCCTGCTCCGTAAGTCCGGAATTGCCCTTGCCATTTAAAAGCTTGATAAAATCATTGCATAATCCCGGCTGGTGGTCTCCAAAAAACACAATCTCTACCGGATCATCCACACCCTTAAAGTATGTGATGAGATTTTCGAGCGCCTTGTCACTTTCATTCAAAAGTGACAGATACTGGTTCGCATCGGTGTATGACGCTCCAACCTTGTAAACCTCCTGGTTGAAGTTGTCATATCTCTCACCGTAGCCACCGTGGTTTTGCATCGTGACTCCCATGATGTAAAGCTTCTCGTCATCGCTCTTTTTCTCGTAGCGGTCAATGATCTTATCATAGAGCTCCTGGTCAGTGATATATTCCCTGAGTATCTTTGTCTGGTCAAAATCATCTATAAAGTATGTCTCATCATAGCCCAGATGCGGATAAACCTTGTTTCTGCTCCAGCCTGTCGCATAGTACGGATGCATCGCAACCGTCGTATAGCCGATATTCTTCAGGTTTGAGACTATGGATGTCGGGTCATCATTTATATACTGCTGATAAACCACCGAGCCGTCCGGCAGAAATGCCATCGAGTTTCCTGTCTCAAATTCCCACTCAGAGTTTGGCGTCTTCGCACCGTACACGGACGAAAGAGCATAGCCTTTAAGCGTATTTTCACTCAGAGAATCCATAAACGGCGTGACCTGCGTGTTGGTCTCAAAATCTCCCACCACCGACAAATCAGCAAACGACTCATTCATGATAACAATGATTGTCGGATTTTTCGCATCAGACTGCGAATATGAGCCATCCGTTTCCTTGAAATTGCCTGCTATCTTGTCAACTGCTGCCTTGCTGTAGCCATCAGGTGCCTTCACAAAGCTGTCCCTTATGCCGAGCACAAAGTTCAGCAGATAGCCGTTTCTGTACGTGCCCTTTTTCTCCCAGGTCTCGGTGTTCAGTGACATGGAATTCATGATGACATACAGCACGCATATTATTGTGAGAAGAATCGAAATAATCCTCATATGGATAGCTGACTCGAACTGCACTTCTATGCGCCTTACCAGCATGATATACAAAACAGCCGCCAGAATCACATACAAAAACTTGTAGTCTATGACGAATTTGTATTTTGTCACGACGGAAAGTCCTGTTCCCGCTGACTTCAAATCCGCATACGTAAACTCATTGCCACGAAATTCATAGACAAAATAATCTATAAATCCAAACGCGAGTATGGCAATTGATGCTATGGTACATGTCAGCCTCGTGTTGTTTGTGATAAAAAGTATCACCAGATATATGGCGAGCGCCAGAACCACATTCACCACGCATACCATATCGGTGGTTTTCACAAAGTCCTCATCCGTCAGCAGCACATACTGCACCGAAAAAACAGATAGTATCGCTCCGATGACAAGCAGTATCGCAGCCCAAAGCCACGACAGCTTCACCGGAAGCTCAAGCTTCACATTTACAAGTCCAAAATATACTGCCGCAAACAAAAGAATCACCCACCAGCTTGCCGATGTAAAGTAACCTACCAGCGCGGCCGCTGCTGCTGCAATTCCAAAATGTATGTTGTTTTGTTTTGTTATATCAAATTTGATGCTCATTTCTGCCTCTTCATATTGCCTCTTAATATTGCCTCTTAATGTTGCTTCTTAATGCTTCCTCTTAATGCTGCCTGTTAATGCTTCCTCTTAATGCTGCCTGTTAATGCTTCCTCTTAGTTCTTTCTCTTAATGTTGCAATTTGATTTTAAATGATATTTCCTAATTAGCAAAGAAGTCCTCAATTTGACTGTATATAATGTGCATCAGATTTGTTCTTGCCTCAACGCTTGCCCACGCAATATGCGGTGTAATAATCAGCTTGTTTGAATCCTTTATCGCACGGAGCGGATTGTCCTCACTCATAGGCTCCTGCGCCAACACATCAAGACCTGCCGCCGCCAGCTCTCCATTCATAAGCGCCTGTGCCAGATCCGCTTCATTCACTATAGGACCTCTGCCAAGATTTAAAAATATCGCAGATTTTTTCATCTTTTCAAACGCAGCCTTGTCCATCAGACCAAGTGTGTCATCTGTGAGCGGCGCATGCACCGACACGATATCAGACGTGGTAAGCAAAGTATCAAAATCCACTCTCTCATAGCCCGGCTGCGAATTTCTTCCTGATGTAGAATAATAAACCACATGGCAGCCAAAAGCCTTTGCGATATCAGCCACGCGTCTTCCGATATTTCCAAGCCCCACGATGCCCCAGGTCATACCGCTAATCTGGTGAAACACATTGGAAAAATGCGTAAACGACGTATCACCCACATATTTCTCGCTTTTCACATAATCATCATAATATCTCAGCTTCTCAAGCAGGTAAAATAGCAGTGCAAACGTATGCTGCGCCACGGTCTCTGTAGAATACCCTGCGACATTTCTCCATTCAATGCCTCTTTTTGCCAGATATTCTTTATCCAGATTGTTTGTGCCTGTTGCAGTCACACATACGAGCTTTAAATTTTTTGCCTGTCCTATAGATTTTTCATTTACCTCGACCTTATTTAAAACAATCACATCAGCATCTCTTGTGCGCTCCGCTGCTTCCTCTGTTGTCGAAAAATCATATTTGACAACCTCTCCGAGCTTGTCATATTCGGAAAGGTCGATGTCGTCACCAATTGTTTTGGAATCTAAAAATACTATTTTCATGGTTTGTTTCCTCTGTGCTATATATTTATTTGTTTTAATTTCTATTTTTAGGGGACTTCGCACTTGCAGGCTGTGATGGTGCGCCGGCATATGGTATATTCCTCAGAAATATATGAAGTCAGCCACAAAAAATGCATCCGGATAGTCTGTTTTATCAGTCTGCTTTTTATCGTCACCGAAGGTTAATGGAACTTTGTGGCAGTTCATATATTTCTTCGGAACACACCATATGCCAGCGGTAATGCAGGTTTGCGTGTGCGAAGTCATCTCAATAATTATCTATATTTATCAATGTTTACCACTATTTATTGTTATTTGACAATTTTAATCTTTATTTGCCAATGTTTATGATTACTAAAAATACAGCTTGCTTTAAATACTAACAAATTACCTAGCATAATAGCATTAACATAATAGTATTAGCGCAATTTATAAATGTAATCATATGTTCATTTCATACATATAAATATATTTATACCACATTTCCGGAAATAAAACCACTGTATCAGTATTTGATTAAACAAAGCTTAAGAAAGCCCACCATATTAATGATAAATTTCATCAATATGGTGGGCTTTAACTATTCTGTATCTCTCTTATGTTGGCATTTTATTTCACAGAGAATTTGTAATCGGTCTCTGTGTGGTATGTATCACCTGCCTTTGTAACAGGTGTACTGAAGTTGGTCTCATTTATTGAGTTTGGATAGAACTGTGTCTCGAGGCAGAATGCATCGCGGTTATTGTATTTGACTCCGCCCTTGCCTTCCTGTCCCACGATAAAGTTGGCAGTATAAAGCTGGATTCCGACACAGTCTGTGTATACCTCCATCTGTATACCACTCTCAGGTGAGTATGCTGTTGCGATCTTTTCTACTCCCGGAGCTGTCTTGTCTATTGCAAAATTGTGATCATATCCGCTTCCATAGTGAAGCTGTGTATCATTTGCCTCGATATCTCTTCCGATTGGCTTAGCCTCTGTAAAATCAAATGGTGTACCCTCAACCGGTGCAATCTCACCTGTAGGAATAGCCTTGGAATCCTTTACAGGTGTGTAATGCTCAGCATTTATCTGCAATGTGTGAGTGTATACGCTTCCTGATGCATGACCATTCAGATTGAAATAGCTATGGTTTGTCATATTAAAGGTAGTTGTCTTATCTGCCTTTGCATTGTATATAATAGCGAGAGCATTTTCTTCTGTTACCTTAAATGTCACATCAATGACTGCATTTCCAGGGAAGCCCTGCTCCAAATCTGCATCCTCTATCTCAAAGGTAATCTCATCTGCCTTCTGCTCCTTAACAGTCCAGAAGCGCTTAGAAAAACCATTTGAGCCACTGTGAAGACTGTTCTCATTGTCATTAGCCTCAAGCTTATATTCCACTCCATCAATATTAACCTTTGCATCAGAAATCCTGTTTGCATATCTACCGACAGTAGCACCAAAATAGCAGTACTCCTTCTCATATGACTTTACATTGTCATATCCTAAAATGACATCTCTCTCATTGCCATCCTTGTCCTTTACAAAAATAGATACAACTGAAGCGCCATAGTCTGTCAAAAGTACTCTCAATCCACCGCCATTGCTGATTTCGTAAAGCGATGCCTCCACTCCTTTTGATGTTGTACCGAAAGTTTTTTTACTCATGCCCCATATCCTCCTTTGGTTACATTATGTCTGTTGCATTTTTTGTAACTTTATGTTTGTTACATTTTGTTTTAGTACATTATGTTTTTTACATTATGTTCTGTTACTCTTTGCTTGGTAGCATTTCGATTGCATAATCGCGTTTTTCTTATTCTACGCATTCCTTTGTATTTTACTTCTTTTGATCGCATAAGTAAACTTTTTCGTGCAAATATCCGATAAAATATTTATAACAATTATTTAAGTGCGATTATACGTTCAAAATAGAACCTAAAATCGCAGTTATAACGCAATTATTTTAAACTTTAAAATTTAAAAATATAAAGAGGATTAACATGAGTACACGAGTAAGTTCAGCAACAAATCTTTCAGCAACATATTTTATGAGAAATTTTTATTCAAACAACCGCGATGCCATGAAATCATCCAAACGCAAAGAATATAGTATTACAGAGCTCGCTTACGATGATTCAACCGCCCTGCACCGCGCAGCTAAAAAATTAAAGAACTACAAGTATTCGGACGACGAAAATACCGATAACATCCGCGGAACAGTCATGGCTCTTGTTGACACATACAATAATTCCATTGATTCCGCCTCAAACAGCAGTTCAAGCTCCATGAAGCGTTATGCCAAGCAGCTCAAAAAGCTGGCAAGCAAATACACCGACGAGCTTGAGGACATTGGCATCACAATAAACAAGGACGGTACTCTGAAAGCTAATGAGGAGCTCGTCAAAAAAGCCGACGCAGACACTCTTAATTCTCTGTTCGGAAATGACAATGACTTCACAAGCAGTCTGTATCGTGTCTCACGCCAGATGAGCAGCTCGTCACATGATGATTACTACACATCACTGCGGACAGGAAGCAATATAAATCTAACGGTGTAAATCTAATGATGTTTTTTTATAATGTAATTTTGGCATTTCAACTGTAGAATTTCGACTTTGCAAAAGAATAATAGATAATAAATATTTGGCTGTCTTTTTCTTAAAATATAATAAAAAAAAGACAGCCATCGTTCTGCTGTCTTTTAGGAGAAGGTATTTTACTATGGGGATAGTAAAAAATATATAATGTATTGGGGGGTTTTTACGGTTATTATAGTATCACCTTGGTCTCTGAAAGTGTTAACAAACATGCACAATTTTTCAATTATTTTTTGTGCAGTTTTACTAATTAAAATACGTTGTCCGGAGTTCAATTCACCATATCTCAATAGAAAAAGAAAACCACCACTCTTACGAGTGATGGTTTTCTTTTTCTAATGAGACATCGGGGATTCGGTCTACGCTCCGCTTCGGTCCGCGCTGAACAGACGTCCCCCGGACGTCTAGCGCCCCGACCAACTACGTTGTCCGGAGTTCGAACCCTCCGATGTCTTGCATTAAAAAACGCCTCTCTAAGAGAGACGTTTTTCAATGAGACATCGGGGATTCGAACCCCGGACAACTTGATTAAAAGTCAAGTGCTCTACCACCTGAGCTAATATCCCATATATTCAGATTGTAACAGGGCTAGTTGGATTCGAACCAACGAATGCAGGAATCAAAATCCTGTGCCTTACCGCTTGGCGATAGCCCTTGAGTAATACTCGTGCGCCGCACGGATACGCATATAATGCGCACGACACTATTTGCACTAATGCAAAGGGTGGATACAGGGATTCGAACCCTGGGCCTCCAGAGCCACAATCTGGCGCGCTAACCAACTGCGCTATACCCACCATATTTACTTCATATGGTCCATATGGAATTGATATGAAATAAAAAATGTGCCTGAAGGGATTCGAACCCCCGACACCCGGCTTAGAAGGCCGGTGCTCTATCCAACTGAGCTACAGACACATATGGGATACTGCGAATACTGCAATATCTAAGCGGGTGATGGGAATCGAACCCACGTATCCAGCTTGGAAGGCTGGTGTTCTACCATTGAACTACACCCGCATGTAGTCGGGGTGACAGGATTCGAACCTGCGACCTCCTGGTCCCAAACCAGGCGCTCTAGCCAAGCTGAGCCACACCCCGAAGGATTTGTTTGCGTTCTTTCCGTGACGCAAGAATTAGTATATAGCAAAGGGCAGAATATGTCAACAACTTTTTTTATTTTTTTTATATTTTTTTTAAAGTGGCTGCCGGACAGCTTAAAAGAGCTTCCCGGCAGGCATTTTATCCGTATACGTTGCAATTCAACTCCTATACTCTAGATCACCTTCACAAGCATCTCTTTCATGGCGCGAAGAGCCTTGCCTCGATGGCTTATAGCATTCTTCTGCTGGGGAGTAAGCTCTGCAGAAGAGCAGCCGTACTCATCTAAATAGAAGATAGGATCATAACCAAAGCCGTTGGCTCCTGCTATCTCCCATCCTATATAGCCCTCCATAGTCTGTCTGGTCACAAGTTCCTTTCCATCCGGCAGCACTGCGGCGATAGCACACACAAAGCGGGCTGTACGCTTCTCCTTTGGCACACCATCAAGGCGTTCTATAAGGTTATTATTCTTTATATCATAGGAAGTATCCTCGCCCATATAGCGCGCTGAATATACTCCAGGTTCCTTATTCAGATAGTCAATCTCAAGTCCTGAGTCATCTGCGAGAACAATTGCATCTGTGTGTGCCGCAATTGCGCGTGCCTTAATCAGCGCATTGTCTTCAAAGGTCTTCCCATCCTCCACTATATCCACATTGATACCTGCTTCCTTCATTGAACGGATATCCACGTCACAGTCTGAAAGTATCTCTTTGATTTCTCTGAGCTTATCCTTGTTTCCTGTTGCAAATATGATTTTTGTCATAATATATTTCCTTCCTTCTTTTTCTATTCGGACAATTTCCAGATACAGCTAGTAGCCCTCATCAAAGGCCTGCATGATTGCATTGTATATACCCTGAGCTGCCTGTTTCTGATAGTCTGCATTGGCCAGATTGTCAAGCTCCTGTCTGTTGGTCATGAAGCCCACCTCCACAAGTGCAACCGGAGCCTCACTTGTTCTTATTATATATATGTCATCTGCAGGAAGCAGCCCAAATGCCCTGTTTCCTGTCGCAGCTGTCACGTTATCCATACAAATCTGTGCAAGGTGTTTACTTCCGAGCTCTCTGTTATCTGACTGGCTGTAGAGCACCTGCGTACCCGAAACCGCGGTGAAATTGCCCTTTTCATATGAGTTGCAATGCACGCTTATAAATAAATCCGCATCCGCCTTATTGGCAAGTGCCGCTCTCTGCTGCAGTGTAGGATTGGTATCTGTTGTCCTGGTGTAGAATATCCCAAGCCTTTTGTCACCTGAATAGCTGTCAAGCTGTTCCTTAAGTGCCAGCACTATGTCCAGATTGATGCTTTTTTCCTCTATTCCGTTTCGCACGGCACCGGTCATACGGCCGCCGTGACCTGCATCTATTATGATGACCTTATCGTATATATCATGCAGATTGACAAAGCTCAGATAAAGATATCCATTCTCTATGCGCTGCTTCACCTGATAGAGCTTGTCTGTAGTGATAGCTATCACACCATCTGTCCCCTTGCGGTAATACTGCATGGAATCTATATGATTTGACCTGCCTGTCATGGAATACTTCGTAAAGTAATTGTCCACATCAGCCTTAAGCTTTACATAGACCGTCTGCGTCAGGGCATCGTTTTCCACCGATATACTCTGGCGCTCCCCTTCTGAGTCGTCCGGCAGCTCTATCCTTAAATCATCCTCAAAGCCGGCTTTCTCCTGCAATATCTCATCAGGGTTCTTCTCCTGCTTTGCATCTGTGGAAGCCTTGACATAGTTTTGCAGCACATTATCCTCCAGTGCTTTTGCCATATCATACTTCTCATTTATAGCCGGAAGCTTTTCAAGCGTGACCGGCACGATAAGTGCAAGCATAACGAAAAATACTGTTATTATCTTTAGAATATTTCTGTACATATCATCTGTTATCAGAAAAGGCCTTTATACAGAGGTTACAATCCTGTTTTTCCTTTACATTGATATATGCCACACCATCATAGCTGATGTAGCCCTCGCCATCATCCAGATTGACCGTAGACATGTATGCTTCTCCCGAGTTGTACTCTATAGCCATCGGATGAGTCGAGCCCGGTGTATTTATATAAAGTACAATGGCATAACGCTCACCGGACTCCAAATCAACAGGCTCATCAAAATCAACAGTGTAATAGCCTGCATTTTTTAGTGACCCCTCAGCCACCAGCGTCTTATTTTTAAAAGAATACTCATTCTCAAAATTCTTAACTACATACAGCTTGTATGAGGTATCCGCTGCTGTAGCATAAAAGCCGGAAGCCCTTAGTGATTCAGCCGACTGTGCGGTAAATATGTTGGCTCCGTACATATCCTCCTTGTCGTAGCCCATCTTTCCTACCCAGCCACACAGGTCACTCTGGTATATATTATCATAATTGTCAGCACTCTCTATATCTGTATAAACAACATTGTGCGTGCCCACATTTGTATCGTAGTATGACACATAGAACACCCCATTGTCTCCAAAACTGCTGCCCCAGCTGTTCTGGCATATAAAGGCTCCATCTCCTTCCAGATCCACATTGAAGTTTTCCTTAGGGTAATTGTCATCCCAGCCAATTATAACCACATCATGATTTGGCTTATCTTGACCCATATAACAGTAAGAATTAGTCTGCTTATTGTAATAAGGCGTCTTTGTCTTTGAGCTTGCTATTGTACTGTAAAGCGATGTCTGCACACCACCATATTTGAAAACAGCCTCCTTTATGCCCTGATAGTCCTTTCCATCTATGATAAGCATCTGCTGCACATGCTTTACTGCTGCAAGATCATCGCGTGTCACTCCATCTCCGTAAGGATCATCCGCGTCATAAACCGGTCCCTGCCATGCTGCCAGATATGCCATTCCCATGGTATACTCTCCACCATCATACTGATTGACGTTGAATGAATTGCTCATACTCATATGATCCACTGAAAACAAAAGCTGCTCCTCCGGCATAAGGGCTGACTCGAGTGCACTTGTGGCCGCAAAAGCCCAACAGGTGCCGTAGCTGCCCTGATCCCTGATTAGTGACACTCGCTGTCTTTCCCTCAGATCATACTTTGTTGGCACCGTTGATACACCCTCGGATTTGTCTGTCATAGTGAGCGTATTTGTCGCCGTATCAAAGCTGCAGGTCATATCCAAAAGTTTAGACAGCTTGTCTAAGCTTGCATAAAACTGTCCCTTATACTGTACAAAGCCATTGTCGTCTGCCAGCTTGAAATCAGCTGTCAAACTGTGCTTTTCCACCAGAAGCTCATTTTTATTGTATACATGTGCACTGCTGTTTAGTGCATCGCGAAGCATGGACACGGGAACCATTATATTCCTGTTCTCATCCATATACACATGCTCATCCTCGCTCGTATACTCCTTATTTTCTATCCTAAGCCTGATGGTGGTTCCATTTACATCAGCAGCCACAAGCGGACTCCATATAGTATTATCTATCTGTGCTCCTCTGAACGCGCCAAGTGTAGAGCTGTCCTTTGCATATATGTAAAAATTAGACACAAAGATAAGTGCCAAGATGAATGTAAATGCAATATATCTCTTTGAATATTTCATATACCCTGCTAATCCTTTTTCCTTCTCGGAGGCTTAGGCCCCATAAACTGATAAAAATATGTCTTTATCATACCATTGTAGATTTTCCTGTTTTTGTCAGCTTTTCTGCCGATATAGCGCTCTGTATCCTCATAGCTCGTAATCAGATACATCGACCATGCATCAAGCCTCTTATAAGCTTCTCCAATCTGTGAATACAGTGCCGGGAGCGCTGATTTCTCCTCGAGTCGCTCACCGTATGGAGGATTTGAGATAATAAATCCGTACTTCTTCGGGTGATGCAGGTCAGCCACAGCCCTCTGCTGGAAATGAATCATGTGCTCCACTCCGGCTCTCTTGGCATTTTCCCTGGCTGCAGCCACCACATCAGGGTCAATGTCATAGCCCTGGATGTCCACCTGCACATCCTTATCTATCATATCCTCAGCCTCCTGCACAGCCTCATACCACAGCTTTCTTGGTATGATATTGGTCCAGCTCTCAGCTGTAAACTCCCTGTTCATACCGGGTGCTATATTTGCTGCCATCATGGCTGCCTCTATCGGAAATGTACCACTGCCGCAAAACGGATCCACAAGTATTCTGTCTGCATGCCATGGTGTAAGCATGATGAGTGATGCTGCAAGTGTCTCAGTCAGCGGCGCCTTGCTCGTTGCCAGACGGTATCCTCTCTTGTGAAGGGAATCACCCGATGTATCAAGTGTCACCATCACCTCATCCTTGTACAGAAAAACCCTTACCGGATACTGTGCTCCGTCCTCCGGGAACCAGTCAATGTGATAAGACCTCTTCATTCTCTCAACCATAGCCTTTTTCACGATAGACTGTATATCAGATGGTGAAAAAAGCTTACTCTTTATGGAAGAAGCCTTTTTCACCCAGAATCTGCCGTCCTTGGGAATATAATTTTCCCATGGGAGAGCCTTTACATTTTCAAAAAGCTCATCAAATGTGGCAGCCTTAAAGCGTCCTACCTGAAGTAATACTCTCTCTGCGCCTCTTAAGAATATATTCGCTCTGCATATAGCCTCAGCATCGCCCTCAAACGATACCCTGCCGTCCTCCACACGTGTTATCTCATATCCCAGATCATATATCTCCCTCTTGACTACTGCCTCAAGGCCAAAATGACATGGCACAACAAGCTCAAATCTATTCATATATTGTGTAACTGCCTTTCTATAATTGTACTTTACATTGTTATCTAATATTGTTGCATAAATTTCAATTTTTTTAAATAGTTTCAGCCATATTTCTGCAACTTTTTTTGATATCCGCACATAGCATTGTATCCACCTATGACTGTCGCTGTATCAAAACCGCGATTTCCCAGATATCTAGCCAGCTTCATGCTGCTTCCACCATGCGTGCAGTAAAAAATCACACTCTGTGACGCATCGAGTTCACTCTCATATGAATCCGTGATATCCATAGGCATACTGAGTGCGCCTTTCCAGTGCGACCTGTCATATTCCTCTCTTGTTCTTATATCTATAAGCAGTGCATTCATTTCTTTTTGCACCTTATAAAGCTCATCCGCATAAACTATTTTAAATTTCATACATCCATACGCCAAAATACGAATTTACATTATGATATTCATTTTATTATGAGATGTGAACTGCGATAAATCACCAAAATCATTACAGCCGGTGCTTTAGTACTTTAGCTCTTTAATAAATTAACTCGTTTTGTTAAAATTATATTATTTTGTGTTTCAAAGTATTGCTTTTTAATTACTGTTATTTTATAATGTTTCCGAAGAGAGAAATCTTTTCAATGTTATACCTCTTATTAATTATTTATACTCCCCTCAAAAGAGCCGGTCACATGACCGGCTCTTTTATACTGCTTATATTTTTTATATTTATCAATCCAAAAGCATCTCATACTCTGTTAACGGCAGTGGCTTTGAATAATAAAAGCCCTGTATACTGTCGCAGTCTATATTCTTCAAAAACTCTACCTGCTCCTGACTCTCAACACCCTCGGCGGTCACGCAGATTCCCAGCTCCTTGGCCAGTGCTATCGTGTGCACAAGCAGCCTCTCACCATTTGAATCTCCTATATAGTCAATCAGGCTCTTGTCGATTTTGAGTGTATCAAAGCACTTCATATTGAGGGTAACAAGTGATGAATAGCCTGAGCCAAAATCATCCACCAAAAGTGGAAATCCATTGCCATGGAATTTATCCGCAATACTCTTGATTTCATCATTATCGACCGCTGCACTCTCTGTAATCTCTATAGGCACAAGATGTGTGTATATGCCGATTCTTCTTGCTATATCATGATATCTTTTGACCACAGACTCAAAGTACAGGCTCGCTCTGGACAGGTTGATTGAGATAGGAACTATTTTTTTCCCTTCATCAAGCCATCTTCTCTGATGTGTACACACCTCGCGGAATACATACTCATCAAGCGCCTTAATCATGCCGTTTCTTTCAAAAAGCGGTATAAATTTGGATGGCGGAATAATCTCATTATTTTCTCTTCTCCACCTGACAAGTCCCTCTGCACCGACCAGCTTGTTGGTCTTTGGAGCATACTTGGGCTGATACCATATCTCAAAATGATTGTCATTTAAATCCCGGTAGAAGTTATCCTCCATCTGCTTTTCTTCGACAATCCTTTCTGTATCGGCCTGACTGTATATCTGATAGAGCACGTCCTTCCGCTCCTTGATCCGATTCTTGGCAAAGTTGGCCTCGCCGTATGCTTCCTCAACCTTTTTGCCCGGCTCCCATTTTGTCACACCAAAGTATGGCTGAATCTTTGGAATCTTTAAGGATTCTGAAACCTTAATAAGCTGTAAATTGATGGTCTCTATCTTTCTGATAACCTTATTTATCTTGTCATCCGCAAAGAAAATAACAAATCTGTCTGCATTTATATGACCTGATATGTCATTATATCCTACAACACCGCGTATATTTTCAGAAATCCATCTAAGCGCCTCATCGCCCTTTGCCACACCACAGATGGAGTTCACTATCTTGAAGGAGTGAATATCCATGGAAATCAGATATCCTGATACGTTTCTGTCACGCAGCTTCTTTTTAAAACTCTCGTAATTGTTGCCTCCGGTCACTGCATCCACATACGCTATACGCTCAAGCTCTCTTTGCTTCTCCGGGCTTATATCCGAAAAGCCCGCTATCATCTTGTGCAGCTCTCCCACGCCAGACACATTGACAAACTTTGCTCTGCAATACTGTACCTGTCCATCCCTCACGATGCGGTAATCATGCTGATAGGTATCCTTTATCAAAAACTGCCTGCGCAGATTATTAATTGATGTCTCTAAAAGCATGTGAAGCTTATCCTCTTCTAAGACGATAGCATTTACATACTGTTCCATCATCTCATTATAGCCCGGTTTTGACTCAAGCACTTCTCCAAACATAGCACGGACAGAAGGATTCATCCTGTACGGATACATCTTATTGTTGTCTACATCTACATAGTAGATACTGTTGAAGTTGCTTCCTAAAGCATTCACCATCTCACTCTCGTTAAGACGCTCATCAAGCTGCTCAGCAAGCCCTATTGCCTCAACTGTTCTGCCATCATCATCAAAGCAAATCGACTTGAATGATATCCTGTAGGTATCTGTTCCTTCCTTGGCATGCAGTACTACAGTAGCAAATTTTTCTCCCTCTGCAATCTGTTTAACAGCCTTCAGCAGATTATTCCTGTCAACCATGCTGTCTATAAACGGATTGTTTATAATATCCACATTTTTCTCTTCTGAGTCATCTAATGAATCCTCTGATAAAAAAGACCTCAAACGGCATTCCTGCGGAAAGCACTTAAAAACATACTTTCCCCAGGATGCGAATGCGGTCTTTATATCCATCTCTATATTGTTTTCATCATCAAATCTATTACTCATAATAATTCCCACAAAAATAAAATAATTATTAAAACTCTTTCATACCTATCACTACTATATCATTAGTAAGTCATTTCGTAAAGTTTTGTTTTTACTAATTTTGTTCTTTTTGTGTATTTTATGAATATATATTTTATTTTATAGCGTCGAGTGCGTTTGAGATATCTGCAATCAAATCCACCTTGTCCTCAAGACCTAAGCTTATTCTGATAAGCTCTGCCGGCACTCCTGCTTCCTTAAGCTGCTCATCATTCATCTGACGATGCGTGCTTGTTGCCGGATTTAAGCAGCAGGTTCTCGCATCTGCCACATGTGTCTCGATTGCGCCAAGCCTTAATGCCTTCATAAATGCAGACGCTGCCTCTCTGCCGCCCTTTAAGCCAAATGATACGACTCCGCAGCCTCCGTTTGGAAGATACTTCTGTGCTCTCTCATAGTATTTGTTTGAAGGAAGCCCTGAGTAGTTTACATAGGCAACCTTTGGATGATTTTCCAAAAATTCAGCCACTGCCTGTCCATTTTCCACATGCTTTGGCATACGCACATGAAGTGACTCAAGGCCAAGATTCAGCATAAATGCATTCTGTGGTGACTGCATAGAACCAAAATCGCGCATAAGCTGTGCTGTACATTTGGTGATGAACGCACCTTCCTTGCCGAATTTCTCTGCATATGTGATGCCATGATAGCTGTCGTCAGGTGTGCACAGTCCCGGATATTTATCTGCATGTGCCATCCAGTCGAATTTGCCGCTGTCTACGATTGCTCCGCCGAGTGTGGCTCCGTGTCCGTCCATGTACTTTGTGGTAGAGTGTGTGACAATATCTGCGCCCCACTCAATTGGTCTGCAGTTTACAGGTGTCGGGAAGGTATTGTCCACTATAAGCGGTACTCCGTGCTCGTGTGCCACCTTTGCAAAAAGCTCTATATCAAGCACCGTAAGCGCAGGATTGGCAATAGTCTCACCAAACATAAGCTTTGTGTTCGGTCTGAATGCTGCATTCAGCTCCTCCTCTGTAGCATCAGGAGATACGAATGTAGCTGTAATACCCATCTTTGCCATAGTTACCGCGATGAGGTTGAAGGTGCCTCCATAGATGGATGATGATGCCACGATATGGTCTCCGCACTCACATATGTTGAACATGGCATAGAAATTGGCTGCCTGTCCTGATGATGTGAGCATGGCAGCAGTGCCACCCTCCATAGCTGCGATTTTTCTTGCTACCGTGTCACAGGTTGGATTCTGCAGTCTGCTGTAGAAATAGCCCTCTGCCTCAAGGTCAAAAAGCTTTCCCATGTCCTCGCTTGTGTCATATTTGAATGTAGTTGACTGAATAATCGGAATCTGTCTCGGCTCTCCGTTTCCGGCTGCATAGCCTGCCTGTACACACTTTGTACCTATACTGTATTCTTTCATTGTATTTCTCCTTTAATATGTTAATGTTTCAGTTGGATATAGTATATTACATTTGGCGCGTTTTGACAAATTCTTCAAATCGTGGAAGTGTGAGAGTAATTTTACCGTACTCAGAGGTATCTATAACCCCCTTTCTTTTGAGCCGGTCTCTATATACCGAGAATAATCCTGAATTCATATCCAGTTTTTCTCTGATTTCTTTTACCTTTTCTTCACCACTTACTGATATTTCCAACAATATTTTTTTATCAAGCTCTGACAGCTCCGACCAGATTTTACTGTACACATACTCATCAAGGCACTGATCATATTCCGGTAAAATATCTTCTATCGTGTGATCATCCCTGTTTTCCCAGTAAAGATATCCCAATACCTGGAATGCAAAAGGATATCCCTTTGTAAGAGCTGCCATTTTGTCTGCCTCTCTTTGATCCAGTTCAAAAATATCCATATAGTGTTTCCTGACTGCTGTAAAGCTAAGTGGCTCAAGCATTATCTTAGGCGCCCTGTACAAAAATGTAAGTGCCTTGTCGTTCTGCAGATCATATATATTTTCAAACAGCCCCGTCATAAGCAGAAAAATAGGATAATCCTGTCTCAGAAATATCTGAAATGAACTGACAAATACTTTTACAAATTCACAGTTCGTAACCTCATCAACTGAAATGAGTAACCGCTTATTATGTTTCTTTATATTTTCAAGCATCAATTCCAGCACATTTTCTATATCCGTAACCGGTGCTGCATTTTCTATGGAAACGCCCAGTCCAAACGCTGAAAAATCCAGTTTTGCATTGACAAATATTTTATTCATCTGAGGCATACTGTAAATCTTGGCTGCAAGGCTCTGAAGCATATCTCTCGTAGGGTTAAGCTCAACTGTCAGCCATTCCTCATCCTTCTTTATCTCTGATACTATATTGGTCATCATAACCGTTTTGCCCGATCCCCTTACCCCGGTTATCATAAAAAGCTGGTTTACAGGATTTTCTGACCTAAATGTCTCTACTATCTGATTGGTCTGTGAGATTCTTGATATATATTGCAGTGGTTTTTTCCCGAATGATAATGTAAATGGATTTTGCATTTTGTTTTCCCCTTATATAACTTTATATAACTTTTTGTTTCGTATATAAGTTTATATAACCTTATATAACTTTGCATTTATTATATAACTTTATATAACTTTTGTCACCATAAATTCTTAATCTTTAAAAGCATCTTTATAAGATATTTTATCTACCAGCGCTTCATAACTGCTATCATCAGCTTGTACTATCTCTCTGACATTGTGCTGCTCTAATGCTGCTGTTGTTTTTTCACCTATTGAGTATGCTGTTTCCACGTATGCATTCTCCGGCAGCATATGAAAAAATCTTTCCACATTTGATGCGCTTGTAAAAACAGCTTCACTTACCATGTTTCCAATGCTTTCAGGAATACTCTCATATGCCTGCTCATTTACATATGCATCAATTTTTTCTAATTGACATATTTCTTTAAGCCCTGCCTCAAGGTCAGGTGAAGCCTCCTTTGCCGAGAAAATGCAGACTTTGATTTCATCATTATCGCCCATATATGAACTCAATTCTCCTGCAAGTTCTTTTCCGGTCTGTTCTGCCGGAATAATATCTGCATTTATGTGATGCTTTGCAAGCTCTTTTTCTGTAGCTTTTCCCACCACTGCAAACCTTGCATTTGCTATAAGCCTGATGTCTGCCCCTGCCAGCTCCAGATTATAGAAAAATGATCTTACACCATTTTTGCTTGTAAAAACTATCCAGTCTGCTGATCTTACCTTATCAACAAATTTAGGAATTATAACTGGTTTAATTATGCCTGTCTTAACCGGTGTGACATCTGCTCCAAGCTGCTGTAATTTTGCTATCAATTCGTTTGTTTTGATATACGGTACTGTGATTTTTCTTCCAAACAGCGGCCTTTTTTCAAAAAAATCAAGCCTGTCATTCAGTGAAACCACATCTCCCACAACGATTATAGCCGGTGATGTCAGCTTTGCTTCCTCAATCTTTTCTCCGATATCCGCAAGCGTTCCTATACATTTGCGCTGCGCGGCAAGTGTACCGTTCGATATCACTGCTGCCGGAGTATCCGCTCTTCGTCCTGCTTTCATAAGCCCTGCTGCAATGCTTTTTACATGCGCAAGTCCCATCAAAAATACGCAGGTGATTGTCTCATCTGTAAGAAGGGAATAGTCTATATCTGCCTCCTCATCCTTTCTGCTGTGCGCAGTGATGACCTGAAAGCCTTTTGCTATGCCTCTGTGTGTGATAGGTATTCCCGCAGCCGCAAGCGCTGCAACCGATGAACTGACACCCGGTACCACTTCTACCTCCACATTTCTATCTACCAGGTAGAGAGCTTCCTCTCCGCCTCTTCCAAATACATACGGATCTCCGCCCTTTAAACGGACTACAAGCTCATGATATTTTGATTTCTCGTACAAAAGCTCGTTTATGGCATCCTGCTTCATGACATGCTTGTGATTTTCCTTGCCCACATAAATAAGCTCACAGCCTGCCTTTGCCATTGAAAGGAACTCTGGTGATGACAGCCTGTCATACACCAGACAATCCGCCTGTTTTATATATTTTTCTCCTTTTAAAGTGAGCAGGCCCGTATCTCCCGGTCCTGCTCCAACTAATACTACTTTTCCTGTGTTTTCTCTCATGATTTTCCTAATTATTTTCCAATTTATACCGAATATCGTGCACCGCACGCTCCACAATATTGTTTCTGTCTGATGTCATATCCCATACCTGCTCTGTCCTTGCAAGCTGTTTTCCATCCTCTGAGCCAAACATCGCAAGAAGCTTTAGCCTGTTATTTTTGTCGCTGTCATTACCGCGGTCTTTTTCACTTACAATATCACAGTATGCAGCCACAGGCAGATGGCAGTTTCCACCGATTCGCTTTAAAAATTCTCTCTCAATACCTGCGCACAGATTGGTTTTCTCATCTGACAAAGCATCAAGCTTTGCCATCAGCTTAGCATTGTCAGCACGTAGCTCAAGCGCCAGTGTGCCCTGTGCCGGAGCCGGAATCATATCATCCTCTGAAAAGTACTGTGTTATCTCAGAATCTCTTCCGATACGCTTTATTCCCGCCGCTGCAAGTACGATTCCATCCAGCCTGTATTCGTTATACTTATTCTGTTTTTCGTTAACTATCTCATTGTTATTTACAGTATTATCGGCAACCTCTTCATATATAATTTCACCATCATATAGCTTACGAAGCCTCGTATCGATATTTCCGCGTATGCCAACCACCTTAAGGTCAGGACGCAGCTTTAAAAGCTGATACTTTCTGCGCTTGCTTCCGGTTCCTATCACGGCACCATGAGGAAGCTCATCCAGTGAAGCGGCATTTTTTAGCACCAGAACATCCCTTGGATCTTCACGCTTCCATGCCTTTGCAAATGTAAGCCCTGCTGCCGGTTCATCAGGCATATCCTTCATGGAATGGACTGCCATATGAATCTTTCCCGATAAAAGCTCGTCCTCTATCTCCTTTACAAAGATACCCTTTGAGCCAATCTTATCGAGTGCCTTTTTCTGCTCTAAATCGCCTGTTGTCTTTATGATAACAGCCTTAAAATCATCATCCGGATATGCTCTTTTTAACTTATCTATCACGTAATCAGTCTGAACAAGAGCTAGCTTTGAGCCTCTCGTTCCTATTAAATACTTCATTTTACTCTCCTACGGATCATGCCATTTTCCATTTATCATTTATAGATGAACAACAACTTAAAATCTGTAATACCATACTTTAAACTATATTTCCGGAATCCTTCCATTATCAATAGCTGCACACAATATTTCTTTAAACACACGCTTTCTCTCGGCTTCCGTGTCATATTGCGCTATTACTTTTTCGCGGATCTGTCCCATGTATTCGTTCAGCTCACCAAGAAACGGAGTAAGAATCTCCTGCTCTTTGCCTTTCAGATACTGAGTCAGCACAGGGCTGTTTCCTCCGCTCGAAAATGCCGCAACAAGATTCTTTTCCTTTATGTATGACGGAAAAATAAAGCTGCAATCAGCCTTCTGATCGACCGCATTTACCATGATGCCATTAGCTTTGCAATACTCTGCAATCTCATGATTTAAAGCATTGTCATCAGTGGCAGCGATAACCATTTCCATGCCGTCACAGTCTTTTTGATTAAACTTTCTTTTTATAATCGTAATTCTGTCAGCTGCATCTGAATCCGTCTGATTGTTTTCTATATTTGCCGTATATGAGCCCGTTTTATCCTCGCTTGCTATATCATCAATTGTAAGCTTTCTCAGCTCATCACATATATCCTCTGCCACAACCGTGACCTTCGCGCCAAAATCCAGCATTACGATCACCTTGCGATATGCCACATTTCCACCGCCGACGATCAGACACTCTCTTTCCGTCATATCCACAAACATCGGAAAATACGCCATTTTTATCTCCCTGTAATACCATATCCATACTTTATTTCATATATTATTTCATGCCTTATTTTATACTTTATTATACGCTTTATGCTTTATTTTTTGCCTTATGCTTCACACTGTATCCATTGAGCATTCCTTCAAAAACAGGACGAAGCTTAGCAGAAAACACTGCTGCCGATACGCATAATATAAAGTCCGGTGCAACAGTTATCAGACAGTAATCCACTATTACGATGCCCCAGCTGACAGGTGTTGCCACATAGAAATTTTTCATGCAGTAAAAGTATATTGCACCAACTGTATAATATGCCACCAGTCCGACCGTTGCCGGAAGAATGAGTATAAACGCATTGGTCTTTTTAAGCTTTTCTGTAATCGCTCCGATTAAAAATGCTGCAAGCACAAAGCCTAAGAGGAACCCAAAGCCCGGTCTTAAAATGTATGTAGGACCACCGCCTGCCGCAAATACAGGCACTCCCACCAGTCCGATGCACAGATACACTATCACGCTAAGCGATGCCAGCTTTGCCCCCAGCAGAAATCCCGCCATCAGCACAAAGAACCACTGTAATGTAAAATGCATGGTGTACATAGGAAGCGGAATATCAATCTTGATAAATGCTCCAACTGCTATAAGTGCCGCAAAAAGTGCACATGTTGTAAGTTCCTTCGTTTTTAATTTCATTTTCGAACGCTCTTTCGTTTTATTAAATATACATGCTATAATAACATCTTTCTCTAAAAAAGAAAAGCCATCTTCGATGAAGCTGACTTTTCTTTGCAGCTTTCGCTGCGACTCAAAACATTAACATATGATTTAGAAGTAATATTCATCAGAATATATTCGTAAATCCTCTTTCGTGACCTGTCCACCCTCGATATGAAACGAGTTGATTACAGGATTTTCTGCCATAAGCGACATTATCATGTAGCTCGCATTTGGATCGTATGCAAGCTTTATATCCTCATCCGATGGCCTTGAAGGGCTAGACGGGTGTGAATGCCAGTTGCCAAGCGGCTTAAGGCCGTTTGCTCTCATGTCCTTTATGGCTGCCAGCTGCTCCTTTGGATCCATTGTGAAATGGTCCTCGGCATGGTCTGTATTCGTCAGGTAATATACCTTTGTAATGAGACGACCGTTTTCGTCCTCACTGCCTGCTATCAGACCGCACGCCTCCTCCGGCAGATGCTCTTTAGCATATTTTGCTATTTCATCCAGAAACGGATATTTCATTCTTATGATACTCATATCGTTCCTTTCCTTACTGTCTTTTTATTCCTGTGTACGAGATGCATCAAATCTGCCCGCTGTCTCCTCGCAGACCTCCTGCTCGTAGTCGATTGGCTCGAGAATGGTCGGATGGTCGCCACAGACTGCACAGTTGTGTGTATCCTTTGGAAGCTTAATCTTGTGGAACTCCATGGTGAGTGCATCATATGTAAGCAGATATCCTGTGAGCAGCTCTCCGACACCGATTAAATACTTGATAGCCTCCATAGCCTGAAGCGAACCGATTACTCCGCCCATAGCTCCGATAACGCCTGCCTGCTTACATGTAGGCACTGCATCCTTTGGTGGCGGATTCTTGAATACACATCTGTAGCAAGGTCCCTCTCCCGGCACATATGTCATGAGCTGACCCTTGAAACGGATGATTCCTGCATGTGAAAACGGCTTTTTCTCAAGCACACATGCATCGTTGATTAAGAACTTTGCCGGGAAATTGTCAGTTCCATCGATGATGAAATCATATTCCCTGATAAGCTCTCTGATATTTGACGCATCTACAAACATACGGTATGTATTGACCTGAACGTCCGGGTTCATGGCGTTCATTGTCTCTTTTGCTGACTTTACCTTGGCTTTTCCCACATCGGCTGTTCCGTGGATAATCTGTCTCTGCAGGTTGGATAAATCTACCTCATCCGCATCCACAATACCGATTGTGCCAACTCCCGCTGCTGCAAGATACATTGCTGCCGGAGCTCCAAGTCCGCCGGCACCGATAATAAGCACCTTGCCCTTTAATAATTTCTTCTGACCTTTAACGCCCACCTCATTAAGGATAATGTGGCGTGAATAGCGCTCGATCTGCTCATCAGTCATTGCCATTAGCATCCACCTCCCATGAAGTAAAGGAACTCTACATTGTCGCCATCCTTAAGCACTGTCTTTGGCTTATCCTCTGTGGCAACAAATTCCTCATTTATTGAAACTGTTACATACTCAGGCATATCTACATTCTCAAGCTCGATAAGCTCCGGTAATGTAAGTCCATCCTTATATTCTTTCTTCTCTCCTGCTACTGTGATAGTCATTTTATTTCCTCCTGTGTCACAGATTGTGGTATCTGTAAGTGTTATTATCCTGTATCAGACTGCTTTATATAATAATCTAAAAACTATAATAATGCTTCAACCCACGCCTTCAAATCGGCAGGCTTTTGTACGCCGATCTTTCTGTCTAAGACCTCTGCGTCTTTTACAAAAAGCAGTGTCGGATTCGCAGTCACCTCATACTCATCAGCTAGCTCTCCGTCAAAGTTTGTGTTGACCTTGTATACGTGAAGCTTATCCTCATAATCATCCTCGATATCTCCGAGAACCGGTGCCAGCTTCTTGCAGGCCACACATGAATCCGAGTAAAAATCAACAATTACCGGAAGCTTGCTTTTTAATACTTTTTCATCGAAATCCGCCTTTGAAATTCTTGCTGCCATGATTAGTCCTCAACCTTTCTGACGTAAAGAGTGTATGTTCCATCCTCGTTGTCCTCGAGCTTAAGTATCTTGTGTCCCTCTTCCTTCATGCTTCTTGGAACGTTCTGTACCGGCTCTCCATCATTCATACGGATTGCAAGCACCTCACCGTCATCTAATTCCTCTATTGCTACCTTTGCCTTTACAAATGTAAGAGGGCAAACCTTGTCAGTTATATCTACCTGATCGTCGAATGCTATATCTGCCATTTTGCATCTCCCTTCATATACTCATATTTATTATATTTTTGCCGTAACCGTTGTTGTTTATGCATGCCGGATATTTCCTGCTATACATGGGGATTATTTACCCTCGTATGCTGCCTGAATCTCTTTTTTGAACTCTTCCTCGCCCACTCTCTGAAGAGTAAGTCTGAAACGCTCACCACCGTTTGCATGCTTCTCGAAGAAACTAATTGCTGCATCTGTCACTCTGAAAAGAGTTTCCTTGTCGCGGATAATCGGAACAAGCTGCTCTCCTTTATAGATGTGGTTTCCGAAAAGTCCTCCAAACGATACGATATATCCCGGAGTTCCCTTCCATGCATCTGTCGGACAGCTCTTTACGCAGCGCGCACAGTTGTTACATTTGTCTCTGTCGATAGCAATCCTGCCATTCTCCATGCTAAGTGCACCCTCGCGGCATGCCTTCACACATACACCACACTGGATACAATCGTCATGGCTGCACTCCACTGTCATGCCGCCCTTGATTCCGACATCGTTTTCCTCAGCCTTTAAGCAGTTGTTCTGACAGCCTGTGACACCAAACTTGAACTTGTGAGGAAGCTCTCTTCCGAAGTATCTTTCATCAAGTTCCTTAGCCAGAGTGTATGTATCGATACATCCGCTAGGACAGATTTCTGAGCCCTGACACGCTGTGACGGTACGTACTCTTGGTCCGCAGACACCTGTTCCTACACCGCCCTTTGCCAGTTCCTCTTTTACCACATTGATATCCTCAACCTTGATAAAAGGAATCTCAATACCCTGACGCGATGTCATATGAACATATCCGTGTCCGTATTTCTCAGCAACCTCTGCTACTGTTTTGATATTTTCTGCTGTAAGATTTCCTCCTACAACCGCAATTCTAAGCGAGAAACAGCCCTTTTGCTTCTGTCTCATGAATCCGCCCTTTTTTAGGGCCGCGTAATCAACTTTCTCCGCCATTTTTAGTCTCCTTACTGTGTAAATATGTTAATGTTTTGTTTTATATGTAAATGCATATGCACGCTCTCATTTGCATACACATTGATACCTTATTATTATGGCTTAATCAGCTATATTTGCAAAAGCCTGTGCAAAATCCTCCTTGAGGTCATCTATATCCTCGATACCCACGCTGACTCTTATAAGATCCTCAAATACTCCTGCATCCTCCTTCTGCTTATCTGTGCTGTGAAGACTGATTGTGGAGCCCGGATGAATGACCAGTGTCTTTGTGTCTCCGATATTGCTGAGTGTGTATGGAATCGTCAGGCTGTCTATAAATTTAAATGCCTTTTCCTTGCTGCCAACCCTGATTGTAAGGATTGCTCCATAGCCGTTTGTGAGCTGTTTTTTTGCTATTTCATGCCATTTGCTGCTACAAAGCCCCGGATAATTAACCTTTATGTCAGGATAATTGTTTTCTATCCATGACGCAAGCTCGAGTGCATTAGAGCATTCTCTTTCCATTCTAAGACCGAGTGTCTCAAGTCCTATAATATTTAAGTATGCATTCACCGGAGCTAAACAGGCACCCATATTTCTGAAAAGACTGTTTCTCAGCTTTGCGACAAATGCCATAGGTCCATACTTCACATAATCTGCAAACCCCGGATATCTGTTCTTGTCCCATTTGAACTTACCTGAGTCTGTCAGAATACCACTGATTGCATTGCTGCTTCCATTTATATATTTGGAAGATGAATTGACCACGATATCAGCTCCATGCTTTAAAACCTGTATCAGGTAAGCTGTCGATGTGGTATTGTCAACTACAAGCGGTATATCATGTGCGTGTGCTATCTCTGCAAGCTTCTCAATATCTGTAACATCCAGACAGGGATTACCGATAGTCTCTGCAAAAATCAGTCTGGTATGCTCATTGATGCTGTCCTCTATCTGCTGCCAGTTGTTGTTCTCGACATATCTGGTTGTGATGCCGAAGGCCTCAAGATCATGGAACAAATCTATTGTGCCACCGTAGAGGCTGGCGCTTGAGATGAGCTCATCTCCACTGCTTAGTATATTTAAGAAGGTATTCATCAGTGCCGCCATGCCTGATGCGCATGCCACCGATGCTATTCCTCCCTCGAGCTTTGTTATTCTGTTCTCAAAAGCTGTAATCGTAGGATTGGCAACTCTTGTGTAACAGTAGCCCGGAGCTTTGTTTTCAAATATTTTTTCCAGATCTGCCGCGCTCTCCTGCTCGAAGGCGCTTGTCTGATATACCGGTGGCAGTGTAGAGCCATTTGTCTCTCTTGTCACGCCGGCATGAAGTAAGCTTGTATTAAATCTCATTGTTTTCTTCTTCTCGTTAATTCTTACATAGTCTATTGTGTTACTAGGAATTGATGAGATTATTATACAAACGCGTGGTATGAAAGTCAATGCTATCAGTTATACAAATTATTTGTGCGTGGTTATATATTTTGTTTATAGCCATTAATGTCCCTTAAATACTCTGCGGCTGTCGTTGCGGCATTTGCGCCGTCAGATACTGCGGTTACCACCTGACGCAGTGTCTTGGTACGGACATCTCCCGCCACATACAGTCCCGGCTGGACGCTTCTATCATGGTCACCATTTTTTGTTGCAGCATATATGATGCCGTCCTCACCTGCCACTACATATCCTCTCTCATCGAGCTGCACCAGATTCTTTATAAGCTCTGACTGCGGTACTGAGCCATATGCCACGAATACTCCGTCTACAGCCAGTGTCCTGCCACTTTTAAGCATTATGCCTGTTGGCTTTTTTTCTCCATATATTTCTGTCACTGTTTCGTTTAGGACAAGCTCTACATTTTCTTTCTGCTTTAAGAGCTCAACTGTGCTCTGTGCACCGCGGAAGCTGTCTCTTCTGTGAACCAGATAGACCTTCTCACATATATCGGACAGATATAATGCATCATCCAAAGCGGTATCTCCGCCGCCCAGCACTGCGGCTGTCTTTCCTTTATAGAATGCTCCGTCACAGATTGCGCAGTAAGATACTCCCTTACCGGTATACTCAGCCTCTCCCGGCACTCCTGCCTTTCTCGGATATGCTCCTGCGGTATAGATGAGAGCTCTTGCCTCTGCTATCGTGTCATCATCGAATTTCACTCTGTATATCACTGATTCTTCTTTCTCACCATTTTGCACTGCTTCTATCTGCACTGCTTCTTTTTCGATAAATTCTACATCAAGAGACACTGCATGCTCCCTGAATTTTTCTCCCAGGTCATATCCGTTTATGTTGGGAAGCCCCAGATAGTTGTTCACATTTCCGCTCTCGGCTATCTGGCCTGTCCCCTCGTATTCTTTTTCTGCTACTGCCACATTCAGATTGGCTCTCTTTGCATATATTGCTGCTGACAATCCTGCCGGACCACTGCCTATTATTATTATATCAAACATGGAATTGGTTCCTTTCATCGTCCATTGAATTTTTTCGGTAACTTATTATATACATTATCCTTAAAAAAAACAATAATACCGCCTGCTTTTATAAAACACCTTTATAAAAACAAGCGGTATCAATTTTATCTATCGTATATACATCCTGGCCTCATAAGGTCTGAGCACTGACATATCAGAGGTATCCTTATAATTTGAAATCAGCACCTCCATGCCCTCACACTCCTTTGCAAGCGGCATTGGTATCTCCTTGTCAAAGAAATTGCACACAACAATCATGGTTTTTTCTTCATTCTTTCTGCTGTATGCAAAAATATTCTCATCATCCTCAAGTAAAAGTGTGAATTTACCATCAACAAATACCGGATAATCCTTTCTCAGCTGAACAAGCTTCTTGTAGCAGCTAAAGATTGAATCAGGGTCATCCACCTGTGATTTGGCATTTATTTTGTCGTAATTGTCATTTACCTTTATCCAAGGTGTTCCTGTGGTGAAGCCGGCATTTGCCGAGTCATCCCACTGCATAGGTGTCCTTGCATTGTCACGGCCCTTTGCGTAAATGGACTTCATGATTTCATCCTTTGAGTATCCTTTTTCAAGGCGCTCATGGTACATGTTTATGATTTCACAGTCCTTATAATCCTCGATATCATACTGTACATTTGTCATGCCCAGCTCTTCACCCTGATAGATGTATGGTGTACCCTGCATGCCGTGCAGCAATATAGCCAGCATCTTTGCAGATTCCACTCTGTACTCCCTGTCATTGCCCCATCTTGACACGATACGCGGCAGGTCATGATTGTCCCAGAACAGACTGTTCCAGCCACAGTTGTAGAGCTCATTCTGCCAGTGAGCCATTATCTTTTTGAGCTTTTTAAACGGAAGCGGTGCAAGGTCCCATTTCTCGCCGCCCTCCTTCTGGTCAAGCCCTATGTGCTCAAACTGGAACACCATAGAAAACTCGCTGCCATCCGGATTGCTGTAAAGCTTTGCGCGCTCTGTGTCTGCGCCCCATGCCTCACCCACGGTAATCAGGTCGCCCTTCTGGAAGGTCTCCCTGCTCAGTTCCTTAAAATATTCCTGAAGCCTTGGTCCGTTTATGGTGATTCTCTTGTCCGGCTCTTTTGCTATCTGGTCGATTACATCAAGTCTGAAGCCGCCGACTCCCTTGTCCATCCACCAGAGAATCATATCGTATATTGCTCTTCTGACCTTTGGATTCTCCCAGTTTAAATCCGGCTGCTCCGGTAAAAACTGATGGAAATAATACTGTCCGATTTCCGGCACATATTCCCATGCGCTTCCACCGAAACAAGCCTTCATATCACTTGGCGGCACGCCTTCATCTCCGTCTCTCCAAATATAGTAGTCATGGTATGGATTGTCCTTGCTCTTTTTAGCCTCCTTGAACCACCTGTGCTCGTTTGAAGAATGATTTAAGACAAGATCCATCATAATCCTTATATTGTGCTTCTTTGCCTCGTTTATGAGCTCCTCCATATCATCGAGACTGCCAAACGTCGGATCAATATCCCTGTAATCCGAAATGTCATAACCGTTGTCCGCCTGCGGTGATTTGAATACCGGCGAAAGCCATATTGCATTGATTCCAAGCGTCTCAAGATAATCAAGTCTTTTGATGATACCCTGTAAATCACCAAAGCCGTCTCCGTTAGAATCCTGAAAGCTCTTTGGATAAATCTGGTAAACTACCGCCTTTTTCCACCATTTTTCATTATTGTTTTTGCTCATTATGCCCTCCTTGTCTCTTCATTATCTCTTTTAGCTGCCTCTTTTTGTAAAAAATCAGCCTGGTTTCTTTAATGCTGTATCAAATTATGCTATTTTACAAGCACCACCAAAACCTCACAGCTTTCAAGCTTAAGCTCGGATGCTCCCACTGAAACAGTGCTCTTTTCAGCATCATTTGTGTTGGACAAAAGCACCTTTTTCACACTGCCATCAAGCCTGATTTGTGCCTCTTTACTGCCAAAATTTGCCACAACCAGCACGCGCTTATTTTCATCCTCTCTGTAATAAGCCATGATGCCATCTGTATCCTCATATGCCGGAACACATCTGCCGTAGGTGAACAACTCCCTAAATTCATCTGACTTTCGCAGTGCCACAAGCCTCCTGTAATAGTTCAAAACAGATGAAGGATCCTTTTCCTGCGCCGCAACATTGATAGCCTTATAGTTTTCATTGACCTTAAGCCATGGCTTTGCTGTGGTAAAACCGGCATTTGCCTCATCACTCCACTGCATAGGTGTCCTTGCATTATCCCTGCTCATCCTTCCACAGGCTGCAAGTGCCTGCTCCTTTGATAAGCCTGCTGCAAGTGCTGCCTTGTACTGATCCTTTGTGCTGATATCGTCATACTCATCTATACTGTTCCATTTTGCATTTTGCATACCGATTTCCTGTCCCTGGTATATAAACGGAATGCCTCGAAGCAGTACGCTGACGGTTCCAAGCATCTTTATTCCGGCAGGATTTTGTGCATACTCCGGTAAAAATCTTGAAGCGCCTCTCGGCTCATCGTGGTTTTCTATGATATTGGCCTTAAAGCCGTACTTTTCTGTCTCAAGCTGTGAACCAAGAATGGCCTTTCTCCATGTATCAAAATCTATCTTCGGTGCATCATACCAGCCATGCTCTCCATCACTTAAGCACTGTGCACAAAAATCAAATATCGTTGAAAAATGCCCATTCTCACCGATAAACTCCGGCAGCTCCTCAGGCTTCATATTGAATACCTCGCCAACCGTAAATGCATCATACTTCTTAAATGTATTGTTCTTTAATTCCTCTAAGAGCTCCCCGACACCTTCTGCACTTTCAACCATCTTGTAGCAGGCAGCCAGTCCGTCCTCTGCATCCGGCTCAAAATCAGGGAAATCGAGATTTTTCTTTATATTGATTATCGCATCTATTCTAAATCCTGACAAGCCCTTATCAAGCCACCAGTTAATCATCTCATAAAGCTTTTGTCTTAGCTTTTCATTCTCCCAGTTTAAATCCGGCTGCTCCTTCGCAAACATGTGCAGATAATACTTGTCCGTGCCCGGCACCTTCTCCCAGCAGCTTCCGCCAAAATAAGAGCGGTAATTGCTCGGCGGATTGCCGTTTTTACCTTTTCTGAAATAAAAGTAATCAGCATACTCTCCATCCGGATCCTTAAGTGCCTTTTGAAACCATTCGTGCTTATCCGAGCAGTGATTTATTACCAGATCCATGATGATGTGCATATCACGCTTCTTTGCCTCGGCAAGGAGCTCATCAAACTCCTCCATAGTACCGAACTCTTCAGCTATCGCATAGTAATCAGATATGTCATAGCCCTGATCCACAAATGGCGATTTATATATCGGAGACAGCCATATGATGTCAATTCCAAGCGATTTTAAATAATCCAGCTTTGAAATGATACCTCTTAAATCTCCTATTCCGTCACCGTTTGTATCCAGAAAGCTCTTTGGATAAATCTGATATGCCACCTTGTCATGCCACCATTTTCTCTCCATAATGTGTACCTCTTATCTAATCATAAATTTTGCACTTATTTACATCTTGAGCACTTTGTCTTGATGTATTATACTGCTATTATAGAAAGTGATTAGTATAAATTCTTGCAATATTTTTTCATTTTATAACACAATACTGCTCTTATAATTTTAAAGGGTATAGTTTTAAAAGCTATGGAGAAACAACAATATGAAAAACAATAATCCGCCTGCCCTCGGGCAGAAAGAAAACGCAAAGCACGGAGAAGTATTTTTCCCCGTTCAAAAATATATAACAAGACTTGCAGCAGATTACCCTGTCATCACTACACACTGGCACGATGAGGCAGAGCTCACACTGATTACAAAGGGCTCATGCACCTATCAGATTGATTTGCTCGAATATGAAGCAAAGGAAGGCGATATCATCTTTATCCCGCCACTGCTGCTGCATTCCATTTCAATAAGGGACTGCGACGAATTTTACTCGGAAACGTATGTATTCCATATCAATTTTTTAGGTGGAAACAATACCGATATATGCTCTTCAAGATATCTGACTCCGCTAATCAACCATGAGTTCGCCATGCCTTACCTGATTGCACCGAAGCATCCGGCATATTCATCCCTTTGCAAATGCTTCATGCGCATAACAAAGCTATACTCCAGTCAGGAATTCGGCTATGAGCTGGCTCTAAAGGCATTTCTGCTTCAGGCAATATTTCTATTGCTGCAATACAGTGAAAAAAATGCTGATTTCGGTGTCAACACATCCTCCGATAAGCTCAAAAATGTGCTCGATTACATCGAGGTGCACTATGCCGAAAGCATCCAGGTTTCAGAGCTTGCCGGGCTTTGCTATTTCAGTGAATACCACTTCATGCGTTTCTTCAAAAAACACATGAACATTACCTGCGTGCAGTATATCAACAATGTGCGTCTTGAAAAATCCGTGGAACAGTTCGAGCACGGCAACACCTCAATTTTAGATGTCTCACTGTCTGTCGGATTTCACAATCTGAGCTATTTTCACAGGGCATTTAAAAAGAGGTATCATATGACACCTCTTTCCTTTATCAAAAGCCTTGAATAACTATTTATTTGCACGCAATCACTCTGAGTATATACTCATATGACCTCTTTGCAGAGGATATGGAAAGCCTCTCCTCAGTCGTATGGATATCATACATGTCAGGTCCCATTGATATGCAGTCGAGTCCTTCAATCTTGCCGCTTAAAAGTCCGCACTCGACACCGGCATGAATAGCCTCAACTGTAGGCTTTTTGCCATACATCTCCTCAAAAATCCGTACCATATCCTCGCGGAGCTTTGAATCCTTCTTGTACTCCCATGCAGGATAATCTCCCTCAAATGTAACCTCTGCCGCAAAAGCGCCTGCTATGCAGACAAGCTGGTTCTTAAGGCTTTTTTTAGCCACACCGACAGAGCTTCTGACTGCGTATCTTAAAGTAACAGCAGCATCGTCTGATTTTAAAACTCCCAGATTAAGTGAAGTCTCAACAAGCTTATCGATTTCCCGGCTCATTCTGATGATGCCGTTTGGCAGTGCCTCGATAAGTGCGATAACCCTTGCGCTGTCCTTTGCACTTATAGCTGACTCACTACAGTCAGTCTCCTCTGACACAGTAAGCTTAAGGTCAGGATCAGATGCCTTAAACTCCTCCGCAATCTCAGCTGCTGCCTGTTCTATCGAAGCCTTCACTGCCGCAGCCTCATCAGGTGCTACAATAATCTGTGCAGTACACTCTCTTGGAATGGCATTATCCTTTCTGCCGCCATCTATAGAAGCTATAGCTACAGGTGCCGATACGTCGCGAAGCAGTCTGGACATAAGAATATTGGCATTGCCCCTTCCCTTATCAATCTCTGAGCCTGAGTGTCCGCCGGTGAGACCTGATAAGCTCACAGTAAGCTTTGTTCCGCTCACTGTCTCTCTCTCTACAGGCAGCTTCACATCGGCTCTGCATCCACCGGCACAGCTTGCGAGCATCACGCCCTCCTCCTCGCTGTCCATATTAAGAAGCTTCTTTCCCTTAAGCATAGACACATCGATGCCTGTAGCACCCTCCATGCCGACCTCCTCGCATACAGTGCATACAAACTCAAGGCGTGGATGTGACAGGCTGTCATCGTCCAAAATAGCAAGCGCATATGCCACCGCGATACCGTCATCTCCACCGAGTGTAGTGCCCTTTGCCGAGATAAAATCACCATCTATCAAAAGGTCCAGGCCTTCCTCGTCCATATCCTTATCACAGTCAGGTGCCTTCTCGCAAACCATATCCATGTGTCCCTGCAGTATGATTGGCTCCACATCCTCATATCCTTCTGATGCTTCCTTTATGATTATCACATTGTGAAGCTCATCCTGGTAATGCTCAAGGCCTCTTGCCTTTGCAAACTCCACCAGATAATTACTGATTTTCTCTTCCTTGTATGATGGATGAGGAATACTGCATATATCCTCGAAAAACGAAAAAACGTTCTTTGGCTCTAAATCTGTTAATACTCTCATTTTACTCTCCTTAAAAAAAGTCTGCCGACGAATCCGCCGACAGACATATTATAACACAATCCGGTATTTAATTGTATATGTATTATAAGTGTTGTGAAATACATTTCTTTACACTAAAGGCTTAATCTCGTCATCCAGCGTACTCCTAAGCTCTGCAAAAAACTTAGCATAGTACTTGAATTTAGGTAAAGCGTGTTCCACTGTATTTTTGTACTCAGGATAATTAATAGATGCCTTTATTGCGCTCTCATTAGGGATAATCCCATTGCGGTAATGTGTTGCCGCATACATTACATCATCCTTGTCTGCATGCCATAGCAAGCAGAAATTACTCACAACCTGTTCTATACATTCATGTTTCATATTTTCAACAATGTTTAGAATTGATTTACCCTTGAACCTGCTCTCATCAAGCTCTATCTCATTAATCAGATGTGACATGATATCTGCAACCTTCGGATTATCCTTACGCAGATCCTCTACATACTGCTTTGCCTCATCAATCTTCTTTTGCTTTTCCTCAGGAGTGATATCACCATCATCCTCAGGATTGACGATATTCTGAATGAGATTGATGATATATTCATAATCAATCCTTGTATTACTGTATGCCATAAGCTCATAATCTGAGTCTATTTCCGGTTCTACCGGCGGATTAACCGGGTCCGGCCCCGGGTCTGGCCCAATCTCACTTTTTATGTTCAGGTAATGACCTGCATAGTCTATATATTCCTGTTCAGTAATTCCATAATCATCAAGCATACTTTCATCATATCTGCTGAAGGATTTAAGCTGTGCAAAAAGTCTGTCAAAGCTCTGAAACATCTTCATGAAATGAAGCTTCTCCTCATCTGACATTGACGGAATGTCGTCCGGTATCTGAGCTGCAATTCTAAGTGCCGCAAGCGCCTTTTTAAAAGCAGGCTCCACATCATCCCACTCTGCAATAAGCGGTGTATCCTCTGTACTTCCTGCAGAGTAAAGCTTGACAGCATCATCCACACATTTCTTGAAAAGTACCGGTGCCTGAAAAGTTACAATCTGTCCATACGGCTTTGATTTTTTGTCAAAAATACGATTAGTTCTGGAAAAGGCCTGTATTAAATCGTGAGGTCCCATCGGCTGCCTATCAATAAAAATTGTCGACATGCATGGCGCATCAAAGCCTGTGAGCAGACGATCCACAACAATAACCAGATCAAGCTGTTCGTTTCTGCTCTTATACTTAGGATCTTTTCTAGAAAGTCGTTTATTTAGATTACTATTGTATGAAGTAATCTGTGAAATATCAAACTTTGTATCAAACATAGCGTTGTAGTCATCAAGAGACTGCTTCATCTTCTCCTGATTGACCTGCGAGCCGTCCTCATTTTCAGTCACAGAGTATGTAATGGCAAACTTAGGGAAGTCCGGTAAAACCTGCTTTATGCGTTCATCTATCTTTAATGGCGTTTCTCCGTTTTTCACCCTTGTGAGCAGCTCATAATATTTTTGTGCAAGCGAAATTGAACTTGTAGTCAAAAGCCCTTCAAAGGTCTTGCCTTTTCCATTTTGGAAGCCCAGCTTATGATATGACTTATTTAAAATAACCTCAAGCACCTTGAGCATATGCGTCTCATTTTCATATCGGCTGCTGTCAGTCTCATCCGTCACATCCTTTGGACCATCGTGCTCCACTTGAAATCCCAAAACAGCATTATCATGAATAGCATTCTGGATAGTATATTTGTGCAGACATGCTCCGTATAATTCCTCTGTTGTACGTGGCAAATCCCCCATCAACGGATAAGGATTCTCCGGAAAACGTGGTGTTCCTGTAAAGCCAAACCAGAGTGACTTTCCAAAAAAGCGTTCGATTATTCTCTTGGTAGCCGGAGATACAGCTCTGTGACACTCATCCACCACAAAAGCTATTTTTAATCCTCTTAACCTGTTATACTCAGGTGTGCCCTCCTTCAGACGCTTTGAAATGAGAATCTGCATCTTTTGAATTGTTGTAACAATCATCTGTCTGTCAGACGATTTAAGTTTATTTTTCAAATCAGTCACATTATCCGTATTATCCACATCAATTGAATCATTCTGAGAATATGAACTAAATGACGTATTTGTCTGCTCATCAAGATCTTTCCTGTCTATAAGGAAAATAGCCTTATCCAACGCCGGAATATCCATAAGGAGATTTCTTGTTGCCTTATATGATGTAAGCGTCTTTCCCGAGCCTGTAGTATGCCATACAAATCCCGACTTTCCTGTTCGTGATGCTTCACGAATTGCCTCAATAGCATGTATCTGATATGGTCTAAGCAGAATAAGCCGCTTAGCTTCATTATCTAAAACCGTATATCTTGCAATCATCTCATGTGCCTGTGGAATCTTAAGGACATTTTTTGCAAAATCAATATAATCAGAAACCGGCTGATTGTTCCTGTCAACCCATCCGCTGATAAATTCTTTCTTTAGCTCCGTATCACTTGCTGCAGAAAAATACTTCGTGTCAACACCGTTGCTTATAACAAACATCTGAACAGCCGAAAAAATCCCCCTGAACTGCCCTTCACCAATGTATTTCTTTATCTGATTGAATGCTTCCATATATGAATGCTGTCTGTTTTTCAGCTCAATATGTATCATTGGAAGACCGTTTATCATCAAGGTCACATCAAATCTACGGTCTCTTGATGCGGCATCCTCATCATCCTTCAATGCACTGTACTGATTTATAACCTCATACACACTGCTGCCACCTGCAATATGCTCATGATTCATCACAACCAGATGAAGCTTCTTAGTATCACGCTGTACATGCACCATGACCTTGCCGTTTTCGCCTACCAGCCACTCTCCAGCCTTATAAAATGTTGAAAACTGCAACTGATTCTTTACCTGCTCAAACTCTGAATCAGAAAGTGGCTCACCATCCAGCCTGTCCTTATTGTTCTGCTCTAAAATATATTTAAAATTGTTCCATAAATCCGCTTCTGTCTTTAAATCTGGTCTGTACGTCCACTGCGAATCCCCATATATCAACTGCTCAATCAATTTCTGCTCTATTAACGATTCCAACTCCGGCATGATAATTTCTCCTTCTTCAAAACCAAAACACTAACTATATTTATTATAGCAAATATAGGCATAAAATACCACAAAATTACTTATATCAAAATCAGCCCAAAAATGAATTTCTAAATTCCACCGCCCAATGGGGTGATGGAATTCACTCTCGCACAGTAGATATTTACCCTTTCATACAATCATGTTATGGTTATGACCCCTTCTGACAGCAGTAGAAGGAGAATCATTATGAGTAAATATATACCAGGAAACCAGAAACACCTTACTTTAAATGATCGTATCTATATTGAAAATGAACTGGCAAAAGGGACTCCCTTTAAAGACATTGCAGCATTTTTATGTAAAGATCCAACAACTATATCTAAAGAAGTCCGTGCTCATCGGCTTTCAGATTGGTATCACAAAGGTACTTTTTATAACGCAAAGAACTTTTGCATTCATCGTTACCATTGTCAAAAGACCAATGCCTGTGGAAAAATCCTTCTCTGTGGCATTAAATGTGCCTCATGTCCTACATGTAATCAGACCTGCAAGGACTTTGAAAAAGAACGATGTAAACGATTGGACAAAGCTCCATATGTTTGCAATGGCTGCACGAAAAAGATAAATCACTGCACGATTGCACATAAATACTATTACAACGGCCGTGCTGCTGACAGAAAATATCGTGAACTGCTGATATCTTCTCGTTCTGGAATAAATATGACCAAGCACCAGCTCCATCAGAAAGACCAGATCATATCTCCATTGATTGAGCAGGGGCAGTCCCCTTATCAAATCCTTACAAATCACCCGGAACTGGATATTTCTGTCCGCTCTATGTACACAAACATTGACAAAGGACTCTTCACAGCAAGAAAGCCATACGATAACATGACTTTCTTTGCCGCAAGGCTGATCTGATTGCATATGCCGTCTGCGGTACTTCCGGTTGCATATACAGAAAGCACAATCAAAGGATTCTGCGAACCCTCGTTACCCTCTAAATCATAATGACCGCCGGAATTATCGCCAAGTGCAACGTCACAATATGGAAACTGTGATTGCTTCGGCGTGGTATATCGACCGACCGTGCATTGCGGATATGCAATTTTCATTTTCTTTTCAAAGTGTGTATAAAATGTATTCCATTCAAATCCTGCCATTTAATCATTCCCTACATTAATATGCATAGAAAAAGAGAGACGAATGTCTCTCTTAAAATCGTTATCATTCTGTAATTGTGATCTCTGTTCCATTTCCATCAAAGATAGTTAATACACCGTCGTCATAATCCATATGGCAATAGTCAGTACTATAATATCCGTACAAACCAATGTCATGATAATCTGGTTCAACATCATCCCACATTATATCAACTCTTTGATAAATATTATAGTCGCCAATAACTACCATAACCCTGTTGTTAAATATGATTTCATGATTTCGTTCGGCAACCACACGCATTTTTTGCGATGCAGAAAAATTTCTTTTGTATTCCATCAACGCTGAAATCGAATCCATACTCTCGTTGGCACTAATTTTGTTTCCCATATTTCGTTCTCCTTTGCTTTTTTATTTTATTATAGCAAATAGAAACGATTATTTGAATACTTCCTTTGTAATTCTTACAACTCTATCTCTCAATTCCTTGCCAGCATTGTACATTGGCATCTTCGGAGAAGTACCACTTGAATAGTGCCACTCGCCTTGTAAATCCATGTACCACCATCCCGGTTCGTTGCCGTGCGTGCCGTATGTTCCGGTTCCTACTCCCGGAATGTTTGCCGGATTCTGTGCCGGAAGTCCAGCACCAAACTCTAACATGAGTGCCGGTGAAATTTCTTTACTCTGCACACCATCTTGATTCTGCCATTTGCTCACAATCTTCTGCGAATCTTCCATAATGAGGATTGCCCTGCATCCGGCTTTCTCCGGTGTGATTTCAGAGGACAAGCGAATATATTTACCGAAACCGCTACTACCAATATGAGCCTGTGCAATTTTAATACCCTCGTTACAAAGACGCTCGCAAAGCTGTTGACACTTGGCATCAAGGCTGTTTTGATACTCTTGCAATTCTTTGATTGCCCGGTCGATTTCTGATACGGACAAACCAAAAATAATTTTCTTTGACATCCTTTCTCCTCAACTTTATAATATGTGTCAATAACCATCTTGGAGGTAAACATATGACAAAGCTACAAATTAAATTTCTTAAATTACTGAATAATAACAGTATGACTTCGATTGAATTATGCCAAAAGCTCAATATCAAGCCATACAAAAACGATGTTGGCGGTTATTACAATGCCCTTAATGACAGTATTGGGTATTTAACCTCAGATGAAGAACAAGAGATTGATAAATGCTTTACACTCTCATTCGATAACACTAATACTGCTCTAGGTGATGAAGTCTATAAAATAACAGATGCTGGAAAAAAATTTTTAAAGCATTATTCAAATGAACTTTTTAACAGAACAATTTCTATAGCTGGACTTATTATAAGTTTTCTCGCATTAGTTGTTGCTATTATGTCATTTCTTTTCCGGTAATTCCTTAATCGCAATTACAATTCCATTCAGACTTTTTGCTGGCGGCGCAGCAACCTCATAGTTGGCGCTATCGCCATTTACGGAGCCGTCCTCGTTGTACTGTGGCTCACGACCAATCCATAGCCTTGTCAGCTTGGTAATCGGGCAATCCATATCACAAGTTGAAATAGTCCGGGAATAGTCAACGCTACTTCCAAACACATCAACCTGCACATCACCCTTGCCTGCGGAAATGTTGGCATAAAAAAGAACCGGGTCATTATAACCTGGTTCTGTTCCTATCTCGACTGGGATTTTCTCTCCGTCAATCTCTATGTACTTGATATTGCCATCCTCGTCACGGTCGTATACCTTTTTCTCGGCATTATAGGTGGCATAGTAGAATGGTTTCTTGTTTTTTTCAAAGAACGCATACGCTCTTCTCCTCTATATTTGCTTTTGTTCCATCTTCTTGATCACACAAAACAATATCTATAACTAACCCCAAATCTTTACTCCACCCTACGCTTATTCTAATAGAATTATGAAAATAATATCCATATAAATTTCTATAATTCAAATTAAAATTTATTTCAATCATTTTACATCCATTTCGGGGTTTAATCTTATCGAATCTTATAAAATAGTATAATACGCATAACTCTCCACCATCAATTTTTTCATATTCACTTATTCTAATTGGATATATATTATCCGTATTCGAAAAATCTACTTGAGAATTTAAAATCTCAACACTAAATGCAGATATATTGGTTACGTTTTTTAATAACACCGTTAATTGCACTGTATCAATTTCATCCTCAACGTCTAATGCACATTGGTTTTTTTGTCCATACCCGAAAACCATATCCTGTAAATCAAGTTCAACTTCTTCGCCATTAAAAAATACATTCGCACCTTCTATTTCAAAATTAGGAACATTGTTTTCTTTTAATTCTCTTTCACGAATATCTAAATTTCGTTCTTCCAAATGCATTACCCTATCATTTTGCCAAAAAGCAAGCATTCCCAACAATATCGTTCCCCAATATGTAAATAACGAGGATAACATAGCACTCCAATCGCTTGCTGATAAATCAATGTCGTGCATAACATATTCTTTTATCGCAAATACAGCAATAACACAAATAGGCGCAACAAAGAGTATTATAAAAAGCAACCATGTTCTTTTAATAAAATTCCATAAATTTTTCAATTTTACTTTCTCCTTTCACCGCCATTATACGGCAAAAAGAGAGCGGTCACAAGAATTATTCGCCTACAATGTCAACTATCAAAATCAGCGTAAGCATATTGTTTAAAAAGCTACATTACAGTCCTGACAAAGTCCTCATTACCAGATCCACATCCTTATTTTCCAGTTCCTGAATGATATGCAGATATGTTTTCTGCGTTGTTGTCATACTCGCATGCCCCAATCTGCGCGCCACACTGGCTATAGAAACACCGGCAAACAAAAGCAACGACGCATGCGTATGTCTAAGTCCGTGAATGGAAATCTCCGATATCCCACAGGCCTTACAGTGTCTGGTGAGAGCATCATTGACGGTTGAATTATAAATCTTTTCCTCTCCTACAAATATAGGCTCGTCCTCCGGCAACCCTTTTACCAGCTCAGAAAACTTTACTACTATCTGCCAGTCAATCTGAATCTTTCTCACAGATGACTTATTCTTCGTCGGTAGAAAACCGCCCTTACCCTTATAATCCCACGTCTTACTTATAGAAAGTGTTTGTCTTCCAAAATCAAAATCCTTCGGTGTGATGGCAAGCGCCTCTGAAAAACGCATCCCTGTCTTTGCCACAAGCAAAATAAACCAGTCCCAGTTCGGCTCTTCCTTTATATCCAGATCAGCTATCAAAGTATGCAACTCAAACTGATTGAGATATTTAATCTTTTTCTCACGTGGTGTCTTACCCTTGATGATAGCCTTTCTGGTCGGATCACGCTCTATCAGCCCCTCATCCACAGCGTCCATTACCGCACCCTTTAGCTGATGATGGAAGTCAAGTGTTGTCTGTCTCTCATGCTCCTTTGCGTAATCATTTAGTATCTTCTGATACGCGGTCCTTGTCAGCTCACAAACCTTAAGCTCCGGAGCCAGCTTCTCCACCCACTTTTGAGTCATCCTGTACTTTGCCATAGTGGCTTCACGAATTGCATCTTTCTTATACACTTCTATCCACTGTGCGTAATAGTTGTAAAATAATGCATCCTTGCTCATATCCTCTAGCATACGCTACCTCCTTTATTAGTACTGCTTACGCTGATGTAACCATAATTAGGCTTGCTTTGTTTGAGGTTGGTTTATGTTTGATTCGTTGTCAAATTTATGGTAACCATTGTATAGATACGATGTTACTTACGATAAAAAACAGTTTATAAAAGCATGTTCAGATGTAATTTGTGCTGGCGCTGGTGAAGAGTGATGAGGTTGTCGAGGTGATCAAAATATAAACCAATCTGATATTGTTCCTCGTATGATGGAGCAACATCTATTTTGCCTGATAGCCATTCATCATTAGAAATGTTCATTGTATTCTTTGCGCCTTTTCTCACTAATGGACTAAGATACTTATTGGTTTTTTCTGGTGAATCAAACACTCTATAAATAAATTGAGAATTATTGCCTTCTTTTACTTTATTAACAATGTAGAGTGGCGAAACGATGCCTATTTCATCACCTACGACTTTTATTATCCCATATGGCTTAGATTTTAATGGTGAACGAGTATATATAATATCTCCAGTATCTACAATCTTATAATTAGAAATATCTTCACCTGCAAAGCTTCTACCTTGGAATTTAATCTGATTTATACAACCATACTCATCTGAAACAGAGAGAACTTCTTCTTTTCCGTACTTTTCCCCATTCCTTTTTGTAACAATATCAAGAACATCCGATAACTTACGCTGTTCCCAAACTTTTGTTTTTATTCACCATATCACAATGGACTTACGCTAATAACGAGTGATGCCACTTTTCATCACTTATAATATAAAAGACGTGAGTCAAATTGTCCCACGCCTAAAATTAATTAAAAGCACGGATGAATGCTCTTAAAAGTAATCATATTTTTTCACATTTTATATTTCATCTCTAACCATCATAAGTGAAAATCCAAGCAGATTCTGTCCTCTCCACTTTTCCATTTCCAGTCTTTTAGGATCTGTCATTGACAATCCAATTCCCCATATGCAGTCCCTCACAGCACCTTCCGCTAAAACCGCATCTCCTGTAGCTTTTAGTTTGGATTTCAATTCAGAGTTTTGAAATTTTGCACAAAGTCCATTGTAAACAACAATCTGTCGCTTTCCATTCCAGATTGTTTCATTATAATTTGAAACCTTTCTTCCCAAAGCCTTAATTTGTGCAACATCTGTAGTTTCAAGGATTTTCTCCGCTATTTTAGTATCACCAAAACAATTTGCTTTTTGATACATCATGTACTGTTCCATTGATGAAAATATTATTCCGCCACATTCAAATTCACTTAAATACCAGTTACTAAGGTATCCATTCTCTTCATCCGGATTATGAAAACAAACTATATTCATTTATACTTTACCCACCTTTTTTACTGCTAAATCAAGTTCTAAATCATGAAGTCCATAATAAGCTTTCCTAAGGAAATCAACAGATACTTTATTTATTATCTCTGCGCTTGGAATATCATAATACCACTGATAATAAGCATAAAATTCACCAATCCAATCCGGCATAAACCCCTCGATTGCCTTCCCCTGCTTTAACTTATATTTTTCTGTATCTGAAAAGTAATTCCAAAGCTCTTTCGCATCCATAGTATTAACATAAGCCATCGCATTGTCAATACTTTTTCTGGTTTTACTTTTCATATACGTATTTATAAAATCTTCTGTATCACTATCTGGATAAGAATGTGCCACAAAATCAAACAATTTACCTTGATTTTCCACTACATCACCCAGATACGCTTCTGAATATGCACCCATTTTCTCACCTCTAAAACAATGTACTAAAAACATTCGTAACCTTATTTGCATCTGAATCTACTAAATCACGCATATTTTTTCTTGCTTCAATATCTCTTTGATTATACTTATTGTTAAATTCGCTGTAATCAACTTGAAGTAAATCACTTTCTATCTCGCGTAAATTTGCATATGCTTTTTCTGTCTTAATACAATACTGAATCCCCAATCCGCCTAACGAAAGCAATTCTTCAAGAATATCTATATCAATATTATCTCTAACAAATTCTTTTGCAATGTAAAAATATGATGCATTTGCACGCCATCCCTTTATTACATCATATGCATCGGTATCAATACCATATTTATCAATAAACTTTGCAGCAAGCATCCTATAACGCTTGGAATCCGCAGCATCGCGATGTTTCATAAGCTCTGCAAGCCACGATAAAACATCTTTCTCCTGAAAATCATAAATTTTTAGATTCCTTGTATTTAACTCATACTTATGAACCCATCCATTCTGTTCATTAGGTCTGCAAACAGCCCATTCTTTTGCTAAACCTATGTTTTCCGTCAGATAAAATCCACGACCATAATCATGTTTATCGTCTCCGCCACCAAATATTGGTGTTACTATTTTATTAGGGGAACCATGGTATAAAATTATTGTATCCATTTTAATTACCTGTGGCATTCTTAAACCTCCCTTCATTCAAGAAATCAATAATCAAATTGATATTGTAATTTGATAATTTAACATCATAAACAAATACCTCATGATTCTAACCTCAAATGATTATATAAACATATTTTGTAACATATATTTTTTCATTTTCTTAAGTTCATCGCACTGGCGCTGGTGAAGAGTGATGAGGTTGTCGAGGTGATCAAAATATAAACCAATCTGATATTGTTCCTCGTATGATGGAGCAACATCTATTTTGCCTGATAGCCATTCATCATTAGAAATGTTCATTGTATTCTTTGCGCCTTTTCTCACTAATGGACTAAGATACTTATTGGTTTTTTCTGGTGAATCAAACACTCTATAAATAAATTGAGAATTATTGCCTTCTTTTACTTTATTAACAATGTAGAGTGGCGAAACGATGCCTATTTCATCACCTACGACTTTTATTATCCCATATGGCTTAGATTTTAATGGTGAACGAGTATATATAATATCTCCAGTATCTACAATCTTATAATTAGAAATATCTTCACCTGCAAAGCTTCTACCTTGGAATTTAATCTGATTTATACAACCATACTCATCTGAAACAGAGAGAACTTCTTCTTTTCCGTACTTTTCCCCATTCCTTTTTGTAACAATATCAAGAACATCCGATAACTTACGCTGTTCCCAATCGTGAGTGAATCCATTAAATCTAATCTCTGGAACTTTTGCTCCATTTTGTGGAAACATTTTTTGAAGCATATATTTTTTCAAATTTTTTGTCTGTTCACACTTTCGCTGGTGAAGAGTGATGAGGTGGTCGAGGGAGGAAAAATACTCACCAATCTTTTCCTGCTCTTCTTGTGAAACTGGAACTGCGAACTCTGTATTTGATACTAAATTCCAATCGGCTCTTGGCATTTTCGACCCTGCTGATTGGTTAGCAATATCATCAAATCGTTGTGTCTGAATAAGTCGATATATAAAACTTTTATCAGCATTATTAGGTTTTAAAACCCACCAGTCACCAACTGCAACACCTGAAAAATCTGGATTTAGCCAATTATGAAGATATGGTCGAAGTTTTCCATACAATACTTGAGAACCATCAAAAACAATTCCTTTTTTAATATTTTCTTTTAGGCTAATATCTTTATTTAATCTTCCTTCTTCTGCAATTACATCTTCATACTCTAGGCTTGGTAAATCATAGGATGATTCTCTTGAGACCGATTCTCTTGAGGCAATGTCACTAAACTTACGCTGTTCCCAATCCTTAGTAAACCCTTTAAATCTAATCTTTGGATTTTCCATACAAATCACCCCTCAATCATATCAATATAACGCTTTAACGATGCCATTATATTTTCATCAGATGATGTCAGGTCTTTTAACAAATTCACAAACTCACCTTCGACCTTTCCTATCTCGTCATCGGTTTTTTTCATATCCTCGAGCAGACCATTTATATCGACTTCCTCTTCCTTTTCAAAATTGTCTACATATCGCGGTATGTTTAGGTTGAAATCATTCTTTTCAATATCATCAAAGCTTGCCAGATAGGATTCTTTGTCTACAGTTTCTCTTCTGTTATACAAATCCATAACTTCATCAATATGCTCGTCTGACATTTCGTTTTGTTTTTTGCCCTTAATGAACTTCTTTGACGCATCAATAAACAGTACATCTCTGCCATCTCTATGCTTTTTAAGTACAACAATGCATGTAGGAATAGACGTATTATAAAATAAATTAGCCGGCAATCCTATAACCGCATATATGTTTCCTGAACGAAGGAGCTTTTCTCTTATTTTTCCCTCTGCTGCACCTCTGAAAAGCACTCCATGTGGCAAAACGATGGCCATTGTTCCATTGCTTTTCAGATGATAAAGTCCATGAAGTAAAAATGCATAATCAGCCTTTGATTTTGGCGCCAAAACACCATATTCTGAAAATCTTTCGTCCTGTAAAAATCCTGATGCAGCACTCCATTTTGCAGAATACGGTGGATTCATAAGTACCATGTGAAAGTCAGTTTCCTCACCAGTTGGCCAGTCTGCATCAAGAGTATCTCCATGATGCAGATTCTGATTCTCCGCAGCTACATCATGCAGGAACATATTCATCCTCGCCAGATTATATGTAGACATGTTCAGTTCCTGTCCATAATACTTTATATAGTTTGTATCACCTTTATAGTATCTCTTTGCGTTAAGAAGCAGCGAACCTGAGCCCATACATGGATCATAGATTGACAAACCTTTCACATTCTCCTGTCCTGTTATTGCTATTCTAGTAAGAATTTTTGATACTGCCTGTGGTGTATAGAATTCTCCCGCCTTCTTACCGGTCTCTGACGCAAACTGTCCTATCAGATATTCATATGCATCTCCAAGTATTTCACCATCGGAATTGAGCAAATCCGCCTGGTCTATTACTTTTATCAGTTCTGCAATTGTATCACTTTGTTTCTGGTCTCCCGCTCCAAGCCTGCTTGAATACAAATCAATGTCGGAAAACAAATCCACAAACAACTCTCCGCTCTGCTCAATATTATTGAATGCTTTCTGTAATTGCTCACGATTAAAGCAATTATTCCTTGCATCCTCTGCAAAACATGTATATGTAAGCTCAGGCTCAATTACATATTTACGATCCTGCTTTAATTCATCAAGCAAATCATTAGCATATTCACCCTTCAACTCATTTTTATATGCCTCGAGTGCCACCTTGAGCGATTCCGGTTTCTCATCATTTATCAAATCATATACTCTTATCAAAAATGAATCTGATAGGTATTTATAGAATACAATTCCCAAAAGATAATTCTTATATTCATTCGCGTCCATTTTAGAACGAAGTACATCAGCGCCACTCCAAAGTACACTGATTAAATCCTTACTATTTTCCTGTTCCGCCATTAATTGCTTCCTCCGAAATTCTATAATCTTTTGCTTTAATATTACACTCCACTTACCTCTTCCGCAAGCTTCCTAACCTTACCTGCATCCGCACACTGATAGCAGTTCTTCATCGCTTCATCATACGAAAAATCCACTGCATTGCCCGCTGCTGTCACATCACACTTCCATGAGCCACACGAGCTGTGTACCTGTGTAATACCTGTGTATTCGATAAGTGCTCTCGCATTGGTATCATTCACGCCGCTTCCGGCCAGAATAGTAATATCTTTTCCATATTGATTTTGAAGATGCTTAAGCTGTTTTCTGCCATCCCATACATTTACTGCTCCACCGCTTGTGAGGATACGATCTGCGCCAAGCCTAATAAGCTTCTCCGCTGCACTGTCCTGATTATCTATGCAGTCAAAGGCGCGGTGAAACACAGCTTCCCTGCCACACTCATGAATGAGCTCTATCATTTCCTTCGTGCGCTTTTTGTCAAGCATTTTTTCCTCTGTCAGAAATCCAAACGCAATACCGTCTGCTCCATGCTCTAAAAGAATTTTTGCATCCATAAGCATAGTGTCGTATTCTTCATCAGAATAGCAAAATCCACCGCCCCTCGGCCGAACCATTGCCACTACCGGTATATTGCAGTTCTCCTTTGCATATATTAAATTGGCGAGTGTAGGTGTCAGCCCTCCCATATATAGGGCACTGTTCAGTTCAACCCTGTCTGCACCATTTTCATATGCTGTTTTCACATCCGAAAAGCTGCCACAGCAGATTTCAAGCATCGGTTTCATCATACTTTCCCACTCTTTCCGCTAAAATAAGGCTTAACCTTCACACAATACATGTGTGACCGACAATAATTACATAAAACAGTTTTACGATAATCAATATTCATTGACCACAATCTCGAATACTCCGTCCTCATTAATTTTTAACCTCAATGACTTAACATATTTATTGTAAAAATCCTTCATTTCTCGCTCTGTCGATGTAATTTTAGTCCTCTCGTATATCTGTCTTGTCATCTCCCAGCCATTCTTTCCGACAATATCATTTGTCAGATTTTTCAATTCATTTATCATGACTTTTTTCTTTAAATCACTTGCATTTCCTGTATAGAAATCGTCTATTGAACAGTGAAAAATACATCGTTTTGTAAGTGCATCCTTGATTGACTGTCCGCACTTGCTATATTCGTACATCACGAGGAAATGAGCATCCTTTACAGATGAAATAAGTCCCCAGTAATCCGAATCACTTGAGCACAAAATAAACGAGTCTATGTTGTCCTTATAATATGCCTCACACACTCCCGCAGTCATCTTTATATCAACAAGCGACTTCCGGTCTGTCACACGCTCCACCTCCTCATGGAATACAGGGATATGTATGAATTTTTCCAGCCAGTCCCATCCACAGGATGTATGATAATCATCATAGAGTATAATTTTTTCTATTTTGGACATTTGCTCAGAATTTAAGTTTTTTAATACTCCATACAGCTTGTATACATCAGAATTTTCACAATCCACAACTATCACAACACGCATGCTTTCACGGATAAACTCATATATATTTTCCTTTGTATCTTCCACTGCATCCCTGTATTTTGAACCGTCATTGAAATAATCACCATGCTGTCTGTATATTGTCTTTAATATACGTCCATCGGAATTGAGCAGATTTCCCCTGCCATCCGGGCGCCAGTGAATGTACATCCCGTATGGATACTCTTTTCTGTGCTCTTTATAGACAGTAAACTCTGCCTTTAGCTTCTTTGGCTTTTCATAATCCGCTATGACAAACAAATCCCTGATATACTCCCATTTTACCCAGTCTGGGAAAAGCTTTTTGCATGCATCCACGTGCTCATTTATCAGCTTGTTAATATGTACGCAATACTTGTCAGCCGATGAATTATACAATATAATATGCACTTCCCAGCTCTCAAGCTTATTTATATTCTCTGCATCAAACCACTCCATCCTGTTTATATTACCCAGATTATATTTTATTTCATTGTCTGTTTTTTTATAGTTGCGCAGCAGACCTGTACGCGCCTTACACAGATATCTGAGTATCCTCGCATTTTTATTTTCTCTTAAGCTGTTTAAAAGCTCCACATACTCATCACTGCACATATGATCAAGTATCTCATTTCTGACACCTATAAGATACGACAGAATCGTCACAAGCTCATATTTCTGTACTGTTTTATATTCCTTTTCCTCTGTAAATTCAGAATCCAACGCATATGCTTCTTCATCTGTTTCTTGTATCACATCATTAACTTCATCAATATCTGATTTATTTATTTCAATATCTGCCAACTCTATTCCCCCTTCATTTTCAAGATATATTAAAATTATATCATATGTTGCACTCTTTGTATTGTTAACATTTACTTAAAATCCGGATTATTTGCCATTTTCTCATACTCATGCTACAATACCTTTATCCGGATTAATGGTGATTATTATCAGACACTTTTTAGTAGACAGCGAAAATGTCAACGACAACTGGCTGATGCTGTTTGATATGGCAGATGAGGATGATGAAATCGTAGTTTTTTACACAAAAAAATCACCTCACATGTCATACATGTCAGTCATCAGACTTATTGAAAACAACAAAATAAATATACGATTTGAGGAATGCTATGAGGGCACAAACGCCCTTGATTTTCAGCTGGTATCCTATATGGGTTATCTGATGGGATGCGGCGGTGCCTGCAGTGAAAACGAATGTGATGCTGCGTCAGCCGAGACCGGTGCTGATGAATACATCATAATGAGCAACGACACAGGCTATGACCCTGCTGTAAGGTTCTGGAAAGATAAGGGATACGCTGTACGCAGATTCAATGTGAATTTCTGCAAACAGGCTGTCCAGAGAAGGAAAAACATCAAGTATCAGGTAGTAGCAGATATTCCATCCAAGGAAGATACTACCAATACCAATACCAATATCAATACCGATACTGATACTGATGCTATCACTTCAAAGTCTTATAATCTGAGTGAACTTTTCGATGGCAATCATAGCAGCTATACAGACAGTGAACCGTTAAGTGATGAGCTTGCAACTAACGATGACTTATCATCAAGTGATAAGCTTATGACTAATGATGACTTACCATTCACTGACGAACAGACACCTCATAACGGTTCTGGTAACAGCTCAAATAAAAACGAAGCAGATGAGGCTAAATCCTCAACGGACAGCATTGATACATCAGATATTTCTGAAGTATCGGCAGTATCCGAAGACTTCGACCATTTTGAGGTAGATTCTTTCCTAAACTGCATGGGAAAAGACAATCTGCTCAAGCTTCATGAGACGCTGGTTCATGTTTATGGTATGAAACAGGGTCAGACAATTTATAAAACCATAAAAGACAAATCCTACTCTTTTACGCCTGAAAAGCTCACGCGTAAAAAGAAGGTAGAGCGTTTTACAGGTATAATTTTCGCACACAGTGATATTAATGATCCCGGAAATTTTGTTGATTTTCTTGAAAAAAACAAGAATAAAACAAAGAATCTCAATGGCATAAGATCTGCCATCACAAAGAGCTATGGTGAGACAGATGGTCTGAAATATTACAGCCTTTTCAAGCCATATTTCAAAATTATATCTGCACTGAAATAACGCCCTTTATTTTACAATAGAAAGGTAATCCGGATAAAACAATTGAGGCACGGAGTATTAATTCCGTGCCTCAATTATGTTATTTATTTGATATCTTAAACCATGTCAATAATCTCTTTTAGTTAATTTTTTTCAGCCACTCATCAGGTTCTATAGCTGATACCACAGAAGCTTCAAAATCTGCTATATTTCGAGTAATTATATAATTTGCTGAAACTTCCTCGGCACATCTGTCCTGCAAGCAGTCCTCAAAATCTTTAAAGTTATCCATTTTAATAGCAGCCATGACCGCTTCCTGTGATGTAGATGCTACTTTTAAAACCTTGCAAACATTTTCCAACCATAATCTTCTTGTTTCTACCGGTACTTTTCTAAGAATATACCACAGATTAGGCAAAGAGTGAAACGCCATGTATCCATCGGCTTCTCCAGAAGCACATTTCTCCATTACACGCAATGCTGAATCATAAAACGGTTCTCTTGCAACAAGAAAATCAATAATTACATTCGTATCAATCAATACTACCATATCTTTCCTTTCTTGCGGCTTCCAACTCTACATCCGGATCAAAGTCATCCGGCAAATATTTTTTTGCCTCATATCTTGTCGCTACCAGTTCTTTAAACGCCTGCATTTTTTCATCGGATTTCTGAGACGGATAAATAACACTGGTATATGTTTTCTTTGGTATTAATCGTTGAATCACTTCGAGTAAAAAACCTACATTATCATCGGACATATCCTGAATCATCCGAACAGCCTGCTCCTGTAACATAGTCATGTGATACACCGCCTTTCCTCATTACCTTACAAAAATTATCATTTCTTGATTTAATTATAACCTCTTTACACTAATTTCTCAATCAATATTTACTTTATGACAATAGCAAATTTTGGAGCTTCCATATAAAACAATGCTGGAAGAAGGGTGGTGTTCACGAATAAAGTTCCTGCAAAGAATTGATGCGGTTTAGGCTTTTGTGCCACATTTGCTCTTTTATGCAATAATATCTTTAAACGACTGTTTTTCGGTCATATTCATAAATTTATCCAGATTTACAACATTTTCGTTGAATAGCATCAGCATCTGTCTGCCATCAGCCCATGGATACAGCCGGTCGGCATGAAAATGTCCAAAGGCCCATCTCTTATAATCCAAATTAAATTCTATCTCGCCCAGATACCTTTCCATGGTTGAATCAACCGTGCTCTGATCAAGTCCTGCAAGAAATAAATCTGTTGGTTCATATGGATATGGGCATGTATGCGAAAGTACTAAATCAAACGGTGCCTCGTTTCTGCACAAATTCCTTCCGAGTTCCATTTCTTTTTCATCTAATTGCTCATCCTTATACCACGTCAAATGTCTGGCTAGACGATAGTACTTGTCCACGCTGTAAGCACCGGGCAGAGATAAAGTTTTATAAGACTTAAAATTATATACTGCCGGTCCGTCTGCTAAATACTCAATGTGAGGGAATTCTTTCTCAACAAATATAGAACGATCATATTTTGATATTGTTTCCCATCCATCAGGATTTTTGTCCATAACCGTTTTTACTCTAGATTCATGATTTCCTCTTAGACATATAAAAGTAAATGGCAATTTTGAAAGCTCTGATTTGAATTTATGATCCCTCTGACCAGTGAGAGCAAAATTTGCACCAACATCACCAAGCAGAATCATAAAGTTTTCTGATGAATCCAAACTCAATCTTTCCTTATTTTTTTGATAAAAATAGTGAACCGGCTGTGCACTGCCATGTATATCACCCAATAAAAACCATTGTTCGTTCATCACAATATCTCCATTTTACTAATTATAATGCCATATTTAGGCTTTGGTCTTCCATATAAAACAATGATGGAAGAGTAGTGTATTTTAATATATCCGTAAACTATCATTTTATATTATGATACTTTTCGATAATTTCTTTCAAACTTCTTGGCTCATAGTCAATCCATGGCTTCATGCAGCCTACATTGTATGCCTGTATTGGCTTATCACCTACATGCCTGCAATTATTCGCTTCCATACCAGTCAGACACTTTTGAAAATATACATCCTCTGCACTGTTTTGGGTGTGACCGTATAACAGGATCGTGCCTTTATTCATGCCTTTCCATGAAAATATAGGATAGTGACACAGCACAAGGTCATAATTCTTACCACCGTATGAGTCATGTATCTCTCTGTAATCGCATATATCATAAAAAAGCTGCTTATATCTGTAATCAGACACATCATCATGGTTGCCTTTAACAAGGATTTTTTTACCCTTTAATGTAGCAACAAGCGATATGAGGTCTTCTTTTTTGCCACGCATACTCATATCACCAAGGATGTATACTGTATCTCCATTGTTTACTTTATTGTTCCATCGGCTAACAACTGCCTCATGCATCTCTTCCAAAGAGCCAAATGGTCTGTTATCAAAGCGGATTGATGCTTCATGGAACAGATGCAGGTCACTTATGTAATAGTTCATTAATCCTTACTCCTCCTAATTTATATTAAATTTTCAATTCTATACCCTTTTCTCCTTAAATAACACAAATTCCACATTATCTCCTTTGTAAAAAATAAGGAAGCCTTTTAGACCTCCTTATCATCAGCTATTTTGGGCTAGTAGTTACCAAACTTTATTGTCTCTCATTTTTAATGGCTGAGAATCACCAAGTATTTCTATATTATATAACGTGCATGAGAGGGCGCTGGAAGTCCGGTGGACTTCCGCTTAGCGCCGACCGCAACGAAGTGTAGAACAAACCCTGGGGTTCAAATCGTCCGCGGACGATTTGTAGTATAGAAAGAGCAGGTATTACAACCTGCTCTTTCTATACTATATAACGTGCGTGAGAGGATTCGAACCCCCGACACCTTGGTCCGTAGCCAAGTGCTCTATCCAGCTGAGCTACACACACATATTTTATTTACTCATTCATTATAACACTCTTGTCAAGTGTTTTGAATGAATGCCGCAGACCGGAATCGAACCGGTACTGTATCACTACAACAGGATTTTAAGTCCTGCGCGTCTGCCAGTTCCGCCACTGCGGCATGAATGGGACCTACAGGGCTCGAACCTGTGACCCTCTGCTTGTAAGGCAGATGCTCTCCCAGCTGAGCTAAGATCCCATATAAAATTGTAGTAAATACTCACTACAAACGACCCAGACGGGACTCGAACCCGTGACCTCCGCCGTGACAGGGCGGCGCTCTAACCAACTGAGCCACTAGGCCAAATGCTTAATGCGTGATATATAATATCACAGTTTGCACAAAAATGCAAGAAAAATTTAATGGACCATCGGGGACTCGAACCCAGGACCGACCGGTTATGAGCCGGTTGCTCTAACCAACTGAGCTAATGGTCCAAATATATAAGCCGATGATCGGACTCGAACCGATAACCTGCTGATTACAAATCAGCTGCTCTGCCAATTGAGCCACATCGGCATACGACTTATGACTTTTAACTCAGCGCATTGCTGTGCTAAAAATGACTCCAACGGGATTTGAACCCGTGTTACCGCCGTGAAAGGGCGATGTCTTAACCGCTTGACCATGGAGCCTAAGAAAAAGAAAACTCCCCGAGTAGGGCTCGAACCTACAACAACTCGGTTAACAGCCGAGTGCTC
>ENA-ORSJ01000145-ORSJ01000145.1-human-gut-metagenome-genome-assembly--contig:-NODE-145-length-82533-cov-25.211159_pt1 | contig 82533 bp, 65 predicted proteins | sample MGYA00242191_ERZ509158 | MGnify/ENA primary metagenome ERZ509158 (study PRJEB26280, sample SAMEA2338623) | human gut metagenome | biome: human gut; feature: human-associated habitat; material: faeces...
AGCATACTGACCGCTATCGCTACTACGCTCGGAGTAACGAGCTGCATGGGATAAAGAACATGGAGTCTACCTTATTATAATAAGCAGACTCATCCATAAATAAATCGACCGCTCACCTCAATACGAGGAGAGCGGTCTTTTTCGTTCTACCGAGAATTCCGGTCATTAAGGTCACGGTCATTTTCGGTCATTAAGGATTTTTGGGGTTCAAAATGCGAATACACTGTGTGCGCAATTGAATTGGAATGCAACGGTAACCTTTCCGGGGCAGTATGCATATTGTATTTCATCTGCAATTTAATCTTCCTTCTTCATCTTTTCTTCTTTCTATGTCAGTTTTTGACGCATCCGGATTGTACTTTTGCGGCAGAATTGCAATAACTCTATATAATAAGGTATGAAGGCAGGAAGAAGAGGGGTTAGGAGTCCCTGAAAATAAAATATAAGAGGAATCCATAAGATTTCTTGTTAAAAGTTTGGTGGTTCATCAGATTTTTACTAAATTTGCCATTGGATTAGTGACAGGGCAGGTGAAAGTCCTTGCTTGAAGTCGCTATGATGCAGAGAAACAAGATAATCTTGTGGACACGAGCAAACTATTCAGTTCTGTAGGTTGAAATCTGGTAAATTGAAACGTAGAAAGAATGAGAATTTGTTTGAGCGAGTCTACACCGTCATATGGTGTGGATTCCTCTTTCACATTTTCTTTTCTACGGGTTTTACCAGAGCCTAACTTGCAAGGAAGTGAAGAAAGTAGGGGTTCGCACCATCTTTTTTCGCTTATGAGCCATTATGAACTTGTTTAGTTCGCAGATTTTTCTTAACTTTGCAGAAGATTAGCTGCACCTCAGCATAACATTCAAGCAAGCTTGATGATTCTGCTTTCGGTTTGCATAATCTTTGCAGAAGATTAGCTGCACTCGGCAATTTGAAAGCAAGCTTTCATTGCGCTCGTTTGCATAATCTTTGCCCCTTGAAAGTAAACAACTAGCTGTTTCGGCAGAAAAGCAGGAGCAGTTATATATAATGAACTTAAAAACAGAATGCTTATGAGCAAGGTATTTCAAGTAAAGCCTAAGCGCCTTAAACGCTCTAACGGTACAGTTCTCACTCCCGATATGGTAGTGACAGTAACAACCATGCAGCACACCGCCACCCCTTTTTACAATGGAGCCAAGGAGGTGCAAGAAGCCTACATGCGCATCTATGCTTTCGACTATAAGAAAGCCTGCTGCAATCAGAATGATTTTGAATTTAAAAAGTTGGATTAAATATATATAGTGTTTTTCTGAACAATAAAACAAGTGTCATGGAAGATAATCACATATATACAGAATTCATGTCAAACAAACAGTTATTTAAACCGTTTGTTTCATGGCCCGATTGTGTACATTTGGGATTGAACAATGTAGATGCTATTTCGAATAAACTTCTTAATGAGATTACATTGAGAAGAGGTGAACATCTGCTATGGGTATCGCGTCATAAAGCTAATTGGAAGGCGAAAGACGAAGATGAGAAAACTCCTTCAGGTTGTATCATCACAGATCAGCGCATTTGCTATTTCAATTTAAATGATAAGAAAAAAAGTTTTAGTGTAGAATGGAGTGAGGTTGCAACAATAAAGCACATGATGAATAGTTTCTACATCCAAAAGTCATCAGGAACGACATCTAATGACTTGAAGATTAGCGACTACTCTTTGTTCGACAAAAAAGTTGAAAACTCAAGTCCGGTTGTTACCCTTTTAAAGGGTGTATTTACCAATAAAGAACAAGATTCAAAAATGACCAAAGAACAATTGTTTTCTGAATTTGAAGAACAACTCAAACAATTACCGTATAAGGATGGACGGACTGTTCTGAAAAATGAGGAACCAAAAGATAAAAAAGTAGTTATAGGATCTTTATCTAATGCAAAGCATGAGTCTGGTGATGTTTTGTCAGATAAGAACAAGTCTTCGCAGAGTTTGTCTTCTAAAGATGAAATCAAGAAGGCTTATAAGACTTTGCATGATATCTTGCAAAGTACTCAGTTGGACGTCTTTGATTTAAATGGAGTAAATTCACAGTTTAATACTGTGAAGGAAAAAATAGCCTTTGCATTTGATTCGAAAATAAAGGAAGCTAAGAAAGAATTGGATGTTGCTTTGAAGGATACTGTGTGGGATAATCTTGTTATAGCTTTCTTTGGAGAAACAAATGCAGGTAAGAGCACAATTATCGAGACCTTTAGAATTCTTTTTGATGATAAACGTAAGAAAGAAGATGGTCTGATAGTGGGTGATGGCAGTCCCGATTTCACAAAGACCTATGAAGAATATCATTTGTCTATTGCCGGTCATCCTTTTACATTGATAGATGTTCCAGGTATTGAAGGAAATGAATCAGAATTTAAAGATGTAATAAAAACTGCTTTGCATAAGGCTCATTGTGTCTTTTATGTTCAGGGACACAATAAAAAGCCAGACCGAGTCACAGCTGAAAAAATCAAGAAATATTTAGGAGATTGGGTAAAGGTATACTCTATCTACAATGTACGTGGTACTGTCAGCAATTATGATGAAGAAGAAGAACGAGAAACATTGATAACACCAGGTGTCTTAAAGTCTGAAAGTTTAATACTGGCAGAGTTTAAAACTATATTGGGTGATGTGTATGCAGGACATGTCACTTTGCAGGGACTGTTGGCAATGTCTGCCAAAGCATCATTTTCGCCTAAACGAGAAGATTTGATAAGAGGACAACAAAAGCTATTGAAGTATTTTGATGGTTCTGCTGATAAAGTTTTAGAGTTTAGTCAATTTAAGACTTTGACAACTCTCGTTGCGCAGAAGGCTTTAAATTTCAAGTCTGAAATTATCGAAGCTAACAAACAGAAATTGGTATCTTTAGCTGGTAATATAGCCGCAGACATTGAGCAAGTTATGGAATCTCAGAAGAGCTATTTAGCCAATTTGGACTCAAACCTACGAACTATAAATCGAGAGGTTTGCAATAATAGTATGGATTCTGCTTTGAGAAACATAACCAACAAGACAAGAAATGCGATTACAAGTTCTTATGGCGAATTAAAATCAAGGATCTTTAATCTTATAAATGAAGAGCCGGAAAATATCAATCAACTAACAGAACAGAATCAACAAGAAGTTATTAAGAATTTAGAAAATCGTATTAAGTCTATTGTTAACGATGAATTAAAAAAAGTTCGTGATACTGCAAATCGAAAGATAAAAGATTTGGATGGTGTAAACATAAAGCCAATACAATTCAATCAATCTATTGACCTTGAAACAGAGATAGATTTCTCTGGAGCATTAGGAGAATTAGATATCGATCTCGCAGATGTTCTTTCATGGACAGCTAAAACTGCAGGTACTGCAGCTACAGGAGCTCTTGTTGGATCTTTTATACCAGGTATAGGGACTTTAATAGGTGCAGGTGTAGGAGCTGTTGTTGGTGGCATTGCTCATGCATGTGCTGGAGATGGAGGAAAGGCTGATGCTCGAAAAAGCGTATCTGATGCTATCGGTAAGGCAACTCAGCGAGCTAAGAACAATGTAAAATCAATGTTGGCACCTGTTATTAGAGATATGGATATTCAAAAGCGCCAATTAACTAATTCTGTCAAAACAGAATTGACAAATATTGAGGAATTACAAGAAACTCTTGATACTTTTGATGTTGAAATGTCTGAATTTGTAAATGGATTAAAACATAAACATTATGGAAGAATTTAATATAAAAAACAACAAATTGCAGAAACTAACTGCATTGAAACAACTTCTGCAAAAAGGAGTGGAGTATATACCTGAATTACAATCTTATCTTGGTAAGATAGATAGTATCGTGAATACCATAAAAGATGGAGAAATTAGCGTTGTCTTGTTGGGTAGTTTTTCTGATGGAAAAACGAGTGCTATTGCAGGTTTATTAGGTAGATTGGAAGATAATATGAAGATTGATAATGATGAGTCTTCTGATGAACTTACCATTTATCGCCCTAAGGATCTTAAAAAGGGATTTAAGATAATTGATACTCCTGGATTGTTTGGTACAAAAGAAAGGGAAATTAATGGTCAAAATATAAAGTTTTCAGAAATTACAGAACGTTATATTTCTGAGGCTCACATTATTATTTATGTTTGTGATGCTGTAGTTCCGTTGAAGGATAGTCATGTTGAGATTATTCGTCGCATTATGCGTGATTACCATAAACTCGACAATACCATTTTTGTTATTAACAAAATGGATGAAGCGGGTTATGACTTGTTGGACGAGTACGACTTTAATAATGGTTGTAAGATAAAGAAGGAGAACCTTATTTCACGTCTACGTAGTACTATCAACTTGACACCCGATGAAGAGAAGCGTTTACATGTCGTATGCATAGCAGCCGATCCCAAAGGAAAGGGATTACAACATTGGTTCTCGAAAATTGATAATTATTATGAGCGTTCACACATTAAGGATTTGAGAAAATGTGTAAATGCGGTAGTCAATAATGCCGATACGGACAAATTATCTTCGTCTTCTTATGAAACATCCGTTTCTGAAATTGTTGATGGATTACACAAAGCAATAGAATGTACAGAAAAACCGGTATCGAAGGCAATTGTAAAAATGGAGCGAGATTGTACAGAGATAGAGGAAGACGGAAAGCATTTGAAGTCTGAACTTACATTATCCCGTAATGAGCTTCGTCAAGCTATTAATGAAATAAAGAATGATGCCATTCGTGAAATCAATGGTGCTTCATTAGAAACTATTGGCGATATTATTTCTGCTCAACTTGGAGTGCAAAATAATCAGGTTACTTTTTATGTCTTCCAAGACAAACTGTCTGCTCAAATTGAGCAATGTTGTGAAGCTAACGCCAATAATGTAAATCTTGCAGCCGTGAAAATAGAAAAAGCCTATTCGATGCAAGATGCCATGTTAAATGATGCCGTGAAATATGGTGTTGACCAATTGAAAAACTTGAATATAACAGGTGAGCAGATTAAAGCTGTTCGTGATGTAATCGCCAAAGGTTATAAGTTCAAGCCTTGGGGAGCCATCAATATGGGAAAGAATATTACCAAATGGGCTGGCTGGATTGGAGCTGGAATTGGAACCGCTTTTGAACTTTATGGTTGGTATAAACAATATAAAGATCAGAAGAAGTTGAATGAGCTTAAGAAATCATTAACTAATGCGATAAATGATTGTATAAGCAATGTGTTCAAAACTTTTGAGTCAGACAATGAGTATTATAAGAATTTTGCGCCATCTTATATACTGTTATGTCAGAAGATTCAGGAGCGAAATGAAGAAATTGCCTCTTTGAAACAGAAAGTTCAATATTTAGAAAATTACAAACGAGATATTGAGGCATGGAAGAATTCTGCTGAATATGTCGATTTTGAAGAAGTTTAACCATTTAATATTTTAGAATTATGAGTGAAGAAAAAATTGAAACAAAGAAAAAAGAGAAGGGTGTTTGGAAGGCTCTTGGTTTGGCAGCTGTAGCCGTTGGAGGGTTAGCAGTAACATTAGCTAAAGAACTGAAGAAGTAATAACGTATCTATTTGACTATTGGGAGTTTTTCTCCCGATAGTCTATTGGTGGATTCTCTATATAGTTAAGAAACTAACTGTGAAACGAATTGACGAAATACAGAATATTTTAAATGAAGTATATTGTCTGAAATGTTCGATAATAGACACATTGTTTGAATATCTTGAAACGATTCACAAAATGCGGGTTGAAGCAGGAATAGATAAGCATTATGCGACTAATATATTGGATATATTAAATCCAACAGAACCACTGGTAAGCAAAATTCTATGCTCTTTTTTAAGTTTTACTCAAAATGGCAAATTTTGTTTGTGGAGAAGTTTTACAGAAAAATTCCTTTCTCATTTCGGCTTTGATAAACAATGGGTTAAGCAGCCCGTTTTTTCATCAGAAGAGAATAGAATAGATATTTTAGTGAAAGAACAAAGCTATGCTGTCATTGTAGAAAATAAGATTCATGATGCAATATTTCAGAGAAATCAATTGGCTAGATACATAAATGTAACTAAAAGTCTTACAAATGAAGATAATGTTTTCATAGTATTGTTACCCTATGAATCAAGTGATGGATACATTGAAGATATACCTGATTCTGTATGGCGATTGCCATGTGATTGGAAGGTCTCCAATAATGAAAGAAAATGTGCATTACGAGGAGATTCTACACTATGTGCTTGCGATATTGAGAATTTGTCTGAGAATAAGCAAAAAGAATTTAAATGCAAGGATTGTATAAATTTTAAAGAACATTACTTAAATCGAACGAAAGTACTTGATAATTCTTTTTTAGATTGGCTGGATCAAGAAATAGAAAATGCTTCTGCTGATGCTATAATGCAATCTGCGATGATACTATTTTCTGATTATCTTAAGGGAATTAGACATTTAAGAAATAAAGACATGTTTATTATGTGTGTTACTAAATATTTACGTGATAAGCTCTTCTTAAAAGAAGATACTGTATCAGAAAAATTAAAAAAGATTTCCGAAATGAATGAATCTGTTATAGACCTGAAAAATGGATTAGAAAAACTGGCTGTTACTTATTCGGAAAATCTGATTGACGAGTGGTATAAATTATTTGAAGAATGGTATAATAAGTTACAAGTAAAAGGTTCTTATGCATTAACGAAAAATACTCCTACGAGTTTTTATATTGAGATTAACGATATTCAGATTGGTTGTTGGAGTGGAAAAGATAATCAGAATCCACAATATTTTAAATATCCATATTGGGGCTTCAAAAAGCTTAATGAGCACGAAATACAAGACAGTGAGATGATTAATAATATTAAGACCAAAGCTTGTGTAGAAGTACTTCATGATGATAGTAATGGTTCTTTCCTGTCATGGGGAAGTACTACTAATGGCTTCGAAGATCTGAAAAAATATGTGCAGGCTGCAATAACTCTTGGCTATATGGTTTAAAAGTTATTATTATGTTGTTATGCTGATGCGTGAAAAGTATTTATCTAAAAAATATTAATAATATTAAGTTAAGAATTATGGCAAACAAAGAAAACAAAATCTTGGAGGAGCTTAGACGTCGCGGCACAATCTTTGAAGATCCTCGTCCGAAGTCTGAGAGCATTATTGGTAAGTTGATAGACTTATTCTTGAAGAAAAAGTCTTGATTTGTGAAAAACTTGGTGTAGCGGAGTTTTCCAGCCTCCGCTACTGTCATATAAACGAAAATAATATGAAATTATCTATTACTTATGCTGAGCTGCAGAATTATGTAGCCAGTCATTTTCATAAGACAGTGAATCTTGGGTATGTTGATGGAGCGACAGTTTCTGTCTCTATACCTCTCAAGGTGTTGGGCTTTACCAAGTCGGTTAGCATAAACCTTATAATGAAGAAGATTGAGGGTACTGACTTGTTTTTGTCGTATGGCGGCAAGATGGGTATTGACCTGCTTGTTTCGCCAGCCATCTCTTATGCCAAGAAACTTGTGCCGGAGAAAGCAGGTTGGGTGGAACAGATGCCTGGCAATATCGTTAAGCTGCGCCTTGGCGACATTGACAAATTGCAGAAAGTGTTTGAAAAGCTGAAACTTGACAATATCTTATTTGAGCCGGGTAATATTGGAATAGAAATGTCATTAGTCTATTGATTCGTTATGGGTGACTGACGTTTATTTCGCAAAAATAGAGCATTCTTGCTTTTTTTCTTGATGTTCTGTCGCCATTTGACTTATCTATATAGTTATTTCGCAGCCGAAATCGATGTAAAAGCTAATGCTTTGACGAAACGAGGTTTTGAGTGGAATGATACTGTCGAACATTTTCTTATGAATGTGCGGACTATAGAAACTGTTGTAGGAAATCATTAAAGATTATTTCAACCAGTTGTTTATTTTAAGATTTAATATTGTAAAGATATAATATGGAAAAGAATTTTGAAGATATTCTAACTTCTATGTTAGAACGATTAGATGAGAATCCAGATCAAGACGTAAATGCCTTGGTTAAGGATGAGTGTGAGAAAATGGGAGTTTCGGAGGAAGGCAAGGCTTTGCTCTCCGAGACTAACGAGTATATTGATGGCTTTGCAGAGAAAATGGCTGCATTGCAAACGGCTAAGGAGGATGGAAAGTCTCGTAAGCAATGGATGCTTGAGGAGATGGACCGAATATTGAAGGGACGTGACGAGCAGGAGAAGGCTGAAATCGTCTCTGCCATTTCTGATGCTGGTGAGAATGTGAACAATGAAACTTTAACTAACGAGGAGGACTAAACTTATGAAGTACACTGAGTATAATGAAGATGCAGGGCGCAATGAGTTTGGTGCTCATTTGGAGAGTGAAAGCAGAAAGTATTCAGCCCTTCAATCCTTGTTGGCTGGTAAACTGTTGGAAAAGGATGAGATAGAGAGTCTTCGAGAGTTTAAGTTTGTTCAGCAATTCTTGGATTCCCCAATCGGGGATGCTTCTGAAGCAAAGTTGAAGAAGGCTTTTGCTGCAGCCGTTATAATGGCACAAGAGCAGGGGACTTTGCCTTTCTCTCTTGCAGACAAAAGTCCAATAGCTATTGCAAGTGCCATTGATGAGGGATTAAATCGTGTTAAGTTTGCATACAAAGTTTCGAAAGAGGAACTTGATGTCGTTGAAGTGGCGGATAAGTTGATAGATGCTACAGTAGCTCGTGTGGTGACAGTTGCTGACAAAGTGATAGAGAGGGGAGTTCCTGTTGTTTTGGATAAACTTTGTAAAGTAATAGCCAGAGTTTATCCTCCTGCAACAGTTTTTGTTCCTGTTATCAAAGCGGCAGAGAAATATATAGTGCCTATTGCTAAGATGGCGGTAAGAAAGGGATTGTCTGTTGTCGCGGAAGGTGCAAAGTCTTTTATTCGCTCAACGGTTAAAACATTGAAAAATGGGGTTAAGAAGTTTGTTTCTTGGCTGGTGAATTAAAAAACATTATTGGTTATGAGAATAATAGTAAAGGCGAAGCCTATACGAATAAGAATAAAGTCTGGTGGGGAAGAACACTCCTCACTTGACTCTTTGCGCCAGAATCTCTGTGTGCAAGACTTGTGGCCATTGGTAAAAGACAAGCGGTTGTCAAGATGGTTGATGCAGTTGGGTGAAATGGATTTGGCTCATGCGATAGATGCTTTGTCTGTTGGTCAACTTGATGTTTCTACATATTTTAAAATATTATTTCTCTTTTTTAAAGATGAATTGTATGCTCATTGCGTAATGGATCTATATACCTTGTTCTCGTTTTGGCATGATTGTGAAAAGAGAAAGTCCAAGAATTATGATTCTTTGCGTAAGTACTTGCTGAGCACATATGAAGGTGCCAAATTTATATTTAAGCAGTATCCAGAGGAGGTCTCTGATGGTGAATGGTGGGATGTTTTCTGTACATTCGAAAATGAAGAAGACCCAGAATTTTTGTTTGAACAAGGAAAACTTGCATTTGAGGGATTTACTAAAAGTGATGGAAGTAACTTCGACAAAAATCTTGTGCGTGGCAAAAAACTGATAGAAAAGGCAGCAGAGCTTTACAATCAAGAGGCTATAGACTTTGTGAAATCTAATAAATTTGACGTGGCTCGAAAGTTGGCTATGTTGGCTCCTGAAGCAAAAGAAAAAATAGAAAATTTGATTGTTAGATGGAAAGATGAAATGCTTGGCTTTTCAACAAGAAAGACGAACTATGATGAGGGGATAGTACGAGAGGTTAAGCAATTGCTTCAGGAATTTGCATCTTTGAGGAAAACTTACAAAATGTTTAACAGGGAAGCTGTAAGAACTGAAGCTGAGGTAAAATATGAGGTTTTAGACAAATCGAATGTCTTTTACAAGGAACGTAAGTTTGTGTTGGACTTGGTTCAGTATTCTTATGATAAGGAAATACCAGGCTTGTTTGTAGAGTTAGCAGAAGATTACCATTATCCGTTGGCGCAATATATGCTACACCGTCCTGCCGATAATCGAATTGACGGTTTCGCTTTTGCTGCAACCATGTTTCCTAACCAATTAAGGTTTATCGTTGACCATTTGTTTAAATATTAAAACCTTGCGATATGAACAAGAAAGTTATTTCTGATTTTCAGAAGATGATAGATGTCAATACACCTATCATCTATATCAACGACTATGATTTTGTACGTATAGACGAAATTATAGTTGAGATAGTGGGCAATAGTAAGGTATTTGAATGGAATCCTGCAACAGGCACAACCAACTTTAAAACGAAAGAAAGTCAAGGCTTGGGAGAGAATGATACACTGGAGCAATTCTTGCGTGATAAATATACTGTTGATGTCAATCTAAAGGAAAAGTTCTTGGTGTTGAAGGATATTCAAGATTTTATTGAAGAGCCGGCAATCAAGTCATTGCTTCAGTTGATAGCCCAACGTAAGTTGTATGATAGGGATTACAACACAACCGTCATTATAGTTTCTTCTGTTCTTAAAGTACCGCAAGAATTGGAGAAGTATGTGTCCTACTTGGAAATTCCGTTTCCGGAAGATGATGAAATCAATCAGCTTATAGACGAGCATGTAGAGGTGAACTGCTATGACAATTTCAAAGATGAGGACAGAAAGAAACTGATGCCATCTTTGAAGGGTATGACGAGCTTTGAGATAGACCGAATGCTTGATATGGCGATGAGCAGCAATGGCTCGTTGAGTGCAGAGGATACTGAAATGATTCTTCAACAGAAGAAGGCGATGGTTAAAAAGTCTGGCTTGTTGGAATTGATTGACACTCCTGCGTCCTTGGAAGATATCGGTGGTTTGGATGCTTTGAAGGATTATCTGCGGAATAAGTCGAAAGTGATTACTGACTTGCCTAAAGCTCAGGAATTTGGCGTTTCAATACCTAAAGGTGTGTTTATTGTTGGTATGCCTGGTTGTGGAAAGTCGCTGTGTGCGAAAGCGTCGGCTGCATTGTTTAACACACCTTTGCTGAAGCTCGACATGGGCAGTATGATGGGAAAGTATGTGGGTGAGAGCGAGGGCAACTTGCGTAAGGCTATTAAAATTGCTGAGGCTGCTGCGCCTTGTGTGCTATGGATTGACGAGATTGAGAAAGCCTTTTCGGGTGTCGGTGGTAACAACGACATCATGGACCGTATGTTCGGCTATTTCCTTTCGTGGATGCAGGAGAAGACGAGTAGTGTTTATGTTATTGCAACAGCTAACAATGCTCATAATCTGCCTCTAGAGCTAAAGCGTAAAGGACGCTTTGATGAAATATTCTGTGTTAATTTGCCGAATGAAGATGAGCGAAAGAAAATCTTTGAGATTCATATTGGTAAAAAGAAGCAAAACCTTGACGAAGCAGCATTGAATTCTGTCAGTCTGATAACCGAAGGTTTTAACGGTGCTGACATAGAGTCGCTGGTGAACGAAGCTGTTGAGAAATGTTTCATAGACAGCTTGGATAATAAAGGCACAGCCTTTGATGAGAGACTCTTGAAGGACATCGCAAGTAAGACTGTAAGCATTACAAAATCATGCAAGCAACAGATTGAAGATTTGAAGAAAGCATTCAAGGAGAATAACTTCAAGGATGCAACAAAACAACTTAAAAAATAAGCAATATGGCAAAGAATGAAAATAAAATATTGGATGAACTGAGACGAAGAGGCAAGATTTATGAAGATCCTGCTCCTGAAGTCGGAGGCTTTACTGGCTGGTTGATAAGCTTGTTTACCAATAAAAAGTAAGCCGCATATACTTTTTTCTTGGTGTTCTGTCACCATTTGACATTTCTGTATAGTTACTTCGCAGCCGAAATCAAATGTATAACTATATAAGGTAATGTAACAATGGAATGAAAAGAACATCAGGAAAAGAGTGTGTATAACTGTGATGGTGTTAACCTACAGTTGGTAAATAGCAATCCAACAAGTACCCAACAAGTACCCAACAAGTACCCAACAAGTATTGGAACTTGTCGGAATATTGAAGGATGGAGAGTATTCTGTTAGAGAAATCATGTCTTTTTTAATGTTGAAGGATAGGGTGAATTTCTTGTATAAATACTTAACACCAGCATTGGAAGAAGGATTGGTTTCCATGAAATATCCTGATAATCCAAAGCACCCAAAGCAGAAGTATATGCTAACAGAAAAAGGACGAAAGATATTGGAAAAATAGAATGAATAGCAGTAATCTATGCGTTTAATACTTTTTTCTTGGTGTTCTGTCACCATTTGACATTTCTGTATAGTTACTTCGCAGCCGAAATCAAATGTATAACTATATAAGGTAATGTAACAATGGAAAAGAACATCAAGAAAAGAGTATGTAGGTTGGCTGCGGTATTGAGTGCCGTGCTGGTAGTATTATTTGGCTATTGGTTCTTCTTGAACCCTCATGGCTATTGGCAAAAGGAGAAGGAGGCTGAGAATAATGAATATATGGATAAGAGGATGCTTTGGCGGAAGTCGGAGAAAATGACCATGCAACAGATGTTGTCGGACATGACGCTAATGGCTAAGGGGGATTCGGTCCTGGTTTGTTGGCTAACTGGTCTCTCGCTTCCCGTTTATCGTGACTTCATTCATGGTACTGCGCAACCTACAAGGAATGCTTGGGCTGAGACGAGATATTGGTATATGTCTTCTCTCGCTAAAGGCAGAGAATGGATGGAGGAACGTGCCAAGACGAGGATTCACAAGAGCCTGATCTTTGTGGAATCGAGTAGATTTCAGGTGCAGAAGGATTCCTTGAAGGATTATCGTAAAGAGAAACTTACTCCAACTGAGATTAGAAACAACAAGATGTATCTAACTGAACTTTCGCATATCAGGAAGTTAAAGGAGTTAAGGAAGTTAAAGGAGTTAAGGAAGTTAAGGAGTTAAGACGTATGTCTTGCTGCTTAAAAACAACGCCAAAAAGACTGTTGTCTTAACTCCTCAGCGACCGTAGGGAGCGATAACTCCTTTAACTCCTTTAACTTCTGAGCTTGCGAAACTTGAATATCTAAAAGATAATTGTCTGTATAGATGAAATCATAGCATAAATAAAGTGTAATGAAAATGAATAAAATTATAGGGTTTCTTGTAATGGTTTTCATGTTCCTACCCTGGCGACCAATCGTTGCAATAGTGGCAGCAGTATTGTTTGTCAACATCAATGGTACGGAATTGTATGGATGGCAAGCTGGTTTGGCGCATGGATTGTTCTTCCTGCCTAATCTGGTGAGGCATCTCTTTGACGGCGATGTCCTTTTCAAGGCTACCAATTGTACTACAGGTTATCATGTTGCCTGGTGGATAGCTACAGTCGGTTCGTGCATCGGTTGGCTCGTTGATGCAACCTTCTCTTTTATGAAGGCATCGGCATTTGTAGGTAGTGATAAAGAATAAATAAATATAAATACGATGAACAGTATGGCTGATAATCAAAAAGTATATCAGGCAATCAAGACGATTGCTGATGAACTCTGCAAGGAGAACAAGACGTATCTTCGTGCAGATTTGGCTTTTGAACTGAAGAAGTATGGTATAGCTTCCGATTCCTCGGAGGTGAGTAAGCTGGTATTTGATGCCTACAGATATTTCCATGATAATGGCAATATCGCCATTGCTTTTGTTTCCAATAATTCACGTACAACCCTTGTGGCTGAATACAAGTTGAATGACAGCTTGGAACAAGGCAACAAGGAGGAGGCTTTGAAGATAGCCGAGACGGAACTGGCGTTGTCTTCATCTGCTTTGGAGCAGTTGAAAGAGCAAGTGGAATTGAACCTTAACCTGGTTCTTGCTAAGGGAACGTCGAAGATGGCTGATATTGTCATGGGTACGAATGGCGTGAAAGATGTAAGAAGTAAGGCTTCCACCATGTTCGATAAATATACCAAGATGGTGGAGGCTTATCACTATGCCGAGGATAGCGTTCGTGGAAACATCGAAGATTTTACCTCCTTGCGTAGTGATATCGGGACGGTTTATCGTGACTATGCCCTGAAACTGATTGATATCTATGGCGACTCCATCAAGATGGTTTCACCAGACTTGTTCGACTTCAAGCGAATAGAGTGGCTGGATGTGGACGAGATGCTTAAGTATGTGGAGCTGGAATATAACAAGCTCACGGAGAAATGTGCAGCTTTGATTGGTGAGATTTCTGATAGTTTCCGTACTTCTTTGCAGGGTTCTTTGCAGGCTTATAAGTCTTTGTCGAACGGCAACAAGTCCTTGGGCTTGGCGATGGCAGGACTGACCATGCTCGAACACTATATGGGAGCAAGTGAACGCGCTAATCGTTTGAAGTCTGATTTATCAGTTTTCCAGATGAGCGTGAAGCATGATGCCACTCGCATCAAGGCTGATATGGGACGATTGTTGGTAATCTGCAAAACGCTCAATGATGTGGTAATCCCGAAGGCGAATGTGTTCTTGCGTTATGGAGAAAAACTGTTGGCTTCAGACTTGAAGGCGACGCTTGATGCTTTGTATGCGGATGAGACTATTCGTCCATTGGAGGAGCAACGAAAATGTCTGCTTCAGCAGATGAAGGCGCTGGACATGGAAATGAACGACCATCTTCAGAACATCGATGTCTATACCTCGCTGATTAATGACATCACCGCTACCTTGGAGTCTAAGCAGGGAAGCTATATGGAAGCGAAGGCTAAGAAGCCTTCCAAACCTTTCTTCCTCGTCAACTGGATCACCTTTGGTATGGCCAACAAGAACTACTATCGCGACTTTGCCGAATGGAATGCGGTATGCTTCCCACTTGTGAGAGAATACGAGAGCTATCAGGTAGATTTGAAGTTGGATAAGGAGGAATTGGAATCGCATCGTGAGGAACAAACCCGCATCAAAAATGAGTATGACAAACTCTCCAGTGAACTGGATAAGGTTTCTAAGGAGATCAGAAGCAAGATAGTTTGCTCTGACGACTTGAAGCTGAAGATGCTGAAACATCTTCGTGATATGGTTGCCATGCTGAAACTTGGACGTGAAATCATGGAGAGCAAGATAGATGAGAAGTTGGTGCATACGGTCGATATTCCTGATTATAGGGAGGCTGCCAAACTTCCTGCTGATGTGGAGCAGAACCTTTCTCTGTTTACAGGAATGTTGGCAGACAATCTTCATGCCGACAAGGATATGGCTAAGAATCTGCTTGACGGAGTGGAAGCATACACGAAAGATCATAAGAAGATAGAGGGTAAGACCGCACAACAGAACAAACCTGCTGAGTATAGCGAGGAAGACTTGGCGCAGTTAACTGGTGCGATGGAACAATCCTTACAGAAAGGTATCGCTCTGTTTGATAGTTTCGCTAAGCTCAAAGCGCAGCAGCTCAACGGTAGCTTGGCTTCGGCTGCATACGATAAGGAGTTGAAGAAACATGCTGATGAGTTTAAGCGTGAAATGGCTAAGATAGACAACAAGAGTGCTTATCTTCGTGAGGTGTTCAAGCGTATCAATCTGGCTGGTAGTGAGGAGGAACGTAAGCAAGCTATGGAGTTGATGAGCGACTTGAGTGGTTACTCTCTTTCGGAACAGGAGTTCACAGAATTTATAAATGGTAAAAAACAAATAGAATTATAAGGCGTATGGAAAGTTCAAGAAGACAGCAGGCCCAGGCTGATTTGGGCATGGATTTCGCAAAAGAAGATCAAAAGCGAGAGGCGGCTCTTGCCAAAGAACAGGCGAGGGCTGATAAAAAAGCTGCAAAGCGTGAGAAGATGATGAACATGCCATCTTATCGTCTGATGGTAGGTACGGCGAAGTATATGGACAAGTGGTTCTTGGATCCTATCCTTGGCTTCATCCTTCCTGCCGGTATCGGTGATGCTTTGACGAGCGTGTTTGCATTCCCATTCATCTATTACAGTCTTTGCGTGGTTAAGTCTATTCCGCTGACTTTGGCTGTCATCTATAATATCTTGATGGATGTGCTGATAGGTGCCATACCTTTCTATATAGGTGATGTGCTGGATGTATTCAAGCGTTCGTATGTAGAAAACTTGAAGCTGATTACAGGCTATATCGAGGATGATAAGGAGATTATCAATAAGGTGAATAAGAAGGCCTTCTGGACGGCTGTGTTCATCGTCGTGCTTTGCTGGTTGATTTATGTGGTGATTTCATGGGCCATTCGCTTGGGAAATTGGATTGTTTCATTATTTTAAAATATGAATAGCAACATTTTCTTTCAGCCTTTCGTTGGCAAGGATTATGCCAACGGGGGGATATTTGGCAAGCGAATCATGATATTGGGCGAGAGTCATTATTGTGATGAGAGTTGTGCGGATTGTGGCGACTGCCAGCTACATCGGGAGTGTATGAACTTTACGCAGCAGGTGCTTGATGATTATCTCAATGAGAACAAGGAACGGCAGAACTGGATGCGGACTTTCCTGAAGTTTGAGCGTTCGTTAGTGGGTGAGGAGACCAATCAAGCAATGAGGCTGAAGATCTGGAACTCGGTCATCTTCTTCAACTATCTGCAAGCGGCGATGGGTGGTCCTCGCGAGGCTGGCACAGCCGAACAATATCACCAGGCTGGCAAGGCTTTCTTCGAGGTCATCGAAAAGTACCAACCTGAGTACATCATCGTATGGGGCAAGAGGCTTTGGAACAATCTTCCTAATGTGCGCTGGCAGGATGGCGATGACATCGTCGTGGATGGTTATCCAGTTGTTACAGGTGCTTATCTTCTGAGTAATGGCAAGCAGGTGAAAGTGATGGCGGTGAATCATCCTTCCGTAGGCTATTCCTGGGACTATTGGTACAAGGTGATACAAAGATTTTTGAGATAATTTTCTCGCTTGCGTCACGATTTGACACACCCAACCTGTACCTTTGCAGCTGTAAACATAAAACAAGGAATTATGGCACAGATTACAATCAATATCCAGACTTTGGACTGGACAATGGGGGAGACCGTAGGCTTGCACTTGATGCTGAAGAAAGGTAGCAAGGCAAGAATCGCTTGGGGCGATGGAAAGGTACAGGTCGTGACAGGTAAACAGAAACCTGCTTCCGAAAAGTTGGCTTGGGTAGAGGCAGGTCATTCCTATCCTGAGAAGGGCATGTACTACACCATTACCATCTGTTCGGAAGAGGAGGATGCCATTATCGGATTTAATGGATGTGGCATGTTCGAGGTGAAAACCTTAGATGTGATTCTCACGGAATGTCCTAACTTGCGTATCTTGGGCTATTCTGGGTATGGCGAGGAGAAACTCGACGTGAGCAAGAATCCTTTGCTGGAGTTCATCGACTTCCACGAGATAAGAAACGAGAAGTTGGATTTCTCTGCTAATCCACTCTTGGAGGAGTTGCATATCGAGGGTGCCAAGGACTTGGTGTCTTTGAATTTGAGCAAGAACGACAAGTTGCGTCGCTTGGACATCTTCATGTGCCACAATCTTCAGCATCTTGCCTTGAGCAATCAGTCACAGCTGAATGAGGTGGATTTCGCTCTCACTCATCTCCGTCCCAAGGACCTGGAGTATTTGGAGAAGACGTTGAAGAGAAACTCTCCTTACAAGGTACGGGGCGGAAGTTTCGGCGATGATAAGATAATAGAAGTGTGTAATGGTAAAATAGTAGGGGAATATGAAGGAAAATTGTGATTGGAAAAAATGCTTGGACAGAATTGAGGATAAGGGATTTGACGACGATGATGCTTATTCAGAGATTCTAGAATATATCCGAGAGGTGGCTACTGTTGATGAGAAACGTGAGGTGCTACAAAATGTGGAGCAACGTGTGAAGAAAATCGTGAACTATGATTTTGCAAAGGCATGGTTCCTACGTCGCATGAGTGAAAGCGAGCATGATGTCATCGAACTCTTAATGGGAGTAAGATATGTTGTATTGAATGAGATGATGCTTCATCCGACTCCTGCCGAAGTGGAGAGATTTCGCTATCAGAATGATAAACTCTTCAAATTGACTCAGGAATGTTATGCCCAGTGCAGAAACATGTGGCGCACTTTGTTTCATACGCCTTATAAGGTGGATGATCGCTATCGTTATGAGGTGGAAGGAGTGTTGCGTTTCGAGTATGGAGATGACGATGCTGTAGTAAAGTTGGAGAACGACGATTATTACGGCTCTGATTTCCAATATATGATTCATCTGTTAGATGAACTGATGAGTGCAGGACGCTGTAAGATGGATACAATTTTGAATGGAGTCTTTGGTACATTTGATGGGGCTACCGAGGATGGGTATAAGCAGATAAACAACATGTTGGACGATGGAGATTCCTGGGATGAGTGTAGCCTTCATAAACCCGAGTTTGCTGATATTTGCGTTTGTTATGCCATGCATGCTCTGCATACGCATCAAGACTATAGCCTGCCCGACATTCTTCGCATGGATGATTTCGTGGTAAAGGTTCATTTGCAATATGAGAATGAAGTTTGTGATACGAGAGATGCAGAGATTGGACCGCTCGATTACGAACCATCGTGGTTCCAAAAACTTGTAGAGGAAGATGTGAATGAGTTCGGAGGAAAACATACGCTGAATCCGACAAGAAAGAAATAGCATATATAATAAAATAAGAAGTTTAACGTCATATATAAAAACAGAAGATTATGAAGTTAGCAGAAGCATTGAGCATCAGAGCCGACTTGCAGAAGAGAGTGGCTCAACTGAAAGAACGTATCAAGGAAAGCGCCAAGGTACAGGAGGGCGATGAACCTTGCGATAACGTGGAGGAACTGTACAAGGAACTGGATGACGTACTCGTCCAGTTGGAAGATCTGGTTTATCGTATTAACATCACCAACGTTCAGATAGTTCAGGACGGAGACTCCTTGACTCGATTGATAGCCAAGAGAGACGTCTTGTCGATGCGTGTCAAGGCATTGAAAGAGGTGGTGAACTACGTTGCAGCCAACGATACTCGCTTTGGCAGAAACGAACTGAAATATGTTAGAACCATAGATATAAAGGCTCTTCGCAAGGAGGCTGATACCTATGCCAAGCAGTATCGGGAGCTTGACCTGAAAATTCAGAGTTTGAACTGGACTGTAGATTTGGTGGATTTGCAAGACTTGCCCCGATAATGGAGCGAGGATTGAAATTTTCATTGAGTAGATTAAAATTTTCGGAGAAAAGATAGAGGCAGCAAGAAACTGACATCAGGCAATAGGTCTGTGTTAGCATTATTAAAAATTCATGTGTTTCATGCAAAGAGACGAGTTTGTTCACAGTTCATTTCAAGCATCGGGCACAAGTGTATCGAGCATTGGTATATGACAAAAGTCAGAAACGCCAGCATTTAGCATTACCATTTTGTTGGCTATCTTTTCTCCTTTTCTTTTTAGGCATTTCTCGTAAATATTCATTAGATTTTTAGAGATTATGGACAATCGTGTAAAATTCTATAGTTGGCTGATAGGCCTCTTGGATCGTAAGCATCTTACCTTTGAGGAGATTGCTAATGAGTGGCGTGATGCCAACGCTAATCAGGATGAGGATGAGTTGGACAAGCGTACTTTTCATCGTTATCGTGAAAATATCCAGTCGCAGTTTGGCATTACTGTGGAATGCGACAAGAGCGACGGCTATCGGTATTATCTGAAGCGTGATCCGATCGCTAATGATGATGTAACGGAATGGATGCTGAGTTCCCTGCGGTTGGCTTCGCTTGGTGATATGCTGAAATTTCATAACAAGGTGATGCTCGATACGCCGCCATACAACACGGAATATCTGGATGATATTCTTGCAGCGATAGATAAGCAATATCTGCTGAAGTTTAAGTATGTTTCGGGATTTGGAGCGGAGAGTGATATTATTCTGCAACCGGCTTTCGTGAGATACTTCAAACAACGGTGGTACGTTGTGGGGGTTAAGAAACAACGTTCGGCGTCCGAAGGGAAAGCCAATTCAAGTGCAGAGGAAGATGTGAGAAAACTCGTTCGCTGTCTTCCTTTCGACCGCATCAGTTTCCTGAAGCTTATTTGCGAGAAGCATCCGTTGCCGGCAAAGTTGAAGAAGTTCCTGACTCCAGAGAATTATTATGAAGATTGCTTTGGCATCTATCGGATGGAAGATGTGCCCGTGGAGAAAATCCGCATCCGTGCCTTCTATCCGGAATACAATTACATCGAGGAGGTTCCGCTGCACGAGAGTCAGCAGAAAGTGAAGGAGTCGAAAGACGGAATGTATCGGGAATATACCCTCACCATTCGCCCCAGCCGTGATTTCCTTCAGGAACTGTTGTGGCATGGCAGAAATATCATCGTACTGAAGCCTGAGAACTTGAGGCAGGAGATGATTGGTATCTTAAAGGATATGACGAAGAGTTATGAGACGGGCGAATGCCTGAATGGGGAGGAATAAAGGAATCCTCAGATTGGGAATACACTGTGTGCCCAATCTGAGAAATTCCTGTTATTTATATTCCTTCTGTCAGGAATTTGCGAAGATGCAGGTGCGTGATTCCGTCATTATCATTTTTGGTGAGCAGAGGAGTCATGGAGATAACGTACTTCGGATAGTTGTCCTTGATAGCACGGAGATTACCAAACTCACGCTCTCTGGTTGCATCGTCGGCTATGATATAGGAAGCTTGCACGTAGATGCGTTCGCCGCCTGGTTTGGTACATACAAAGTCGATTTCTCCAGCTTGCAGTTGTCCTACATATACTTGATAGCCCAAGCGTATGAGGTGTTGATAGATAATATTCTCTATCACTTTCTCAATGTCTCCTTCACGTGTTCCCCCGGCAATGGCATTTCTAATGCCGTTGTCTTCGAAATAAAACTTATCGTTGGTTTCAAAGATGCGTTTGCCGTGGATGTCATAGCGGTTCACCTTGTGTAGGATATAGGCTTCACAAAGGAAGGAAATGTAATTGATGATAGCTGCCGAAGCAATGGATTCTCCTTGAGATTTCATATATTTGGAGATGCTGTTGGCGGAGATGAGTTTACCTGTGTTATCTGCCAGGAAACGCACCAGGTTCTCTAAGAATGGCACGTTTCTAATTTGGTTGCGCATAATGACATCCTTAAGCAAAACGGTATGGTAAATATCCATTTGATATTCACGTGCATCATCCTCTTCCAGTCCTATCTTTGCCAGACCAGGCAGGCCACCATACTGAATGTACAGAGCAAGTGCTTCGTCATTATCTGATAGTTGATGAAATTCCAGAAACTCGTTATAGCTCAGCGATTGGATATAGATTTCCTTATATCTGCCACCGATGAGTGTGCTCAGTTCATTGCTCAGCATTCGGGCATTGCTACCTGTGATGATAATGTCGGTGTTGGGTTCTGTGCGATAACTTCGGATGGATCGTTCAAATTCCTTGATGTCTTGTATCTCATCGATAAGGATATAGTTATGTTTATCGGACTGAAAGTGCTCTCCGATATAGTCGTTGAGATCCTGATAGGTCTGAATGTTGTCAAACTCTCTTTTCTCCTTATCTATAAAGATGATATTGTTGCTGTCATCTGCCTTCTTGCGGTCACGAATCATTTTCATCATGCAGCTTTTACCTACACGACGTTGACCTACTAATACGATGATAGTCTCCTTACCAAGATACCTTTCTATCTTGTCGATATATGATTGACGAATAATAGTTGCCATATTTTTATCACTTATAAATGAAATTTTCTGCAAATATACGAAAAGTTTCACTTATAAGTGATAAAACTTACCTATTTTTAGTTTTTATAACTTATAGATGGTATCGTTTCGATGATATTAAATGCTCGTTGTAACAATTAATCTTCCTTCAGATACCAGTCTTTGATGTATCCGGAATAATGCTTGGCAAATTCTTCGGCTTGTCCGGGAGCGCAAGCTTTCACCTTCTTGGCTGGAATACCCGCCCAAATCTCATGTGCAGGAACCTTGGTGCCATGGGTAACTACAGCACCTGCTGCAATAATAGCCCCTTCTCCAATGTCAGCCTTATCTAGCACAGTGGCATTCATTCCGATGAGTGCGCCTTTTCTGACTGTGGCTCCGTGGACGATGGCCCCATGTCCCACAGATACATCATCCTCCAGGATGCAAGGCATCGTACCGGTTTGATGGATGCAGGCGCAATCCTGCACATTTACCCTGTTTCCACATCTGATGGCATCCACGTCAGAGCGCAATACCGCACTATACCAGATGCTGCAGTCATCACCAAGAATGCAGTCACCGGTCAGTACGGCGTTCTCAGCGATAAAACAATTCTTTCCCCATTGAGGAGTTTTTCCCTCTACTGTCTTTATGATAGCCATATTGAATATATATTTAAATTTGGGTGCAAAGGTAGCAAAAAATATTGGAATCACCTTATACTATTTCAGATACTTCTTCAGCCACAAATCGAAGAACTTGTCATATACCACGTAGGCATCATCCTGCTGGGTGATGAAATCCTTCTCCAGCAATCCCTTCAGGGCGGAATTTACAGAGCTTGGCGACGGGAGATGATATTTCTTTGCGAAGGCTCCGCTCTTTACGCTTCTGGCTTCGCCCTCTGCAGAGATGGCGATGAAGACATTGCGCTGCTTTTCCGGCATCTGGCGCAGAAGGGTCTCGTAGGTGTCTGATGCCATGTTGAGATTGTAGTTGATGGCGTCATCTACCATATCCAGAGTGCAGGTACCCTGTTCGGGAGTCTTGAGGAAGAGAACATTCATTACTCGCTGGATGTATGAAGTGACACCACCGAAACGGGCGAAGAGTTCTCCGATAATGGCAGTATCTAGATGTTTGTTGCGCTCCTCGAACTTGGCTGTGGCAAACTCCTTGTATTTCTCCACATCCAGAGGCTTCAGGTTCATCAGCGTCACGCTCTGATAGAATGGGCGGGCAGGAGATGTGAACATTTCTGCCATCAGATGGCGGTGAGAACCCGAGAAGATGAAGTGGGCATTGGTGCAACGCTGAATGTAGGTACGGAGTAAAGCTTCTATGCGGTTGTCGGCATAGTTGGTGATTTGCTGAAACTCGTCGATGGCAACAAGACATGGCTTGTCGGCTTGGTTGAGATAAGAGAATATCTCATCAAGCGTAATTTCGGGATTTACTATGTTGCCGATGCCTATTCCCCAAACTGGAGCCCCGTTGATATCGAAAGAGATTTCTGAACGGAGAGAAGAGAGTGCTATCAGGAATTTCTCCCAAGCGCTTCTGCCTTTAGGGCGAAGTTCATCAATAATGGCTTTGCCGAACATATTGACCAGATCGCTGACGGAATTGGTTGAATAGATGTCTATGATAAAAGTATAATAATCTTTTTGGATGACTGGCTGGGCAAAGCAATGGTGAATCAGCTCTGTCTTTCCGATGCGTCGAGGGGAAATCAGAGCCATGTTATTCTCATTGGTCAGCATCTCTGTGATATGCTGGGTTTCTTCCATACGGTCGCAGAAGTATTCCGGACCGGCGTAACCATTTGTTACAAAAGGATTCTTCATTACCATATTTATACCTTATTATATATTCAACGGCTGCAAAGATAATGCAAACGAGCGCAATGTAAGCTTGCTTACAAATTGCCGAGTGCAGCTTATCTTCTGCAAAGATACAACTTTTATTCCGATTATCATAAAGTGATTATCATAAAATGATAATAAAATAAGGAATTTTATCATTTGATGATTATCATAAATTGATAATTATGACATGGAGACTCCTCTAATGTCAATAGAAAAAGGGTTGCAATCCTCGAAAAGATGGATTGCAACCCTTTATACCTTATTATATATAAGAGTTAAGATAACTCTATCATATATTCAAATGTGGAAGCTGATTACAGCTGAGCTAACTCTACAACCTTATCTACTGCAGCGCTCAAGCCGTCCTTGTTCTTACCGCCAGCCTGAGCATAGTGAGGCTGACCGCCACCGCCGCCCTGAATCAACTTGGCAGCTTCGCGAATCATCTTACCAGCGTTCAAACCATGATCCTTAACCATATCATCGCTGAACATCACGCTGAGCATAGGCTTGTCGTTATAAACAGAACCTACTACGCAGATCATGTTCTCTGGCAATGCCTCGCGAACCTTGAATACCAAATCCTTGGCAGCTGCTGGCTCCATTGGTAATACGGCTGTAACAACCTTCACACCATTGATTTCTTTTGCATTCTCTACAAGCTTATCCTTGGCACGCTCTACAGCCTGAGCCTGGAACTTCTCAACATCCTTCTTCAAGGCATCGTGCTCGTCGATGTACTTTCTGATGACACCTTCGAGATCCTTGGCGTTGTTGAACAAGCCCTTCAAGGCTACGATGGTATCCTGCAAACCGTAGATAGCCTCCTCGCAAGCCTTGCCTGTCAAAGCCTCGATACGGCGGATGCCGGCTGCTACGCTGCTCTCAGAGATAATCTTGAAGAAACCAATCTTACCGGTGCTCTTGGCGTGAATACCACCACAGAACTCGGCTGATGGACCGAAGCGAACTACACGAACCTTGTCGCCATACTTCTCGCCGAAGAGGGCGATAGCACCAAGTTCCTTAGCCTCCTCGATAGGAGTATCGCGGTGCTCATCCAATGGATAGTCGGCACGGATCATCTCGTTTACCATGTGCTCTACCTTGCGGAGCTCCTCATCAGTTACCTTCTGGAAGTGAGAGAAGTCGAAACGCAAGGTGTCCTTATCTACATAAGAACCCTTCTGCTCTACGTGGTCGCCCAAAACCTGCTTTAGGCAGTAGTCGAGCAAGTGGGTAGCTGTATGGTTGGCAGCGCTTCCCTCGCGGTTCTCGATATCTACGCAAGCCATGAAATCTGCGTTTACATCCTTTGGCAACTCCTTTACGATGTGGATGCTCTGGTTGTTCTCGCGCTTGGTGTCGATAACCTGGATGGTCTCGTTCTCGCTAACGAGTACACCCTTGTCGCCAACCTGTCCACCCATCTCACCATAGAATGGAGTGTTGTCGAGTACCAACTCATAGAAAGAGTTCTTCTTCTGAGTCACCTTGCGGTAGCGCAGGATGTGGCACTCATATTCTGTATAGTCGTAACCCACGAAGTTCTGGTCGCCTTCTTTCAAAACCTCCCAGTCGCCGTTCTCTACGGCAGCAGCATTGCGGGCACGTTCCTTCTGCTTCTTCATCTCCTCATCGAAGCCTGCAGCATCTACGGTGTAACCATTCTCACGGCAGATAAGCTCTGTCAGGTCGAGAGGGAAACCATAGGTATCGAAGAGGCGGAATGCGCTTACGCCATCAAGCTGAGTCTTGCCATGAGCCTTGAGCTCGTCCATATCGCCATTGAGGAGGTTGATACCCTTCTCCAAGGTGCGGAGGAATGAATCCTCTTCCTCTTTCATCACGCGGGTGATGAGCTCCTGCTGAGCTGGCAACTCTGGGAAGGCTGCACCCATCTGCTCTACCAATACATTGACGAGCTTGTACATGAATGCCTGCTTCTGGCCGAGGAATGTGTAAGCGTAACGTACGGCACGGCGCAAGATGCGTCGGATTACGTAACCTGCCTTGGCGTTGCTTGGCAACTGACCGTCGGCGATAGAGAAGGCTACGGCACGGAGGTGGTCGGCGCAGACACGCATAGCGATATCAATCTTCTCCTGCTCATCCTTGCCCTCGCCATTCTCACCAGTAGGAGTAGTGAAGCCATACTTCTTGCCAGAGATAGCCTCGATTTCCTTGATGATTGGCTGGAAGATATCAGTATCATAGTTAGAGTGCTTGTCCTGCAACATGCGAACCAAGCGCTCGAAGCCCATACCTGTATCGATAACATGCATTGGGAGTGGTTCGAGAGAACCATCAGCCTTGCGGTTGTACTGCATGAACACGATGTTCCAGATTTCGATGACCTGTGGGTTATCCTTGTTTACCAACTCACGGCCTGGCACCTGAGCCTTCTCCTCTGGAGTACGAGAATCCACGTGAATCTCTGAGCAAGGACCGCAAGGACCTGTATCGCCCATCTCCCAGAAGTTGTCGTGCTTGTTACCATTGATGATATGGTCGGCTGGCACGTGCTTAGCCCAGTAACCTGCAGCCTCGTTGTCGCGTTCCAGACCTTCCTCCTTGCTACCCTCGAATACGGTAACGTAGAGATCGGCAGGGTTGAGCTTCAAAATTTCAGTAAGATACTCCCATGCCATATCAATGGCACCCTCCTTAAAGTAGTCGCCGAAGCTCCAGTTACCGAGCATCTCGAACATGGTGTGGTGGTAAGTATCGTGACCCACCTCTTCGAGGTCGTTGTGCTTACCGCTTACACGGAGACATTTCTGAGTATCAACACGACGAACATCCTTGCCTGGGTCTTTTGTACCGAGGATGATGTCTTTCCACTGGTTCATACCAGCGTTTGTAAACATCAGCGTTGGGTCATCCTTGATAACCATAGGTGCTGATGGAACAATCTTGTGGCCTTTACCTTCGAAGAATTTCTTGAAGGATTCGCGCACTTCATTAGCTGTCATCATATCTTTTTTATATTTATCTTTAATTTCTTTTTCCTGTTTTGGAGAGGGGATTGAGAGTCCTCTCAGAAAATATTTTTGCCCTTTAGGGCATTTTCTTCCGAAAATCTTTGCAAAGATAAGAAGAATTGTTTAATTTTGCAACTAAATTAATTATTTTTGAAATTAAAGACGGAAAAAATGGCAATAATTCCAGATAAAACAACGAAATTGTACTATTCTATCAAGGAAGTAGGTGAAATGTTTGGTCTAAACGACTCTACGTTGAGATATTGGGAAAAGGAGTTTCCTTTTCTCAAACCGAAGGTTGCTGGCAATAAAGTGCGCCAGTATACCGATAAGGATATTGAGCAGGTAAGGCTCATCTACAACCTTATCAAGGTGAAGGGATTGAAGATTGCGGCTGCCCGTAAGTATCTGAACCAAAACAGAACGGGTGCCGAGAAATCTTCTGAAGTTCTCGACACCCTTATTTCTGTAAGAGACCAGCTCAAAGAACTCAAAAAGCAGCTCGATGGACTGGTTTAGTAACTTTGGCTTTATGATTAGCTAGGGTTACCACGCTTCTTCGCCGAAGACATTCTTGATGGTAACTTTAGCTGCTTCTTTCTTGGTGAGCTGGCGGCTCCAGGCTACGCGTGCCTTGGTTGCAGCACCTGCACCGTGGTTGTTATATTCGCTGTAGCGGGCTGTCTGTTCGTTGCTCTGCTTGCCCCAGTTGTGCCATCCTTCTGGACGGATGTGGCTGCCCATTTCGCAATTCATGAAGAGGGTAGCTGCATAAGGGCGCCATGGACGGCCCAGATAAACCTTGTCTACACCTGGCTCGGCGGTAAGCTTGCACTTGTTGAATACATAGCCATATTCCTGACCGGCAGGACTGGATGCGGCTGTGATGTAGCTGTTGGCCTTGCTGTGAATCTCACAATTCTCAAACCATGCTCTTCCCGGACCAAAGATGAAATCGGTGGTTCCTTCGATGTAGCAATCATAGAAGGCTGAACGGTTGTTGGCTATACCTGTATAAACGGTATCCTGATTGCCCAGCAGACGGCAGTTCTGAACCAGGATATGATCGCCTTCAAGATGCAGGGAGACTGCTTGTCCCAGTTTGGCTGCATTGTTCTCGATGGTGATGTTCTCGATGGTGATGTAACTGCCCTGTACTTTCAGGGTATAAGTGCGGAATGTGCCCATCGGTTTACCCTTTACAGCAGCTTCTGAATCGAGTCCACCTACAGGCATCTTGATGTTGGCATGATCGTCCCATGTGATGATAGTGTTATCACGGTCTTCACCACAGATGGTGATGTTGGTGAGCCATGAAGGGAGGATGAGTTTCTCCTTGTACACGCCTTTCTTTACGTAGATTACCTTGCTGTAATCCATGAAAGCACGACATACTTCGATGGCTTCGTCGATGGTACGGAATTCGCCGGTACCATCACGGGATACTACAATCGTGTCGGGGTTGTCATACTTGTTGGCTGCTGCCAGAGGCAACAGGGTCAACATTATAAAAAATGATAAGAATAATTTTTTCATATTGTTTTTAAGTTTTTTGTTTTGAATCGATTTCTATAAAGATGTTGAAATCTGTATGATTTCATAGAGAACCGCCAGATTTTAAATCCGGCGATTCTCTATTATTTATCTTTTCTTTATTATCATAAACTCCTAAGTTACAAGATTCTCTGTACTTCCTGCAGATCATCAATATTTCGGAGTTGGTTCATAATGGTCTTAACTTCTTCGCGGTCGTGAACACGGAGTTCGATGGTACCGTCGAAGATGCCGTTGTCGCTACTGATAGTTACCTTATGGATATTGATACCTAACTGGTCGCTAATCACCTTACTTACATCCAGAAGCATGCCCTTACGGTCGATACCCTTGATTTCGATGGTTGCATCGAAGAGTATCTGCTTGTGCATATCCCATTTGGCATCTACGATGCGGTTGCCGAAACTGGACTTTAGTTTGGCTGCTATGCTGCAAGAGCGCTTATGGATTTCGATGCGGTTCTTGTTGTCGATAAAGCCCATAACGTCATCGCCAGGAATCGCATGGCAGCAGCTAGGGAAGATAAACTGGTTGATGTTCTCCTCGGTCAGGATGAGTGGCTTCTTCTTGTTGAAGTCTTTGCCCACCACGAAAAGATCCTGAGGCTTCACGATGCCTTTTTCTTGAGCCTTCTCCTTACTCTTGCCCAGGAATGGGATATAATTGCGCCAGCTGCTGGTCTGCTGTTTTTTAGGCTTGCCCTGCAACTCATCGAAGTCTTTATCGCCTAGGATAATCTGATGGTCTCCCAATGACTGGAAGAGGGTTTCAGGCTTCTGGATATTATGAAAATCGCATAGGCGCTCTACTACCGATGCACTCATCTCGATGCTGTTCTTCTTGAGCCATTCGGTGAGTATGTTTTCTCCCTTCTTCTGAACCTCTCGTGAATCACGGCGCAGGATGGCAAGAATCTTGCTCTTTGCCTTGGCTGAACTGACGAAGTTTACCCATTCTTCCTGTACATGCTGGCTCTTGGACGTAAGAATCTCAACCTGGTCGCCACTTTGCAGCTTATGGCTCAGCGGAACCAGCTTATGGTTTACCTTGGCTCCGATACAGTGGCTGCCCAGGAAGGTATGAATCTGGAAGGCGAAGTCGAGGGCAGTACAGCCTGCCGGCATCGTCTTGATTTCTCCCTTTGGTGTGAAGACGAAGATTTCTGAAGCATAGAGGTTCAGCTTGATGGCATCGAGGAAGTCCATGGCATCCGGCTGCGGATCGTCCAGAATCTCCTTGATGGTGCTGAGCCAATCGTTCAGTTCGTTCTCATCTTCTGTATATTCACCTTCGTTTCCTTCTTTGTATTTCCAGTGGGCAGCAAACCCCTTTTCTGCTACCTCGTCCATACGGTCGGAACGGATCTGCACTTCTATCCATCTTCCCTGCTTACTCATCAGGGTAACGTGGAGTGCCTGATAACCATTTGCTTTCGGATGGTTCAACCAGTCGCGCAGACGGTCTGGATGGCTCTTGTAGATTTTGCTGATGGCTACGTAGATATTGAAACATTCGTTTACTTCGTTTGCTCTCACCTTTGGCGTAAAGATGATGCGCACAGCAAGAATGTCGTAAATCTCATCGAAGGTAACGTGCTTGTTCTGCATCTTGTTCCAAATAGAATAAGGGCTCTTCACACGTGCTTTGATTTTATATTCTACGCCTAACTTGTCGAGTTCTTCGCGGATAGGTGCAGTAAAACTCTCGAAGAGGGTATCGCGCTGCGATTCGGTATCGGCAAGCTTATGCTCTATGTTGGCATACTCCTGTGGATGGTCGTAGCGGAAGCTGAGGTTTTCGAGTTCGGTCTTGATTTTGTTCAAGCCCAATCGATTGGCGAGAGGTGCATAAATATACAAGGTTTCGCCCGCAATCTTGTATTGTTTGTTGGCCGGTTGCGATTCCAGCGTGCGCATGTTGTGCAGGCGGTCGCAAATCTTGATAAGGATAACACGGATGTCATCGCTCATAGTGAGCAACAGTTTTTTGAAGTTTTCTGCCTGAGCTGATGCCTTATCGCCGAAGATTCCACCACTGATTTTGGTGAGTCCATCAACGATTTGTGCCACTTTAGCTCCAAAGATGTTTGAGATATCTTCTACGGTGTAGTCGGTATCTTCTACCACATCATGAAGCAGTGCGGCACAGATGCTCGTTGAGCCGAGCCCCATCTCCTCGCAGGCTATCTGAGCCACGGCGATAGGGTGCATGATATATGGTTCGCCCGAGAGGCGGCGCACACCTTTGTGCGCCTGTCTGGCGAAGTTGAATGCCTTGGTCACTATATCTACCTTCTTGCGGTGTCGTGAACTCAGGTAGGTGTCAAGCAGGTGTTGAAAGGCATCGCCAATCAACTGGTTATCAGCCTGCTCTCTTTCGAGGTCTTTCAAGTTCTGGTCATCCATAGTGGGTTCCTCCAATAAATAATGTTCTTAATTAGACTGAAAAAACTACAGCGTACGTAGTTCTTTTATTTCACTTTGATTTTCTTTCCGGCACGGATACTGCTACCCTTGATGCCGTTCAGTTTGCGCAGTTTCTTAACGGTTGTTCCGTGGCGTGCTGCTATTTCAGAAAGGGTATCACCATTCTTGATGGTAACACTCTTGCTGCCTTGTTTTCTGTTTCTGCCTCGCTTGCTGCTCTTCTTGCTGCGTGAAGAAGCGCTGTGGCGACTGTAGCTGCTTCGTGGGCGGCTATAGGTAGGCTGTGCATCGTTGATATCTACGGTAGTGCGCTTCAGGAAGAGTTCATCGGCTCTGTAAGCACAGATGCTGTCCTGCTGGTCGATGAAACTACCGATGAGGGTAGATGGAAGACGCAATACCATCGGATGGTTCAATCCGTTGATGATATCATGACGATACTGTGGATTCAGATTGCGCAGGTGCTCGATGTTGATGTTCAGCACTTTGGAAATCTGCTCCAGGTGGATATCTTTTGATACTACGATAGTGTCTGTCTTTACTGGCAGTTCGCTTACCATAGGGCAGATGTTATGATCGCAGTAGTAGTTCATGATGTAGTTGGCAGCGATGAAAGCTGGTACATATCCACGTGTTTCCTTTGGCAGATATGGATAGATGTTCCAGTAGTCGGCGTTGCCTTTTGCACGATGGATGGCCTTGTTGACATTGGTTGGACCGCAGTTGTAAGCTGCAATCACGAGGCTCCAATCGTCGAATATCTTGTACAGGTCGCTCAGATAGTGAGCGGCTGCATAGGATGCTTTTACCGGGTCGCGGCGTTCATCGATGAGTGAGTTTACTTCCAGTCCATATCGCTTGCCGGTAGGCAGCATAAACTGCCATAAACCTGTGGCACCAACGCGTGATACAGCTTTAGGGTTGAGTGCCGATTCAATAACTGGCAGATATTTCAATTCCAGTGGCAGGTTGTAAGCCTCTAATGCCTCTTCGAAAATAGGCATGTAGAAGTTACTTGCTCCCAATATAAAACTTACTGAACGGCGTAGTTTTCCGCTGTAACGGTCTATGAATTTCTGTACTACCTCATTGTATGGCATTTCGATGATGGTAGGCATTCTCTTCAGACGGTCGATATACACTTCCTTCTCGAAGACAGGGTTTACATCGCGGTATTTGCAGGTTGTATCTGCCATCATGTAAGTCTGTGCATTGTAAAGGTGGAGCAGGCTGTCGAGGTTATCTTCCAATCCCTCTGGTACTTCGATTTCCTCCTGCTTTCCGTCTTTGTCGGTAACGGTGATGATATCATCGTTATCTGTTTCTTCTTTAACGTCGGTTTGGGCATGAATGCCTTGTAAGCTGAACAGCATCGCTGCTGCCATGACTAGTATTTTCTTCATATTGATGTTTTATCTCGTCTATGTTTCTAATTTCTATTTTACGTTATAATATATATAGGTGTATTCTAACTCCTCAAGCATTAAAATGTGAGTGAGCAGCTTACGCCGAGGCTTCCAGACCGCAGCGGATTGGCAGTCTTGTTGCCGTTATTCAGCATGGTAGGCTCTATTCTGAGCGAGAGATCATCGGAGATGTCAAATTCCGAGAGCGATGCATCTACGTAGGCATCAATCACAGAGAAGGCATAGATGCCTATCATGACGAAGGTTCCCAAGTCTCTCCAACGGCGATATTTATCTTTTCGCTTGCGGAAGATTTCCTTATAGCGTTCTATGTTCGATTCGTTGATCTGGGCACCCAAGTGCAGAAATTGATTGTAGCTCTGGGTGTTGGGGTCATCGTCCATAATATCCATGTAGGCTTGCGAATAGTCGTGATACATCTGGTTATTCCAGGTGATGGCGTATGTACAGCCTACGAAACCGCCATAGATGAAAGGCAGTTTCCAATATTTGCGATTGTATATCTGTCCGGCACCAGGTAATACAAGTGCCAACCACATGGCACGCTTGGTATCAGGTCGCCAGGTTGCCCAGTTGCGCTTTTTGCGTACAGGCTTTGCTGGTTGGGTGAGGCTTGCTAGTTTGCTGCTGTCTTGTGCGGTAAGCATCGAGTCTATGGCTATTTTTGCCGAGTCGGCTGATGCAATGGTTGGCACATCGGTCACTTGTTTTTTTTGTTTCGACTTCTGTGCCTGTGCGCCCATCGGTGCCAGAAGCAGCAGGATTGCCAAACAGATTTGTGATATACTGAGTTTCACTTTTATTCTTGCTTTAACTGATCGAAAACATTCATGATGTGCTCCAGCTCCTCTTCGTTGGCGAATGGAATGCTGATTTTTCCCTTGCCCTTAGCAGAGCAGGTGAACTGCACTTTGGTATTGAGAAACTGTGACAGGCGGTTTTTGAGTTGTGTAAATTCCTCAGGCATCTGAGCCTTAGCCGTGATGGTTTTCTTACCGCTCTCGATGTCTTCTCCGCTCTTGAGTCGCTGTACCATCTCTTCAACCTTTCTTACTGAGTAGCCGTTCTTCTGTATCTCCTTGAACAACTTGATTTGCAGCGAAGGTGAGTCGAGGGCCAGTAGGGCACGGCAATGACCCATGTCGATTTCTTTCTTCTGTAGTGCCATCTGCACCTGGGCAGGAAGTTTGAGCAGTCGCAGATAGTTGGCGATAGCTGCACGGCTCTTGCCCACACGTTCTGAAATTTTCTCCTGTGTCATACCCTCGTTTTCCAGAAGGTGTTCGTAGGCGAGTGCTATTTCTATGGCGTTGAGGTCTTGGCGCTGGATATTTTCTACGAGCGCCATTTCCATTACGTTCTCATCGCTGATGGTACGGATGTATGCAGGGATAGCTGTCAGCCCCGCAAGTTGTGAAGCGCGCCAGCGGCGTTCACCGGCGATAATCTGGAATCTGTTTTCTGAAACCTGTCTTAAGGTGATAGGCTGGATGATGCCTATGGCCTTGATGCTTTCGGCGAGCTCATGTAGGGCTTCGTCGTCAAACTCCCGGCGTGGCTGATTGGGATTCGCCTCAATCTGGTCGAGAGAAATTTCATTGATGGTACTGCTGCCCTGGGTGCGCACTCCCTCGGTAGAAATGAGGGCATCGAGTCCGCGTCCTAAAGCGTTGCTCTTTGTACCGTTGTTGTATTTCTTGTGTACTGCCATTTTTTTACTTTTAATTTTGAACATTGAACTTTCTAAAAGAGTTCAATTTCCAAATCTTAACTATTCTTGTTGATAATCTCCTTTGCCAAGGCCAGATGGTTCTTGGCTCCATTGCTTTCTGCATCGTAAAGGATAACTGGGAGACCATGGCTCGGACTCTCGCTCAGCTTCACGTTGCGCTGGATTACGGTCTTGAACACCAATTCCTGGAAGTGGCGTTTCACCTCGTCGTATATCTGGTTGGCAAGGCGTAGACGACTATCATACATGGTGAGCAGGAAACCTTCTATCTCGAGTTTCGGATTCAGCTTGCTCTTGATGATCTTGATGGTATTGAGCAATTTGCTGATACCTTCAAGAGCGAAATATTCACATTGAACTGGGATGATGACACTGTCGGCTGCTGTCAACGAATTGACGGTGATGAGGCCGAGCGAAGGCGAACAGTCTATCAGGATGTAGTCGTATTCGTCACGGATAGGCTGCAGTAATGTCTTAATCACCTTTTCGCGATTTTTTAAATTCAGCATCTCTATCTCGGCACCTACCAGGTCGATATGACTAGGTATGATGTCGAGTCCATCAATGTCGGTGGTGTAGATGGCATCGCGCACGTCTGCATGGTTGATGATGCATTCGTAGAGCGAGCAGTCTACCTCGCTGATATCCACGCCCAATCCACTGGAAGCGTTTGCCTGTGGGTCGGCGTCCACTACGAGTACCGTTTTCTCTAGCGTGGCAAGCGATGCTGCCAAGTTAATGGTGGTAGTAGTCTTTCCTACACCGCCTTTTTGGTTAGCTAATGCGATGATTTTTCCCATTTTCTTAGTAAATTTTCGGCAAAGATACAAAAATATTGTGAGAAAGTCGCTATCTTTAAAGGTTTTTTCGTACTTTTGCACCAAAAAGAAAGATATTTTTATGGAAAATAAGAAACCGTTAGTATTAATTTCGAATGATGATGGCTATCATGCCAATGGAATCAAGACCCTGGTGAACTTTCTGAAAGACTGGTGCGACCTGCTGGTTGTAGCACCGGAAAGTGCCCGTTCGGGATTCGCCTGTGCCTTCTCGGCTACTACTCCCTTGCGCCTGAAGCGTCGCCACAATATGGGGAATGATGTGGAGGTTTGGTCATGTAGCGGCACACCGGTTGACTGTGTGAAACTGGCGTTGGATCAGTTTCTTGCTGATCGCAAGCCTGATCTGATTATCGGCGGTATCAATCATGGTGACAATTCGAGCGTGAATAATCATTATTCGGGAACTATGGGTGTAGCTAAGGAGGGCTGTATGCAGCATATTCCAAGCATAGCCTTCAGCAGTTGCAATTATGATGAAAATGCTGATCTCACCCCTTTGCGCGATGGGGTACTGAAGGTTGTTAAGATGGTGCTGGAGAAGGGATTGCCAGAATATACCTGTCTGAATGTCAACTTCCCGGCTTTGCCTCCGTTCAAGGGTTTCAAGGGTTGCCGGATGACTCATGGCTCCTGGATCAATGAGGTGGATCATCGCACTCATCCGCATGGATATGATTATTATTGGATGGTGGGTGAATACCGTAATGACGAACCGGAGGCAACGGATACCGACCAGTGGGCTGTGAATCATGGTTACATCGCTATTACCCCAACTAAGATTGATGTAACGGATTATGATTGGTTAAAGAATTTTGAATTATGAAGTATTACCTGATAGTAGGCGAGGCTAGTGGAGATTTACATGCCAGCAGATTGATGCGCTCGTTGAAAAAAATAGACGAGTTTGCTGAATTCCGTTTCTTCGGCGGTGATTTGATGGCTGCTGAAGGTGGCACTCGCGTCAAGCATTTTAAGGAGTTGGCTTATATGGGTTTTGTGCCTGTACTGCTACATTTAGGTACCATCTTTTCGAATCTGAAGAGATGCAAGGAAGATATTGTGAAATGGAAACCGGATGTAGTGATACTGGTAGATTATCCGGGATTTAATCTCAAGATAGCTAAGTTCTTGAAAAAGAACACCAATATCCCTGCCTATTATTACATTTCTCCTAAGATATGGGCATGGAAGGAGTGGCGGATCCGCAGCATTAAACGTGATATCGCTGAACTCTTCTCTATCTTGCCATTCGAGGTGCCGTTCTTCGAAAAGAAGCACCGTTATCCTATTCACTATGTAGGTAATCCTACGGCTCAGGAAGTAGGGGAGTTCAGGTCGGGATATCATCAGAGTTTTACGGAGTTCTGTCAGGAGAATAATCTTGACACCTATCGTCCTGTTATCGCTTTGCTGGCAGGAAGCCGTCTGCAGGAAATCAAAGACAATCTGCCGGCGATGATTGAGGTGGCTGAGCGTTTTGAAGATTATCAGATGGTGCTTGCCGGTGCTCCTTCGATAGACGATGCTTATTATGAGAAGTTTATCAAAGGTACACCTGTCAAACTGGTGCGTAACAAGACTTATCCGCTCTTGTCGCATGCTACGGCAGCTCTTGTTACCAGTGGTACTGCAACTTTAGAGACGGCTCTTTTCGATGTGCCTCAGGTGGTATGTTATGAAACGCCTGTACCTCATCTCATCCGTTTCGGTTTCAAGCATATCATCAAGGTGAAGTTTATCTCGCTTGTGAATCTTATCGCCAATAAGGAGATTGTGCCGGAGATGCTTGCCGACCGCTTTACGGTTGATGGTATTGCCAACGAACTTTATCAGATTCTTCCGGGAGAACCTGGCAGGGATAAGATGTTGGCAGAATATCAGGAAGTTCGAACTCAGTTAGGTGATAAGGTTGCGCCCGATGAGGCTGCGGGCATCATGTTTGATCTTCTGGTTAAGCGTAGGGAAATGCTTCTCCGTATGGCTCGTGAGCGTGCTGAAGCTGAAGCCAAAGCTGCAGCTGAGGCTGCAGAACGTGCGCGACAGAAGGCGATAGCTGAAGCCGAGGCTGCTAAGAAACGTGCCGAAGAGGAAGCTTTGGCGGCGCAGAAGCGAGCAGAAGAAGAGGCTGAACTGGCAAGAATAAGAGCAGAAAAAGCCCGACTGGCGGCTGAGGCTAAGGCACGTGAGGCTCAGCAGCGTGTTGCCCAGGCACAGTATGAGGCGCAGGAAGCCCAGAAGGGTGAACGCTTTGAAGAAGAACAGGAAAAAGGTGAAATGTTTTGATAAAAAGCAATCTCTTTCAGTTCTGTGGCGGATATCAATCTGCTGCAGAACTGCTGACTAAGGCAGATTTGTATCTGCTACCTATGTAGGAGTATTAGCTATCCTAAAAAAACAAACCCAAAAATATATATTTAATTTTAAACCCTAAAAAAAAATGAAAAAACTACAGACTCTCATTTGTGCCCTCTTTTGTATGGCACAAGTGTGTGCAGCAAACCCTGTAAAGCAATGGGGACAGTTGCAGGTAAAAGGTGCGCAGCTTTGCGACCAGAGTGGTAATCCTGTAGTGTTGAGAGGCGTGAGTCTGGGATGGCACAACATCTAGCCTCGGTTCTACAACAAAAATGCGGTGAAATGGCTTGTGCAAGACTGGCATGCCAACATCATCAGAGCAGCCATGGGGCAAGATGGTGAAGCAGGCACTGAAGAAATATAACAGATAACAGCATAGTTTATCGCAACTACTTTCGTGAGCCAACGAAGCTACTTGTGTTTTTTATGGTGATATGAAAAAAAAGGCAGGGGTTCTTTGAGGAATCCCTGCCTTTCTTTGTGCTTGGCCAAACTGCAGGTTTGGCCTTTATCTCATAAAAGATGTATTATCCAAACAACTGGATGGTGTATAGGTAGATTACTGCTGCTGGTATCGCCATGAGCGAAGAGTCGAAGCGGTCGAGCATGCCTCCATGTCCTGGCAAGATGTTGCCGCTATCCTTTACGCCGAGGGTACGCTTGAAGAGGCTTTCTACCAAATCGCCCCATGTGCCGAAGAATACCACAACCAGACCTAAACCTTCCCAACCGAGAATGCTGAGACGGTGGGCTTCGCCATCGTTGGCGATATAGCCGATGATACCTGCTGCTATCAGTACGAATATGCCTCCGCCTATGCTGCCTTCCCAACTCTTGGCTGGACTGATGCGTGGAAAGAGCTTATGCTTGCCGAAAAGCGAACCGCTGCAATAGGCACCGGTATCATTGGTCCAGAGGAAAATGAAAATGCTCAAAGGCAGCAGCATGTCGTAATGTATCTGACCATCGAAAGCTGATGTCTCGAAACTCAATACATTGATCATCGAGAAAGGCAAGGCGATGTACAACTGAGAGAGCATAGTGTAAGCCCAATCGTTGATGGCATCCTTGTTGCCTGTATACAGTTCGCTGATGAAGAGATAGAGGATGGTGAGCAGATAAGGTACGAAAACCACGAAATTGCCCACAATGCCCATGCGGAAACCAGCCACGGCAAGGAAGAAGTAAACACCCGCCACGGTGCTGATGAAACGGTTTACCGTAACATTCTCCTTCTGGTTAACTAATCCGCAATACTCCCAGATGCTCAATCCTGTAATGAGGGCGAACAGGATAACCATTGCCCTGGGATTGAGAAAGCAAGATACCATGCACACCACGAAAAATACGCCTGTGATGGATCTTATCACTAGATTCTTCTGTTTGTCAGTCATATCGGTTTGTTTTATTCGTTCTTGTTTTCTTCCGAACCTTCATCCTTCTTGGAAGTCTCATCAGAATCAGCATTCTTCTTCTGGTTCTCTTCATGCTCCTTGATGGCAGCCTGAACTTCAGGAAGTTCCTTTACGGCGTCATCGTCTATCTTAGGCTGTTCGTCTTCCATGATTTCCTGCGAACGGCTCAACCAAGGGCGCTTGCCAAAGATATGTTCTACGTCTTCTGCCATAATCACCTCTTTCTTGATCAGAAGTTCTGCTAAGGCATTGTGGCCTTCCTTGTGCTCCATCAGGATGTTCTTGGCACGGGTATACTGTTCGTTGACAATCTTCAGAACTTCCTGGTCTATCTCGCGGGCTGTAGACTCAGAGTACGGACGCTGGAATGCATATTCGTTCCGGTTGTAAAAGCAGATGTTTGGCAACGTCTTGCTCATACCGAGATAAGCTACCATACCATAAGCACTCTTTGTGGCGCGCTCCAGGTCGTTCATGGCTCCTGACGAAATATGACCGGTGAAGAGTTCTTCTGCGGCACGTCCACCCATTAATGAACACATCTCGTCGAGCATCTGTTCTTTGGTGGTTATCTGGCGCTCTTCTGGCAGATACCATGCAGCACCGAGAGCCTGACCACGAGGCACGATGGTAACCTTGATGAGAGGGTTGGCATACTGGCAGAACCATGAGATGGTTGCGTGGCCTGCTTCGTGGAGAGCGATGCTACGCTTCTCGTCGGCAGTCATCACCTTAGTCTTCTTCTCCAGACCGCCTACAATACGGTCTACTGCATCGAGGAAATCCTGTTTGCATACAGCCTTCTTGTCGTGGCGTGCAGCAATGAGGGCTGCCTCGTTACAAACGTTGGCAATATCTGCACCCGAGAAACCTGGAGTCTGGCGTGCCAGTAGATCAACATCTACTGTTTCGTCTATCTTGATAGGTTTGAGATGAACCAGGAAGATAGCCTTACGTTCGTTCAAACCAGGGAGATCTACATGAATTTCGCGGTCGAAACGTCCGGCACGGAGCAAGGCGCTGTCGAGCATGTCTACACGGTTGGTAGCTGCAAGGATGATGACACCACTGTTGGTACCGAAACCATCCATCTCTGTAAGGAGAGCGTTCAAGGTGTTCTCGCGCTCATCATTACCACCCATGGCTGGGTTCTTGCTGCGGGCACGGCCTACAGCATCAATCTCATCGATAAAGATGATACAAGGTGATTTCTCTTTAGCCTGGCGGAACAGGTCGCGTACACGTGAGGCACCTACACCTACGAACATTTCAACGAAGTCGGAACCGCTCATGGAGAAGAAAGGTACGCCAGCCTCGCCGGCAACAGCCTTAGCCAAGAGGGTCTTACCAGTTCCCGGAGGGCCTACGAGAAGGGCTCCCTTTGGAATCTTACCACCCAAATCGGTATATTTTTGTGGGTTTTTCAGGAAGTCTACAATTTCCTTCACTTCCTGCTTGGCACCTTCCTGTCCGGCCACATCCTTAAAGGTGATGCCGATGGCATTTCCCTTTTCGTACATCTTAGCTTTGCTTTTGCCCACGCTGAAGATGCCGCCCATACCGCCGCTGCCCATACCGCCGCTGAATCTTCCAGACATCCAAAGGATGAAGAATACGAAGAAGAGCAGAGGTGCCAGATTGAAGAGCGTGCTTAAGAAGTCGTTATCCTTCTGGTTGTCGTAGCTGAAGGAGCGTATCTTCTTTTCCTTCAACATCTGGTTGGCATAGCGTTCCACTTCGTCAACCGAGCCGAACTGTACTTTTACGTATGGGTTAGGACCTACAGACTTTGCCGGCATATTGTATACATCGCGCGTATATTTCGGGTTGATGTATATTTTGAGGGTGCTTTCTGTTTTATTGGCCACAACACTGAGCACATAACCCTTGTCTACATACTGTTTGAACTGGGTGTATGTGGCTTCCTTGGCAGCGCTGCCTCCAATCGCATCGCCTCCTCCTGTAAAGAAGAGGATGATCATGGTGATGAGGCAGATGGTGAAAAGCCAGGTCATATTAAATCGTGGCATCTTTGGTCCGCCATTGCCACGAGGCTTCATATTATTGCTTTGTTCCATTTTATTTTATATGTATAACTTTTAGTCGAAAAACAATGTCTGATCCATCATGTAGGATGGGAGAGACTGACTAGTCGAGATCAGGTATATGGGTAAGCTTTGCATCCTCCCATAAATGTTCGAGGTCGTAATAAGCACGTACTTCCGGAAGGAAGATGTGTACTAATACGTCAACAAAGTCCATTGCCACCCACTGGTCGTTGCCGAGACCTGCTACATTTACAGGTTTTTCTTTCAGATTCTTGCGCACGATATCTCCCACAGAACCTGCGATAGCTTCAACCTGAGTAGGGCTTCCTCCCTGGCAGATGATGAAGTACTTGGCAATGCTTCCATCGATTTCTGTCAGGTCGGCTATAACAATGTCTTGACCTTTCTTTTCTTGTATACCTTCTTTAATAGTCTCTACGAGTTGTTTAACTGTGTTCATTTATCTTTTCTTTCTTACTTAATTTATATTCTCTATTTTTCTGCAAAGATACATTATTATAATGGAAAATCGACTTAAAAGGCAAAAAAAATGTGGAAAATTAAAGAAATTGCGTTTTTTTTAGAAAAAAGTGCCGAAAAATTTTGTAGGTTCAAAAAAAACTAGTACCTTTGCACTCGCAATCGAGAAAAGAACATTTCGTTTGCTGATATTGGGATATGGTGTAATGGTAACACTACAGATTCTGGTCCTGTCATTCCTGGTTCGAGTCCGGGTATCCCAACAATCAAAAAGTTCTATTTTAAGTTTGGGATATGGTGTAATGGTAACACTACAGATTCTGGTCCTGTCATTCCTGGTTCGAGTCCGGGTATCCCAACTCACATGGTAAGGCATCTTTCAGTAATGAAAGGTGTTTTTTTTGTTTATAGAAATTCTGTTTTATGGAGTATTCATAACAATAACCCCCAGAGCTTTCGCCCTGGGGGTTATTGTATTTATTTCTTCTCGGCATCAATAGCCTTGATTTTCTGCTTTACCATTTCGAGGTCAGCCTTGAGTTTCTCAATCTTACGGTTCATTTCTTCTACCAGACTATTGCCCTTCTTGCTGGCCGTATTGAAGAAACCGAGGTTGTTCTCGTAGGTAGTAATCTCGCTGCGCAACTGGTCGTAGCGGCGCAAGAGTTTGCCACGCTCATTGCCGAGTGCATTGCCGCCTTCCTTGGCAACATTCTTCAAGTTGTTCTTGAAGTTGTCGAAGTGGCGCTTTGCGTTGGTGGCATGAAGTTTCTCGTAGGCTGCATCGATAGCCTCATGATACTCTTTATAGACCTTGTCTTTCTCTTTGAAAGGAACGTGTCCGATTGCACTGTATTGCTTGGCAAGATCTTTGAGCTTCTTTTGGAAATCGTTGTCTGAAATCTCTGCAACTACAAGTTCCTTGAGCTGGGCAATAATGTTGCGCTTCTTGTCCAGATTGGCATGTTCCTCGCTGCGTGAACCGGCATTCTGCTTGTTGCGGGCTTCGAAGAACTTGTTGCAGGTATCCAGAAATTCCTTCCAGAGCAATTCGCCTTGTTTATGAGGTACGGTACCCACCTTCTTCCATTCTTTCTGAAGAGCGATGAACTTGTCGCCAGTCTTCTTCCAGTCTGTACTGTCAGCCAGTTCCTTTGCCTTGTTTACGAGTTGCTGTTTCTTTTCGAGATTGGCAGAGTAGGTATCTTTCAATCCTTTGAAGAATTCTGCCTTCTTGTTGAAGAATTCATCGTTGGCGATGCGGAAACGCTCGAAAATCTTGACGTTCATCTTCTGAGGGGCAAAACCGATAGTGCGCCACTCTTTCTGAATCTCTATGATTTCCTGGGTAACCTTCTCCCAGTCCTTAGCAGTCTTGTATTCTCCTTGGTTGGCAGCCTCTACCTTTTCGCAGAGGGCAGTTTTCTTGGCGAGGTTTTCCTCTTCCTTGGCACGCAGGTCTTCGAAGTGCTGCTGGTGCTTCTTGTTGATAACAGTGCTGGCAGCCTTGAAACGCTCCCAAATCTGTTCTCTCAACTCCTTGGCAACAGGACCAATCTCACGATATTGCTGGTGGAGGTCCTGAAGCTGGTGGAAGGCAGAAATAACATCCTCTTCCTCATTGAGCTTCTCTGCAGCCTCGCAGAGTTTGGTCTTGGCTTCAAGATTCTTCTTGAAATCATATTCGCGGGCTTCGCTGTTCAACTTGAGCATGTCGTAGAACTGCTCTACATAGAGCTGGTAGTTCTTCCATACCTCGTTTGCCTTGTCTGCAGGGATGTTCTTGATTTCCTTCCATTCCTGCTGCAAGGCCTTGAAGTCCTGATATGATTTGTTGGCCTCTTCCGGTGAGGTGGTCATGGCCTTTATCTTTTCGATAATTTCCTCTTTTTTGCGGAGATTATCTTGTTTTTCTTCTTCTTGGGCCAGGAAGATCTTAGCTCTTTTCTCCTTGATGAGTTGCATCTCAGCCTTGAAGGCTTCTTCGGTGTCATCCGGTAGAAGGATATACTTCTCTGGATCACCGCCTTTTGCGAGATACTCTTTCATCTGTGCGTCTCTTTCTGCGAGATGAATCTTGTAGAAAGTAGTCTTGAGTAGGTCGAGTTCCTCCTTGTTTGGATTTTCGCTGCTATGAGCGATTTCCTTTACTCTTTCGAGCACTTCCTGCTTGGTGGCATAAGCCTTCTTGGCAGGGTCTTCCAGGGTTCTCTGCTGCAACAGAGCTTTTTCTTGAGAGTCCATCATGTCACTTTGTTTAGTTTATGATTCGAGTTTCTTGGGCCGGTAGTCGCTTATCCGCAATTCGACCCCATACAAAATTATATTATTAATAAGTTGCAAACTTAAAAAAAAAAATCGAATATCATGCCATGAAATTCGATTTTTTAATTTTTTTTGTATTTATAATTGCCTTTTTCTTGCTAATCATCGTTTTTGTGCTCTTGCGGGCTACTTAATGCATATCAGAGTGGTATATGCTTAGAGCAGGCGCTTGTATCTGAGGAAGCCCCATGAAAGTGCAGAAACGATCACGGAGATAACCAGGGCAATGGCAAATCCGTAATGGCTGTCTTCCATACCGTTGATTAAGTTCATACCGAACAATGAGGAAATCAGCGTAGGCAACATCATGACGATACTGATACTGGTCAAGGTACGCATCGTGGTATTCATGTTGTTGTTGATGATGCTCGAATAGGTATCCATCGTCGACTCCAGAATGTCGGAGTAGATGCTTGTGGTTTCGCGTGCCTGTGTCATCTCGATGTTTACGTCTTCAATGAGGTCGGCATCAAGTTCGTCTACCTGCAGCTTGAACTTCAACTTAGACAGGAGATTCTCGTTGCCTCGGATAGAGGTGATGAAGTAGGTAAGGGAGTCCTGTAGGCGGCTCAGGCCAATCAGGCTCTCATTGTTCACACCATGATCGAGGTTTCGTTTTGCCTTTTCTATGAGCGAATTGATCTGTTTCAATCGCTTCAGATACCAAACCGCTGAAGAAAGGAAGAGACGGAAGGTCATGTCTACATAGTCGGTGAACCCCTCGCTGCGCTTCTGCTGGTAGCTTACGAAATCAATCATCATGTTGGTTTCGTAATAGCATACGGTGATGGTAACATCGCGCTTATGGATGATACCCAGAGGCACTGTGGTGTATGGGGTACGGCTGCGTATTTCCTTGACATAAGGGATACGGAGGATGATGAGCATCCAGCCATCGTCATATTCATAGCGGGCACGCTCATCGGTATCGCTGATATCCGAGAGGAAATAATCAGGGATCTTGAATTCTTCTTCCAGCAAGCGCTGGTCTTCATCAGTTGGACATGTTACTTGTATCCAGCAGTTTGGCTGCCACTCATTGAGTACAGTCAGATTCTTGTCTATATTCCAATAAGTCTTCATAGTTTGCTAATCTCCACATAATAAAAGTTTGGGGTATGGAGACTAGCGCTTGGGTATGGCCTACTGAAAGGCTTCATCGTTGCTGAATCTCCACGCCTTACAATTCATTATTGTTCTCCGCGTGATAATCGTCCATTTTGGTGTTATTTTAATGAAACTTATGCAAGTGAATTTGTATGATCTGCTACAGAGATTTTACAAGACTTGCGAAATCGACTGCAAAGGTAATGATTTCTTTTGAAAACTGGAACAAAAAAGCCGAGAATTTTCACTCTCGGCTTTCTTTTTTAATCTTTTTGTAATTTCGTTCCCCATTTTTTACTTTGCTGGAATCTCTGTCAGGAGCTGCTTGACAAGGTTCCAGAAAGGAGCAACGCAACTGATCTGGCAACGCTCATTGGCTGTGTGAGGGTTAAGAAGGGTAGGACCGAATGATACGACATCGAGGTTAGGATACTTGCTCAGGATGATAGAGCACTCCAGACCTGCGTGAACAGCCTGTACCTTACCGTCTGTGCCGTTCTGCTCTTTGTAAACCTTCAATACGTGTTCCAGAATGTCGCTCTTAGGGTTAGGGTTCCATCCCATATAGCTGCCGCTGAATTCAACCTTCATGCCTGCCATGTTGAAACAGCTCTCTACCATTGTGGCAAGATACATCTTGTAGTATTCGTGGCTGGAACGGGCCAGAATCTTGATGGCAGCCTTGCCGTCACCAATCTCAACGATTGCGAGGTTTGAAGAGGTCTCTACGATTTCAGGCATAGATGGAGCCATACGCAATACGCCATCGTGGCAAGCGTAGATTGCATCTACAAGATTATCCTGGATTTCGGCAGGAACCTGCATCTTAGGAGTCTCTACATTCTCAGCGAAGAACTCGATGTTCTCAGTTGTTTCAATGCCTTCGAACTCATCACAGATTTCGTCCTTCCAGTCTGCTACCAGGTCATTCAAAGCTTCAACGTTCTCCTTAGGCAGGGTCAGAACAACCTCAGCCTGGAATGGGATGGCATTGCGCATGTTGCCACCCTGCCATGAAGCTAGACGGGCATCGAGTTCTGAAATAGCTTCACGCACAAAACGAACCATGCACTTGTTGGCATTCGCTCTGCCTTCGTTGATTTCGATACCGGAGTGACCGCCTTTCAATCCCTTGAGGGTTACCTTAACGGCAGCATCTTCCTTGTCGGTTTCTACCTCTTTATAATCGAGAGTTGCTGTGATGTCGATACCGCCAGCGCTACCGATAACGAACTCGCCCCAAACCTCGGTATCGAAGTTCAAGAGAATGTCACCGTTCAGTTCGCCTGCTGGGAGATCGTTGGCACCATACATGCCTGTCTCTTCGTCGGCGGTAATCAAGCCCTCGATAGGACCATGCTGCAAATCTTTTGATTCCATTACAGCCATGATTGTAGCTACGCCAAGTCCGTCGTCGCTACCGAGTGTTGTATGATTAGCACGTACCCAGTCACCATCGATGATGGTTTCGATAGGGTCAGTTTCGAAATTATGCTTGCTGTCTGGTGCTTTCTGTGGAACCATGTCCATGTGCGCCTGCATAATAACGCCTTTGCGGTTCTCCATACCTGGAGTTGCAGGTTTGCGCATCACGATGTTGCCTGCTGGGTCTTGGAAAGCCTCTACACCTGCTTCTTTTGCCCAATCGAGCAAATAAGCCTGAATCTTTTCCAAATGTCCAGATGGACGTGGAACTTGTGTTAACTTGTCAAAGTTACGCCAGATTTCAACTGGGTTCAAATTCTTAATGTCAGCCATATTTATTTAATTTAAAATTTATAGTTAATAGTTTATAGGGCATTCTCGCTATACGGCGTAGCCGCTATCAACTATTAACTCTTAACTCTTAATTTTTATCTTTTAACTTTCCCGGTAAACGCCAGTGCTATCCAGGCATAGATTCCCAAAAGGACTACAAGCAGGGTTTGTACGGAGTGTACGATGAGAACGAAGAAGAGGGCATCGTTTGCCTGAATGCCATAGAGTATGAGCATTGTCTTGACAGCAAAATGCCAAGGTCCGGCTCCGTTAGGAGTTGGTACGATGACCGCTATGCTGCCCACGATGAATGTCACCAAACCGCACATCAGATTGAGATGGGAGGTTGCCTCGAAGCATTGGAAGGTGAGATAGTAGTGGAAGAAATAGCTCAACCAGATGCCCAGTGTAAGGGCGATGTAGAGCGGTACATTTCTGACACCTTTCAGCGAGATGATACCTTGCCAGAGTCCTCCCAGTGTTGCTTTCACCTTATTATATATAGCGAGTCGCTTGAGCAGATAGTGAGCCAGAATGAGTACTGCTATGCCACAGATAGCGGTCACAATGTAACCTGTGGCTGTAAACTGGCAGAGTAAACTGTCCATGCTCGTACCTGTTTTCTCAAAGAAATTGAGGAATACCGGAAGCTGCATCACAAAGACCAGCGCCGTAATCAGCAGCACGAGGAGTGAATCGATGGCTCTTTCTGTAACGACGGTACCCAAGGCTTTCGGAAACGAAACATCATCCCATTTCTTCAATACGCCGCATCTGGCAAACTCGCCCGCACGAGGAATTACAAGACTCAGAGCATAGGACAGGAAGATGGAGTAGATGCTGATACTGGAGCGGGCCTTCTCGCCTAATGGTTCCAGCGACTGTTTCCATCTCCATCCTCTGAACACCTGGGCAGAGATGCCAAAAGGGAACGACAGCAGCATCCAGGTCCAACTCATCTTGTGAAGCAGAACATCTTCTACTTGCTTGAAGTCGAATCCGCGATACATCCAATAAAGGATGGCGCCACCCAGAATGAGCGACAAAGCCACCTTCCATATGTTGTTTGCTATCTTCTTTATATCCATAATTAGATGCAAAGATAATACTTTTATTGACAATATCGTTCGAATCTGCATATTTTTAGCATAAATAAACGCTTGGGCGCCATTTATGGCTAAAAGTATAGCCTTTTTTTAAAGAAACAAGTGGCTCTTTCCCTTTTTTTACCCAAAAAGATAAAAAAATCGCATACTTCGTGTGGATTCTCAAAAAATAATCGTATTTTTGCAAAATATATAATATAAAGATAAGATATGAAAGCTGTAAAGCCTAAGAAGAATCTCGGTCAGCACTTCTTGACCGACCTCAATATAGCAAAGCGCATCGCCGATACGGTGGATGCCTGCCCGGATATACCTGTTCTCGAAATAGGACCAGGTATGGGCGTTCTTACCCAATATCTCGTAGAGAAACCAAGACCCGTCAAGGCAGTGGAAATCGACTCGGAGTCGGTGGCGTATCTTCATGAGAATTTCCCGACACTCAAGGATAATATTATCGGTGAAGACTTCCTGAGAATGGATTTGAACCAGATATTCGATGGAAAGCAGTTTGTACTGACAGGCAATTATCCATACGATATCTCATCGCAGATATTCTTCAAGATGCTTGATTACAAAGACCTCATTCCTTGCTGTACCGGAATGATCCAGCGCGAGGTGGCATTGCGTATGGCTTCAGAACCAGGTAACAAAGCCTATGGTATCCTCAGTGTGCTCATCCAGGCATGGTATGATGTGGAATATCTCTTTACGGTAGATGAGAATGTGTTCAACCCACCTCCAAAGGTAAAGAGTGCGGTAATCCGCATGACTCGCAACAAGGTGACTGACCTTGGCTGTGATGAAAAACTGTTTAAGCGTCTGGTTAAGACGGTCTTCAACCAGCGTCGCAAGATGCTCCGTGTAAGCCTTAAGCAGATGTTCCCAGGTGTAACCCCACGCGAGGAGTTCTTCACCACCGACATCATGACCAAGCGCCCTGAGCAGCTCACTATCCAACAGTTTGTAGAACTCACCAACTATGTGGGCGAAGAACTCAAGAGATTGGGGATAGTTAAGAGTTAATAGTTAATAGTTAAAAGTTGATAGGGGGCTACGCTATATAGCTAGAATGCCCTATAAACTATAAATTGTAAATTATAAATTGAAATAATTATGATAGACGTTAAAGAAACTTTGAATTCTGCAGCAGAGCGTATGGAGATGGCAGCAATGTATCTCGCAGAGGAACTCTCTCATGTTCGTGCTGGTCGTGCTAATGTTGCCATCCTCGATGGTGTGCGCGTAAATAGTTATGGCAGTATGGTTCCTCTGAACCAGGTAGCTACAGTTACAACCCCTGATGCCCGTACTATCGCTATCCGCCCTTGGGACAAAAAGGCTATCAAGGATATCGAAAAAGCTATTATGGATAGTGGTGTAGGTATCACTCCTGAGAACAATGGCGAAATCGTACGTCTGGGTATTCCTCAGCCAACAGGTGAGCGCCGTAAGGAACTCGTAAAGCAGTGTAACAAGATTGCTGAGCGTGCTAAGATTGAGGTGCGCAACGTGCGCCAGGAAATCAAGGAGAAGTTGAAGAAAGCTATCAAGGATGGACTTTCTGAAGACTTGGAGAAGGATGCTGAGAACGATTTGCAGAAACTCCACGACAAGTACATCAAGCAGCTCGAAAACCTGATGGACGAGAAGGAGAAGGAAATCATGACAGTCTAAATCATTCTGGACTTACATTATTTAATAAGTGATAATGAGAGGACTCGTTATTAAAAATACAGGCAGCTGGTACACCGTCAAGACAGACGATGGCCAGCTGATTGAAAGTAAAATCAAGGGCAATTTCAGATTGAAGGGCATCCGCAGCACCAATCCTGTGGCTGTAGGCGATTATGTGCAGCTTATTACCAATCAGGAGGGTACGGCATTTATCTCTTCTATCGAAGACCGCCAAAACTATATCATTCGTAAATCACCTAACCTCAGTAAGCAGAGTCATATTCTGGCTGCTAATGTAGACCAGGCACTGCTTGTGGTAACGGTGAATTATCCGCAGACTTCTACTACCTTCATCGACCGATTCCTGGCTGGCGCTGAGGCCTATAGAGTACCTGTTATCATCATCTTCAATAAAAGTGACATACTTTCAGAAGAAGAATTGCATTACGAGAAGATGATGTGCACGCTCTATGAGACCATCGGATATAAATGTATCGAATTGTCGGCAGCTACAGGCGAAGGTGTTGAACTGTTGCGACCTCTTATCAAGGATAAGAAATCTTTGTTGAGCGGCAACAGCGGGGTAGGAAAGTCAACCCTCATCAACCAGCTCATTCCTGATGCAGAGCAGCGTACCGCCGAAATCAGCGAGGCGCATAATAGCGGAATGCATACCACAACCTTCAGTGAGATGCTGGAACTGCCGGAAGGTGGTTATCTCATTGATACTCCGGGCATCAAGGGCTTTGGTACCTTTGATATCGAAAAGGAAGAGCTGACCAGCTATTTTAAGGAAATCTTCAAGTTCTCTCAGGATTGTAAGTTCTCTGACTGTACCCATACCCACGAACCGGGGTGTGCGGTAATCAAGGCGGTTGAGGAACATTATATTGCAGCTAGCCGCTATCAGAGTTATCTCTCTATGTTGGAGGATAAGGACGAAAATAAATACAGAGAGGCTTTTTGATAGTGAAGAGTGAAGAACGAAGAGTGAAGAAATTTAAAAAACATATTAATGAAAGAACAGAAGGACGTCAGGCAGCGTATCGAAGAAGGTGAGTTCGCACAGAGTGCAGAAATCAGTGCGAGCTATCTGGATGAGGACATTTTGATTATAGATAATGTCAAGGTGTTGCAGAACCCCGACCCTATGAGATTCCAGATGAACATGATTGCATCCTGTCAGAGAGGCAGCCTGAGAGCTGAACTTAACGGGCGGGAAATCACCGTGGAGAAGGGCGATATATTTATCAGTCCGCCTAACTCTATTCTCGACATCAAAGAGGTGTCGGAAGATTTTGCATGCACAGCCATGTGTGTCAGCAATCACGGCTTGCTTGGTATTCTTCGTTCTCATATCTCGGTATGGAACCGTGCCATGTATGTGAGCAAGGTTTCGGTGTTGAAGATGGACGAGGTGGATATGGTATTCTATTCTAAGTTTACCGACTTGGTGCGCCTCTGTCTGGATCCGAAGTTCAACGACCGCAGTTCGTGGAAACCATATCGCCGTGAGATTGTGGAGACGCTCTTGAAGAGTGCTCTTCTTGCCGTGAGCAATCTTTTGCTGACAGATCTCCCCAAAGAAACGTTGGGAACCAGTGCCAGCGATTTCTTTGATAAGTTCCTGGAGATGTTGCAGCAGAGCGACATCAAGCATCAGCCTGTAGAATATTTTGCGCAGCAGCTTTGCATCACGCCAAAATATCTCTCCATCATCTGCAAGCGCCATTCCGGCAAGACTGCCATCGAGTGGATTACGGAGTATACGCTTGCTGATATCACCTATTATCTCCGTTCTACAACGAAAACAATCAAGGAGATTTCTGGTATACTGGGTTTCTCCAATACCTCATTCTTCGGTAAATATGTAAGAGAGCATCTGCATATGTCACCTCTGAAGTATCGTGAAAGTTTGAGAAAACAATAACTGCAAAATAAAAACTCGCAAATTCTAAAGAAAGAATCTGCGAGTTTTTTGTTTCTATCAAATAGGGTGGAGCTGGAGGGATTCGAACCCTCGTCCGCACAAGGAAACCATACGCTTTCTACATGCTTATTCCAGCCTTCGGTTTTCGAGGCATGACAGGACCTGGACCACCAATCATACCCTTATCCTCTAAAATTTCATCCATGCAACGAGGCGTACATGAACTATTTCCGATTTACCTGCACCGCTTGATCAACAAGATTCGGAACAACATCCGTTGAGCGATGTCTCGTTCCAGCACCCTGTGCTGGAATAAAGCTAGTTTACTATACTTCGACTAGGCAGCGAGAGCGTAGTTATTTTCGCCAATTAATTTTTTGTTCACTAGGATTTAGGAGGTAGCCAACGAGCCTCCGCATGCTTACGTACCATTTCATCTCGCCGTCAAATCCAGTCAACCCCGAGAATTTTCTGATATTGGGTGCAAAGATAAGGCGAAAATTTGAAATTACCAAATTTTTTAAGGAAAAAATCATACTAAAGATTCCAAATAGCTTAAAATGAGCGTTTTATGAGTTCTTGCCTGAAACATGCTAACCAAACTCTTAATGCAATGGCTGTAATAGCATCCTCATTATCATTATTTTTAGGTATTGCATACCTTCTTAGAAATATGTATCTTTGCAGCCTGATTCAAGATAGTAATAAGGATTATGAATATGCTAAATAAGAAAATAACTTGGAGAAAACAACATAAATGGTTAGGCATCGGTATGAGCTTTTTCATGCTGATGTTCTGCTTGTCGGGTATTTTGCTCAACCACCGTTCGCTTATCAAAGATGTTGACGTGAGCAGGAAATATCTGCCAAGTCGCTATGAATTCAAGAATTGGAATGGCGGGTTGCTGAGGGGAACGCTTGCTTTGGATGATGCCATATTACTGTATGGAAACGGGGGAATCTGGCAAACGGATTCTACAGCATCCACATTCAAGGACTTTAATAAGGGGATTCCAGCAGGAGCAGACTACCGACAGATAAGAAATGTTATCAGAACGGATGATGGTTCTGTCTGGTCGGTATCTCCATTTTCACTCTACCGGTTGGGGAGTCACAAAATATGGAAAAGCGTAACTCTTCCGACAGAGCCGGAAGAGAAGTTGAGCGACATTTCTGCTCATGGAGATACGCTTTTGGTTCTCAGCCGCTCCTATGCTTATGTTTCCTTGCCACCTTATCAGAACTTCCAACGGATAGAATTACCTATGCCAAAGGAGTATGATGGGAAGGTTACAGTCTTTCGTACGATATGGCTGCTTCACAGTGGAGAGTTGTTTGGCAGCATTGGTAAACTCATCGTAGATGGCATTGCCATCATCCTGGTGTTGCTCTGCATCTCAGGTCTTATCTTCTGGTTAAAGCCTAAACAGAAGAGGTTGCTTCGCTTTTCGCTACGTTGGCATGACAAAATAGGCCGATACACCATCATGCTTACTTTGTTGATAGCCCTGACAGGTTGGTGCCTTCGTCCACCTGTGATGATAGCCTTGGTGTTGAACAAGATGCCGTCTATTCCTGGGACGACGCTTCATAGCAAGAACCCTTGGAATGACAAACTCCGTGTGGTGCGTTATGATGAAAAGTTCGGTGACTGGCTCTTGTCAACTTCGGATGGTTTCTTTTCCGTGAATTTCCAGACAGGAAAGTTGGAGTCCATCTCCAATACTCCACCAGTCAGTGTTATGGGATTGAATGTCCTTCAGCAAAACAAAGATGGTAAATGGTATTGCGGTTCGTTTAGTGGTCTCTTTGTTTGGGATAGAGTAAAGGGGGCAACCGTTGATTATTCTACCGGGAAAGCTGCTTTAAAGAACGCTGGCGCACCATTCGGAAAAAAGGCGATAGCAGGTATGAGCCAGGATTTCTCTGATACGCCTGTCATTGCTGAGTATAATGAAGGAACCGACTTTGCGCCACAACCCGCTTATATGAACCAACTGCCCATGTCATTATGGAATGTGGCTCTGGAGGCTCATAGCGGTAGAATCTTCATAGGTAGTATTGCTACATATATATTTATCTTCGTGATGGGAATACTTGCCGTATGGTGTCTTTGGTCTGGGTATGTCATTAGACTGGTGAAGAAAAAATAAAAAAAGTTTGAATGCGTTGTTTTAATTGTCATATTGCCATATTTTATGTGCAAATGGTTGATACTCAACGTAAAAGTGCGTATGGTAATTCTCGGAAAAGCGCCGGGAATTGCCATATATTGTTATTGTTGCCTCTACTCATCTCCCAACAATCCTCTTATTTCCTGGTCGAAGTCAGAGTCAATACGTTGGGTCTTATTGAAAATTTCGTATTCTTGTTCCGCTTTCCTCTTGGCTTGTTCCGCAGAAATTTTACCTTTGTCTGGTAAAATTTGGTAGCGTCGGAAAGAGAGGAATTCATTTACGCTTGCCGAGAACTGCTGCATATTAAACGTGTTTTCACGCTCAATAAGATCCTCGATATAGTCGAAGAAACCTGTGACGGCACGTTCTAATTGGCGGATTTCTTTCTCTTGCAGATAGTTCTTGGCGATGCTTACATCCGATTTTAGAACACGACCATCTGGTGCATTTTTCCAAGTGGTAAGTCCCATGTGGTCCTTAGTATGGTCAGCCTTGGAGTATATAATCTCTGCTGCTGTATGTCCAGTGATAGCATAATGGAAGCGGTTTTGAACCATTGCATAGAATTCGCGTGTGGTTGGCGAGTTCTTGTCATAGTCGGTACTACATTCTGCATAAATATCTGTTATTTGCTGCCAGATACGGCGTTCGCTTGCTCGAATAGAGCGTACACGTTCGAGTAACTCACGGAAATAGTCCTTTCCGAACACTGCCGTGCCTTGCTTCAATCGCTCATCGTCCATAGCAAATCCCTTGGTGATATATTCGTTGAGAATCTTTGTTGCCCATTGGCGGAAGCGAGTAGCCTTTAATGAAGAAACACGATAGCCAACCGCAATGATGGCATCGAGGTGATAGAAGTCCACACTATGTGTCTGCGACTTATTGGCCATGGCTCCATGCTGAGTGGTTATTTCCATTTTGGAAACAACCACTTCTTTATCCAATTCCCCTTCCTCAAAAATATTCTTCAAGTGCTTACTGATAGCTGGTACACCAACACCAAATAGCTGTGCCATAGCTTTTTGTGTACACCAAATCGTCTCGTTCTTGATAACCACCTGTACCTTGCCTTCAGAGTCAGGCATACTATACAGTAAAAATTGTATTTCGTTACTCATCTTGTTATTCCTTTTTTGCGTTATCATTAAAGTTGATGCTGTTAAGCTGTCGCATAATCTCATTCTCTAAGCGATGGCTTTCCTCGAATTGCTCTGCCAATGTATTCTTGTAATCAGTCATTCGCTTATTGAACTCCTCTTCCGTGATGTCAACATAGTCTATCTTGATGTCAAAATATTGACCGGCTGAAAGACTGTAACCCTTTTCTTTGAGTCGTCAAAGAATAGCACGGACACATTGGTACCTGTATTGGCAAATACGAAATCTTCCATTCTATCAATTTATTGATTTTAATGCAAATATAATGATTTATTTCGAAAAAGAAGTCATGTTGGTTGATTCTTTAACACGATATAACTAATTGACGATACTATAGATGAGTAAGAATGCACTTCTGTGAATAAAATTACTAAAGGATGACAAAGATCGATATTTGCCCTTTTCGGGCCTATCAGAGAAGCTTTCGGCTCTTTCAAGGCGATTTCTCGAAAGATATTCACCAGCGGAGCCGATTGCTATGTTTCACTCAGAATGACCACACTGGTCATGCTGAATTTAAAATATGCCCCTTTTTAAAGTGGACTCAGAAAATAAAAAAAGTTTGAATGCGTTGTTTTAATTGCCATATTGCCATATTGTATGTGCAAATGGTTGATACTCAGCGTAAAAGTACGTATGGCAATTCTCGGAAAAGCGCCGGGAATTGCCATATATTGCCATAGTGAGAATTTAATGCTATTTTCGCCTAATAACCAGATACTCAGTACCTTTCATCGTTCTTTTTCTCTTCAATCCATCAATATTCTTCAGGCATCGACCGAACGAAAGTAGGCTTTTTGCTTCCAGTGATGCCCCATATTTTGCCTTTAATTCGCTAAAAATGGCGGCGGCAGTCATGAAAGTACCCTCATTTTCGTCTTCTGTTGGCGTAAAACTCTCGCTGAAGCATTGCATGACTGGATCTATTTGCTGGTATCGCCTGTTGTTTTCCATGATGAGAGCCGTCTGTTCTGCATCAAAATAGGTCTTTTCTCCATTCCAGATTGCCTTTTCTGCTTGAGCAAAGAGTTGCTGATAGTTGGGGCGCACACTTACATCGATAGGACCCGTCAGTTCAATGCCGATGAATCGGCGGTTGCCGGAAGGGTCGGTCAGGATGTCATCCATATTGCTTGTGGCGATGAAGGAGGCGGTGCGGGGGAACTCCTGTACATGGCTGCCATAGGGTGGCTTGTATTTCACGTTTGGCAACTGGATGAGATTTTTCAGGAATCCCTGTTGTACCCTGGCTGAAATCTGGTTGAATTCATCCAGATTGATGAGCAGGCACTGGCTCATAGCCTGCAACACCTGTCTCTTCTCCGAGAGAATCAGATTGTCGGTGTAGCCCCATTGCAGTTGGGGTGGAATCAGCCGGCGGCAGAAAGTACTCTTGTTGTAGCCCTGTTTGGAAATGAGCAGAGGAGCCACGCTGTTGCCATACTGTCTGCCGGTGCGGTTGTGCCATTGCTCCACCATGGCTAGAAACCAGGTGTAGAACCAGTCCTCCCAGTGAGGGTTGTTGGTAGGCACGGTACGTGCCAAGGCGCGTATATGGTCCTTGCCGTCCCAGTTGTCATAACAGGTGAACAGGAATTCCTCTACGGGATTATAGTTCTTGATGAAATTGGATTCCAGGAAATTTCTGACGTCCTTGATGCTGACGTTGATACCTGCCAGTTGCACTTCTAGCGTCAGACTCTTCTGCACTCTCGGTTCCACGGCTTGAAATCCAATCCATTCCTTGTCCTTTGGTACATATTCGGTATATTTCATCACCATGTTGTATCTCAGGTCATACTTCTCGTTCAGATATTTCATCATTTTCTCGATGTTCTCTTTCGAGCCTTTCATGCCTTTTTCTTTCTTGTCAGTCGGGTCGCTTTTAGCCTCAGGTATGGATGGGGTTGGTTCCTGAAGCATCAGTTTCTCATCTACTTTCATGGCGACAGCCTGAGGATTATAATAAGGCAGGGTATCGAGCGTAAGGAGGAAATAGCTTCTTATCGAAGGCTTTTGGCTGGCTATCTCGGCATGGATGACAGACTGGTAGATGGGCAGGATGTGTCGGTAGGCACTTTGGTAGAGTCGGTCGGCATGTTCTTCATCTGTAGGCAGTTCACCCTTTTCATCGGAGAATTTCACCAGTATTTCCACGCTTCTGCCATCCGCTCCGGTCACGGTGATGAGAGTGGAGGGGAGGAAGGCAGCTTGTTTCTTCACGAGCTGAACGTCTTCTGGTTTCAGTATGTTTCTGAACGATAGGAGCAAGAGGCCGTTGAATGCCTTCATCCTGAGATTCCCGTTCTCATCTTTCTGAAACTCGGCGGCAGGGTATACCCTGTGCCAGGTGGGCATGTCTTTATACCCATCGTAACCGAAATTCATGGAAGGAACCATATCTCTGAATTTCTGGATGGTAAATTTGGAATCATCTTTGAGCATACGCTCCAAAAGGTGTCCGATACTTCTGTTGGTAACGCAAAGCTGGTGTTGCCGGTTGGTTCTGATGACTGTTATTCTCATCTGTCCTGTTATTAAAGTTATGTCTTTTTCGAGTGAGGCTTACGTAATGTTTGAGTAGGGCTTACTTGGAGTTCAAAAGAGGCTCACTTGGATTTCGGAAAGCATTACTTGCTAAGCCAGGATGTATCTGAAATTGCGTCGCGACGTATCTGATGCTGCGTCGCGACGCAGTTGTTGTTACGTCGGGACGTATCTGATGCTACGTCGGGACGTAATTTCTTCCGCATCGATGGCGAAGTTACGAAAAAAGATTGAAATCCCCAAACTTTGAACCGAAAAAATGCTTTTTTGCTCAATACTTTCTGTGTTTTTCCCCAAAAATGCCTCAAAAACGCCCGAATATGGCAGATTTCATAGCAATATATAGCAGATAATCCCTTAAAATAAAGAATTGCCATACCCCTAACAGCTTTGTAATCAGATAGATTACTGGCTGGCATGGCAATATGGCAATTCTTGAAAGAAAAATATTAAAAAATAAGTCTTGTTACTTCACGCTCCACTCAAACAAACCGCAGGATAGAGTTTCTGGCTGCTTCAGTTCGAGCTTCACAGCCTTGGTCTTCACTGGGTCGAAATTCACGATGCAGGCTACACCTCGCTTGCATGGATAAGCATCGGCTCCTGGAACTTCCTTCCAGTTGCCTGCCTCGTCCTGATAGTAGAGCTTCCAGCTGTCTGGCACCTTGCAACCACCCCAAGGCTGGTCGTCGTACCAATATACGGTGCTGGTCTTGATTTCCTTGCTCTCAGGGAAGGTGTAGGTAATCCACTCTGTGGTGTTCTTCTTAGGCCACCAGTGGATGTATGGGATAGAACGGTCGTTCTCATCGGCAGGAACCAGTCCGTCGGTGATACTGCTCTTGGCAGGCACCGGAGAAGAGAATTCTACCTTAGCCTGTGCTGCGAGAGTTGCAGGAGCTGATGGCTTTGCAGCCTTGACATCCTGTGGCAACCATACCTTCATATTGCCGTTGCCACGATGAGCCCAGGCGAAGTATGGGATGAGAGTCAGGGTCTGGTCCTTGGTGCTCAGCTTGCCGCTCTTGTCGTAGGCGAGGGTCTGCACGTTCTCGGTCAAGGTCTCCATGTTCTGACCCTTGTAGAGTGTCAGTACATTCTTATATTTAGGGTCGATGAAACCATCGTAAGAGAGCTTGCCCTCAGCGAACTGAGGTTCGCGGTTCTCCAGGATGCTCATGATGTCGAAGCCCTGGTTGTCTGGCCACTCTGCGCAATATACAATAGGACCACGCTCGATGCTGATGCAGCCACGGTCGGCCTCTACCTTGTTGTTGGCACGTACGGTGCGTGCCTCCATATCGAAGTGAACGCGAACCACATCGCCCTTCTTCCACTTGCGGTTGATGGTATAATAGCCATCCTCTGTTACCTTAGCCTCTACCTTCTTGCCGTTTACGGTGATGGTATGGCCCAGTCGTTTGCCATCGCTGTAGTAGTAAAGGTCTGATGGTACTGGCTGACCCTTTACCCAGCCCGGGATGCGGATCTTCATACCGAACTGACCTGCCTTGTTGTCATCCACCTTGATGGCGATGTCGCCGTTCCAAGGATATTTTGTGTCCTGGCTCAAAGCTACCTTCTTGCCGGCTACTTTCAGAGAAGAAGAGTTGCTGAGGAAGAGGTTGACATATACATTCTTATCTTTTACGGCATATACATAGCCTGGGAGGGATGGCAGGAAGCGGCAGATGTTGCTAGGGCAGCAGGCACAGCCGAACCAAGCCTGACGCTGGTGCTGACCCATACTCTCCAATGGGTTAGGGTAGAAGAAGCCGCCGCCGTCCATGCTCACACCACTGATGAGACCATTGTAGAGGGTACGCTCCAATACATCGTAATATTTACTCTCGCCATGGAGAAGGAAGAGACGGTAGTTGACATAAACATTGCCGATAGCTGCGCAGGTTTCGCAGTAGGCACTCATGTTAGGAAGCTCGTAGTTTTTGCCGAAAGCCTCACCGTTGTTAGTAGCTCCGATACCTCCGGTGATGTAGAGCTTCTTGCTCACGATGTTGTCCCAGATACGGTCGATGGCGTGGATATAGGCGGTATCGCCGGTGAGGGCAGCTACATCTGCCATACCAGCATACATATAGGTGGCACGAACGGCATGACCTACAGCCTCGTCCTGTTCCAAAACCGGTTTGTGGCTCTGAGAATATTCCTGTTTGATAGATGTCTTGCCACGATAGTCGAGGAAGAACTTAGCCTCTTCGAGATATTTCTTGTTGCCGGTAGCGAGATAGAGCTTGCAGAGCGCCATTTCGGCAATCTGATGTCCCGGTACCACGCAAGCCTGTCCTGGGTTAGGACCAACCTCGCGAACCACGCAGTCGGCATAGCGGATAGCGATGTCGAGGAACTTGCGGCTACCAGTAGCTTGCCAGTGAGCCACGGCACCTTCTACCATGTGACCGAGGTTGTAGAGCTCGTGGCTCAGATCCTCTTCCTTGCTCCAGCGCTTGTCGCCAGCCCAGAAATGAGGATGCTTCGGATTCTGTGTACGGGCGGTATAGAGATATCCGTCAGCCTCCTGAGCCGGAGCGATGATATCGAGCACGCTATCGATATAAGCCTTGAGTTTCTTGTCTGGATAGGTCTGTAGCACGTAGCTGGCACCCTCGATGGTCTTGTATGGGTCGGTGTCGTCGAAACTGTAGGGCATCAGTTTGCCCACATCATAGGTGTCGCTGGGATGAGCTGCGCGCTCAAAGTTCTTGTATCTTCCCTCTGATTCGCACTTGCTGAAAGCCAGCGGGATGGTTACCTTGCGAGAGGTCTCGATACGCTGTCCCCAGAACGTATTGTTCCAAACCTTTACTGATGTGAAAGGCACCGGTGTGATAGGATAACCACCCGAGCTCTTGTTCACCTTCTGTGCCGAAGCAGGCATCAATGCCAATGCCGCCAAGGCTGATGTCATCAAAATCTTTTTCATAATTATTTGTTGTTTATATTTTTATATACGTTTGATGTACTTAGATATTTTCTTAGCCTTTAAGATTTCTAGTGAATCTTTTGGTTCTTCGTCATAACCATTTGGATTTGGGTGCTGTAGGATTTGCATGTTTAATGGAATGAGCTTGGAATATGAGCCAGCCATTACTTGGAGTATAGCTGTATACGAGCCTGTTCCTGCATTTCTGCTGCATTTGTATGCATGGTAGCCACCTGTGTATTTTGTGAAGTTGGAATAGTTGTCGTTTAAGACGAAATTGAAATAGCTATTGTTGTAAGTGTTCACTCCACAGACATCTGTATAGTAGAAATATAAGTCACCATTTTGGAATACGCTAACAGTATTGTATGAATCACCCTTTCCTGGATCTAAGAATCCCATTTTGTTGTATGACGGATACCCCGAAAGTTCAGAAGACCACTTAAATGTACCAGTGGCTGCTGATGGTATTACATGATATGCAATCTTGTTCTGTTGGAAGGTTACACCTTTTTTGTTTTTGATGTTGGCTGTAATCGTATACTTCTGTGATGTGGCATTGACATTCGGATTTTTCAATACGAATGATTTGCCTGTAGCTGACATATATGTCTTGGTTGATGCTGTCTTGGATGTAAAAGTCTCTACTATGATGTTCCATGTGACGGTATAGTCGTCTGAGACATTGATAGAATAGGTCGCTGACTAGTTAATAATGTCTGGACCTGAAATGGATGCTGTATTTGTGGTACAAGTCATTTGTAATGCTCTAGTATTGGCGATTGCCTTATACATCATCTCGCTTTGCTTAATAGTAATTTTTCCTCTATTATAATGCCCACTGTATGACATGAGATTTAGAGGGTCAGGATTGTATCTGTCTCCATTGGCATCTGTTAAATCCCCTCCAGTATATCCGCCAAAACCATTCCAACGATTAGGGTCAGCAGGTGTGTCTGTAATATAGTCTCCAGCAGTTGATGAATTTGAACCATTGACTAATTCGGGTGTTCCATTATTGTCACCAGTTCCATTGTGGGTATGGTAAAGACCTAAGCAATGTCCCATTTCATGAGCAACAGTGCTTGTTGCATATCTGTCATTTCTAACATACATTCCTGTTTTTGTCAAAAAAGAAGCTCCAGCCGTTCTTATGAGATTTCTGCTATCACTAATAACATAGATATTTATAGCATTGCTTTTAGTGTTAATGGCAAAAAGATTCTTCATGTTTTGCGACAATACATTTTCATCATCTGACATTAAATTATATGTATCGTTATCTATATAGTCTGAACCACTTAGATAGAAGGAAAAATTAGTCCCCTTAAAATATGAGTTTAACGAACTCATTAAGGAGTTGTTGATATCTTTACTTAGTCCTTCTCCAGAAGAACTTCTAACAATGTGTATATATACTCTTATAAGATATTCTGCAAAACTAGGGACACTATTTTCAGTTCTAGAATATAGCCAAGTTGGAGCCGGAGCACTGGGTGTTCCACATACTAGTTCTTCCTGATGGCTGCTTCTAGCCTTTCGCATTTTATTATTTATAGCCTCAATGTTGGTAATTGTTAGCTTATAATGATATGTGCTTGCCGTGAGCTGTGATTCTTTTGGAACTTTGAGATATACAAATTGCATACTTCCGCTAACTTTTACGGTTCCGCTTATGTTTTTTATATATTCATCAGAATTGCATATCTCAACTTCTGGACTAGATTCGTCGCCAAAGTTTCTGTTGAATACACTTTCGCTATTCTTTATGTGAATATACCATTTTTTTTCCTTGTTGGAATAATAGAGTTCACCTTCTGCATCCTTAATGTCGAATGGATGGTAATTTTCAGTATTTGGATAAGTCTTTATCCATCCGTTTTCGTCTATATCTTCATCATCTTTGCAAGATGTGAAAGTTGTAAATGAGAGCATAGCAATTACTATTGCTATAAAACTCCATAAATTGTACTTCTTATTCATAATTATTCAAGTTTAGTTTTTATAATTGTTGAGACTTATATGAAAATGAGTTTACAGGGATTGTTGCTTTGGCAACAATCCCCTGTGAGTGTTACTTCTTCGGAATGTATTCATCCCAGAGTTTCAATGAGTGCAGATAGCCTGAGAAAGGCCATGCCTCTTCGGCATTCTTGCCCAGAAGCATAAACTGCGATGGCTTGACGAGGAGCTGGATATCCTTCTGGCTGATGAGCTTGTCGTTGATGTAGATGCTCTCGATTCTGCCATCGAAGCAGACATATACGTGCTGCCACTTGCCTTCCAGGGTCTTCATCTCCTTGTAGCCGGCATCCTCATACCATCCGTAGTGGTTCATCACACCGCAGCGTGGTTCGGTGCCGTTTACCAGCATCAGCTTCTCCAGTTCATCGTGAGAAGAGGTGAAATCGGCTACGCATTCATTCTCGGCAATCTCCGGATTCAGAATCCATGCCTCGATGGTGTATGGAGCGTTGTCGCGGATAGTAGCTGGGAGCATGAAGTTGCTTCTGTAACTCTCCTTGCCGGTAAAGGCGAATGCCTTCTTGCCCTCTATGGTCTTGATGATGGCTGCTGTATCGTGCTGTGTCTCAAACTCGCCCTTGAGGTGAACGTCCAGCGGGCTGCCGTTCTTGATGTAAGGCACAGTATCGCCCTCGTTGTAGTAGTCAGCGCTGATATCTACCACCAGTCCCTGACAGTTCTTGTCGGCTACTGCCTCACGCACGATGCTGCTCTGGGCATCGAAAGCCTTTTCTGCCGCCTCCTGTTCCCAGTTATAATAACGGAGATTGGTGAGGGTAAATTGCTTTTCGCCTGCACTAATTTCCAGTTTTCCTTCAGAAAGATTCAGTCGAGGATCGTTTTCATCTATCTGATGCCAGCTTCCGTTGTCGAAAACCTGGGCGGTGAGGGTATGCTTGCGTGTCTTGCCGAGCTGCGGATGAGTCATCACCAGCTGGGCACCTGGTTGCAGGGTGATGGCATCTTTGCCAGCCATGCGCTCTCTGAGGGCGGTGCCCTGAAGGAGCGAGAACTTGCCGGCAAGCATTCCCTCGTTGTTATGCCAGGTTGTACCATCGAAATCAGCTGCAGTCAGGCCTAGCCACTGCTGTGGGGCTGAATCTTCTACGGAACCGTAAACCTTGATGTTCCAGATGGCGCCACCGAAACCATTCTTCTGTCCGCCGGTATAGGTGAGGCGGATGTACTGCGCCTTGGCATTTCCGAAATCTACCATCGGCGAACCAGCCAGACGGTTCTGTCGCTTGTCGGAGAAGGTCTGCCAGTGCTTGCCGTCATTCGAAGTCTCGATGAGATACTGATAGAACTGTGTTCCGTATTCAAACTGAGTCCAGATGCTCTTGATGCTCTGCTTCTTGCCCAGGTCGAGCTGGATCCAGGCTGGTCCGGTGGTGCGAGGGCGCCAGAGTGTGCCGTTGTTGTCATCAACCGCATATTCCGGACGGAAATCGTTGTCGTAATAAGAGGAAGCTGTAACCTTGGCGCCGAATGCGAGGTTCTTTGCTACCTTCATCTCCGGTTTCAGATCGAGACCTTCGTGGGTTGGAATGACCTCCTTGATGGTACCGTCTGCATTGAATTCGAGTTTGTCGATTGCCACCTGACGATGGAATCCACGGTTGGAATGCGGATTGTCGTGGCGATGATATACGATGTAGTAGTTGTCGCCTTCCTGCAGCACGCTGTTGTGTCCCGGACCATGAACGGTTCCGTCGGCATTGGTCTTGAGGATAGTGCCGTGGTAGGTGTAAGGACCGAGCGGACTCTTGGCTGTGGCGTAATCCACACGATAGCTGGCATCTTCGCAATGCTCGCAGGAGTAGAGGAAGTAGTAGATGCCGTTGCGCTTGAAGACGAAAGGAGCCTCAAAGAAGTGAGTAACCTCGGTATTCGGGATGAGCTTGGTTTCGCTGAACGACTTCATATCAGGATTCAGCTTACCTGCTCCGCAACCGAAGCCCTTGTAGATGCCCCAGGTTCCCCAATACATATAGACCGAACCGTCATCATCGCGGAAGGTCTGACCATCCAGGGTGATGGCATTCTTTACGAATCTGTCCGGTACGAGCACGGCTTCGCTCTCGCCCAACACGTTCTTCCAAGGACCGCGAGGCGTATCGCCCACACCCAGATGAAGTTTGCAAGGCTGGCAGTAGAGATAGTAATACTTGCCGTCGGCTTCGTTCTTCATCACATCCGGTGCCCATATCCAGTGGCTGTCCGGCCAGTTCATCGGCATCAGGGTCCAGTTCTTGAAATCCTTGCTGCACCAGAGCTGTGCCGGTCCGAAACCGGCTCCGCTACCGTCAGTAGTAGCATATATATAATAGGTATCACCAAACTTCTTGATGGTTGGGTCGGCAAAGTAACCAGGTAGGATAGGGTTGCCGGCTCCCGGAGTGTTGTAAGCAGCTTTCTGGGCAGCACCTGTCTCAGGCGCTGCCGCAGCTGCAGTTACTAACAATGTTACAATTATATTTTTACTAACCATATGAACTTCTTTTCTAAATATTTATTTCTTAATAAGTTTAATGACGAATCCACCGCCAGAAGCAAGATGAATCTTCATTTCCGATTTCTGATTGATGACGGATTTCTCTATCTTGTAATCCTCGGCATCATGGTTGGCATTGATGCCGTCTTTCAGTACGATTGCTTCGTAATCGCCATCTGTGAGGAAATCAAACTTCAGGGTGAGCGTGCGCTCATCCCAGTTACTCTGACCGCCTACATACCAGTCGTTGTCCTTCTTTCGGGCAGTAACGATGTACTTGCCGATTTCGCCTTGTGGCACGATGGTCTTGTCGAAGACTACAGGCAATGAAGCAATGTATCGGGTGTATGGCTCATCAGCCTCATAGTTGGTAGGGGTGTCGGCGAGCATCGTAAACGGACTGTCCTGTACGATGTAGCAGGCAGCCTGGTGGCATCGGGTTCCCATCGAAATCGGTTTGGTGTAGATAGCCTTCCAGTTGTCTCGGGTTCCGTTTCTCATCGCTCCCGGTGTGAAATCCACCTGTCCTGCCATCATTCTGATGTATGGGAAGGTGACATTATAGAGTGGCATATCATTCTTGGCTTCCGTCCAGCGGCACTCTTCCATACCGAAAACACTCTCGTAGTTGAGGATGTTAGGATAGGTGCGGTTCAGGCCGTGTGGCTTGTAGATGCCGTGCAGGTCGAGGATGAGATGATGCTTGGCTGTGCAGGCAGCCAGGCGTTCCACCATTTCGATGGCGGTCTGGTCGTCGCGGTCCATGAAATCCACCTTGAATCCCTTGATGCCCATATCGGCATAGGTCTTGCAGATGGTTTCCAGGTTCTCGTCCATCACGTTGAAGACTGCCCAGAGTACGATATCCACGCCCTTGCTCTTACCATATTCTATGAGCTTAGGCAACTGGATATCGTCTATTGGTTTCAGAATACTTCCCTCTTTCGAGTTGTACCATCCTTCATCGAGGACGATGTATTCCAAACCATGATTATGAGCAAAATCTATATAATACTTGTAAGTTTCGAAATTGATGCCCGCCTTGAAGTCCACACCTTTCAGATTCCAGTCGTTCCACCAGTCCCAAGCTACCTTTCCCGGTTTGATCCAGGAAGTATCGCCAATCTTGTTGGGAGCAGCCAGGGCATACACCAGATTGTTGGTCGGCATCTGGGTATCGTGCTCTGTGATGGCGAAGATGCGCCAAGGATAATTGCGTTTGCCGGTGCTGGTTGCGATGTAATCGCAGGTGCTCTTTACGTGGCTCATGTGTCGCCAAGGGTAGTAAGCCATCTCCTTAGGGTAGGGAGCAAAGGCGGCTCTCAGGATTCCCTTCTCTTTATCTTGTTCGCTGCTGTTAGCTTTCAGCCACATGCCCGGATACTTCTCCAGGTCGCTCTCCAGGATAGTGACTTTCGCCTTTCCGCAATCTATGGTTGCCGGGAGGAAAGCCAAATCCTGCTTAGCGGTATCGAGCCGTGTTTCGTGATAGATATTCTGGAAAGCCATGGCAAAAGGCTTTTCTGGAGTCGTGGTGTATGGCAACCATGCTTTCTTGTCCTTGCCAAACTGGTAGGCGGCGGTTTCATTCAGGATGATGGTCTTGCCTTTTCGCTGGGTATAGAATCGGTAAGCCACTCCCTCATCGTAAGCTCTCAGGATGATGCCGAAACCATTCTTCAGTTTCAGATTCAGTTCCTGATAAGCTGTTTCAAAGTTTTGCTGACGATAGAATGGCGCATGGATGGTTTCCTTATGGTTGCTAAGCTTGTGGCTTGCTACCTTCGGATTCTTACCCATGTCCATTCCATCGTTCAGCGTTACACCTATTGAAGACTCCTGTAAAAGAATGGAGCCATTGTATTTAAATTGAAGAGAGAGAGACTTGTTGGTGTTGAGTTCTGCTACGATTTTACCATCTGGTGATGTTACCAGATAGTTCTCTGCCGATACTGTTGCCCCTATATATAATAAGGTGGCGATGAAAAAGAGTTTCTTAACCATAACTTTCTAGGTTTATTGTTGTTTTGTCCGTTTTGTTGTTCGCTTGGTGGTAATGCCTGTATTACCGGATTACCACAAGTTTTTATTTCTGCTGCAAATTTACGAATAGAATTGTTTATGTAATGCAAAGAAAGTCCAAAATGATGAAAATATCGTATCAAAAGCCTCCTGTTAGACGATAGTTGCATCTTTATGTACGATAATTTTAGGACTTCGTTGATTTTTTCTGTTATTTTGCAGCCAGAAAAATAAACGAAACAATAATAAACCTAGAAGATATGGATTTAAAGCAGTTCACATTATTAATAGGAGTAGCTTGTTTGCCTGGAATGACAACAGCAGCCACGGTTTATCGCACTATCTCTAAGGTGGAGGCAATATCAGTGGATTGTCCGGTGGGCACAGCTCCCCGACTTCCTAATCTCGTATGGGTAACCTATTCTGATGGTTATTCTGAATATCGGCAGGTACGCTGGGCTAACGCTCCGCTTGCTGATGAGCAGGCTGAGGCTGATGCGCAGAAACATCCTGCCGGGAGCCAATATGAGATAGGTGGTTTTGTGATTGGTGATGAGACTACCGACAATGGTTATCCTGTCAAGGCACAAATCAAGGTGGTGGCTGAAGGCTATCAGACTCCAGAAAAGGAAGTGGCTCATACCTTCTCACTCGCTGATGTGAGCATAGATGGTGACAACCGACTCACCCACAACCGCGATGAGGCACTCCGCGAGATCTGTTCCTGGGATGTTACCCAGCAGCTCTACAACTATCGCGATACCTACGGACTCAGTACCGAGGGTTATACCAAGAGCGATGGCTGGGATTCGCCGGATACCAAGCTCAAGGGTCATGGATCAGGTCACTATATGTCGGCAATCGCACAGGCATACGCCGTGGCAACCAATCCTGAACAGAAGGCAATCCTCCGCAAGAACATCACCCGTATGGTGAATGAGTTGCGAGAGTGTCAGGAGAAGACCTTCGTATATAATAAGGAGCTGAAGCGCAACTGGGAGGCTCGTGATTTCGCTCCTGAGACTGAACTCCGGGAGATGAAGGGCACCTGGGCTGCTTTTGATGAGTATAAGAAGCACCCTGAACTTTATGGCTACGGCTATATCAACGCCATTCCGGCTCAGCATTGTGCTCTGATTGAAATGTATCGTGCTTACAACAACTCCGATTGGGTTTGGGCTCCTTATTACAGCGTACACAAGCAACTTGCCGGTCTGATAGACATCGCTACCTACTTTGATGATAAGGAAATCTGCGATAAGGCTCTCCTCATCGCCAAGGATATGGGACTCTGGGTATGGAACCGCATGCACTACCGCACTTATGTAAAGCAGGACGGCACCCAGGATGAGCGTAGAGCCAAGCCGGGCAACCGCTACGAGATGTGGGACATGTACATCGCCGGTGAGGTGGGAGGTATGAGTGAATCGCTCGCCCGTCTTTCTGAAATGGTTTCCAATCCGGATGAAAAGGCAAAGCTCCTCGAGGCAGCCAACAGTTTCGATGCGCCTAAGTTCTATGATCCCCTGAGCAAGAACATCGATGACATCCGCACCCGCCATGCCAACCAGCATATTCCGATGATTATTGGAGCGCTGCGCAGCTACAAGAGCAATCAGAAGCCATACTATTACAATCTGGCTGAGAACTTCTGGAGGCTGGTGCAGGGCAGATACATGTATGCGATGGGTGGTGTAGGAAATGGCGAGATGTTCCGCCAGCCATATACCCAGATTCTGAGTATGGCAACCAATGGACTGCAGGAAGGCGAATCGGAGGCTTATCCGGATATCAACGAAACCTGCTGCGCGTATAACCTCGTCAAGTTGAGCAAGGATTTGAACTGTTATAACCCTGATAATGCGCAGTATCTCGACTATATCGAGCGCACGCTGTACAATCAGATTATCGGTTCGCTCAATCCGGACCTGTATCAGACCTGCTATCAGTATGCGGTAGGATTGAATGCCACCAAGCCATTCGGCAACGAGACTCCTCAGAGTACCTGCTGCGGCGGTACAGGTTCTGAAAACCATACCAAGTACCAGCAGTCGGCATATTTCGCCAACGACAACACCCTCTGGGTAGGTCTCTATATGCCAACCACCCTCCACTGGAAGGAGAAGGGCGTGACCATCAAGCAGGATTGCCTATGGCCGGCACAGCATTCAGCCATCAAGATTACGGAAGGCGAGGGCGATTTCACCCTGAAACTTCGTGTACCATACTGGGCAACTCAAGGTTTCTCCATCAAGGTGAACGGCAAGGAAGTGGCAAAGAGCTATCAGCCTAGCACCTATGTAGAACTGGAGCAGAAGCACTGGAAGGTGGGAGATGTCGTAGAAATCGACATGCCATTCAGCAAGCATATCGAATATGGTGCCGACAAGCTTTCGAGCGATGTGGCAAGTCTGGACGGTACTCCGCTGAAGACATCCTGGGTAGGAACCCTGATGTACGGACCATTGGTGATGGCAGGCACAGGCGCACAGACCTGGAATCAGGCTACGCTGAACATCGACTCCCGATTGAGTAATATTACCGTGGGCGAATCGAACGGCATGACTACAGGTGCAGGAGCCAATCTCCTTACCCTGAAGCTGGATGGCAAGGAATTCCAGCCCGATTATTACCGCAACGCCAACAGTACCCACTACTACCGCATCAACCTGACCGATGCCAAGAGTAAGAAGAGCAAGAAGGTGAAGATAGATTTCACCGAACTGAATTCTCTCCTGAATCTTGCCGCAGAGCGTAAGGCTGACCAGGAGAAGTGGAATGCCCTTTCGCAGAAGGTTCCGGAGTATGCTCCATGGGCACCGTTCGGCTATGAGCGCATGCAGAAGGTGATGGCTCAGGCACAGGAACTGGTGGAAAAGGGTAAGAAGAAGGTAACCCAGGATGAACTGGAAGGTACTACTGCCATCCTGAACCGTGCCATCAACACGATGCGCCCTGGCAATCTTGCAGAGATGGAAGACCTCCGAGAACTCTCCGGTCTACTTCGCCGTGCCGGTTGGCCGGATGACAACACCAGCGATGAACTCAAGGAAGCCATCAGTTATGGCAGAATGGTTCAGAAATACGTAACCGACGGAAGTGGAACCCACGACATGATTCATGCCGCTGTGGGAAAACTGAAGAAGGCGATGAAACAATAAAAAAGATATAGAAACAACAAAACAATAAAACATTAAAGACAACAAAGACATCATTTAGAATAAACAACATTTAAGTGTAACAAAATCGGCTTAAAAGACGAAAATATCGTCTAAATCGCCAGGTTTGGACGATATTTTCACTTTTTTAGACGATAATGTAGCATAATATACAAAATATTTTGTTACTTTGCAATCGAAATTTTTAAAAAACAATTATCAACCTAACAAACAATAGAAATGAGACAGACACAAAACATTTCAGGCTTTGTACATAGTCAAGCTTATGTAAAAGCCATCGCGTGTTTGGTCCTTGCATGTGGGGGGGCATTACCTACTCTAGCTGCAAGTGAGACCTCATCAAGCCCAAATGTAGAAAATGTTCAGCAGAACGAAGTTACCGTAAAGGGTGTAGTAAAGGATGCCAATGGTGAAGCCATCATTGGTGCGAGTGTTATTGAAAAAGGCAACGCCAAGAATGGTACAGTTACCGATATTGATGGTAACTATACCTTGAAGGTAAAGCGTGGAGCTACCTTGACCATCTCTTATATAGGATATGTAAATCAAGAGACCAAAGGTGGTGATGTGACACTTCAGGAAGACATGAAGTCTTTGAACGAAGTAGTCGTTATCGGTTATGGTACCCAGAAGAAGGGTGACATCACTTCTGCCATTACCAGTGTCAAGGCAGAAGATTTCTCTCAGGGAAATATTCATGATGCAGGTGATTTGATCAAGGGTAAGGTTGCCGGTCTGACCATTTCTAATGGTTCAGGTGACCCTAGTGTTACTTCTGCTATTCGTCTTCGCGGTGTGATTTCTTTGAGCGGTTCTAATACTCCTCTGGTTCTTGTTGATGGTATTGAGGGTGATATGTCAACAGTTGCTCCAGAAGATATTGAGAGTATTGACGTCTTGAAGGATGCATCAGCTGCTGCGATTTATGGTACCCGTGGTGCTGCTGGTGTAATTATCATTACCACAAAGTCGGGTCGTCGTGATACAAATACTACTGTAAATTATAGTGGTTATGCTTCCATCGCATCATTTGCCAATAAGCTTGATATGATGGATGGCTCTGATATCCGAAATGGTTTGACCAACTTTACAGACAAGGGATACGATACAGATTGGCTGGATGCTGTAACACGTACTGCATTCACCCACAATCATAATATTTCTATTACTGGTGGTAACAAGACAACCTCTTATAATGCTGATTTCACTTATAGAAACCAGCAGGGTGTTTTCTTGAAGACTTATTCTGATGAAATGCGTTTCAATGCAGGTCTGTCGCATTATATGCTCAACGACATCGTGAAGCTGCAGTTCAATATTATGAAGAAGAATCATAAAAACGGTCCTGTAGATGCTGCCGGTACTCAGATTTATCGTCAGGCTATCATGCGTAATCCTACCGAGCCTATCTATAATAGTGATGGTACCTATTATGAGAATATGTCTATCAACTATTATATGAACCCGATTGCTCTTTTGAATGAGCATACGGGTGAATACAAGACTGAGCAGACACGTATGACGGGTAATATCACAGTCGAGCCAATTAAGGGATGGAAGACCAACCTGATGATTGCTACCGACCGTTCTAATGCGCATGATGAGGGATATTATACTTCTCAGTATTATGACCAGAAACAGAATGGATTCAAGGGTTATGCATATCATAGCTATAGTTATGGCAAGAGCGATAATCTTGAATTGACCTCAACCTATAAGCAGCAGTGGGGCGAGCATCGTTTCGAGGGTCTGGTAGGTTATAGCTATCAGTATAATATGTATGAGGGTTTCAACGCTAACAATACCAACTTCATGAGCGATTATTATCAGTATAATAACCTTGGAGTAGGTGAATATCTGAAAGATGGTAAGGCTGGTATGGGTAGCTATAAGAACGACAATAAGCTTGTCGGTTTCTTTGGTCGTATCAGTTATGGTTATGCAGATAAGTACAATCTCTTGGTGAGTGTACGCCGTGAAGGTTCTTCTAAGTTTGGTGCTAACAATAAGTGGGGTACATTCCCTTCAGCATCTGCTGGTTGGACTATCAGTAATGAGAAGTTCATGGAAAGCACAAAGGGATGGTTGAATAATTTGAAGTTGCGTTTTGGCTATGGTGTGACTGGTGTCATTCCTAACGACCCATATCTGTCTCTTACTAAGTGGGAGTTGGGTAGCAGCTACTATTATGATAAAGGTAAGTGGTATCAGGGACTTGCCGTTACATCAAATCCTAACCCAGATTTGAAATGGGAGAAATCTACTGAGTACAACATCGGTTTGGATTGGAGTGTATTGGATGATCGTCTGTCTGGTACTATTGATGTTTACCGCAAGAATACTTCTGATATGCTTTGGTGGTACACCGTTCCTACACCTCCAAATCTGGTAAGCTCTACTTTGGCTAACGTAGGTAAGATGCGTAACCAGGGTATTGAAATCGGTATCAACGCAGTTCCTGTTCGCACAAAAGATTTTGAGTGGAAGACTACTGCTACCTTCGCTACCAATGCTACTAAGCTGATTAGTCTTTCCAACGACTTGTATGAGACAGCCAATGAGCAGGATATTGCTTATTTGGGTGAGCCTATTACGATGTCAACTCAGCGTATGGCAGTTGGAAAACCTCTCGGTCAGTGGTATGGTATGAAGGCTGTTGGAATCTCTGAAAATGGTCTTTGGATGATTCAGAATAAAGAAACTGGTGAAGCAGAGGAGTTTACTGATAATATGCTTACCGATGATAAGTATCATCAGTATTTGGGCAATGCTATCCCAAAGTTCAATGTGGGTTGGAGTAATACACTTCGCTACAAGAACTTTGATCTCAGTATGCAGTTTACCGGTCAGTTTGGATTCAAGATTCTGAATGAGGCTCGTGCTTATTATGAGAATAATGCCGTTACCTATAACCGTTTGAAGAGTGCTGCAGAGAAAAAGTTCGGAACAGCTGTACTTTCTGTAGCTCAGAAGCAGACATTCGTAGATTATTACTTGGAAAATGGTAATTTCTTGAAGTTGTCTAACTTGACTTTCGGTTATACTGTACCTTTGAAGGAAAATCACTATGTAAAGAACCTGTATTTATATTTGTCAGGTGATAATCTCTTTACTATTACAAGCTATAGTGGTTTGGATCCAGAGTTGACTAACAGTAATCCACAGTACTCAGGTATTGATTCACGTGATAAGTATCCTACTATTCGTACATTTACATTGGGTGCAAAGGTAACATTCTAAAAAAGAAACATTATGAATACAAAAATAAATAAGATATTAGTTTCTGCCATCGTTGGTACCTGTGGCTTGACCATGACAGGCTGTACTGATCTTGATGAGAAATTATATAGTGTAATCGCAACAGAGCAACATCCTCTGTCACAGGCAGAATTGGAACGTACCATTGCTCCTGTGTATAGCAGTTTGCGTAATGTATATTGGGGATGGTTTGGTATGTCAGATATCATGGATATGAGCTCTGATGTATGGGGCGTTCCTAACCGTCCTGGTATTGGATGGGGTGACCTCTATGTATCAATGCATAAGCACCAGTTGAACTCAGAAATTGGTTTCTTTGAGGTAAACTGGAACAACAACTATGCAGGTGTAAACGCTTGTAACAAGATTCTTGCTAACGAGGCAATCGCTTCCAGCGAGGACATTACAGCGCAGATTCGTGCTTATCGTGCATTGTATTACTACAATTTGTTCGATTTGTACCGTAATATTCCTTTGGACACTACCTATGTTCATGAGGATGGCTGGACCCCGGAACAGTCAAAGCCAGAAGATACTTTCAAATGGATTGAGAGCGAATTGAAGGCTGTTGCTGATAAATGTCCTTCTACTATTGAGATGGGAAAGATCAATAAGTATGCCGCTCACATGCTTTTGGCAAAACTCTATTTGAACCACAACGCATGGTTTAAGGATGATACTGATAAGTCCTGGTATCAGAAGAGCTTGGATGAAGTGAATAAGGTCTTGGAAGGTCCTTTCTCTTTGGCAGCCAACTATAATGACAACTTCGTTGAGGATATCTCTAATTCACCAGAAATTATCTTTGGTATTCCTTTGGAGAATAAGTATGCCGGTGGTAACTATATGGCGAATCTCTGGATCCACAATGCGGGTCGTGCTCGTTGGAACTTTGCTGGTTGGGCAACTGGTGGTGGAATCGTGTTCCCACAATTCCTTGATATTTATGAGGAGGGTGATACTCGCTTCGAGAATACTTGGACTGGTGGTCAGCAGTATGCACAGGATGGAAGTCCTATTACTGTAGATGGTGAACCTTTGGTATATACCAAGGAACTTCATAGTATCGACAATCCAGGTTGCTTCCCATTCGAGAGCTACCGTTTGATCAAGTATGATATTCTGAGTGGCGATTTTGGTACAAGCTATGATGATGTTCCTTACTTCCGTTTGGCTGATGCCATGATGATGAAGGCAGAGTGCCTGCTTCGCTTGGGACAGAATGAAGATGTGGCTGCTGAGCTGGTATCAAAGGTTCGTGCCCGCAACTTCAAGGCTAATCCGGAAAAGGCAGTTGTTACTGCTGCTTATCTGAAGGGAGGTAGTAAGTACAACTATGGTCACCGTGAAGACCGTGGAAAGGACGTTAATTCTCATGATTGGGTAATTACTGAAGAAGGTGGAGCTGATATCGAATTTGGTGGCTTGCTCGATGAGTATGCTAAGGAGTTTGTTTGTGAAGCCCATCGTCGTGATGAATTGATCCGTTTCAATATCAAGGGTACTAATATGAATGTTTACAACGGTAAGTCTTGGTTCTGCAAGGATAAGGTTGATAATCGTGATGGTGATTTGTTCCCAATCCCTAAGACAGCATTGAAGGGTAACCTCAAGTTGAAACAGAATCCAGGATATGATGGTTTGACATCTGGTGAATAATAATTATTAATAGACATTGATATGAAAAAGAATATATTATATGTATGCATGGCATGCTTGGCATTGAGCTTCACCGCTTGTAGCGATGATCCTAATGATGCGGTAGAGAAGCATGTATATGGAGAGACCGAGAGTCCGTATTTGCGTATTGACGCTTCGGCTAATATTGCTTGTACTGCTGAATTCCGAAAAGGACACATTGAGCAAAAGCAAATTAATCTAAAAGATTATGCAGAAACAATCCAAACTAAATTGGGGATGACTGTGGATGATCTGATGACGGCCGTAAACAATGGTAGTGTTGTCTTTTATAATATTAATGCAACCAAAACGGTTTGGGACAAGACTGCTCCTAATGCCGGGAAAATGGCTTGGAGCTATGATAAGAATGGCAAGATAAGTACAGAAAATGCAGTGGCTACAGTTTCCTTGGATACTGCTAATAAAACCATTAATGTGGATGTTCCTGAGAATTCGGCAGCAGGTGTTTCTATAACTGAAAATCTGGGCTTTGCCATTAATAATGGAAAAGACTATGATGATTATGTAAGATTCAACTTGTCAATATCAGTAACAGATCCAGGCTTGATTATGCCTACAATCACAATCCCAGAGGGTGATTATAATTCTTTTGAAATTGAGTTTAGTAAGTATGCACATGCTATTGAAACTTGTATGGGTATGACTGTAAAAGAGTTCAATGAAATGGTTCAAGATACAGACAATGACATTGCTCTTTATATGGTTGAAACTGATGGAAAATGGGATACCGAAAGCAAATATACCGCAAATGGTCTTGGCTATTGGCTTGATGTTAATGGCAAGGTCGTCGGTTGGGGTGATACATGCCAGACCTTCGTAGAAACCCATGACGGTACTGTTGGTATTGGTCGCTATCCTGGTATAGCTTCTGGTACAACCTGTAAGTTGCATTTTGTTTATGCAAGCAAAACTGATGCTTCTAAATTTGTAGAGTTCATTGTAAATGTAACTTTCGCATAATATTCTAGGATTGGCACAGGCACTTACCTGTGCCAATCTTGATGATGAGATTTTAATTTATCATATTAAAATCTCATTTTTACAATTAATATAACCAACTACTAAAATATTATCCTATAAAACTTATGTTTAAGACAAATAATAAATTCATTCTTAGTTTCTTTTTATTCTTTTTTCTGGGAATGATAGCATCATGTAGTAGTGATGATGATATGGTAATCGGTGATATAACTTCGCCTACTGGTGAATTGACAAAGACGATTCCTTGGGATAAGACAGAGGCAAGCATATCTTTTACTGCAAATTCTGCTTGGGAGGCTAGTGTCGCTGAAGTAGGTACTCGTGCAGCAACTTCTATCTCTTGGCTAAAAATAACTGTGCCTAATGGTGGTGCAGGAGATGTTAAGATGCCTTTGCTCCTTAGTAAAAACGATAATGAAACTTATCGTGAGGCAGAGGTTACTATCAAATGTGGTGAGAAGTGTGTTACGGTAACAATCCATCAAGAGGCTAATCCTGATGCCGTAAAGATGATGGATGTTTCTGCTATTAGTAATTATAGTATGTATATCACTCCTGGTACCTGGAATGAAGGATTTGAAAAGGGACCTGACTACATGCTCCGCAGCGATGCCAGATGGTCGTGGTGGAGAATGAAGCAGAGTGAGCACTTCTTTGTGTTCTGGGAGCCTGGCTTTGGAGATAATCCTAATGCTGAATCTATACCGGAGGCTTTGCGTGTGGATGTTGATGACTTGTTGCAGAAGGCTGAGCAGTTCTATAAGACCAATGTAGAGAAACTCAGTATGGCAACTGTGGGACAGGGAAAATCGGTTCTTGATAATCATAAGATGCAGATTTATCTTCTTTATCAGACAGATTGGCTTGCCACAGGTTCAGGCTATGATGATAAGATTGGTGCCCTTTGGGTAAATCCATCTACCTGCAAGCCGGTTGGTTCAACCATTGGTCATGAAATAGGACACTCTTTCCAATATCAGGTTTCTGCCGACAAACTCTTCACGGGTGAGGTTACGCCAATAGATAGGGCTGATGGTTCCCAGCTTGTGCCTGCTGGCTTCCGTTATGGATTTGGTGAAAATGGTGCTGGCGGTTGTGCTTATTGGGAACAATGTGCCCAGTGGCAGTCGTTCCAGGATTATCCTAACGAGTGTTTTGACCAGGACGCTCATTATGCTGTTTGGCTCAAGAATCATCATCGCCATTTCAACCATGAGTTCATGCGTTACGCAAGCTACTGGTTCCAGTATTGGTTTACTGAAAAGCATGGCATCGAGTCATACGCCCGTATCTGGAAAGAGAGCAAATATCCGGAGGATCCGCTTCAGACTTATATGCGCATCTATTGCAACAATAGTCTTGATGCACTTTACAAGGATTTATATGAGTATAGTGCTCATTGTGCAGACTATGATTTCAAGGCTGTGCATCAGTATAAGAAGGAGGCCGCCATCCACTATTCTGCCAAACTGTATAAGAACGATGGCTACTATCAGGTGGCTTATACTAACTGTCCGGGTACAACAGGTTTCAATCTCATCCCGCTGAATGTTCCTGCTTCGGGCAAGGTAAGTGCTACGCTTGAGGGGTTAGCTCCTGGTTCTGCTTTGGCAGCTGGTGATCCTGGTACTGTAGTAGATGGAGATGGTAATGCCAAGAGTACTGTGACCAAGTATAATTCCCAGAGCAATACTCAGCAGAATTATCGTTATGGTTTTGTGGCAATCACCAAGGATGGCAAGTCACATTATGGCGAGATGCATACAGGCAAGAAAGGCACAGCAACCTACGAAGTTCCTGCCAATACTGAGCGATTGTACCTCTGTGTACTGGCTGCTCCTGATAAGTATAATCGTAATGCCTGGGATGATGATGAGACCAATGATGAGCAATGGCCTTATCGTGTGAAGTTCTCGGGTACAGACTTGCTGGGCAACGTGACGATACCGGAAGGCGACCCTACTGACGTGGAGACTTCACTTGAGGTTAGTCTTGACGCAAGCAGCGAAAGCTATCCTCTGCATACCTTCAATCTCTTGAATGATGGTGTTATGGAGAAGATAGCCAAGGCTTTCAAACTTCAGCCTTCAGAGATAGCTGGTGCGACGTTGGATGCTGGAACGGTTAAGGCTGATGGATTCTCTGGTCCTGCCGAAGGCAAGGTGGCTGTGGGCTTGACCAATCCTGATGGCAAGGTGTCGTATGCTTACTCTGCCAATGGCATTGGTTTCTGGATTGCAGCCGATGGCACAGCCAGTTCTTGGGGCGATGCTCCTATCTACTATGAGTATGATGCCAGTGGATATGGCTTGACCGTGGGGCATAATCCTGGTCACTCCGAAAAGGGCAAGACTTATACCATCAAACCAACGATGGTATATAATAAAGGTGGCAAGCTCCATAAGGCTGTTATTACCATTAAGATGAAATTCGCATAGTTAATATAGTTAGTTCCGTTGTTCATATGTTCACTCGATCAGTTGGTTAAGCAGCCTTATCAGATTGTATTATGAACACTTCGCTTACTAACCCTTATCCAAAAGAGAAATAAAGTAAAAAAGTGGCAACTGGGGTTCCTGTTGCCATTTTTACTTTACAGTTTAAGCGTGGCTGGAAAAAATCTTAAGAGAAGAAATCATTTCCCTTAAGGAAAAAACTATTTTCCCTTAAGGAAAAAAATAAAAACCCTTAAGGAAAAATTCTCAATCTCTTCTTTCCCCATTTTTCGGGTGTTTTTCCCGGATTTGCTTTCTTAGGAATATTGTTTACATAGGGAAAATGGGGAAGATCCTCTTTTTATACATCTTTTCTCATCCTATTATACATCAAAATAATACGGGAATACGATATTTGTATCATTTTAGACGATATTGCGAGCGTTTTTGCTAGATTATCAGTACTTTTGTGGCGAAATATCAATAACGAAAATAATAAATAACGCAAAAATCATAACCGAAATGAAACGAATCTTCTTATCGCTGATACTCACAGCGGCAACCTTGCCTTGGGCTATTGCAGCCCTGGCGCAGCAGGACCCATCTGAGGCTCCTGCCACCAGACCCGTAAATCCTGTTTCTGCACCACAGAAACTCATCTTCGTACCGGACTCTCTGAAACCCTATGATTTCAACAAAGATGATGAGAGATGGTGCTGGCGACATAGTGCACAGACCCAGAATATCGTATATTTCTGGGAAAAGCCATTCGGAGACAATCCGCAGAATCCTCCTTCGCTCGAAGGTAAGCCGATGAATTTCGACCTGGGTAATCTGCAGACCCAGGTGGAACGGTTCTACCGCTTCTTCCGTGATACCCTGAAGTTCTCTTTGCCGGGCAGCATCTGCGATAAGTATAAGATGATGGTGATGGTGAACTATTCGCTGGAAGGAACCGCTTACGGCGGAACTTATGATGACTTTATCGGAGCGCTCTGGGTAACACCTAACCGTATTCAAGATCAAAAACTCAACTGTCTGGCTCATGAGTTGGGACACAGTTTCCAGCTTCAGATTATGGCAGACAAAACGGGCGAAGCCTGGGGTGGTAGCGGTTTCTTCGAGATGACATCCCAATGGATGCTCTGGAGAGTGAATCCCGACTGGATAACAGATGAGAAATATCATTTCGATGCCTTCAGACAGCTTACCCATAAGGGTTATCTGCATCTGGACAACATCTATCATTCGCCATACGTGATAGAATGGTGGGCAGAGAAGCATGGATTGGAAAGCATCGCACAGCTCTATCGTGAGGGAAAAGTAGGAGAGGACCCGGTTGTTACCTACAAGCGGAAGTATAAGATGAGTCAGAAGCAGTTTAATGATGAGATGTTCGACTGCTACCGTCATCTCGTGAACTTCGATTTCGGTTATGCCCGTAAGGAGACCCGTCCTTATGCCTGCACCTTCGATACCAGGATGCTGAAGCAAAAGAATGGTTATCTCCGTCCGGATACAGCTTTGGTTCCCGAGAACTATGGTTTCAATGCCATCAAGTTGGAAATCCCGAAAGCTAGCAAGAAGGTTACTGTAGATTTCAGAGCCCTCGATGCCGATGGTAAGGTGTTCAAGGCATCCAAGGACAAGATGGCACGAACCATCGGTTACCGTTATGGTTTGGTGGGAGTAACTGCCGATACCGATGAATGTATCTACAGTCCGATGGGTGAAGCGATGAACGGAAAGGTTTCGCTTGTGGCTCCAAAGTCCCAGCCTCTCAAGGCGCTCTATCTCGTGGTGATGGGTGCTCCTTCGAATCATTCGCTCGATCCATCTTCCCGCCGATTCCCTTATGAGGTAAGGGTGAAGTAAATATCATTATTAAAGAGAATGAAATAAAAAAAATGAAGAATAAGACTTTATTATCGGCATCACTCGCCTTGATGATGGCGTTGCCGATGCAGGCGCAACAACTCAAAGAGTATGCGGGGGATGCAGAGCTACGCATCCCGGAATGCAAGATAACGGCACCACCCAAATCTATGCATTTAGATAAATTTTATAAGAAATACGTGGATGTGAATGGCATTCCGATCGTAACGTCATGGCGAGTGCCAGACTCCTGTATAGTGGCTGCGCATCATACACTCTATGCTATGACGAGTATGTTAAAACCAGAGGTGTTGGGAGCGATGAAAAAGCATGGAACTCGTGTAGCTATTATGGCTAGATATGAGGGCGAGACCGACATCCCAGAACATCATTTCATGATCAATGACACTACGGTGAATATGGATGTGCGGGCTCGAGGAATGGAAGGAACGATGGAAGTACCTGTCACAACCTGTGCGGAAGAGAACATCCTTGCTTACCAAATAGATAAGTATCATGCCGAGGATATCCTCATCCATGAGTTTGCGCATTCCATTCATTTGATAGGTATCTATCAGGTGGATCCTACCATCAATGAAAAGCTAGACTCGCTTCTTGCCAAGGCGAAAGCTCGTGGCATTTATGCCAATACTTATCGATTGGACAATGGGATGGAATATTTCGCCGAGGCTGTACAAGACTGGTTTAATGTAAATGCTGAGGTACAACGTGCTGACGGCAAGCATAACTGGATTAACACCCGTGAGGAATTGCTGGCGATGGATCCTGATATGTATCATCTGTTGGCACAGTATTTCCCTGCTACTCAATTACAGATAAGCAAGCACAAGAAGCAAAACATTTATACTTGCGATTATACAGACTTGTTGCGTGCCAAGAACTTTGCGTTCACTGGACAAAAGCAGAAAGTAGAGGAGGGATACATGCCTTTCCGAGGACATCAGGTTTATTATCGAATTGTGGGCGAACGTCAGGAAGGCAAGGCACCTATCATCTTGCTGCATGGTGGACCAGGCAGTACCCACAACTATTTCGAGGTGCTGGATCAAATTGCCGAGACTGGCCATCAGGTCATTATGTACGACCAGTTGGGCTGTGGAAAATCGTATGTAGAAGGTCATCCGGAACTTTGGAAGACTGAGACGTGGGTGGATGAGCTAGATGCGCTCCGTAAATACTTACATCTTGACCAAGTGCATCTCTTGGGACAGTCGTGGGGAGGTATGTTGGCTTTGGCGTACGTCTATGAACGTCATCCCGATGGGATTCGCTCACTCATTCTCTCCAGTACCAATCCTTCGGCTTCGATGTGGGTAAAGGAGCAACATCGCTTGGTAAAATACTTACCGGAAAAAGAGCAAAAAGCCATAGCCAAGGCTGAGGCTACGGGGGATTTTGACAGTAAGGCATACAAAAGTGCAATTGCTCACTATATGGAGCAACATTGTGCTGCACCTGTTACTGCCGACTCGCCTGAATGCCTGAGAAGAGAGAAAAAGGCTGGTACCTTGTCGTATATTTATGGTTGGGGACCTAATGAGCTAAATGCTACTGGCGACTTAAAGGATTTTGAGTATTTGGAGAAGATGAAGAGTATCGACATCCCTACCTTGGTAATTAGTGGTAGTGAAGATCTTTGTACTCCTGCCATCGCCAAGGCCATGCATGATGCTTTGCCTAACAGTAAATGGGAACTCTTTGTGGGAAGCCGCCACATGCCTTTCGTAGAAGACCATGATCATTACTGCAAGGTTTTGGCAGAATGGTTGATGACACATTTGTAAAGGCTTACGTAATGGCGCATCTCTTTTTGTAATGGAATTTTGTAAAAATATAATATGAAGAATAAAGGATTATGGACTGCATCACTCGCCTTGATGATGGCTTTGCCGATGCAGGCACAGCGCTTTGAAGACAACTTCGAAGACAAGACGCTGCGATTGGATTATATTGTGGCGGGCGATAGCGTGAACCAGGCTATCTATTTCGAACAGGCTTACAGCAACCCTACCTGGGCGGGAAGAAAGACAAGACTGGATGAGAAATTCCTGAACGGAAATGGACAGGTAACCGTGTATGAACATGGCACCAACAAGGTGCTCTATGTAAACACCTTCTCTACACTCTTCCAGGAGTGGCAGCTTACACAGGAGGCTAAGCATCTGCAGAAATCATTCGAGAGCAGTTTCCTCGTGCCGTTCCCGAAGAAGCCGGTGGATGTAAGCATCACTCTGAGCGATACGCATCAGAAGGTGACTGCAGAACTGCGCCATACCATCAATCCACAGGATATCCTCATCCGACCATTGGGCGAGAATGGCATCCCTTACCGCTACATCGTGAAGAGCGGAGAGGCTGCCAACTGTGTTGACCTTGCCATCATTGCCGAGGGTTATCGCCAGGACCAGATGGATAAGTTCTATCAGGATGCGCAGCGGGCAGCCGATGCCATCTTCGAGCGCGAACCATTTGCTTCGCTCAAGTCGAGATTCAACGTGGTGGCTGTTGCGGTTCCATCGCTCGATGAGGGACCAAGTATTCCGCACGAAGGGAAATGGAAGAACACGATGGCTTGCTCTCATTACGATACTTTTTATTCGAACCGTTATCTCACCACGAGCAAGATTCATCGCATCTATGATGCCTTGAGTAATGTGCCTTTCGAGCAGATTATCGTATTGGTGAATTCGCCTACGTATGGTGGCGGCGGCATCTACAACCAGGTTACGCTTTCTACCTCTGATCATCCAACGTTCAAGAAGGTGCTGGTGCATGAGTTCGGTCATGGCTATGCGGGTTTGGGCGATGAGTACAGTACCGATGAGTACGACCCGATGTATCCTAGTGATACCGAGCCTTGGGAGCCGAACCTCACCACGCTGAAGGATTTCCAGAGCAAGTGGGCGGATATGATGCCGAAGGGCGTGAAGATTCCTACGCCGCTTGCCAAACTTCCGGATCATAAGAATATCAGAAACGAGAAGGAGCAGAAGAAACTCAATGAAGCCGTCTTCAAGATTGGTGTGTTCGAGGGGGAGATTGTCTGAAAACCCATAGCAGCCAAAATGTCTCCTAATATTTCTTAT
>ENA-ORSJ01000155-ORSJ01000155.1-human-gut-metagenome-genome-assembly--contig:-NODE-155-length-80148-cov-3.693531_pt1 | contig 80148 bp, 68 predicted proteins | sample MGYA00242191_ERZ509158 | MGnify/ENA primary metagenome ERZ509158 (study PRJEB26280, sample SAMEA2338623) | human gut metagenome | biome: human gut; feature: human-associated habitat; material: faeces...
CAGCCGCAGCAATTCCGAGACGGTTGACGGTTTGTTCTATATGTATCCTAAAGACCATTCATACGATGCCGACGGCAATGATTTGAATGCCAAGCCCGACGGCAGCCTTTACACTATGTATTCCCGGCTTGGTGTCGATGTCACCGGCCCGGAGATTGGCCGTGGCATAACCACATCGGCAAAAGTGGAGGTGGATTTCCGTGGTGGAGGTACTAATTATTATATGATACGCTTGCGTCAGGCTTATTTCAATCTCGGCTTCGGCAAGTCGTCGTTGCTCGTGGGGCAGACGTGGCATCCTTTTTATGGAGATGTCGCTCCCGACATTCTCAACCTGAACATGGGCGCGCCGTTCCAGCCATTCAGCCGCGCTCCGCAAGTACGTTATATGTATGTGAACCGCAATTTTCAATTGAAAGCAACTGCCTTATGGCAGTCGCAATATCTGTCGGTAGGCCCGTCGTCAAATCAGGCAGGTGCCATATCGACACAGAAAAGCCAGAATTTTATAAAGAACAGTTGCGTGCCGGAACTTGCTTTGAACCTTGATTATAAAGGTAACGGATGGATTGCCGGGGCAGGTGTGGATATGACCTCGATAGTGCCCCGTACGCAATCTGAATATGAGGGGGATGTATATAAGGTAAAAGAACGCATAACCACGGTGTCGGCTGAGGCGCACGTTAAATATTCAGGCAATGATTGGCTTGTGGCTGCAAAATCCGTGTTGGGTTCTAACTTCACTCAGGCAAGCGGGGTAGGCGGCTACGGCATAAAATCTGTTGATGCACGGACCGGTGAGCAGGAATATTCTCCTGTGCGTGTGTCGTCGACGTGGATTAACGTTGCCTATGGTAAGAAATTGCGTCCGGGCGTGTTTTTAGGCTATCTGAAAAACCTTGGGGCTTCGGATGATGTGTCAGGTGTGCTTGGCACGGGCATTGGCGACGGTCTCGACCAGCTTGTCTCTGCCTCGGCCGAGTTGACATATAATTTGCCTCATTGGAAATTCGGTGTGGAATATGTGGCAAGCACGGCATGGTATGGTGATGTCATGCAGGATGCACGGATTGAAAATACGCATTCCGTGACTAACCATAGGGTGGTGTTCACGGCATTGTTCCAGTTCTGATTTAGTCATTGTATTTTGTAAAAGCGGACAGTTGTGCCGTTTATCGGCAGATTGATGGAAAGTATGCTTTCGGAAAAAGTGGCGTATCCCTCGTCCTCGATTATTTCTTTTTGAGAGTCAATCCATCGCAGGTTGTAATTGTCAATGAAAGGGGTGCTTTCCAGCACTCCTTTTGTCATATATGGTTTCCACAAATCCGGCATTGTTATATCCCCTGAAATGTATAATATGCGGTATCGGCTTTTTTCTTTTACTATTGCGATTGTGTATTTTCCGCCCAGCCGCATTTTGTTTTCATCCATTTTGCGGTCCAAATATTTCCAGTAGCCTTCTATCAGGTCGTTGCTCTTGTGGAATATGGAGTCTAATTCCGTTTTTGTGTAATTGGTGGAATAAAGTGATTCTTTGACCGGCTTTGAGGAAAATTGTATGCGTTTGATTGTCAGTTTGCTGCCTTTGCCGGCGAAATAGCCTATATCTGTACTGTCGCCGAATGTGGCATTTGGGATTTCAACGATTTTTTGCAAACGCCTGTGTCCGGCTTCTATTGTCATCGTTTTTCCGTCAAAGAGCAGTTTAAACGTATTATAGCTTTCTTCATCGCCGTCGTTTTGGTCAATGTCAAAAGTCCTTACAGTTTCTTTGTCGCCATTGTGCATGCTGAATATTTCGATTTTTAGTGACTGTTGGTTTGTTATGTCGTCATAGTAGCTGCTGTTTGTTGGCGTTATTTCTATCCCTTCGTAATTCTCATTGTCTTTATAATTCCAAATGATGCCATAAGAGTGCTGTTGCATGCTGTTCAGAAATCTGTTCCCGCTTTTTCTGCCGGAACTTTTAAGGCGTATTGTGTACGTGAATTCTTTTTCTTTTGTGTCGAATTTTGAAGTTTCGATTATTTTGTTGTCGTTCGGATTGTTGATTATGATGCATCCTGATTGGGAATCGGCATATTTAGAGAACCCATCGAATCCGGTCAGGAAGTCCCGGTAAACATTTCCCCCGAAAAGGGAGATATAAGTTGCTATTGCGAGCAGTGTGAAGAAAATGCGCATACTGATTCCTTTTGTCACAAAAATACTGAATAATGCAATTTCCAACAATTTTTTCTTTTTGGAGAGACAAAAAAGAGAGGATGCATTCCACCCTCTCTATTGTTTTGTCGTGCGGACGGCTATTTGACGATTAATTTAGCAGTTTGTGTGTTGTCGTCGTAGTTGACTTTTATGATATACATGCCATTCATGCCGTCGGTCGGTATGTTGATGTTGCTTTTGCATTCGGTACTGAATATTGTTGCTCCACTGATGCTGTAAACGCTGACATTTGCTTCCCCATCGACATTGATTGTTACGGTTTCGCCGGAATTTACAGGGTTGGGAAAAATAGTTGCCGTATTGCCGTCAGATTCTATTGAACTTACAGAGCCGTAGTTGCTGTTATAGCAAGCCTCGAAGGCGGGTACCTGAATCTCGAAAGCCTCATCTTTAGCCGAAGCGCCCATATCCATACGGAAGGTGTTGATGGTTATCGGGTATATTCCGATATCTTCGGTGTCGCACCATTCGTCAAGATGCATAACCACTTCCGTTGTTTTGTTTTTTTCCAGTTCTTCGGTCACACCGGTCCATGAGGTTGTTTTTTCTCCCAGAGCGTTTTCCACGTTCATCGAAATCTTTTTCACAGTGGCTTCACCGGGATTTATCCTAATCCTGAACGATTCCGGAAGACTCCACACGTTTATCCCTCCGAAATTCACGGAAAGATATGCGCCGCGCGATGTCCCATTGCCTGTATATGAAATTTTGAAACCGTTTTCGAGCTCTGCAATGGTCTGGTCTGTTCCTCCAAGCTGGGAGATTTTCCAATCGTCGGCGTTGAAGTTGCGGATTACCGGCATGAGGTCGCTTTCCGGAATCTCTACCGTGACGTTTGCCGTCCCTGTGAACTCTCCGACGGTTCCTGTAACAGTTGCCGTGCCGTTAGCTATTCCTTTAAGGATTCCCGTTGATTCTCCAATTTCGACTACGTCGGTATTGTTGCTTGTCCAAGATAGAGCCGTCGGGTTTAGCGGCATCAGTTCTTCCTTGACAGTCGCGTTTACTTCCATCGGGTATTCGCGCTTGTTGTCAGTCAAGATGTTTTGCAGCCGGAAGCTGACGTCATCGCTTTCTTCAACAGTCACTGCGATGGATGCCGTGAGTCCGTTGTAGGAGGCTTTGAGTGCGTGCAGACCTTCTCCTGTCGCATAGAATGTCTTGCCGTCGTTGGTTATTTCGCCGAGAGCTGGGTCGCAGGAGAGTGTCACGCCCTGTACGTCGGTGTCGATAAGGATGCCGTATTGGTTGTATCCGTAGAACACCGGGGTGTATATTCCGTATTTCGGGCAGACCATTGCCCATTCCCGGAACTGTATTTCGGCTATCGTATTGTCTTCAGGTACGTTTGCTACTGCAAACATTCCGCTTGCAACTGCTCTTTCACTGCCGTCACTACTGTCGTTGCGCAGTCCTAATGCTTCAGTGTATAATGTGGAAGAGCCGCCGCCGTCGACATTGATGGCATCGCTGGCACCGGCATAGCGCATCATGTCCGCAAGTTCTTTTGTATGCACTCCGGCAGATATTTGTGAGCGTCCGTCGATGACCATCATAATCATTTCCGTCTTGTCCTCATTATAGCCTAAGCTGCTGCGGGGATGGCGTGCTGAAGCGTCGCCGCGGTCGCCTTCGCTTTCTCTTGTCACGCCGTTTTCAAGAATCCAAGGGTTACCGGTCGCCAACTGTGTTGGTATTACAGATGTCGCGTCCGTCTTGCCTGTCTCTAATGTGGCTGTAACATTTGCTGTGAGGGTCACTTTGTCACCGATTTTCAGGTTCTTCACGAAATCTATAGTTTTTCCGCAGCCTACAATGGCGTATTGTCCATCCGGAATTTCCCGGTTGCCGGTTGCCGTCACGTCAGAGACAATTTCCAACGTCAGAGGTTTCCCCGCCTGTATGAAATCGTCTTCTACTGCTTTAGCCAGCACTTCCGCACAATTCCCGTTAAGATCCGGCTGGTTTATTATGCCGAAAAATTTAGGAGTGTACAAAGAAATGGCATCGTTCGCCGCAGAGTTGTTGACAACTGAAAATTTCACTGTCTGGTCGCCGCAAGTTGCCGTGCCGTTTTGGAAAGATATTCCGCCTATGAATGGCACTCCTTTTTCATCGATAAAGAATGTAGGCCAATCGCTGGCTGTCTCGGCAGTCTTGTAGATTTCTCCTCCGGCAATCGATGCACTTACCGGCGAGCCTACCATCGAGACCCCGTTTGAAGCGTTGCCTTGTGTTACGAAAAAGTCGGTGTTGATTCCTACGAAGTAATTTTTTGTAGAGGTGGAGTGGGTTTGTGCCATATTGCTTACTCTTCCGCCTCCAGATAGCTTGTCGTTTGCTACAATGGCTTCAATGCCTACGTTGGGATTTTTCTCGCTGTCAATGTTCACTGTGAGGTAGAACACCCGTAGTTGTTGGCTTGCATTTGTCTTGTTTATCAGATGCAGTGATGTTTGGGTTGTTCCCGGACCGACCTGTGCGTGGAACAATGTGTCGACGCTGAATTCAACCCCGCTTAGCATGACATTGTATCCGTCTTGTGCGTAAATTGTCGCTGATGACAATAAGGCGGCACTTGTTAAAAGTAAATTTTTTAGCATAGTTGAAATGTTAGATTTATAGAATGATTAGTTTACCGATGTGTTGATTGTTTTCAGAAATGATTCTGATAAGGTAGAATCCTTTTTGCAAGTTGTTTGTATTTAAGTATATTTTGTTTTCTCCGATAGCATGGTAGACGCATCTTCCTTTGATGTCATATACGCTGGCATTGGCCTTTCCTTCGACATTTACCGATACGGTTTGTCCGGTATTGGCAGGGTTCGGGTAGATGTTTACAGATCCGCTATTCTCCTTGATGTTGGGGATTGAGCCGTAGTTGCGGTTGTAGCAAGCCTCGAAAGCCGGCACCTGAATTTCGAAAGCCTCACCTTTAGCCGAAGCGCCCATGTCCATGCGGAACGTGTTGATGGTTATCGGGTATATCCCGATGTCTTCGGTGTCGCACCATTCGTCAAGATGCATGACCACTTCAGTTGTTTTGTTCTTTTCCAGTTCTTCGGTCACACCTGCCCACGAGGTGTTCTTCTCTCCCAGCGCGTTCTCTATGTTCATTGAAATCTTTTTCACAGTGGCATTTCCGGGATTTATCCTTATCCTGAACGATTCGGGAAGGCTCCACACCTTTATTCCTCCGAGATTCACGGAAATGTATGCTCCCCGCGATGAGCCGTTGCCTGTGTAGGAGATTTTGAAACCGTTTTCGAGTTCGGCTATCGTCTGGTCTGTCCCTCCGATTTGGGATATTTCCCAGCCGTCGGCGTTGAAGTTGCGGATTACCGGCATGAGGTCGCTTTCCGGAATCTCTACCGTGACGTTTGCCGTCCCTGTGAACTCTCCGACGGTTCCTGTAACAGTTGCCGTGCCGTTAGCTATTCCTTTAAGGATTCCCGTTGATTCTCCAATTTCGACTACGTCGGTATTGTTGCTTGTCCAAGATAGAGCCGTCGGGTTTAGCGGCATCAGTTCTTCCTTGACAGTCGCGTTTACTTCCATCGGGTATTCGCGCTTGTTGTCAGTCAAGATGTTTTGCAGCCGGAAGCTGACGTCATCGCTTTCTTCAACAGTCACTGCGATGGATGCCGTGAGTCCGTTGTAGGAGGCATTGAGTGCGTGCAGACCTTCACCTGTCGCATAGAATGTCTTGCCGTCGTTGGTTATTTCGCCGAGAGCCGGGTCGCAGGAGAGTGTCACTCCCTGAACGTCGGTGTCGACAAGCACTCCGTATTGGTTGTATCCGTAGAACGCCGGTGTGTATATGCCGTATTTTGGGCATTTCATTGCCCATTCCCGGAACTGTATTTCGGCGACGGTATTGTCTTCCGGTGTTTTTGATACGCAATATATGCCGTTGCCCACAGATCTTTCGTGTCCGTCGCTGGGCTGGTTCATATAGCCGAATTGTTGCAGATAGAGTGAAGAAGAACCTCCGCCGTCAATATTGATTCCATAGTCGGCCTCGGCCCATTTCATAATGTCGGCCAATTCATAGTATGTCGCTCCTGATGATATTGAGGAACGTCCGTCGACTACTGCGAATATTATTTTTGATTTGTCTTTGTTGTATCCGAGCATTGTACGTGGGTGGCGCGAAAAGTCGCCTTGCGTGACAGTTTCCCCGTCGATGAGGAATATGGTGTTGCCTCCGACCATTTGTCTGATTTCGGGCGTAATCCCTTCATAATTGTTTAATGAATTGCTGAATGTGAATTCCAACACATCTCCTTCTTTGAGGTCTGTCACATAGTGTGCCATTGTGCCCGATGCGCTAAGCACTCCTTGCCCGTCGGCTATTGCATGATTCCCTTTTGTCGTGGCAGTTCCTGTCACTTTTGCTTTAAAAGGTGAGTTCACTTTCCAAGTCTCTCCTGGCAGGAGTTCAATTGCGATTTCGGTTGTGCCGGCCGGCGTATGGGTGTATTTTCCTGTCGCGTTGTTGAATACGGTCAGTTCATTATCTCCGATTCTGCCGTTTATCTTGCTGAGGCTTATTTTTTCTTTTCCGTTTACTTTATATGTATAGGATGGCGTTATGAAAGAGGCATATGGCAGCGATGTCCCTGATACCACGAAGTGCGGGGCGGTTGTGACGGCGGTTGCCGGCAGCCCATTGTGCATAGAGCCGTTTACCGGCGTGCCTACATCGCCTGATGTCTCGAAAAAGTCGCCATTGACTGCGGCAAAGTAGCATTCCGTCCCTGTCGTTTTTCTGATTGCGTGGTCGGAAATGTTTTCCGTCCCTATGATTGAGTCCCGGCCGAGCTCCGTACGGATTTCAAAATTGGGTTGCCCTGTCTCTATTTCTATGTAGAATGTTCGGAATGTGAGTGACGGCCCTGTGAATTTGATGGCTGTATAGTGCGTTCCGGGTCCTACTTTTGAGTGCTGGAGTGTGTCTACCGTGTATGTGTTCTTGTCGATAACGGTGGTGGTTTGTGCAGAAATCAGGCATGCCGGCATCAGCAATGCGGAAAATAATAATGGTTTTTTCATACGAGGCGTTTTGGCTGGTTAGGTTTTGTTTATGGGTCAAAAATAGTTATATAAGTTGGGATGGAGAAATTTTTGATATTAAAATTATGTGTCCGATAGTTAAATGATGTTTAGTCAAAAGCCTTGTGGTGAGGATATGCAATTCTGGTCTGATTTATTGTTGCGCCATCCCGGCGCGGTTCTCGTCGATGGGGAATATTCCTGACGGTTTATTGATAAGATATGTTGTCATCCGCTCATTGGATGTAAATCCGTATCCTTCGATTATACGGTCGCTTTTTTCGATGTGTATGAATGAGTCGGAATATACTTTGTGCAATGATTGCGACCAAAATAATTGTTCCGTCAGAATAAGTTCTTTCTTGACATTGCTGATTCTTACGTTTCCGTCAAGCCTCCATAGCTTGTCGCGCTTGAAATATGTGGCCGAGTCGCATTCGATATGCGCTTCTGTCTTGAACTTGTCATCTAATTTCTCAAGGTACAGTCCCGTCGGGAATTTCCAAACCGGGGTTTTTGCTTCGTCGTATACAATCCACAGCTTTGATGTAATCCGGTATTTTGTCATGCCGGAATCGCTGATTAGTGTGGTCACGTCTTTTGTGACCATCGTTGGCATGCTGTCAGGGTCGATTGCTGTGGCAATGACATTATCCCTCTTTTTCTTGCCACATCCTGAAAGCATGCCTGAAATTATGGCAATGGCCATTACTATGTTGAAAAGACTGCGCATCCGCTTTCCTGTGTGAATCCGGATTTTATCGTATCTTGTCTTGCCAGAATGCAAACTCGTTGAAGTTTACGCCGATTGTGATGTTGAAATAGTTTTCAGATACGAGGTTTGATGCAGGATAGGACGAACGGCGTTTGTATTCAAGACCGAGGTTTATTATCGTCTTCGTGCCTAATGTCGGTAGCCCGAAACCGATGGCAGCGCCGTATTCGCGTGTGTGGTTGTCGCCGACCATTATATAGTCGCGGGTGTAATACGCTCCGAAGCGGTAAGCTATCCTCTGGAAATAGTTGCCTCTTGTCTTAGGCACGAATTGCATGCCGAGAGCAGTTTTCCAACGGTCGTCGAATCTTGTGATTTCCGATACAATATTTCCATCTTCGTCGCGTAATTGTCCGAAATTGGCTTTGCTCCATTCTTGATAAGTGAAGTCTCCTTCTATTGTAAGCCGGTTATCGTAGGTATAGCTTAATCCTACACCGTAGGAATTCGGTTTCGTATATTCGCCGTTCATACGCATATAGGCGATGGTGTCAGGCTCGCTATCTTGCGTTATGTCGTAGTTCGTGCCCCATGTCTTGCCGTGGAAGTCTTTTTTAGGCGAATATGTGGCGCCGATGGTGAATTTGTGCAATTGCCGGAATTCTTTTGTATATTGTACGCCTAATAAAATATTCCAGTCGCGTATTTCCATCGACTGCTCGAACAAAGTGTTGGCAGTTCCGTTTTCACTGTCTATGATGTATGAGTCGTTTACTATTGTTCCGAATTGATAAGCCACGTTGGCTCCGATGGTGAATCCTTTGAACGGCCGCCCGCTGACTCCGGCATAAAGTTCGTTCAGTCCGCCTGTTCCGGTGAATGATGTCGTGCCGGTAGGATTGCCTTCGCTGTCGTTAATTTCCCCTCCGAACGAATATCCGACTGACGAGAATGGCACAAGTCCTATGCTGCCGCCCATATATTTCCCTATGGGGAATTGCATAGTCAGATAGTCCAGACCTCCGCCGAACGATTTGCCGGTGCTGTTGTTCTCTTTCGACCACAAACGTGTCAGGTCTACGCCGATGTCCCATAACAGGGTGAGGGAGTCTATGCCGGCGTATGAGGCTGGGTTCATCACGTTGATTTGTCGTCCGCCTGTCATGGCTATGCCGACACCGCCCATACTGCGTTGCATGCTTGTAGCGTAGTCCTTTACCATTCCATATCCGAATTTCGAATACGGTGATTGCTCGTTTTGTGCGGTGGCCGGCATTGCGATTGCAATTGACAGCGCAAATGCCGTGATTAGTTTCTTATAGCAATTCATTATATTTCAATATTCTGTTTAATCCTAATGTTACTAAATTGTCGTTTATTTCAACATTATTGCTGATTTCAAGCCGTTTGGCGATTATTCCGCTGTCGCCGCCTGTCAGCATCACTGTCAAATCGTCGCCGTAAGTCGCCGACAGTCTTTTTGCCATATATGTCACTTCGGCGACTACTCCTAACACTACTCCCGCCCTTATGGCCGTGGGTGTGTCGTATCCGGTCATTGGCACGTCTCCGTTGGCATCAACCAGTGGCAATTGCGCGCAGTAATGCGACAATGCTTCGAACCGTGTGTTTATGCCCGGTGCGATATTGCCTCCGCGGAAATGGCCGTCAGCAGTTACCACATCGTAGGTTATTGCTGTGCCGGAATCCACAACCAGCATATTTCTGCCGGGGTGGCAGCCTATTGCGCCAACCGCTACAGCTATGCGGTCATGCCCGAGTGTATGCGGTGTGGCGTAGTCTATCTTTATCGGGAGTGGCAGATTCTCGTCCACCACATAGCATTTTATATTTTTCGCTTTCAACAGCTCTATTATTTCATTGTGGTTTCCAACCACAGATGAATAAATAGCGGATGCTGTGTGAAAACGTTTTGTCAAATCGTCCAAAGCAGCCACTGTCAGTAGGTCGTGGCGTTCGGCTGCGACTATCTTTTCATCATCGAAGATTGACAGCTTCGTTGATGAGTTGCCCTGATCGATAGCTAATCTTAATTTCATTTGTCCGGCAAAAATACTAAATACGCGCCAATTAACCGCTTTTCTTTTCGATGATTTGCAAGTTGCTGCGGCTTTTTTGCGTATTTTATCGACAATCTGTGTTCGTTAAACTTTTATTTGTCTGTCTGTTTACCTTTACCGGCTGCTTTTTTCAGTTGGTAAGGAATCATGAATGATGTATATACTTGGAGCGCAGCTCCTGCCAGCAGGAAAGCTATCCAGTTGCCGGGATGGTAACGGTCGCTTACACGGAAATAAGCCGATACCAAGTAGCACATTGCCGACCAGAATTCTATGTGCCGTAGTCTGCGCACGCGCAATGGCATCGATTTGTCTTTTCTATAGCCGGCACGTTGCAAGATTCTTGATAGCACGGCAAGTATCGCTCCTGCCACATATACATATATCATCCATTCTCCTTCAATGTCGAGCAGCGAAAGGAAAGCCGGAACGAAAAGCATCAGCAACGCTAATGATAATATCAGGTCTAAAGTGGTGTCATTTAAAAATTTGTTCATATCTCTATCTTATTTTTCTTTTACAATGTAGACATCCTCATTGTCGCGTTTCATAAAATATTCTTCCCTTACGATTTTTTCCAGTGTCTCGGGGTCGGAATTTAGATCGTGTAATTTTTTCTCGTATATTTTGAAAGAGTCGCGGGTGGCCGCTATCTGCATTTTCAGGTCTTTTATCTCTGAATCATATTTGATTATTTTCAGATAATTGTATTCGGATATGCACGTGATGTAAACTCCGAATACAATTACGACGGCTATGCAGATGTTGATTCTTGTAAATATCTTTTTGCCTTTCTGGTTCATAATGCGTTTGTTTTTAGCCGTTGAGCAAATCCGGGCGCAGCTGCCGTGTGCGCTGGAGCGACATTTCGTGTTTCCATTCGTCTATTTTTGCCTGATGGCCCGACAGGAGTACGTCGGGCACACGCCACCCCTTGTATTCTGCCGGGCGGGTGTAGACGGGAGGAGCGAGCAGGTTGTCTTGAAATGAGTCGCTCAGAGCCGATTGTTCGTCGCCTATAGCTCCGGGAATCAGCCGCACTATGGCATCTGTCACAATGGCCGCCGGCAGTTCGCCTCCTGTCAGGACATAGTCGCCGATAGTAAGTTCTTTTGTTATCAGATGTTCGCGGATGCGGTAGTCTATCCCTTTGTAATGTCCGCACAAGATGATTAGGTTTTCACTTAGCGACAGCATATTTGCGGTTTTTTGAGTGAACTGTTCGCCGTCGGGTGTCATGAAAATCACCTCGTCGTAATCACGCTCGGATTTGAGTGCGGATATGCACCGGTCGATAGGTTCGATTTGCATCACCATACCGGCTTCTCCACCGAACGGATAGTCGTCCACGTGGCGGTGCTTGTCTGTGCTGTAGTCGCGCAAGTCGTGAACATGGATTTCGACAAGCCCTTTGTTCTGGGCGCGTTTCACTATCGAGCAGTTCAACGGCGACTCGAGCATCTCAGGCAGTACGGTGATTATGTCTATTCGCATTCTGTTCTGATTTTATTTGTCGGCAAAGATAATGCAAATCGAGCGCAGAACAATCAAACTTGTTTGAAATTGTTATGCCGAGATGCAGTGTATCTTATGTAAAGACAATAATTCTTATTGTTTTATGAAGATATTTTGTGTGAGGCAATCAGCCTATGTGTGGTACGTCGTAAGGGTAGGTGATGTCCCAGAGGAAGAGGGCGTTGCCGGGGACTGACACGCCTGCCGCGCAGCGGTCCTTTTTTTCGATTATTTCACAGAATTGCTCTATGGACATACGTTTTCTTCCTACTTCTATGAGTGTGCCGACGATGGCCCTTACCATGTTGCGGAGGAAGCGGTCGGCTGTGATGGTGAAGATTATCTTGTCGTCTTTACGCTCCCATCCGGCATGGTCTATGCGGCAATTGTTGGTCTTGGCGTCGCTGTGCAGCTTGCTGAAACTTGTGAAGTCGGTGTAGCGGTAAAGTTGCGTTGCGGCATCGTTCATCAGCCCGATGTCGAGGATGTACGGCGGATTCCAGCAGAAAGGGTAATCGAAAGGCGATTTCTTTGTGCTTATGAAATATTTGTATGTGCGGCTTGTTGCATCGAACCGTGCGTGGGCGTTGTCGGCTACACGGAATATGTCGTAGACGGCAATGTCCTTACCTGCAAGGCTGTTGATTGACCGGCATAACGCCTGTGTGTCTCCGATAGGGGTTTCGGTATCGAAGTGGGCATACATGCAACGCGCGTTCACGCCTGTGTCGGTGCGCCCTGCTCCGGTAATGCCTATGGGCTGGCGCATGACGGTCGATATGGCATTCTTTATCGCGGTCTGTACGCTCGCTGCGTTGGGCTGCGATTGCCAGCCGTGATAAGGCGCGCCGTTATAGGCAAGGAGCATGAAGTATCTGCAAGCCATCGGCTTCCGTGGTTTTAATCTTTCTCCAAGTAGGTGTATCCGTAAAGACCGGAGCGGTAGTTGCTGAGGAATTCGCGTCCTTCTTCGGGTGTGATTTTGCCGCTTTTCATTGAGCGCGTAACCCACGTCTCCACGTTGCGTACCAATTTCTTAGGACTGTACTGCACATAGTCGAGCACCTCGGCCACGGTCTCTCCGTCGATTATCTGGTCTATCTCGTAATGGTCGGGATATACGCTGATGTGTACGGCGTTGGTGTCGCCGAACAAGTTGTGCATGTCTCCGAGTATCTCTTGGTATGCTCCCACGAGAAATACACCTATATAATATGACTCGTTGTTCTTTAGCGGATGTATAGGCAATGCGTTCACTACTCCGTGGTCGGAGATGAAGTTGTTTATTTTGCCGTCCGAGTCGCATGTTATGTCCTGTATCGTGGCCGTGCGGGAAGGACGTTCGTCCAGCCGTGCGATAGGCATTATCGGGAACATTTGGTCGATTGCCCATGAGTCGGGGAGCGACTGGAAGAGCGAGAAGTTGCAGAAATATTTGTCGGGCAATGTCTTCGACATTTTCAGCTCGTCGGGTACGTGTTTCATTTCTTTTGCTATGTCGTAGACATCACGTGCTACCGACCAGAACAATTTCTCGATTTGCGCCCTCGTGCGCAGGTCGAGCATTCCGAGGCTGAACAGGTCGAGAGCCTCGTCGCGTATCTGCAAGGCGTCGTGCCAGCTTTCCATAAGCCGTTGCTGGTTGAGCTTGTCCCAAATTTCGTATAGCTCGCGTGCCAGTTCGTGGTCTGTGTCTTTCACCTCCTCGTTGTCGTTCCAGATAGGGAGCTGCGTGGTTTCGAGGGCTTCGAATATCAGGATCGAGTGGTGGGCGGAAAGCGAACGGCCTGACTCTGTTATTATATTCGGTTGTTTCAATCCGTTTTTCACGCATACGTCGACCAACGCTGAAATAGCGTCGTTGGCATATTCTTGGATTGAATAGTTCATACTGCTTTCGCTTGCGCTGCTGCGGGTCCCGTCGTAGTCCACTCCGAGACCTCCGCCGATGTCGATGAAGTCGATGCCGAATCCCATTTTCGACAGTTGCACGTAAAATTGAGTGGCTTCGCGCAGGGCGGTTTTGATGCGCCGTATCTTGGTTATTTGGCTGCCGATATGGAAATGTATCAGTTTCAGGCAGTCCGAAAGTTTGTTCTTTTCAAGTATTTCGAGGGCTTCGAGAAGTTCGCTGGAATTTAGCCCGAACTTGCTTTGGTCGCCGCCCGATTCTTCCCATTTGCCGCTTCCCGAACTCGACAGTTTGATGCGTATGCCGATGTTGGGTCTTACGCCGATGCGTTTTGCCAGCGTGGCGATAAGCCGCAGCTCGCTCAGCTTTTCCACGACGATGAATATGTGTCGTCCCATTTTGTGCGCGAGCAGGGCAAGTTCGATATAGTTTTCGTCCTTGTAGCCATTACAGATTATGAGACTGTTCTCGTCGATGCTTGTGGCGAGCACGGCATGGAGTTCCGGTTTGGAGCCGGCTTCCAGACCCATATTGAATTTTTTGCCATGCGACACGATTTCTTCGACTACCTGCCGCATTTGGTTCACTTTTATAGGATAGATGATGAAATTCTGCGCTTCGTATCCGTATTCTGTTGCCGCTTGTTTGAAGCAACGTGAGATTTTTTCGATACGGTTGTCAAGAATGTCGGGGAATCGCAATAAGACGGGCGCGGTAATGTCGCGCACTTGCAATTCGTCCATCAGTTCTTTTAAATCTACAGAGGCACATCCTTCTTTTGGTGAGACTTGCACGTGCCCTTTGTCGTTAATCGAGAAGTACTTGAGCCCCCATCCGTTGATGTTGTAGAGTTCCGCACTGTCCTCAATACGCCATTTTCTCATCTTTTCGGTCTATAACTGGTTAAAAAAATCTGTAAATTGGTTTAAAACTAATATTTTGCAAATGTACGAAAAACATCTGAATAACGTCCCTCTTTATTGTATATGAAAAAGAGGTTTGTTGTGTTTTACAGAACAATTTATGCCGTAAAATCGTTATATCTATATTAAACGTTTAGTAAATAATGCTTTATGAAAATTGAGAAGATTAGGGGACGCGAGATTCTTGACTCTCGTGGAAATCCTACAATAGAAGTGGATGTGGAATTGGAATGCGGTGTGACCGGAAGGGCGGCTGTCCCTTCTGGAGCGTCGACAGGTGTGAACGAGGCGTTGGAGCTGCGTGACGGCGATAAAAAACGTTATGGGGGTAAAGGCGTGTTGAAAGCCGTGTCGAACGTAAATGGCGAAATCGCTTCTGCTTTGGCGGGGATGAGCGCGCTTGACCAAAGGGCTATCGACAGAAAAATGATAGAGCTCGATGGTACGCCTACAAAATCGCGTCTTGGAGCAAATGCCATTCTGGGGGTCTCTTTGGCTGTCGCCAAAGCTGCCGCCAATTATTTGGAATTGCCGCTTTATCGCTATATAGGCGGATGCAATGCACATGTGCTCCCTGTGCCGATGATGAATATAATTAATGGAGGGGCGCATTCTGATGCTCCGATTGCTTTTCAGGAATTCATGATAAGGCCTGTGGGTGCAAGCGCTTTTCGCGAAGCCATGCGTATGGGTGCCGAGGTGTTTCATTCGTTGAAAGCTGTGTTGAAGGGAAGAGGGCTTAGTACGGCCGTCGGCGATGAAGGCGGATTCGCTCCGGCATTGAGTGGAACGGAGGATGCGTTGGAGGTGATTATGCAGGCTGTCAGGGATGCCGGATATGTTCCGGGAAAGGATATTACTATCGGGCTTGACTGTGCTTCTTCCGAGTTTTATAAAGGCGGCCTGTATGACTATACTTGGAAGCAGCCCGGCGGAATGAAACTGACATCGGTAGAACAGGCTGCCTATCTTGAGGAATTGATAAGCAAATATCCGATTGACTCGATAGAGGACGGTATGAGCGAGACGGATTGGGATGGCTGGAAAATATTGACGGAAAAAATAGGAGGCCGTTGCCAACTGGTTGGCGATGACCTGTTCGTGACGAACGTGAAATATTTGGAGCGTGGGATCAAGGAACGTGCCGCTAATTCTATCCTCGTGAAAGTCAATCAGATTGGCACGCTTACTGAGACGCTTCAAGCCGTGGAGATGGCGCACCGTGCTGGTTATACAGCCGTTATTTCGCATCGTTCCGGAGAAACGGAGGATTCCACGATTGCCGATATTGCTGTAGCTGTGAATGCCGGACAGATTAAAACGGGTTCGGCAAGCCGTTCGGACCGTATGGCAAAATACAACCAATTGCTTCGTATTGAAGAGGAATTGGGAGATGATGCCATTTATGGATAAGTTTTAGGTTTGGGTATAAGGCAAAAGGCTATGGATTGTGGAATTTCCGCTTCCATAGCCTCTGTCATTTTTGAAAATGTTAAAAATGCCATAAGCTTTTTATGGTTAATTGAAAAATGCTAATTTTGTAAATTAACAAAAAAAGAATGCCTATGGGAAAATAGAATGTGTGTTATTTATGCATTCACTTTAAGACATAATTAGGAAAAGCGTTTAGTTTGTATTCTTGTTCTTGAAACTTCGACACTTTCAATGACAACCAAGAGTAAGGCTATGACGCTCACGCTATCTGCGTGGGCTTTACTCGTATATTTGGTTGTCAGGTAGTCGAAGACCTCAAGAACGGATATATTAGAGTTTTGTCCGCGCTTTTTTGTGTTTGCATACCTTAAGTATAGGGGATAGGACAAACTGATTTAATAAGGTTTTAGAAATTTAACAGTAACGTTATGAAAATGAACAAAAAGAAATTTTGGCGAGGTGCATTCTTCTCTTTTATAATGGGGGCATGTGTATTGCCATTGTGTTATTCTTGCAAGGAAGATGAACCTGCAATTTGGCCTGAAGGCGGTGGAGGAGGCGATGATATAGAAATATCTGCTCCAAGTGGGGTTATGGCAACTGTAAAAGATAAAACTATAGTTGTCACTTGGAATATGGTCAGTGGGGCTGAAAGTTATGAGGTATATGTCAACAGGGAACATTGGGGTATTTCTAGCTTTATAAAGGAATCGACGGTTACATCCACTCGTTTTGTTGATGAGCCTGTATATAATTGTAATTATTACTATAAAATAGTGGCGGTAGGCGAAGATGGCAGTAAGAGTAAGGAGAGTGCCATTGCCTCCTGTTATTATGCGAATGGTATACCGACAGGTGGAGGTGATGGTGACAAGCCTGGAGACGGTAGCGGTGATGACGATGAAGGTGACGAAGGTCAGGGAGGAGGTATCGTGACAGTTCCTGACGCACCTATCGGTTTGAGCGTGGAAAATTATGGTTCTGTTCTTTTGCCAAATCTTAGGGTTTCGTGGTACAGCGTAGAGGGTGCTACAAAATATAAGGTGTATAGAAGCAGGAGCGCAAACGGTTCTTATTCACTCCTTGGTGAGACGGCTGTTACATATCTGACCGATTATAGTCCAATTGAGGGTAAAAATTACTATAAAGTAAAGGCTTGCAACAGTGCTGGTGATAGTCCTTACAGCAGTTATGTGATGTATGATAATGATGTCGCTTCGTCCATAGAACCTTGCCCTGTACAATATGGTAATTGCACGGTGAGTGGCTATACGATGACTTTGCGCTGGAGTGTGTCTTCTAATTCTTATTGTGGAGAACCGGAAACGGCTTATTTGCGTGTACGCGATCCTCATACAGGCTCTTATTTTGATTTGCGGGAAATGTCAGGAACAGCTACGTCCGTGTCGTTTAATTATTCAGGTTATATAGATGATGACGGTTACGTTTACGCTGGGATTATTCTTGAAAATGAAGCCGGGACTTCCGGTGGCATACCAAAAGTTTACGATCATAAGAATAAACGTTGGATGTATTGATTAAAAGAAAAGCCGATGTAAACTCTATCGGCTTTTCTTTTTGAGTTTGTATGAAGATATTCAAATGCTGAACAGCTGGTCGGGGTATTCGCCTTTGTCGTGGAGCTCGGCGAATTTCGCCACTACCGCGGGACGGTCGGCGGCGTATGTCACGCCGAACCATTTTGAAGTGGTGTCGAGGACTTTTACCGTAGCGGTTCCTTTGTGAATCATTTCATTGATTACTGAAGGAATGTAGAATTCAGCTTTCGGGTTGTCGATGTTCTTCTTGAGAAATTCGATGAAGTACTGTTCGCTGTATTTGAAATAGTCGGGTGTGAATCCCCACATATTCATAGACACCGGTGTCTCGGGTGCAAGTTGCCTGACATCGCCCTTCTCGTCGGTAAAAACGATATTCCCTGCGTTGTCATACCCGATTGATGTGCGTTCCACTACAGAATTGAGGTAGCCGTTGACCACCCCGCATACGCCGCGCGCCACAGTGCCGCTTTCCGACATCGTGTTGCCTACTCGGAATCCTACCATGCAGTAATCGCCCTCGCGGTCGCGCTTGCGGGATAGTTCCTTGGCGAGAACTTCGAATGAATCACGTCCGTAAAAATCATCGGCGTTGATTACTGCAAACGGCTCTTTTATGACAGATTTTCCCATTAGTACGGCGTGGTTTGTCCCCCATGGCTTGACTCTTCCGGATGGGCAGGCAAAGCCTTCCGGCACATCGTCGACCGACTGGAAAACTACTTCTGTCGGAATATGGTTTTCGTATTTCGAAAGTATTTTTTCTCTGAAATCTTGCTCGAAATCCTTACGGATGACGAATACTACTTTCCCGAATCCGCTGTGTATGGCGTCGTAGATGGAATAGTCCATGATGGTTTCTCCGTGAGGACCGAGCCCATCAAGCTGTTTCAACCCTCCGTAGCGGCTTCCCATACCGGCGGCAAGTACGAACAAAGTTGGTTTCATTTCTTTTTATTTAATTCCGAATTTAAAGATTATTGTCTGGTCGTATTTCTCTCCCGGGCAGAGTTCCTGTGACGGAAATTCCGGCTTGTTTGGAGCGTCGGGCATTCCTTGGCACTCTATCGCCACTCCGTCGTAGTCGAGGTAGGCAGCCCCGCTTTTGCTTCTCGGACATCCCGATATCCAGTTGCCGGTATAGACGTGTACCGACGGTTGGGTGGTGGCGATTTCCACCATTCGTCCGGATATGTCGTCGGAAAGGCGGGCTACAGTTTTCAGCTTTCCTTTTTCCCAGCCGTCTACTACCCAAGTGTTGTCGTAGCCTTTCGCGAATTTGAGCGCTGGAAAGTCGCATTCGATATCTTGGCCAATTATTTTTTCCGCGCGGAAATCCATAGGCGTGTTGTCGACCGGCGCCATTTCTCCTGTCGGCACTAATGTGTCGTTTGTAGGCAGATATTTTGAAGCGTCTATCCAGAGCTTTTCTCCAAGCGCGCATCCGCTGCGTTCGCCTGCCAGATTGAAATATATGTGGTTCGTGAGATTTATCACGGTTTTCTTGTCGGTGGCCGCACGGAGCCGTAGCTTCAGCTGATTGTCGTCGCTCCATGTGTATTGTGCGGTTACGGCGAGTTGTCCGGGATAGCCTTCGTCGCCGTCTTCGCTCACCAAGGAGAAGAGCACGCCGTCGGCCAGTGGCTGCGATTCCCATATCCTGTTAGCGAATCCTTCCGGGCCGCCGTGCAATGCGTTTATGCCGCTGTTCTGGGCAAGCCGGTATTCAATTCCGTCGATTGTGAATTCTCCGTTTGCAATACGTCCGGCATATCGTCCTATTACTTTTCCTGCGTATGGTTCGTCGTATAGATAGTCGGCCGGATTGGCATAACCTAAAACTACGTCATGGAATCTGCCGTTCCTGTCGGGGACGATTATTGATAATACTCCGGCTCCTAATGACGACAGTACGATGCTCGCCCCTGTTTTATTGGTTAATTTGTAAAGGGTGATTTCTCCCTTGGGCGATTCTGCTTTCCATTTTCTTTGTTTCATAATCTTTAGCATTTGTGTGCGCCGTCAGAAATAATGACATCGTAAATTTTTGGTTCGTGTCCGTATTTCTTGGCGAACTGTGTTTTTACTGTATCAATGAATTTGTCGTAAATGTCGTTTTTGACGAGGTTGATTGTGCAGCCACCGAATCCTCCGCCCATTATGCGTGAACCGGTAACGCCGCAGCCTTTGGCAACGTCGTTGAGAAAATCGAGTTCTTCGCAACTCACTTCATAGTCGTGCGACAGTCCGTAATGGGTCTCATACATAAGTTTCCCGACTGTTTCGTAATCGCCTCTTTCGAGGGCGTCGCAAACATCGAGTACACGGTGTTTCTCCCCGATGACGAACCGTGCCCGCCGGTAGTCCTCTTCCGATATTTCCGTTTTGTGAGCGTCAAGGTCGTCCATTTCGGCATCGCGTAGCGTCTCTACCCCTAATAGGCGTGCCACACGCTCGCAAGATGCCCTTCGCTTGTTGTAAGGTGAATCGACCAGTTCGTGTTTTACCACGGAATCTACAAGTACCAGCTTGTAGCCTTCCGGGTCGAACGGGAAATATTCGAATTCCATCGAGCGGCAGTCGAGGCGCATCAGGTAGCCCTTTTTGCCGAAAATCGACGCAAATTGATCCATGATTCCACAATTCACGCCACAGTAATTATGCTCAGTGGATTGCCCGATTCGTGCCAGCTCGAATTTGTCGATTTTGTTTCCGTTGAACATATCGTTAAGCGCGTACGCGAAACAGGATTCCAAGGCGGCCGACGATGACAGTCCGGCTCCTAATGGAATGTCTCCTGCGAATACCGCGTCAAATCCTTTGACTGTCCCGCCACGCTTGATTATTTCACGGCATACGCCGAAGATATATCTCGCCCATTGGGCTTTTGGCAAATCGGATTCCTCCAGCCCGAATGACGCGGGCTCGCCCATATCGATGGAATATACTTTCACTTTGTCTGTCCCGTTTGCCGCGATTTCTGCCATTATGCATTTGTCGATGGCTCCGGGAAAGACAAATCCTCCGTTGTAGTCTGTATGTTCGCCTATCAGATTGATTCTCCCCGCTGAGGCATATAGCGTTCCGCTTTTTCCAAAATGTTGTCTGAATGCATCACGTATTTCTTTCTCTTTTTTCATAGTTGTGTCAGGTGTATGGTTTATGTGATTATTGCAAAGATAATACAAAAAAATGATATGTGGATAAATATGCCGTTTACTTTCTATATCTTTTCATAAGATACGCTGCATCTCTGCATAACAATTTCAAACAAGTTTGATTGTTCTGCCATCGATTTGCTGTATCTTTGTCATTGGATAATTAAATCGGACGGAATTATGGGAGAATTTGAGAAGAAAGAAAGTGTGAAAGTTTTTTTTACGGATTTCCGTTGCAAGCCGGATGAGGGGCCTGTGGATAAGTTGAAACGGTTGATGAAGGCTGCCGGGCTTGACGGCGTGGACATGGACGGCAAGTTCGTCGCTATCAAGATGCATTTCGGGGAACTTGGCAATATGGCTTATTTGCGCCCGAATTATGCGAAGGCGGTTGCGGATTTCGTAGGAAAATGTGGAGGGAAACCGTTCCTGACGGATTGCAATACCCTCTATCCGGGAAGCCGTAAAAACGCTATAGAGCATTTGTATTGCGCTTGGGAGAACGGTTTCACGCCATTGTCGGCCGGATGCCCGGTGATTATCGGTGACGGTTTGAAAGGAACTGACGACGTTTCCGTGCCTGTTGCCGGTGGTGAGTATGTGAAGGAGGCGAAAATAGGCCGTGCGGTGATGGATGCCGATATATTCATATCGCTTACGCATTTCAAAGGGCATGAGATGACAGGTTTTGGCGGCGCAATCAAGAACATAGGCATGGGATGCGGCTCGCGTGCCGGGAAAAAAGACCAGCATTGCAATGGCAAGGCAATTATCGACGAGAATGCTTGCCGTGGTTGCAGGCAGTGTATGAAAGAGTGTGCTAATGACGGTCTTGTCTTTGACGGGGAACGCCGCAAGATGACTGTGAATCAAGATAATTGCGTGGGATGTGGAAGATGTATCGGCGCATGCAATTTCGACGCGATAGATTTTGCCCAAGATGCAGCCGTGAAAGAGTTGAATTGCCGTATGGCGGAATATGCCAAGGCTGTGGTTGACGGCCGTCCTAATTTCCACATATCGCTGGTGTGCGACGTGTCGCCTACGTGTGATTGCCATGCGGGCAACGACGCTCCTATTATTGCTGATGTGGGGATGTTCGCTTCGTTCGACCCGTTGGCTCTGGATCAGGCGTGTGTGGATGCTTGTCTGAAGCAGGCTCCGTTGCCCGGCAGTCAGTTGGCCGACGAGATGGAAAATCCGCATTTCTGTGACCGTCACGACCATTTCGACAATACGAATCCCAACGCCGAGTATAAGACGTGTCTTGAGCATGCCGAGAAAATAGGGCTTGGCAGCAGGAAATACGAATTGGTCCGTGTGAAATGATTCGGGATTGTTTTTTGAATCTCATTAAAATAGCCGGTGTTTCGCAACAGCGGCTATTATAAATCTACAATCTATAAAAACATATATATTTCGAAAAAAGCGGTTAATAATATGCCCCAAATATAGGAAACTTTTTTGAAATAGCAAAACTTTTTTAAGAAAAAAATTAAGCAACAAATTCCGGGCGAATGCAATTTTGCGTAAAAAATAAGCTGTTTGTCTATGATTTTTGCAAGAAATGAAAGGATGGTATGTTGCTGCTCCGGTTTTGTGTTGCGCATGGAAATTGCAGTGTGTCGGAAATAATCCGTATATTTGCATAATATAGGATGTGTTTTGTCTTATTATTGTAATCAGGATGAATAAAATAATCTATAAACGTCATTTTTCGGAAAATGTAGTGGAGCTGGTGGTTGAGGCTCCGCTTATTGCCCGCTCGAGGAGGGCAGGCCATTTCGTGATAGTACGTGCTGATGAGCATAGTGAACGTATTCCTTTGACGATAGCCGATGCGGATACGGAAAAAGGGACAATTACCCTTGTCGTGCAATCTGTGGGTAAATCTACCCATAAGATTTGCGGGAAAGAGCCGGGCGACTATCTGCACGATGTGGTGGGGCCGTTAGGGCAGGCTACCCATGTGGAAAAAGTCGGTACAGTGCTGTGTTGCGGCGGCGGTGTCGGTGTCGCTCCTCTATTGCCTATAATCAGGGCGATGAAGGCTGCCGGCAACAGGGTGGTGAGTGTGCTTGCCGGACGCACTAAGGATTTGATTATCCTCGAAGAGCAGGTCAGGGAAGCCAGCGATGAGGTCGTAATTATGACCGACGACGGTTCGTACGGGAAGAAAGGGCTTGTAACCAATGGTGTGGAGGATGTGATTAACCGTGAGAAGGTCGATTTGGTTGTCACTATCGGGCCGGCGGTGATGATGAAGTTCGTTGCTTTGCTTACTGAAAAGTATGATATACCTACAATGTGTTCGCTCAACACGATTATGGTTGACGGTACCGGTATGTGCGGGGCTTGCCGTGTGACTGTCGGAGGAAAGACAAAGTTCGTATGCATTGACGGGCCCGAATTCGATGCCCACGAGGTGGACTTCGATGAAATGATAATGAGGCTTCATTCTTATGACAATGATAATAAATAGAAAGCGGTTATGGACGAAAAAGATATAAGGAAACAGCATCGCGATGAGGCGTGGCGCAAAGAATTGAGAAATTCGAAAACTGCTAAGGAGCGTATGTCGGTGCAGAGGGTGCAGATGCCTGAGTTGGCACCGGAATATAGGGTGAAGTGTAACGAGGAAGTCAATCAGGGACTGACTGTTGAAATGGCAGTCGGAGAAGCTTCGCGTTGCTTGGATTGCCCCGACCCGCAATGTGTGACCGGTTGCCCGGTAGGTATCGAGATTCCTACTTTCATTAAAAATATAGAACGGCGTGATTTCCACGCCGCTGCCATGACCCTTAAAGCGACAAGCGCGCTTCCTGCTGTTTGTGGCCGTGTATGCCCGCAGGAAAAACAGTGCGAAAGCAAGTGCATATATCATGCTAAATTGAAAAAACAGGCGGTTGCCATCGGTTATCTCGAACGTTTCGCGGCCGATTACGACCGCGACCACGGCACGCAGTCTGCTGCGGAAAAGCCAATGTATAACGGTGTCAGAATCGCTGTGGCCGGTAGCGGGCCTGCCGGGCTTGCGTTTGCCGGAGATATGGCTAAATATGGTTATGATGTGACTGTTTTCGAGGCGTTGCATGAGATAGGTGGAGTGCTGAAGTATGGCATACCGGAATTCCGTTTGCCGAACAGGATTGTAGATGCGGAAATCGACGGTTTGCGCGCGATGGGTGTGAAGTTCGAGCCTAATTGTATAATAGGCAAGACTTTGAGCTATGACGATTTGCACCAGATGGGTTTCAAGGGGCTGTTTGTGGCTTCCGGTGCCGGATTGCCGAGGTTTATGAACATACCGGGCGAGAATCTGATAGGGGTGATGTCGAGCAATGAATACCTTACACGTATCAATCTGATGGGTGCGGCTCATCCGGAAGATGATACTCCTGTGCTTCACGGCAAGAATGTGGCGGTCATAGGTGGTGGGAACACTGCTATGGACTCCGTGCGCACGGCGCGGCGTATGGGGGCTTCGAACGTGATGCTCGTATATCGCCGTTCGGAGGAGGAAATGCCGGCACGGGCGGAAGAAGTGAAGCACGCCAAGGAGGAGGGCGTACATTTTATGACGTTGCATAATCCGGTTGAGTATCTCGGCGATGAAAAGGGACATGTATGCACGATGCGTGTGCAGCGCATGCAGCTTGGCGAGCCCGACGAAAGCGGACGGCGTTCGCCTGTGCCTGTCGAAGGCGCGGTAGAGGATGTACCGGTAGATATGGTGATTGTCAGTGTCGGCGTTTCGCCAAATCCGCTTATACCGCACGCCATTCCTCAATTGGAAATGAGCCGCCGCGGGACGATTGTCGTCGACGAGGCCACTATGCGCTCGTCGCTTCCCGACATTTACGCCGGAGGCGACATAGTGCGCGGCGGTGCCACCGTGATACTTGCCATGGGCGACGGCCGGCGTGCGGCTGCTGCCATGCATGAAGCGTTGTCACATAAAAATGATATGTAATGGGATTTGATGATGTAAGGTTAATCGATTTGCCCAAAATCTGCGACCCGCGCGGCAATTTGTCTGTTTTGGAGAATGGCGGGGTATTGCCGTTCAAGCTGGAGCGTACGTATTGGATATATGATGTGCCCGGCGGAAAACAGCGTTTTGGGCATGCGTTCCGCCGTCAGGAAGAGATTATCATATCCCTTTCGGGAAGTTTTGACGTTGTCTTGAATGACGGTAAGGAGGAACGCCGGTATCATTTGTCCCGTTCGTATTATGGGCTGTTTGTCCCTAATATGATGTGGCGTGTACTCGATAATTTCTCCACGAATGCGGTGACGCTTGTACTGTCGTCGGCTCCTTACGACCCGGCAGATTATATAGAGGATTTTGAAGAATTCAAAAAAGCGGTTGGAAAATGAAAGGAGATACCCATGAATCATCATCTGTAAATGATTGCAGGCTTATAACTCTTGACAAGCACCATCATGAGAACGGCAATCTGTCGGTGGTGGAGAACGGCAGGCAATTGCCCTACGATGTCAACAGGGTGTATTATCTGTACGACGTGCCGGGCGGGGTTGAGCGTGGCGGGCATTCCCATCGTCATTGCCACGAATTCATACTTGCCGTGAGCGGCAGTTTCGACATAGAGATTGACGACGGGCGGGAAAAGCGTAAAGTGTCGTTGAACCGCTCGAATTGCGGGCTTCATGTCGTGCCGGGCATCTGGCGTGTACTTAATAATTTTTCTTCCGGGTCGGTATGCCTTGTGTTGGCTTCCGATTGCTATGACGAGGCCGATTACGTCAGGGACTACGACGAGTTTAAACAACTTACAGCAAATAAATCCGCAAAATGAAGAAATATCCTTTTTTGTCGTTGAAAACGAACAATCTGCCTTATATCGGCGAGATCAAAGATGCTGTAAGCAAAGTGGTAGAATCAGGGTGGTTCTTGAACGGGGAGAATGTAAAATGTTTCGAGAGCGAAATCGCCGCGTTATGTCGTACCCGGTATGCTGTGGCGTGCAGCAACGGACTGGACGCTTTGCGGCTGATTTTCCGTGCATATATCGATTTGGGATTGATGGGAGAGGGGGATGAGGTGATTGTCCCGGCAAATACGTATATAGCTTCTGTCCTTGCGGTGACTGACAACAGGCTGAGACCGGTTTTTGTGGAGCCGTCGGAAGTGACATTGAATCTTGATATTGAAAAAGTTGAAAAAGCAATCACCAAGCGTACAAAAGCCATAATGGTCGTTCATCTTTACGGCGCGGCCTGCTGGTCGCCTGAAATCAACCGTCTTGCATCTGAATACGGATTGAAGATTGTCGAGGATAATGCTCAGGCGATAGGGGCGGTATCTCGTTTTGACGGGCTGGCCGGAACTTGCGTTACCGGCGGGTTGGGCGACGCGGCAGGATTGAGCTTTTATCCTACTAAGAATCTCGGGGCATTGGGCGACGCCGGGGCTGTGACTACCAACGATGCCGGATTGGCCGGTGCAGTCAGGGCTTTGGCCAATTACGGCTCGGACCGTCGTTATCATAATATATATAAGGGATTGAACTGCCGTATGGATGAAATACAGGCAGCTGTGTTGAGAGTTAAATTACAGCATCTTCAGGAGATTACCGCAGCCCGGCGGGAAAGAGCCGCTGTTTATGACTCTTGCATAACTAATCCGTTGGTGAAAAAGCCATTTTTTGACGAGGGGGCTGTGTGGCACCAATATGTTGTGCGTGTCTCCGGGCGCGACCGGTTCAGACAGTATCTGCTCGACAACGGTGTGGAAACTGACGTGCATTATGCTGTCCCTCCTCATTTGCAGCCGTGCTACCGTGAATATGCGGGATTGGGATTGCCGGTGACGGAACGTATTGCCGGTGAGGTGACGAGTTTGCCGGTAACCGAAGGCACGACTGTCGACGATGTTCGTGAAATCTCGTTGATTATCAATGCTTTCAGATGAGATGTCCTGAATGATATAAAAAATAAGCATAAAAATCGCAACATATCTGAAAATAAGCTATCTTTGCCTAAACAAAATGCGAGTATGCAAATTCCGAAAATACCGAAGATAAATGTATGGCATCTAGCCAAAGATTGCACAATGATTCTGCTGGGTCTTGTGCTGTATTCCGTAGGTTTTTGTGGTTTCATTCTGCCTAAAGGTGTGATTATGGGTGGTTTGGCCGGTGTGGCATCTTTAATCTACTTCCAGACGAGCATTCCGGTGGCCATTTCGTTCTATGCGCTCAACATTGCGCTGCTCGCCATTGCCTGCCGTGTCGTAGGCTGGCAGTTTGTGTTGAAAACCATTTTCGGGGCAACGTTTCTGAGCGTGTTCATCGGAATTGCCCAGCCGTTCTTCGAGGCGTATCCGATAGCTTTGCCCGAGACGTTCCTCGACTGTATCATCGGAGCTGTGCTTTGCGGTACGGGCGTAGGTCTGGCATTCACCCACAACGGAAGCACCGGAGGAACCGACATCGTTGCGGCAATGGTGTCGAAATACCGCCAGATTTCCGTAGGGCGTATGATTCTCTATGTCGATTTGATTATCATATCCTCCTCCTATATCATGTATCAGGACCTTGACCGGGTGATTTACGGTTACGTGGTTCTTGTGTTCCAGTCGTTTATGACCGACCAAGTAATCAACAACAACCGTCAGGCCGTGCAGTTCACGATTTTCTCGAAGAAATGGGATGAGATTGCTACGGTTGTCAACCGGGAGCTTCACCGCGGGTGCACAATCATCGACGGCACTGGATGGTACACGCGCCGCGAGGTGAAGATGTTGATAATATTCTGCCGCAAGAACGAGGCGTTGTTCATCTACCGCCTGATAAAGGCGTTGGACGTGCATGCATTCATATCGCAGGCCAACGTCAACACCATCTATGGCGAAGGTTTCGACGAAATGAAAGTGAAGGCGCGCCGCCGTCTCGACAAGGATCACGCCGACGACGCTCCCATCCCTCAGTCCCCCGAATAAAACCACTTTTCATAAAGCGGCTTCCTCTCCACAATGCGGCATTGTGTGTTGGGGTGGATATTGCATTCCGGTTGCCCTGCCACTGGCTTTATTCTTATATGCAATTCCATAAAGATTGCTGTATCCGTTTCATACTCATATTGGTTTAGTCAGGCATCATTATTCCGTCATCAATCTTGCTGTCAAACTCCATCGGTTTCGTATGTTGCAGCTTGCGCCCGAAATCGAACGAATACGACACCTTTATATAGAATTGCGGGTCCATAGAGTCGCTGTAGCTCCAATTTGTAGCAAGGTAATCTTTCGCTGTTATGTCAGTTTTCTCGTACCATCCCTTGTTGAACACATTGCTGCAACCAGCCTCGAAGTACCAACTCCGGTGTCCGTAGGTCATGAAGAAATCGTAGGAAGGCTTAATTTCATAATGGCTATCACCGTTGTTGAAACCTTTCTGCCTTGATTTGTACGATAGCGAAACGGAAAACTTACGGTAATAGTATGAAGCACCGAGACTGTAACTGCAATAATTACCGTGCCTGTCATAAAGACCGGTATAATTATAGCTGTCGTACATTGCTCCGGCTTTCAGCACAAGCGACTTGCTAAGAAGCGACAGTGACCCATTAACCCCTGCGCCTACATAATGCGAATCGCCTATTCCATCGGCATACGATTTTACTAACATTCCATTCTCTATGTTGTATGTACTTTTTGGCGAATCGAAATAATGTGTAGTATATGCGTATGGAGAAAGCATAAAATTTCCGAATACGTGGGTATAAAACACGTTGGCAAACATTGTGTTGTACATTCCCATGTCGGGATTTCCCCTCTGTAGCGTGATTTCGTCGATTTGCTGCGTCGTTTCCGAGCGTATTGCCGCCTGTCCTCCGGGAAATATCATATAGGCTATATTACCTCCTATGCGGGCGTGTCTCGACAAAGGTATGTTCAGATAAAGGCTGGCAGTAGGGCTTATCTCCGTATTGCGCTTATTGTCGTTCACCTTGTAGGTTTGAATCATTCCCTGCACGGTTACTGAAAACTCATATTTGTTTTTGAACATTCCCTGATAGTATAGCGGCACATTTATGGTGGTCTGCCCTACATCCTGCAAGGAAGGATTTGTCCCGGTGTATCTTACGTGGCTTATATTTCCTTGAATCTTTGGGGAAAATATCAGTGAGCAGTTGTTTTTGAATGAATATGAATATTGTGTCCCTATCATATAGTTGTATGTATGGCTTTTTGCGTCATTGGCTATCGGGTTGAAACCGTCGGTCCGGAGCGTGTAGCGGCTGCTTGATTCCGTATTGGCATATTGGATTCTTGCCCCGACCGCTATCATCTGGTTCTTCTTTATCTGCTTACGCGCATACAGCAACCAGAAAGGCTGGATGCCTTTGCTTGTCGCCGATGACCACGATTCAGTGGGTGATATCACTTCCGGCGTGTATTTCAAGACATCGGAAGCTATCTTTTTAGGCTGTTTGTTGTAGTTCAGCATGACCACGTTCTGCAGCATAAGTCCGTCCGATTGATATTGTAGAATTCCGGTGGCTCCGAGGTTGTAGTTGCGCGACTTTCCGTCGATATAGTTACGCTCTCGCGACAGGTCGAATCCGCCGTTTTCCTCCATGCGGTAGCTCTCCTTGGTGTTTGTCCCCTCGTTGAGGTCGGAATATCCGCCGTTGAGCAAGAGCATATATGTGAGCTTTTTCTTGTTGAACACGAAGTTCACGCGGTAGTCGCCGTTCTCGTTGAGGAATCCCTGCGTGCCGGAGAGCGAGACGTAGCCGCCATACTCGTATTTCTTCATCACGTAGTTGATTATGGGGCGCTTCATGTCGAACTGCGGCAAAGGATAGTCGTAGAACTCCACTCTCAGCACGTCCTTGGGGCGTATGGCTCACAGCTCCATATCGCTTGTCGGATGACCGTCGATATAGTAGGTTATGGCTTCCCCGGTTGCGGTGGAAGCCTTGCCCGAGCGGCGATCAACATCGATTCCCGGAATGTTCATGCTGTTGAGCAGTGTGTATGCGTCGTTCGATGCCTCCCGCTGGTAGGAGTTGATGTAATATTTCATGCCGCCTCTTGTGGTTTCCGCCATGTCGGCTTCCACTGTAACCTCGTCGAGCGTTGTTGCCCTGTCTTCCAGCACTATGTCGATTACTGTCTTTTCCTTTTCTGTCCTTATCCTTCTTTCCACCGGTTTGTAGCCTGTCATCGTCACTTTCAGGTACACCGAGTCCGTCGGCTCGAACAGCATCTCAAATTCGCCTTCGTTGCCTGTTGTCATGCCGTAGGCCACGGTGTCGGCCTTAGCAAAGATTGCCGCTCCCGGCACTGCGCGTCCCTCGAAGTCGAACACTGTTCCCGACACCGACCACATCGGCTGCTCAGCCATCAGGCCGGCAATCCCGGCTATCATCCCGGCAAGAAAAAAAGAAAGGCGTTTCATGTTTTCAATATTAAATTAATGAATCTTTACAAAGAGACGTATATGTTACGCTTTTTGTTGCAATTTGTCGGTATGAATTTATTGTATTTCAGCTTTTTTATATAGTATGCCCGCAGCAAGTCCTCCAGCCCGGCATAATTGTTGTCGCGGTAGATAGAGCAAAGTTCGTTGTCGGTATTATGGTATTGGATTTTCACATGCTTCATCGAGCAAGCCGGCCGTCGACCGGAGCAGAGCAATCGGCAAGCGACAGTAAAACTAATAGCAACAACATCAATTTTTTCATACGGCAATCCGATTTTTCAGGTTTTATTTCATCGACTCTCCGAAGTCGATGGAGCTGCGCATGTCGCGCTCACACCGGCGCAGCCGCCAGCACCGCCGGCACATGGCCATATACTTGTCATTGCCGCCGATTTCCACTTGGTCGCCTTCGGTCACTACGTTGCCGCTGCGGTCGATGCGCGCGTTGACGATGGTCTTGCGCCCGCAACTGCATGTGGATTTTACCTCGTCGATGGTGTCGGCTATCTCGAACAGCCTCCGCGAGCCGTCGAACAAGTGGCTCTGGAAATCGGTGCGCAGTCCGTAGCACATCACGTTCACGCCGTAGTCGTCCACAACCCTCGCCAACTGGTCAACCTGCTCGGCGGAAAGAAATTGCGCCTCGTCGATAAGCACCCATTCCGTGACCCGGCCGCGTTCCTCGAAAACGCCGGTGAGCATGCGGTACATATCCGATTCCGGATAAATCCAGCGGCATTCGCGCTCTATGCCGATGCGCGAGCGTATTACGTTCTCCTTCTCGCGGTTATCGACTATGGGCTTCATACACAGGTAGTCCATGCCGCGCTCCTCGAAATTGTACGCCGTGGTTAGCAGCAACGCGGTCTTTGCCGAACCCATCGTTCCATAGCGGAAATAAAGTTTGCCTCTCCTTATATTGTCGTCGTTCATTTCTCAATAGTTATTGCAATTATTTCTTTAGTAGTATCAGTCACCATAAAATCAGCCGCGGCGCGGTGGCCGACAATCCACAGAATCCTGTCGCCGCAGCACAGCAGCCACACCGACCGCTTGTCGGCAAGGCTGAATTTGTTGTCGTTGAAATAGTCGCTCAACTTCTTGCTGCCGCGCATTCCGAACGGACGGAAACGGTCGCCCTCGCGCCAATGTCGCAAAGTTAGCGTTTCTTCGGCTATGCTGCCGTCGAAATATGCGGTATTCTTATTGCCAATGAAGCGGAAACCGGGATAATAAGCCGATTTTTCCACTTTCAGCCTCAAAGGAAGCCTCGAGACGTTGTCAAGACGGAAATCATACACTTCATTATCGCAGTCATTGCCCTCGAACAGCGTGATCACGCCCCTGCCGGCCTCCGCCACGAACCGGCCGGAACGGAATACCGCGCCGACGGTCGTCGTCGCAAGCATGTCCTTCTCTTGCTGTCCGTTGAAGCCGTATGGTGAAAGAATCTCGTGTAGCACAGTCATTGGGTGCGCTGTAGCCTCTAATTTTTGGCGGTCGATTACGAGACGGTCTCCGTCTTGTGTGCAGATGTCCTGCCTTATCCGCCGGATGGCATCGTTGAACACGGCATAGTTTCCTGCCGTATTCGACAAAGTGCGCCGTAATGCAGCATCGGCATCCGGGAAGCATTGCCGGATGGCCGGAAGGATGATATTGCGCACCTTATTGCGCGAATATTCCGATTCGAGATTCGTGCTGTCGACTATATAGTCTTGCCTTATTTCTTGCAGATAATCCTCGATGTCGGCACGGCTGACACACAAAAAAGGGCGTACAATCCGGCCGTTGACCGGCTTGATTCCCGCCAGTCCCGCAATGCCGCATCCGCGCAGCATGTTGAGGAAAAAAGTTTCCACACTGTCGTCGGAATGGTGGGCGACGGCTATTACGGCGCAGCCGGACGATTCCCGCACCTCCTCGAACCAGCCGTAGCGCAGTTCGCGGCATGCCATCTCCATCGACACCTTATTCTCCGCCATATATGCCGGTACGTCGAAATCTTTTACCACGCATTCCACGCCCAACTTGCCGCACAGCGCACGGACAAAACGCTCGTCGCGCATCGATTCCTCTCCACGCAGGTGGAAGTTGCAATGCGCTGCCACACAGTCGTATCCCAAACCGTTTAGCAGACACAGCAAAGCCACTGAATCCGCCCCTCCGCTCACCGTGACAAGCACACGGCTACCGGCATCGAACAATCTGTTTTCCGATATATATACGGCTACTCTTTCTTCAAAACTACGATTTTCCATACCACAAAGATAACGGTTTATCTTGTTTGAAGCGCACAATAAGTGTGGATTGGGACGATGTTTAGGGATGTCTGGTAATAAAAAACTTCCAACCGTCACTATTGCAGAGGGTTGGAAGTCTGTCAGTACGCCCGTGGGGAGTCGAACCCCAATCGTCGGAACCGGAATCCGATATTCTATCCATTGAACTACGCGCGCAATTTTGGATTTTCGGTTGGCAAAAGTAATAAAGAATTGTTAGTTTTGCAAAACAAAGCTGCATATTATGGATGTCAGGATAGAAGAAAGTTGGAAAAAGGTGCTGCAACCGGAGTTTGACAAGGACTATTTCCGGCGTTTGGCCGGTTTCGTGCATCAGGAATACAGTACTCATACAGTATTTCCACCGGGCAGGAAAATTTTTGCCGCGTTCGACGCCACGCCGTTCGACGCTGTAAAGGTGGTCATTCTCGGTCAAGACCCGTATCACGATTATAATCAGGCGAACGGCCTTTGCTTCTCCGTTAATGACGGAGTGCCGTTCCCGCCGTCGCTTCTGAACATATTTAAGGAAATAAAATCGGACATAGGCACGGAAATTCCCGCAAGCGGCGATTTGTCGCGGTGGGCGCGTCAGGGCGTGCTGTTGCTCAACGCCACTCTTACGGTGCGCGCGCATTGCGCCGGCTCGCATCAGGGACAAGGCTGGGAGCTGTTTACCGACAATGTGATTTCCGCTCTTGCCAACGGACGTGAGCATTTAGTGTTTATGCTTTGGGGGTCGTATGCGATAAAAAAAGGCGCTTTCATCGACCGTAACCGCCATCTGGTGCTCACTTCACCGCATCCTTCGCCGTTGTCGGCTCATCGCGGCTTTTTCGGCAACCATCATTTTTCGAGAGCCAACGCTTATTTAGTGGAGCATGGCAAGCAGCCGATTGTATGGTAGAAAATTAAAGGTGTAGTATGAGATATAATCTTAAGAATATTGCGGGAATATTGTCGATTATGTGTTTCTTGTGTGGAAATGCCCAAAATACGTTGGATACACATACCCGGATTTTCGACAAGTCGTTCAAGTCGCTCCGCGTGTCGGTTGTAGGTAATGATTATGCCCCTCCGGTGATTAAGTTGGGCGGCGTGGATAAAATCAAGATAGAGTTCGACCAGCTTTCCCCGGAGATGCAATATATGCGTTACAGTGTGGTGCATTGCGATGCCGGCTGGCGGCCGTCGCAATTGGTGGAGTCGGAATATGTCGGCGGCTTCAACGAGGCCAATGTGGAAAATTATGATTTTTCGTCGGCAACTTTCGCCCATTATGTGCATTACAACATAACTGTCCCCAACGAAGATATGGACTTCCTTATTTCGGGAAATTATCTGTTGAAAGTCTATCCTGAGGACGACCCTGAAAATGTGTATTTGCAGGTAAGGTTCTCGTTGTCGGAAGATTGTGTGGACATATTGCCTGAAGTTACTTCGCGCACTGATATAGACTACAATGCCCATAACCAGCAATTGTCGGTAGCTGTTGATACCCGCGACTATTATGTGACAGATATGTATAACGATTTGATTGTCACAGTGTCGCAAAATTCACGGACTGATAACGAGGCTGCCGTCAACCGCCCTTTGCGGGTGGCGGGCAGGAAGGCTTATTTCGAGCACGACAGGAAGTTGATATTTCCTGCCGGCAATGAATTCCGCCGTTTCGAGATGACCACGACAAACTATGCCGGGATGGGAATAGACGGATATTCTTACCACGACCCTTATTACCATGTGGCTTTGAAGCTTGACGAGCCGAGGGCTTTCGGCGATTATCTCTACGACCGTACGCAATATGGACGCTTCACTATCCGCCAGAGCGACGCATACGACAGCGACACGGAGGCCGATTATATGGTAGTGCATTTCGCTTTGAGGATGCCGGAATTGAACGGTGGAAAGATGTATGTCGACGGCGAGTTTACGCAGCATGGTTTCGAGACTGCAAATATGATGCACTACAATAATAACACGCAATGCTATGAATTGGACCTGATGTTGAAGCAGGGGGCTTACAATTACCAGTATCTGTGGGTGCCTGACGGAACGGAGGTCGGCCAGACCTCGACCGTGGAGGGCGATTTTTATCAGACCGTCAATGAGTATCTTGTGAAAGTCTATAACCGAAAGCGCGGCGAACGTTATGACAGGCTTATTGGCAGTGGCATAATTTATTCCGGACAATAAATGGGCAGATTTATAATAATATTATTATCAGGACTGTTTTTTGTGTCGTGTGCGGAACGGCAAAAAAATGTAGAGGAGTCAGGCATGGGCTATGCTAAAGGCTTATCTGTGACTGAATACAGGGATTATACAAGAGTTGTTGTGGGCGACCCTTGGAATAAGGGTGGCATTCTGGACACTTATATTCTTGTCAGGCGGGATAGCGCGGTTCCCGATTCTTTGCCGGAAGGCACGGTCGTAAGAGTGCCTTTGGAAAGGGTGGTGGTTTATTCCGATGTGCATGCGCGCGTAATGGCTGAGCTTGGAGTCGTTTCGGCTGTGAAGGGCGGTTGCGACGCCCGTTCTTTCAAGACCGCCGCCATAGTATCAGGATTGGCGTCGGGCGGGGTGGCGGATTGCGGTTCGTCGCTGTCGCCTACTGTCGAGCAGGTGGTTAGTGCCAAGCCGGATGCCATAATGCTCTCTCCCTATCAGAATGCCGGGTATGGCGCTCTTGAAAATTTAGGAGTGCCGATTGTGAAGATGGCTGATTATATGGAAAGCACTCCTTTGGGCAGGGCGGAATGGATAAAGCTGATGGGACTTTTGTTTGACAGGAAAGCCAAGGCGGATTCCATATTCTCGGAAGTGGAGAAATCATATTTGAATCTGAAAAAAATGGCGGCGGGAGTGCCTGAGCGGCCGAAGGTGATTTCAGAGACTATGACCGGTGGTGTGTGGTACGTGCCGGGCGGCGGAAGCTATAAGGCCGCTATGTTTGCTGACGCGGGTGGCGATTATCCGTGGGCAGGAAATGTGTCGCAAGGGTCGTTGGCTCTCGATTTCGCGCAAGTGCTGGAAAAAGCGCAGGATGCCGATTTGTGGCTTGTCACTACTTACGGCCGCAGGCTTACCGCGAAGGATTTTCTTGACATTTATGAGCATAACGACAAGTTTGCTGCCTACGTAAACCACGGTGTTTATTATGTTGATTCCTCGCAGGCCGGAATATTCGAAGAAACGCCGTTCCATCCGGATTTGTTGCTTAAGGAATATGTGAAATTGTTTCATCCTGAGCTGTTGCCCGGCTATCAGTTGAAATATTACAGACAGATGGAATATTGATTACAGGTATGGGAAGGTTCAGGATTGTTTCTTTTTCACTTGTTGCCGTCATTTTAGTATTGGCGTTCATGCTTCTTGCAATCGGCTCGGTCGATGTGCCTTTGGGCGAAGTGGTCGGGATTCTGACCGGAACGCCGTCGGAAAACTCCGCATGGAATTTCATCATCTTGGAGAGCCGTGTGCCGTTGATTGTCACGTCGGCATTGGCCGGGGCGGCATTGGCGGTGTGCGGACTGCTTTTGCAGACATTGTTCGGCAATCCGCTCGCCGACCCTTCGATTTTGGGAATTTCTACAGGCTCAAGCCTCGGCGTGGCGGTAGTGATGTTGCTGGCAGGCGGATCTTTCGGTCTGGCTTCCTACGGATATGTAGCTACCTTGTCGGGGGCTTTGGCCGGGGCATTGGTCGTGATGCTGGCATTGCTGGCATTTTCTTCATTGGTTAAAAGCTCTTCAATGCTGTTGATAATAGGCATATTGATTAGCTATCTCGCGTCGTCGGCCATAAGCCTTATGAATTTTTTCGCTACGCAGGAAAGCGTACATTCTTACGTTATATGGGGATTGGGTAATTTTACCGGTGTCACTTTGAGGCAATTGCCTGTGTTCTCATCTGTGATAGTGGCTGGGCTGGCTGCTTCTTTCTTTATGATAAAGCCGTTGAACGCGTTGTTGCTTGGTAGCCGTTATGCTTCAAATTTAGGCGTAAATGTCAGGGTTGTGCGCAATTGCTTGCTGCTGCTTACCGGGCTGCTTACGGCTGTGGTGACTACATTCTGCGGGCCGATAGGTTTTATCGGCTTGATTGTGCCGCATATCGCCCGTCTTATGCTGAACACTACCGACCATTATCGCCTGTTGCCCGCTACTATGCTGCTTGGGGCTGCGACGGCGATGTTGTGTATGCTTTTGAGTGTACTGCCTTTAGGCAACGGATTGATACCAATCAACGCCATTACCCCGGTAATAGGTGTCCCTGTCATTATATACTTAATATTGAACCGCCGTAAGATTTTTTATTTCAATTGATTATGAACGCTATTCTGGAAATATCCGATTTGTCGGCGGGTTACCGTAGTGGAAAAGGACGAAGGGTTGTGCTTTCCGGCGTGAATCTTTCTCTTTCGGAAGGCGAGCTTGTCAGCCTTTTAGGCGCGAATGGCACAGGCAAGTCGACTTTGCTGAGGACAGTTGCGGGATTGCAGCCCCCTTTGTCCGGCGAGTTGAAGTTGAAAGGGAAGCCTTTGAACAGCTATGGAAATAAGTCGTTGTCGAAATTGATAGGTATAGTCTCGACAGAGCGCACCTATGCGGGAGGTCTTACAGTCAGGGAATTGGTAGGGCTCGGCCGGCAGCCGCATACCGGCTTTCTCGGCCGTTTGGATGCCGATGACAGGCAAATTGTCGCTAAGTCGATGGATGCTGTCGGCATTTCCCATAAGGCGGACTGCTTCTTGGCGGAACTGTCGGACGGCGAGCGGCAGAAGACGATGATAGCAAAGGCCTTGGCGCAAGAATCCCCGGTGATTGTCCTTGACGAGCCGATGGCGTTTCTTGATGCGGTAAACCGTGTGGAGATATTGCAATTGCTCCACACATTGGCTCATAGGGAGAGAAAGGCCATACTGTTGTCGTCGCACGACATTTCGCTGTCGTTGGCGTTGTCCGACAAGGTGTGGCTACTTTCTGCTGACGGCGTTGTTTGCAGTATGGTTCCTGAAGATGCTGTTTTTCAGGGCCGTATGTCGGAATTGTTCGGCTCCGGGAAAGTCAAGTTTGATATATCTTCCGGAGAATATGTCCCTTTGCAGGACGATGGCATGGAAATATCGGTATGTGGCAGCGTGGAATTGGGTAAATGGTGTTGCAATGCTTTGAGGCGTAACGGTTTCCGTATTACTGACGGCGGCAATTGCCGTGTCGTTGTAGTCTCGCCCGATAATATCGAGTTGGACATGCCGGGTGAACATTTGGCTTTTAAATCTGTTGAAGAATTGATTGTATATTTGTTGGACGCAAAGAATAGAGCGGAGCTATGGAAATAACTTTGGACGATTTGAAACGCAGGCTTCCCGACCCTGACGATTTCAAGGCTACTGACGAGTATTATCTTACTCTTGCCAAATATATCGGCAAGCTGTGGGAAAGTATGGACGTTTTTCCTGAAATAGGAGAGGAAATGCGTAAGAATGTCGTGGTCAACCTTGTCTCTTATTATCAGGATGTGATAGCGGATGCCGGATTGTGGAGGGCTTTCGTGATGATGTGCAGGAAGCTATACCGTAGGCCTGTGCCGTTTTACGACGAGCCTGAGGATTATATAGACTATGAGCTGAATCTTGTCGATGTGCAGTTCTTAGTGTGGTATTCGTTGGAGTCGCAACTGGGCTTTAACGGATTGGTGTCGCCGTTCGACCCTGATTTGTTGAGATTTGCAAGTCAGGTGTATAAATTGTTCGATTTCCTTTATGAGGATGCTCCTGAGCCGGAAAACTTCAAGCAATTGATGGAGCTTGATATTGACGACAGGGAACAGGTGAGGGATATTTTTCGGATGTCGGGCTGGCTTTTTTGGAAAAGTTATTTTTTGCGTCCTGTAAGCAAACACGCTTACGAACCGGAAGTTGTCGAGGATGAGGAGCTTACTGTTGACGAGACTTTGACTGACGAGCGAAGGTTGCGCACCACTTTCGAGCAGCCGACAGGGCCTTTGGCTTTATTGGTGGACGAGTGGTTGCGATTGATTGTCGGTAACCGCTTGCCGAAGGAAAAACGCCAACCGGTTCAGAAAGAGCATAAATATTATAAGGCATTGAAGCGTGCTACCGGCGGCAAAGAGATAGCATTCTTTGCGACATACGGAGAACTGGAGGATTTTCTTGCGGAGCGGCTTGGCTGGGAACGTCCGGAAGAAGGGATATTTCCGCAGATGCGGGAGTTTACCGGTTTCGTGGTGTTCGCCACGCCAGAAAAGGGTATGCTGATAGCACATGGGATAGCGCCTTATATAAAGCATCCAGACAATCCGTTGTACGATGCGGAAAAGTCGGCTGCCGAGGCTCACAGATTGCTGATGGAGCCGGCATTATGCCCGGTCGATTTGGTGAAGTATCTTTTCGAAAACGGATTGGTGCCTGATGCCGCCTATCCTTCCGGCAGAGATTCTAACAAGTTGCTCCACGATAATTGGGATTTTATAGCGCGGATGTATTTGCGTAATTTCTACCGTGCTGATTAAACTTTTTTTCTGGCAGTTTGTCTTATCAATATGGATAAAAATCAAGAGCTATGGAAAAGTTGAAATCATTATTGCCGTCATTATTGCTGGCGTTGGGTATCGTAGTCTTAGGATTGTGTGTGAAATCAGGCTTGGGCAGCTTTTCGCAGAATGCGAGGGTTGTCACGGTAAAAGGGCTTGCGGAAAAGGAGGTGAAGGCCGACAAGGTGATTTGGCCTATTGTCTACAAGGAGCTGGGCAATGACTTGAATGCGTTGTATAACACTATAAACAAGAAGAACAAGGTCGTGCTTGATTTGCTCGCTTCGAAAGGTATCACGGCTGATGAGATAACCACGAGCGTGGATGTGACGGATATGGATGCCGACGCCTATACGGCCGACCGTTCTCCTTACCGCTACCGTGTATCGTCGATTATCACTGTCAACACGAAGAAAGTCGATACTGTGCTTGCCTTGCTGAAAGAACAGACATCGTTGATTCAGAAAGGCGTTGCCGTCACTTTCAGTAATTATTCCTACCCGAGCATACAGTTCGAATATACCGGATTAAACGAAATCAAGCCGGAAATGATAAAGGAGGCCACGAAGAATGCCCGCAAGGCCGCGGAGCAGTTTGCGATAGATTCAGAAAGCAAGCTGGGAAAGATAAAGACAGCAAATCAGGGGCAATTCTCTATTTCCGACCGCGACCAGAACACTCCTTATATCAAGAATGTAAGGGTAGTAACTACCATACAATATATGCTTGAAGACTGATGACTGAGAAGGAAAAGGCGGCAAAAGGGCTGTTGTACGATGCAAACAACGACCCGGAGCTGCAACGCGAAATGCTGGAGACACATTGTAGGGTGGCGGACTTTAATAATCTGCCACTCTCTGCTGTTGAGGAACGTGGTAAATTGTTACGTTCCATAATCAATGCCGGACGGAATTGCACGGTGATTTCGCCCTTTTTTTGTGATTACGGATATAATATCACTGTCGGCGACAATTTTTTCGCCAACGTCAATCTTGTTGTGCTCGACGGTGCTAAGGTGACAATCGGCGATAATGTTTTCATAGCTCCGAATGTCGGTATCTATACCGCCGGGCATCCGCTCGACGTGAAGCGCCGCAATGCGGGTCTTGAATACGCTTATCCGGTGACAATCGGCGACAATGTGTGGATTGGCGCGGGAGTGTCGATACTTCCGGGAGTGACAATCGGCGATAATTCAGTGATAGGGGCAGGCAGCGTCGTCACGCGCGATGTGCCGCCGGATGTGGTTGCCGCCGGTAACCCATGTAGGATAATAAAGAAAATCGACAATGCTTGCGAATAAACTGAAGGGTATAATCTATGCGGGAGTGTCGTCGTCGACATTCGGTCTTGCCCCGTTTTTTACACTCTCGCTTATCTATGCCGGCTATTCCTCGTTTGAGGCGTTGTCCTACCGGTGGGGTGTGGCTACTGTGTTCCTTGTAGTGATTGGATTAATGCAGGGTGTAGACTTCCGTATATCCCGCAGGGATTTACTTACGGTGTTTTGTCTTAGTCTGTTCCGTGCTACAACTTCTTTTTCATTGGTGATTGCTTATCAGAACATAGCGAGCGGCGTGGCTTCTGTGATTCATTTTCTCTATCCGCTTGCCGTTGCTTTGGCTATGATGCTGTTTTTCAAGGAGCCGCGGTCGAAGACGGTGCTTTCTGCCGTTGCATTGTCGATAGTCGGGGCTTTGTTCCTTTCGTTCGGCGATATTGATTCTCCTTCCGGCGGAGATTCCGTATTGGGCATCGTCTGTGCGGCGGTTTCTGTTTTCTCATATGCCGGATATATTGTGGGCGTGCGCAAGACGCGGGCTGTCAATTTGCCGTCCGTGCCGCTCACTTGCTATGTGATGGGTATCGGTGCCGTCTTGTTTGTAATAGGTGGACTGTTTACCGGCGGGGTGCGCATAGAAACCGACCCTCGTATGTGGCTGTATATTGCCGGATTGGCGCTTGTAGCCACAGCCATTTCCAACATCTCGTTGGTGCAGGGCATAAAATATGCCGGGCCGACGCTTACTTCCATTCTTGGCGCGATGGAGCCGCTTACGGCTATGGTGCTTGGTATCGTTGCGTTTGGCGAGGGCTTCTCGTGGCAAAGCGGAGTAGGAGTGCTGCTTATTCTTTTCTCCGTGTTTATAGTAGTGCTGAAAGAGCAGCGCGGATAGCCGTGATAGAAACATAATGACGGCGTGCTTCTAAACACGCCGTCATCATACACTGGATTACTCGTAGTCTTTCGATACCATCTCGAAGAAACCGCTGATTTCTTGCTGGTCGATGGCTTGGCGCACATTGTAGCGTTTCACTTGGTCTTCGTAACCATTTTTGCTGGCTTTGATTTCGATTTCCACATCGCGTGAGTTCTCGTATGTGAGCCCTAAGATGTTGAACGAGCGGGTGCTTTCGTAAGGGGTGGTTGTCAGATAGCTTTCGTTCGTATTCTTCACTATCGCCGGGATGCTTGAAACGACTCTCCAGTAAAGTCTTACTCCTCTTGGCTCGGAATCGAAGTACCAACGGATGATAGTCCGTTCGAGGTCGGTCTGTCCCGGGTTGTCGCGCGATACCATATTGTTGGCTTCTCCTTCTGGTATTGTAGGGTCTTTTTCATATTTGTAGCTGTTGTCTGGCGTGAATATATGGAATACGCCGTTCGGATAGTTTAGATAATTTCCGCGTTGTCCTAATGGCTTTGCCAGTGTCGGTTTGTAGGTTTCTGTGCCGGTTATGTATCCGTCTTTTATGAAGGTAAATTCTAATTCAGGTATGTTGACGTGCCATTTTTTGTCTTTTCTGTATGCAATTTTATCTATTGTGGTTGGTTGTACAACATATGCGAAAGGTGTGGTCTCACTAATTTTTTGACCGTTCAGAATCACACTTGCGCCACTCGGCTCACTGTCGATTGTGATTGTTTTCGGATACAGATTGTTCAATTTTGAAACATTTGTATTATATAGGCTGTTACAAGAAATCATAATGCATGCAAGGCCTATGGCTGTCGCCGATAATAGATGAATTTTTAAATTATTTGGTTTCATAGTCTTTTTTGTATTTTGCCGGATTCTGGCGGTTGTTTTTTATTGTCGCATATGAAAAACGTGAATCCCTACAATTTATTCACTACCGGGAGAATACGATTCTTTTGATATGGAAAGATGCGTATTTATCCTTGACGGCTTTTGAAAGTTCCTAAGTTCCAGAAAGCAAGAATAAAATGTAACGCTTTTTATGTCGTTTGCAAATCCGTATCCATATCGGATTTGTTTGTTAATGAAAATCTAATTTAAATTCGCATAGGCATTTATGTTTTTATTTCTGCAAATATAGTGAAAGCGGAGAGCAGGGGCAAATAAAAAACGAAGTTTTTAGTTTTATCAAATCCGGTATATATCTGATGCGACACGGCCTCAATGCAGATTTGCATTGAGGCCGCGCTATGAATATGGGTCAATTCAAGTGACCGGAATTATTTTGCGAGCTCTTTCGCGATTGCGTCGGCTATGCTTTGCATCTCATCCGCCGGTAGCGTCAGCTTAGGCTTGCTGAACGACATGTCTTTTTCCTCATTGATAGGGATCAAATGTATGTGCGCGTGAGGCACTTCCAAGCCTATTACGGCTACTCCTATGCGCTTGCAGTCGATTGCGCGTTCCATCGCTTTTGCCACTTTGCGGGCAAATGCCGTCAATGAAGCGTAGTCCTCGTCCGGCAAGTTGAAGATATAGTCGTTCTCTGTTTTCGGCACGACAAGCACGTGACCCTTGTTCACTGGGTTTATGTCGAGGAAAGCAAAGTTTTTCTCGTCTTCCCCGACTTTGTAGCACGGTATTTCTCCGGCGATTATTTTGCTGAATATAGTTGCCATAGTCTTACAGTATTTCGATTTTTACGATTTCGAATGTCATCACTCCTTGCGGAACTTTGATTTCCACAACGTCGCCGACTTTCTTTCCGAGCAGGCCTTTTGCGATGGGAGTGCTTGAGGCGATTTTCTTTTCCTTAAGGTTTGCTTCCGAGTCGGCCACTATCGTGTATGTCATGGTTGCGCCGTTTTTTGTGTTTTTGATTGTTACGGTGTTCATGATTTGCACTTCTTCCGTGTTGAGCTTAGCCTCGTCGATGATGCGTGCGCTGGCGAGCATGTCTTTGAGTTGGGAAATTTTCATCTCCAACATGCCTTGTGCCTCTTTGGCGGCGTCGTATTCGGAATTCTCCGACAAGTCGCCTTTGTCGCGGGCTTCAGCGATGGCCGCGGATATTTTCGGTCGCTCCACTGATTCCAGATAAGCGATTTCTTTCATCTTCTTATCATACCCTTCTTTAGTCATGTAGGTGATAGCCATGGTTGAATTTATTTTTAAAATTAGTAAAATAAAAAGAATCCCTATCACTCTGTGATTGAGACCCTGTTTGTTAATTCTTTATGTTATACGGCAAAGGTAAGGATTATTTCCTGTCGCGCAAACTATTTCACAATCTTTAATTAATCATTTGCAGCTTATGTATCTTGGCGTATTTGTTTTATCTTTGTACCACGACTTAGTACGATTGATATGAAGAATATAGTTGCTATTCTGCTTATTGTCTTGGCTGCAGGTTTTGCTAATTCGCGCTCCGTGTGTGGCGATTCTTCCGCGCAATATGAACCGGTTGACTCTGCTTATGCAATCGCCCTGCACGATTCTGCGTCGGTTTGTTATAATTCCAAAGATTATGTGGGGGCAATCGCTTTTGAGAAAAAGGCTGCAGGCGTATGGAAAGCGGCTGTGGGTAAAATAAATCCCACATATGTCACTCTTATGGACAATCTTGCTTATTTCCTGTCCTTGCAGAGTGATTATGCCGAAGCGATAGCGTGCCAGGCGGAGGCGATTGGCATTGCGGCAAAACTCTATGGACAGGATAGTGGCAGATATGCGTCACTGCTTAATAGTCTGGCTCTATATAATAATGCCGCAGGCAACTATGCCGGGGCGGCGGAAGCGGGAGCGCGTGTCGCGGAAATTTATGGAAAGGTCTTGGGAGCAGACAATCCTGATTATTTAGAGTCGTTGCTTCATCTTGCCGAGTACAAGGCCAATCTTGGCGACTACCATACCGCTCTTTCTGTTGGAGAGCAGGCACTTGATATTTGTGAAAATAGCCAAAAGGATAATGGCGTGGGATATATGACGGCTTTGAATAATCTTTCCAATTACAATTACTATGTCGGGAATTACCGGAAATCCATTGAGCTTGGGGAGAAGGCATTGGATGTGTGCAGGAGGCTTTTTGGAGAGAATAATATGTATTTCATAGCGTCTTTGTCCAATATGGCATCCCGCTATGGCGCTATTGGCAGTTATCGGAAAGCTGTGGATTTGGCTACCGGAGTGGTGGAGGCTTACAGGCAGGCTTTGGGCGAAGGGCATCCGTCGTATGCTGCGGCGTTGAGCAATCTCGCTTTTTTTCATCGGAAACTTGGCAATTTTTCCGAAGCGGTCAAATTGGAGCAGGAAGCGTTGGAGATACGCGGACGAGTTATGGGAACAGAGCATCCTGATTATGCTATGTCATTGGATGGGCTTGCCGCTTGCTATTATGCTCTCGGTAATAATGCGAAGGCTGTTGAGCTTGGAACACGTGCGTTGGAAATACGCAGACGGGTGTTTGGTGAGGGAAACTATGTGTATGCGCTGTCTCTTTCCAATCTGTCAGTATATGATGTTGCTGCCGGCAACTATTCTGAGGCAGCAAAATTGGGAGAACAGGCTTTATCGGTCTATGAAAAGACTGTTGGAGTTGGGCATCCGTCGTATTTGGCTGCGTTGAACAATCTTGCCTCGTCATATTATTATATGAAAGATTATTCTCATGCAATGACGCTTGCCGGCAGGGCGTTGACGATGTGCGACAGTGTATTCGGAGAGCGCCATTATAACAGTGCTGCCGTTCTTAACAATCTTTCGAAATACAGTGCCAAAATCGGGAATTTTGAGGATGCGATAAAGTTTGAGGCAAAGGCGTTGGATATAGTCGGGGCGGTCTATGGCGACAGTCATCCGGAATATGTCAAGTATTTACAAAATATGGCATCCTATTATTACTATAATAATGATGCCGGAGGCATGAAACGCTCGGCATCGGCTGTCACCGATAGGACTAATCATTTGGTGCTGTCAACTTTCCGCGATTTGACGGCATTCGAGAGGTTGTGCTTTTGGAACGAGCATAAGAGTTGGTATGATGCTTGGCTTCCTGCGATTGTCTACAAGGAACACGAAGACTCGGCCGTTATGGCGGCATACGACGGGGTCTTGTTGAGCAAGGGCATATTGCTTAACAGCGACATTGAAATGCGGCAGTTGCTTTTGGAGAGCGGTGACACGGCGGCTGTGGAATTGTATGCGGAGATGGTGAAAAACCGTTCGGTGGCGCATCGGCAGCGTGAGAATCTGTCTTCTTCGCAGTCTATGGACGATTCTGCAAGATTGGCAATCCGTCATTATGCGGATTCTCTGAACAAGGTGGCTGACCGTCAGGAGCATGAACTGGTCGAGCGTAGCAAAGTGTTTGGCGACTACACCAAGAACCTTGCCGTAGGATGGCGTGACGTGCAGGGTATGCTCGGAAATAGCGACATCGCCATAGAGTTTATGGAGATACCTGCTTCTGCCGACAGCACGGTATATGCCGCAATGACATTGAAGCGTGGTTATGATTGTCCGCATTTTGTCCGGCTGTTCGACAAGGAACAGTTGGATGAAATGGACAGGAATTTTTATTTTTCGTCGTCTGCGCTTTACAATTTGGTGTGGAAGCCGTTGGAAAAAGAATTGGCGGGTGTGAAAAATATATATTTTGCTCCGGCAGGCGAACTGTACAGGTTGGCTGTTGAGTATGCGCCAGTTGATGGTGAGGAGATTTTCAGTGACCGTTATAATGTGTACAGGCTTTCGTCCACACGGCAGCTGGCCGTCAAAACGGAAGAAAAGAGCGTGGGTATGAGAGCCGTGCTTTATGGTGGTATGCGCTATGATACAAGCCCGTCAGTAATCGTTGCCGATAGCAGGAAGTATGTGCGCAATGGAGCGGTACGCTCGTTTGAGTACGTTCCTGCCGATTCTTTGGTGCAGCGTGGCACGGTGGCGGAACTCCCCGCGACAAAAATGGAGGTTGACAGTATCGACAGGATGATGAAGTCGCGGAGATATGATGTCGACATGTTTTCTGACACCATCGGTACGGAAGCGTCGTTCAAAGCGTTGTCAGGGCAAAGGCGGAATATAATCCACGTTGCCACTCATGGCTTTTATGGTGAGAATATGGCGGGAGGAAAGACTGCATTATTGCAGTTTGATAACGATGTGCACTACGAAGAGGACAAGGCAATGTCACGCTCCGGGCTGCTCTTCGCCGGGGCGGCCAACGCATGGCAGATGCCCGATTCGGTTGACAACGGAATCTTGACGGCACAGGAGGTGTCGGCGTTGGATTTGCGCGGGCTTGATTTATGTGTGCTTTCGGCTTGCGAAACCGGGCTTGGCAAAATAACAGGTGAGGGTGTATTCGGTTTGCAGCGCGGTTTCAAGAAAGCAGGTGCGGAAACATTGCTGATGAGTCTGCGTCCGGTGTACGACGGAGCGACGGGACTGCTGATGACTGAATTCTATCGTAACTTTCTTGCCGGCAAGTCGAAAACCGAGTCGCTGAAGGCCGCACAGCGGTATCTGCGGGATTATGAAGTGACGGTAGATCCGGAAATATCAGGCGAATATAGTATAGCCGATCGTATTTCCAAGTCACGTAGTCAGGCTCGTAAGGCTGCATCTGCCGGAAGCAAGACCGTAAAGCCATACGCCGACCCCGTCTATTGGGCATACTTCATTCTCGTAGACGCTCTGTAAATAAGTTTTTGTGGGGATGTTCTGCTGAAATTTATTGAATAAATCCAAAGTTTTGTGATGATATGCCGTTTTGCATTTGATTTGCATTATATTTGCAATGTAAAACACAACTGAAGATGCCGGAAATTAAAAAATCGGACAGCGTGGTGATAATTCCCACGTACAACGAAAAAGAAAATATCAGAAATATAATCGATGCGGTTTTTAAGTTGCCGCATGATTTCGATGTGTTGGTAATCGACGACAATTCGCCTGACGGTACAGCCTCGATTGTCAAGGAAATGCAAAGCGGATTTCCCGGAAGGCTTCATTTGCTTGAGCGGAAAGGTAAGTTGGGCTTGGGCACGGCATACATAACCGGATTCAAATGGAGCATCGCCGCCGGTTACGACTATATCATCGAGATGGACGCTGATTTTTCGCATCCGCCTAAGAAATTGCTCGAATTGAGGCAGGCTTGCGAGGACGGCGCGGATGTGGCTATAGGCTCCCGCTATATTTCCGGCGTGAATGTGGTGAATTGGCCGATGGGGCGTGTCATGATGTCGTATTATGCCTCTGCATACGTCCGCCTTATTACAGGATTGAAAATACGCGACACTACGGCCGGTTTCGTTTGCTACCGCCGCAGGGTGCTCGAAACGATAGAATTGGACAAGATAAGATTCAAGGGCTACGCTTTCCAGATTGAAATGAAATTCACGGCTCATAAGTGCGGATTCAAGATTGTGGAAGTGCCGATTGTCTTTGTGAACCGGGTGCTTGGTACGAGCAAGATGAATTCGAGCATATTCGGAGAAGCTGTATTCGGGGTGATACAATTGAAAGTGGGCAGTTGGTTTAAGAAATATCCGAAAGCCGTAGCGGAATAACTATGGGAAAGACGATAATCTATAACGCGGAGATTGCCAACGATGGTAAGCGTTGGCATGGCTATGTGGTGTTTGAGAACGAATTGATTACGGAGATAGGCGAAGGCGAGCCTTCGTCTGCCTTGCTGGAAAGCTGCGATGTCAAGGACGATGTCGACGGGGCGTTGGTGATGCCCGGAGTGATTGACGACCAAGTGCATTTCCGTGACCCGGGTTTGACGCATAAAGCGGATATTGAGACAGAATCGGCTGCGGCAGTGGCCGGCGGGGTGACTTCCTATATGGATATGCCTAATACGAATCCGCCGACAGTGACTCTTGATGCCCTTGAAGCGAAGAACCGCAGGGCGGCGGAAGTGTCGCTTGCCAATTTCGGATTTTTTGTCGGTGCGACCAACGATAATATCAATACGTTGCTTGCTGCCGACTATTCTTATACTCCCGGAGTGAAAGTGTTTCTTGGCGCGTCGACAGGCAATATGCTCGTCAACGACAGGGATGCGCTCAAGGCAATATTCTCGGAAGTGCCTGCCATTGTTGCCGTGCATTCGGAGGACGAGGCTTTGATAAGACGCAACCGTGAATACTACGTCAAGAAATTCGGCGAGAATTTGCCGGTGACGTTCCACTCGCTGATAAGAAGTACGGAGGTGTGCTATAAGTCGACGGCAAAGGCGGTGGAAATGGCTCATAAATATGGTACACGCCTGCATGTGCTGCATCTTTCCACGGCGCGCGAGCTGGAATTGTTCGATAACTGCCCGCTTAGTGAAAAGCGGGTTACGGCTGAGGTTTGTGTGCATCATCTCTGGTTCACCGACAGCGATTATGCCCGGTTAGGAAATTTGATAAAGTGGAATCCGGCTGTAAAGACATGGGATGACCGTGCTGCTTTGCGTACGGCTTTGACTCAGGGGTATATAGATATAGTCGCTACGGACCATGCCCCGCATCTTCTTTCGGAAAAGCAGGGCAGTTGCATCACGGCCGCTTCCGGCGGGCCGCTTGTCCAGCATTCGTTGCTCGTGATGCTCGAATTGGTAAGGCAGAATGTCTTTTCTTTGGAATTGGTAATCGAAAAAATGTGCCATGCTCCGGCGCGGCTTTATGGAGTGGTGAAACGCGGATATTTGCGTAAAGGCTATTATGCCGATATTGTTGTTGTCGACCGTAATGTGCCGTTCACGGTGCGGTCGGAAAACATATTGTCGAAGTGCGGTTGGTCGCCTTTTGAAGGGTACACGTTCCACAATACGGTAAAGCAGACTTTTGTCAATGGCAATCTTGTCTATGACCAAGGTACAGTGCTGAAAGATTCGAGAGGAAAAAGATTGAGATTCAATATAAAATAGAAATGTAATACAGATATGAGTGAAAATGTGCATAAAGGGCTTTCCGCAAAAGAAGTAGAGGAAAGCCGTGCGAAATATGGGGTGAATATTCTTACACCCCCGGAAAAGGAATCGGTATGGTCGCAATTTCTGGAGAAATTCAGCGATCCGTTGATTAAGATATTGTTGGTGGCTCTTTGCCTGTCGCTCGGCATCTCCTGCTATGAGGTGTTCGGCCTTGGCGACGGTCTGTATGTGTTTTTCGAGCCGCTTGGAATTTTTGTGGCGATAATTCTTGCTACGGTCATAGGGTTTGCATTGGAGTTGAATGCTAACAAGAAGTTCGAGATGCTTAATAAGGTCAACGACGATGTGCCTGTCACTGTGGTGCGCGACGGGAATGTGACGCAGGTGGCCCGCAAGGATATTGTTGTTGGCGACATCGTGATGCTCGGGACTGGAGATGAGGTGCCGGCCGACGGTACGCTTCTCGAAACGGTGTCGCTCAGCATCAATGAAAGCACGCTGACGGGGGAGCCGGTCATAAAGAAATCGCATCTTCCTGAAGAATTTAAGAAAGATGCCACATATCCTACGAATAAGGCGTTGCGCGGGACTACTGTTACCGAAGGCCACGGCGTGATGCGCGTGGATGCCGTGGGCGACGCTACGGAATATGGGAAAGTTTATGTGGCGGCACAGATTGACAACGGTGTGAAAACTCCGCTTACATTGCAGTTCGAGCGTCTTGGAAGCCTCATCTCGTATGCGAGTTATACGATAGGGGCATTGATTATCGTCGGCCGTCTGCTTATTTTCGATTATGGCGATTTCGACACGTTGCATTTCGTCAATTATGCGCTTTCAACGATAATGCTTGCCGTGACTTTGGTAGTCGTTTCCGTGCCGGAAGGGCTGCCTATGAGTGTGACGCTTAGTCTTGCATTGAGCATGCGCCGGATGCTTGAGACCAACAATCTTGTGCGGAAGATGCACGCTTGCGAGACGATGGGTGCCGCTACAGTTATTTGCACAGATAAAACCGGTACTCTGACACAGAATCAGATGCGGATATATAAGACAAGTTTCGCCGGGCTGGGCGGCAGCCAAAAGATGGATGGCGGCAACGAGGCCGGTATGATAGCCGAGGCTATCGCTGTGAATTCTACGGCATTCCTCGACAATAGCGAGGGCAAACCTAAGGTAATAGGTAATCCTACCGAAGGCGCATTATTGCTTTGGTTGAAGGATAATGGCATAGATTATCTGCCTTTAAGGGAGAGTGCGGAAGTGGTAGAACAGTTGCCGTTCTCCACGATGCGTAAATTTATGGCTACGGTCGTAAAGAGCAATGCCGTCAGCGGGCGGCGTGTGCTTTATGTGAAAGGCGCGCCGGAAATCGTTATGGCTATGTGCAAGAATTTTGCCGAAGGTGCGACTGAAGAGTCGCTGAAGGCAGAATTGCTCGGCTATCAGCAGAAGGCGATGCGTACTTTGGGTTTCGCTTGCCAAATACTTGAAGGCGACGAACCTGTAATCAAGGACGGCAAATTGGCTGCCGGCGATTTGCGCTTTATGGGAATCACGGCGATTGCCGACCCGGTCAGGGATGATGTTCCGGCTGCAATACAGGAAAGTCTTGATGCCGGTTTGCAGATAAAGATAGTTACAGGTGACACTCCGGGTACGGCGACTGAAATCGGCCGTCAGATAGGATTGTGGGACGATGCGGTGGATACCGACGCTAACCGTATCTCCGGCCCTGATTTTGCGGCGTTGCCCGATGACGAGGCGGCAAAGGCGGCAAAACGTATCAAGATAATGTCGCGGGCGCGTCCTACCGACAAGTCGCGGCTTGTTTCGCTTTTGCAGAAGCAGGGCGAGGTAGTGGCCGTGACCGGCGACGGCACAAACGATGCTCCGGCGCTGAATGCCGCTCAGGTAGGCCTTTCGATGGGCGACGGTACTTCGGTGGCTAAGGAGGCGAGCGACATTACCATCATGGACAATTCGTTCGCAAGCATTACCCGCGCGGTGATGTGGGGGCGTTCGCTTTATCAGAACATACAGCGTTTCATCTTGTTCCAGCTTACGGTGAATCTCGTGGCTTGCATTATCGTTCTTATCGGTGCATTCACCGGACAGGAGTCGCCGCTTTCGGTGACGCAGATGCTTTGGGTTAATCTAATAATGGACACTTTTGCGGCATTGTCGCTTGCTTCGCTTCCGCCTAACAAGGAAGTGATGAAAGACAAGCCTCGCCATATCAACGATTTCATCATCAACCGGGCGATGAAATGGTTCATAATCGGGGTGAGCGTGGTGTTCGTGTTTGTTTTGTTCGGGTTTATGCAGTATCTGAAATATACTGATTTGCCGCTTTCTGAGTTTTCGATAAGCGAATTCTTTGCGTCGTATTTCAGGTTTGACATTTCGCACGCTTCGATGACTGCATACGATTTGACTGTGTTCTTCACATTCTTCGTGTTCTTGCAGTTCTGGAATCTGTTCAACGCAAAATCGTTCGAGAGCGGGCATTCTTGTTTCGTGAAAATCAAGGACAGCAAAGTGTTCTTTATGACGGTGCTTCTTATCCTTGCCGGCCAGATAGTCATCGTGAATTTCGGCGGCATGATGTTCAATGTCACTCCTCTAAAATTGGTGGATTGGGTTATTCTGTTTGTCGCTTCGTCATTTGTGATGTGGATTGGTGAGATTGTGCATCTGATTTATCGGATTAGGTATAAATCGCATTAATGCAAATATAAGAATGGGATTGCTATACAATAATAAAAAGAAACAGGATTTGGTGGTCCTTGACGAGCAGAAATTGGAGAACGACGAGGGTAAGGAATACGGTTTTGTCCTGATTCCTGATGTTGAGGAAGGCTCTGCTGATTCAGACAAGGACGAAAATAAGGGTTAGATTGCTACGCGCATGGTGTATTCGTTGATTTTGACAATGAATATGCCGTGCGTGTTTAGCGTTAGCTCGAATGTCCCGGGATTGATTGTCGTTTGAGAGATTATTTGCCCGAGGATTGATAGTACTTTGATAGACGACTTTACAGGCGTTTGAATTATCAGTGTGCCGGGGCGGGTATATACTTCTATCCCATTGTTAGCTTTTGGGTTGTTGACAGTTTTCCCTGACACTTCTGTCTGTGATTCTTTCCATGCATATCGTGACTGTGCTTGCAGGTCGCTTGCAAGTATCATAAGTGCAGCCGTTATGCAGAGAAAGATTTTTTTCATATTGATTTGTAAATTCACTGCAAACTTACGGAAATTTGAGGAAAAATCTGTAAGTTTGCCCTATAAAGTTTAATTACCTATGAAATCTATTTCTAAAATCATTTCAGCCCTGACTGTGGCTGGTGTTTGTTGTGTTGCCGATGTCGGAGTGTCGGCCGGTGTGCGTGTCGATGACCTTGGTGTCGAGGTATATGCCTTGGGATTTTCCCGTGAATATTCTTATAGCGACAAAGCCGCCGGGTTTTACTATGGGATGACCGGCGTGAATGATTGGGACAATTTCTATGCCGGTTGGAATATCCGTGCGAAACGCATTTTCTCGGACTACCGTTTGTATGTCGATGGCGAGGCTCTGGATCGTCAATCTGTCAATACGGTTGTCTATCCCGACAGGTTGGAGCGCATATATCCGAATGCCCATGAGGCATTCTATATGGTGGATGGCCGCAAGGTGTTGTACGTAGAGGTGGATGCGGTCGACGGTGATACAGTCGGGATAGAATTGCTTGGCGAGAATATATCAAAGGGCAGGCAAGACGGTGGAAGCGTGGTGTATGACGCAAAGGAGTCGGCCGACAATGTGGTGCGTGTTGCGGTTGTCGATGCCGGTTCAGCTTTCGGTTTTGACGGAAATGTGGTAACAAGTAGTGCAAAGTCAGGCGGTTTTGTGATAGCTTTCGGCTCGGAGGAAGAAAGCAGCGCTTTGGTCGATGAGTTCCGTAAGGATGGTGATAAATGGCTGATGGAGCGCAAAGACAGAATGCAGGCTTTGCTCGACAGAAACGCTATTTCTTCTGATAATGAGATGCTGGTCAACGCATTGTCGTGGATTGAGCTTACTGCTGACGAGCTGGTTACACGGCAGCACGGCGGATGGGGCATCTATGCCGGTTTCCCTTGGTTCACGGATTTCTGGGGGCGCGATATGTTCATAGCAATGCCGGGCATTGTGCTTTGCACCGGGCAGTTCGACGTGGCGCGCGACATTTTGCTCTCGTTTGCCAAATATCAAGACTTGAACCCCGATTCAGAGACTTACGGTCGTGTGCCTAACCGTCTGAATCTTGACGGAGTGCTTTATAACACCACGGACGGTACGCCGCGTTTCGTGATGCAGGTTTATGATTACCTGCGCTATACAGGCGATAAGGAATTCATAAAGAAGATATATAAGAACGTGAAGATTGCAACTGACGCTTCGATTGCGAAGTATACTGACGATAAAGGCTATCTGACGCACGACGATGCCGACACTTGGATGGACGCCCGCCGACAAAGCAAGTATCCGTGTTCGCCGCGTGGCAACCGTGCGGTGGATATTCAGGCGTTGTGGTACAGTCAGCTGACTGAGGCTGCCGAACTCGCGGATTATATGGGTGAGGATGATGATGCCGCGCGGTGGAGAAGGCTTGCCGACAAATTGGTGGCTAATTTCAGGAATGATTTCGTGGATAAGGATAACAATTTGCTCTACGACCATCTGAATGCCGACGGGACACCCGACCGCCAGTTGCGGCCGAACACTATGTATGCTTACGAAATGCTTCAGGATGATTCGGTGGCGATGAACGACATGCGTAATTTGTGGAGCAAGCTGGTTTACCAATGGGGCGTTTCCACTCTCGACCAATATGACGACCAATTTCATCCATATCACGAGCTATGGCACCGTTATCACAAGGACGATGCTTATCATAACGGTACGGTCTGGCTGTGGCTCAATGGTCAGGCGATGCAGCGTATGATTGAATTTGGGCAGGCTGAAAAGGCTTACGCGTTGTTCAACACTATGTTGCAGCAGTCGATGTCGTTTGGCGCGGTGGGCAGCTTGTCGGAATGTGCCGACGCTTGGTTGCGTCCGGGACAGGATTGGGTAAGGTTGAGCGGCACTTTCTTGCAGGCATGGAGCAACGGCGAGCAGATACGCGCATGGAAACAGTGGTTCGTGGGGATACGTCCGGATATGCTTTCCGGAAAGGTTACGGTAGCCCCGCGTTTGCCGTATCTTTGTTCTGACTTGGAGGAAACGGTATGCGTGGCTGACGGTGAAATCCGGTTCAGAAGCGAGAGTGATATGTCGAGAACGCGTTATGCGTATGAGTGGACAGGCTCGGGACAAATAGTTCTTGATGTTGATATCGATTTGTTCAGTAATTTTACTGCGCCGCTTGCGCCGGGAGCGCGTTTGGAAATAGATATTTACGGTGATAAATTATTGGCAAAGGTGATTGAAAAGGGCGGAGGTGTCAGAATGACGTATGAAGCTGACGACTTTGACGACGAGAAAGCGGCTTATGCGCAGCGTTGCAGCAATTTCTTTGCCGGAATTGAGTTTGCGGAGCCGTGCTATCGTGAAAACGTCAAGTCATTGTCGCGCTATTTCGACCCTCCATTGGATTACCAGAGCATTGAATGATAAAAATGTGTTGATATATGAGACGGTTTTGGATATTGTTTGCGTTTGTAGCAGTCGCTTGTTTCTACGGTTTCGCCCAGCAGGCACTGTGGAGCGGGGCGGCGTTGAAGTCGCCGGAATTGCGTGCCGACAGGTCGGCGGTATTCCGTCTGTATGCTCCTGAAGCCGACAGCGTGAGCGTTTCCTGCGATTTTCTGTTTGAGTTTGTCAATTCAAACAGACCGCAATATACGAAGAAAATGGAAAAGGACAGCATCGGGGTTTGGACATACACTACGCCTCCTATGCTTGTTCCTGAATTGTACAGCTATTCGTTTTTTGTTGACGGAGTTAAAACTCTCGACCCGTCGAATGTGTTTGTTAACAGGGACGTGGCTACGCTTTCCAACTATTTTATCGTGAAAGGCGGACGTGGCGACTTGTACAGTGTGAATGATGTTCCGCACGGCACGGTCTCGCGGGTGTGGTACTATAGCGAGAGCCTGAAGATGAACCGCCGTATGACTGTCTATACCCCTGCGGGATATGAGCAAGGCGGCGCAACCTATCCGGTGCTTTATCTTTTGCATGGCATGGGTGGCGACGAGGAGGCATGGATTTCTTTGGGACGCACGGCGCAGATACTCGATAATCTGATTGCTTCGGGGAAAGCGAAGCCGATGATTGTTGTGATGCCCAATGGAAATGTTTCGCAGGAGGCCGCTCCGGGCGAGACTCCCGGACGTATCGACCAGCCTGTATTCAACCTGCCTAAAACGATGGATGGTGGAATGGAACGCTCGTTCACTGACATCGTGGAGTTTGTCGAGCGCACCTACCGTGTGGACAAATCGAAGCAGGGCAGGGCGATTGCGGGACTGTCGATGGGCGGTTTCCACTCGTTGCATATATCGAAATTGCATCCTGACATGTTCGATTATGTGGGATTGTTCTCGGCCGCGATATTTCCGTCAGATGCTCCGAATGGCGATACGGCTTCCGATGTGTATGCCGATATGGAGGGCAGGCTGAAAGTGCAGTTCGCAAATCCTCCCAAACTGTATTGGATAGGCATCGGCCGTGACGATTTCTTGTATAAGGCAAATACGGAATACCGCGGTATTCTCGACCGCATTGGCGCGGAATACACCTACTACGAAACCGGAGAGGGGCATATCTGGCGGAACTGGCGCATCTACTTGTCGGAATTCGTGCAGTTGCTGTTCAGGTGAGATAGTCTACAGCACGGGGCTGAGGAGGCGGATGAACGACTCTTTCAGTTTCTGTGTGAACGGACGGTGACGCCATGCGGTGGATGTGATTCGTGTGGAATTTTCAATGTCGGCAAGGAATATTTCCTTCATCCGTGCGTTGATGGTCTTGCTGTAGATAAACGCATTGCATTCGAAATTGTATTCCATGCTGCGGAAATCGAAATTGGTAGAGCCGGTAGTGGAAATTTCGTCGTCGATGATTATTGACTTTGCGTGAAGCATCCCCGGCTCGTAGAAATAGATTTTTATTCCGGATTTAAGGCATTGCCCTATATATGAGCCTGATGCAAGCCGCAGCATTATGGAGTCGGGTTTGCGTGGAATGATTATTCTTACGTCAACTTTCGAGAGAGCCGCGGTCTGCAACGCTTTGAGCAGGCTTTCGGTGGGCAGGAAGTAAGGCGTTTCTATGTAGATTAGTTTTTTAGCGTTGCTTATGGCTTTCAGGAACATAAGAGCGATGTTGTGCCATTGTCCGAAGGGCCCGCTGGTCATTATTTGTATTCCCGCTTCATCGCCGATGGCGGGGGCATAGTTGGATATTTCCTCGTTGAAAGGCGGTAATCCCATAAAAGCCCAATCGGAACCGAAAGAGTAGGCAAGTCCGAATATGCATTTGCCTTTCAGCCGCAGGTGCGTGTCACGCCAAGTGTTTCCGGGGGTGCTGATATAACGGTCGGCTATGTTCATTCCGCCTATATATCCTGTTTCTCCGTCAATAACTACTATTTTGCGGTGGTTGCGCCAATTTATCCTTGTGGCAAATTCCGGGAATGTGACTTTGAAAAATGGATGTACTTCTATGCCGGCTTCTGCCATTTCCCGATAAAACCGTTTGCTTACCTTGAAGCATCCTACGTGGTCGTAGATTACTCTGACTTCTACTCCTTGTTTGGCTTTTTCGATTAGTATATGGCTTATTTCCTTGCCTATGTTGTCGTCTTCGAATATGTAGAATTGCAGGTCTATGTATTTTTTAGCATTCGTAAGGTCGTCGATGAGGCGGGCGAACATTTCTTTTCCTTCGGTGAATATTTCTACATCGTTGCCCGGGAAATATATAGAGCCTGTGAGCGACTGGCCTAATTTCACAAGCTGTTTGCTTTCGTTGGAAAGTGGAAGTTTTGGTATTTCGACTTGCTTTATCCTTTCCTTGCGCATCAGCTTACGCCGCATCCGTTTCGATATTACTGCTTTTATCTTGATGCTGCGCCCGAAAAACAAATATAATGCCAGTCCTATCACCGGCAGGAACATAAGCACTGTCACCCACGCCAAGGAGCGTACAGGATTGCGGTTCTCGGATATGACCACATAGATTACCGACAGGATAGTCGCAGAATAAACGATTATTGCGGCGATGCCAATCCATTGGTATGGGGTGATGAGTGCTATCATGACGGAATGAATGTGTTCAATAAATTCATTTGCTAAATTATGAAAAAGTCAAAACGATTCCAAAAAAACGGATAATAATTTGTCTTTCCGATGAAAATTTTTAATTTTGCGGTGTTAGAAGTATCGGTATGTTGAAAAAGAAACTTATGGCATTAGGATGTATGCTGCTGTGCAGTGCGTTCGCGTTTGCCGATGTGGTTGCCGAGGGCGCGTCATCGTCTTCAGTTGCTGTTTCGTCAGCTTCCGGCACTTTGACCGTTAAAAACAATACAGGAAAAAGTGTCACTTTTACTGTCTATTCCATAACCGGACAGGCAGTTAAGACGGTTACATTGAAATCCGACAGTACGACTATGGCTCTGCCGCAGGGCTTTTATATAGTTAAAAGTGAAGAAGGAACAGTGAAAGTTGTAGTTAAGTAGCCTGTGCGGATAGATTGCTTGCAAAACTATTAATAACTTATATTCATTTATTTATGTCAAGTATTGTTGTACGATTTCTTGCCGCGTCGACCGTGGCTTCTGTTGCCACGTTTTCTCCGGTTGCGGTAAATTCTCAAGCATTACCCAGAATATCCGATGCCGTCCTCGATGCGTATCCTGTCTATTCCGGTGATGACCTTGAACTTAAAGTGGATGATGCCGGCACTCATTTCAGGTTGTGGTCGCCGGGCGCGGAAAATGTGAGATTGAATTTATATACCGACGGTCTGAACGGCTCAGCTTACTGTACGGTTGAAATGAAAAAGGATGTGGCCGGCACGTGGGCTTATTCCTTTCCTGAGAAACTGTATGGTAAATTCTATACTTTCCAGATATGTATGGATGGCAAGTGGCTTAAAGAGACACCGGGAGTATGGGCGAAAGCTGTGGGTACCAACGGCTACCGTGCCGCGGTAATTGATATGGAGCGGACAAATCCTGAAGGATGGGAGCAAGATAAATATGTAGTTACGCCAAACCAGACTGATGCGGTAGTCTACGAGATGCATCACCGTGATTTCTCTGTGCATGCCAATTCCGGAATAGTCAATAAGGGTAAATTTGTCGCTATGCTTGAGCCGGGAACGGTATCGCCTGACGGGGAAAAGACTGGTATCGACCATTTGAAGGAGCTCGGAGTGACTCATGTCCATATTTTGCCATCATACGATTTTAATTCAGTGGACGAGGCAAGGCTTATCGACCGTCAATATAATTGGGGATATGACCCTATCAATTATAATGTGCCGGACGGTTCTTATTCCACTAATCCTGCCGACCCCGCAACCCGTATCCGTGAGATGAAAGAGATGGTCAAGGCATTGCACGATGCAGGCATCGGTGTTATTATGGATGTGGTATACAACCACACTGCCGTGAACGATGATTCCAACTTCTCGCTCACTGCTCCGGGCTATTATTACCGCCATAATCCCGACGGTTCGTACAGCGACGCTTCCGGCTGCGGCAACGAGACTGCTTCCGACCGCCGCCAGATGGGCGATTTTATTGTCAATTCCGTGAAATATTGGACAGAAGAATACCATATCGACGGTTTCCGTTTCGATTTGATGGCCATCCACGACACGGAGACGATGAACCGGGTTGCAGAGACTGTCCGCGCGATTAATCCTTATGCTGTGATTTACGGTGAGGGTTGGTCGGCCGGCGACAGCCGTTTGCCGGTAGAGAGGCGCGCGCTGAAAGAGAATGTGGCTAAAATGAAGGGAATAGCGGTGTTCAGCGACGACATCCGCGACGCTGTCAAAGGGCATTACAGCCGTGAGGAGGACCGTGGCTTTGCTTCCGGCAAGCCGGGGTTGGAAGAAACCGTGAAAATAGGCATCGTGGCCTCTACTGCCCATCCGCAGGTGGATTATTCCAAGGGTAACAATTCTAAATTCGCATACGCAACTTCGCCGGAACAGATAATGAATTACGTTTCGTGTCACGACGACCTTTGTCTTACGGATAAAATGCGTAAGTCGATGCCTGATGCGACGGATTCGGTGAGGATGCGTGTAGCGCGGTTGGCACAGACAATCGTGTTCACTTCGCAGGGCACTCCGTTCATGTTTGCCGGCGAGGAGATTTTCAGGGATAAGAAAGGAGTCCATAATTCATTTAAGTCGCCTGATGAGGTGAACGCCATCGATTGGAGTCTGAAACGTAAAAATCGTGAGCAGTTTGACTATTACCGCAATCTTATTGATTTGCGGCGCAGCCATCCGGCTTTCCGTATGACAAATGCGGATGATATAGCCAAGCATATTGTATTCGATGATGTGAAAGTTCCGAATTTGATTTCATACGCCATCAAGGACAATGCGAATGGTGATGAATGGGAAGAGATAAGAGTTGTGTTCAACGGTAGCGAGAAGCCGCAGACGGTGAAAGTGCCGAAAGGCGAATGGACTGTGGTTGCGGCCGACGGTAAGCTCGACAAGAACGGCTTGGGCACGATGAAAGGCGGAAAGGTGGAGGCTGCTCCGCAAGCCGCCCTTATCCTTGTCAGGTAAATAGCTGTTGAATGTTAGAATCATAAAGCGCTTGCTGGAAAAATAAGCAGGCGCTTTTTGTTTGTCTGGAATTAATAGTTATATTTGTATGTGTTAAAGGATATAAGGATGAAAGCGAGGATTTTATTGGCGCTGTTTTGCATATTCGCTTTTAATGCGGTGGCATTTGCTACGGTGCGCAGCTATTCCACGGAATTGATAGAGTCGGACATATGGCGGTGTGAGGAGGAAAAGTATCAGGATATGCCAAGATTGGGAAATGACGGCAAAATCGAGGCAAAACTTGGCACGGCTTCCGCTACCGGTAGCAATACTCAACTGCACATTTATCTTTGTACTATAAGAGAGGTAAATGAAGATATATTATCTCCGAGCATTATGGGGATGTGCAGAGGCATTCATAGAAAAGGGGATGCCGTTAAAGGCTATTCTGCCACAGTGTATTTGGAGAATGGCGAGTCTTTTCTCTCTACCGATGCCTCCCTTGTTAATGCTACAACCGATTCTGAATTGAAGTTTCTCGGCATTCTTGCTGTAATGCTTGAACTTGAAAGCTTGTCGAGCAGCGAATCCTATAAATACGACCATGATGGGTGGCAGGCACATGTGCTTAACAGTTTTGCGTCGAGCGACATTGTGAAAATCGTGGTTAACGGGCATACATACAATCTTTCCGGATTCGACACGGCCGACACGCTGCGGAGCATGTTCGCAGAGTTGTATAAAAAGACTGGAAACAGCTGGCTGCGTTTCTATTCGGCAGGTGGAAGCTCTCCATCGCACAGTCCCAAATCGGCTGCGTCGGCCTATATAACGAAAATCCGCACGGAGCATAATCTCGCGGAATACGGCGAGCGCGGCATGAGGGTGGCATTGAATTTCACAGTGTCGGGCATGAAAGGCAAGACTGGTATGGCCGTAGCTTATTTTTATGATGCCGATACCGGCGAGGCATTGCCCGACAAGAATGGGCGGTACTGTACTACTGACGGAAAGGTTTCGGCACGCTCGGAGTTCACTCCTCCGTACGATACGACAGAAGAAACCAATTTCCGTATTTTCATTCCTCTGAAGGAGTTGGACCTCAATTCTGCTGACGGACCACGGAATTTGGAGGTAAAAGTGCATATCCTTGATTCGGATTGGAATGTGTTATGCAAGAGCGAATGGCTGTATTTCAATTGCCGTTTCGACCCGAATAAGTATCCGTATATGTTCACTCAGGCGATGTGATATGGTTTCAGCTTCCATAGTCACTTATAATACCGGTTGCGGAGAATTGCGGCGTTGTATTGATTCATTGCTGTGCAACGGCGTTTCTGTCATATATGTGAGCGACAATTCTCCTGACGACAGTTTGCGTGGCTTTTGTGACACTATTGCCAGTGTGGAGTACATTCATAATGACCGTAACATAGGTTATGGGGCGGGACATAATGTTGCGATAAGAAGAGCGCGGCAAATTGGCTCTGGCTATCATCTGGTGATAAATTCCGATGTGTATTTCGGAGAAGGCGTAATCGGCAGGATAGCGTCGTATATGGATGCGAATCCTGATGTGGCGCAGGTAATCCCCAATGTGGTTTATCCGGACGGTAGGTTGCAGTATGTAGTCAGGCTTTTGCCTGTTCCTGCCGACCTGATTTTCCGCCGTTTCATACCGCGGAAGATTGCGGAGAAAAGAAATTACCGTTATTGTCTGGAGTTTTTCGACCATAAGCGTCCTGTCAATGTCGCTTATCATCAGGGCAGTTTCATGTTTTTCAGGATGGAATGTTTCGACAAGGTTGGATTGTTTGACGAACGTTTTTTCATGTATCCGGAGGATATAGACATCACGCGCCGCATGCACCGGTATTACCGTACGATGTTTTTCCCGGATGTGACAGTCGTGCATGCCCATCGTGCGGCATCTTACAAAAGTTGGAGGATGCTTATGGTGCATATGGTTAATATGATTAGGTATTTCAACAAGTGGGGCTGGTTTTTCGATAAAGAACGTAGCGAGTGGAATAAACGGCTGCTTGGGGAACTTGGATATGAAAAGTGAGTTGTCTTGATTGTTTTTCACTTGTCTTGCACTATCTTTGCAGAGTGAAACGGTATGTTTTGCCGTGTAAAACTCGAAAATATGGGTGGCAAGATTATTGAATATAAGAAAGTCGAAATAACACGTAAGGAACTGATTGTCCTTAAGAATGTAGATTTTTCGCTTGAGGAAGGTGAGTTCGCTTATCTTATCGGGCGTGTCGGCAGCGGAAAAAGCAGTCTGTTGAAGACTATGTATGCTGAAATTCCGGTTACGGAAGGAAGTGCCCGTGTGTTCGATTATGATTTGACATCGATCCGCCGTAAAGATGTGCCGATGTTACGCCGTCGTATAGGAATCGTTTTCCAAGATTTCCAGCTTCTGACAGACCGTTCCGTCTACGACAATTTGCTTTTTGTGCTGAAGGCCACCGGCTGGAAATCCAAGCAGGAGATGGACGACCGTATTGAAACGGTGCTTAAGGGCGTGGGCATGACTAACAAGTCGTATAAGATGCCCCATGAGCTGTCGGGCGGAGAGCAGCAGCGCATTGCCATTGCGCGGGCGTTGCTCAACAAGCCGGAGCTGATTCTTGCCGACGAGCCGACCGGCAACCTCGACAACGCCACTGGTCGGCAGATAATGGAATTGCTTCATAAGATAAGCAGCGAGGGCACGGCGGTTGTAATGGCTACGCATAACATGCAATTGACAAGCGATTTCCCTGCGAGAGTTGTGAAATGCGAGAATAAGAACGTGGCGGAAGTATGATATTATTGTGAAATATTTTTAATACAGTTGTTTAGTAGATTTATTGAAAATGAAGGTTCTTAAATTTGGAGGGACTTCGGTAGGTTCCGCAGAGAGGATAAAGTATGTTGCGGATTTGGTGTCCGGACGTGGTAAGAATATAATAGTGCTGTCGGCAATGGCAGGGACTACTAATACTCTTGTGGAAATATCCGATTATCTATATAAAAAGAATGTTGACGGTGCAAAAGAAACAATCAACATTCTTGAACGGAAGTACTTCCAGACCATTGCGGAACTCTATGACGATGAACATTTGCGGAGCGAGGCGGAGCGTGAAATCAAGGCCTGCTTCAACTACATACGCTCGATGACGAAAGATATATTCACTTCGTTCGAGGAGAAGGAAATTCTTGCGCAAGGGGAGATAATGTCGACTGTAATGATGAATCTTTACCTGCATGGGAAAGGTGTGAAGTCGGCTTTGATACCTGCTCTTGAGTTCATGCGTACCGACAAGAACGGAGAGCCGGACACGCAATTTATCAAGCAGCGTCTTAATAATTTGCTGGACGAGCATCCGGAAGCCGATTTGTATATCACCCAAGGCTATATATGCCGGAACGCATACGGGGAAATTGACAATCTGCAGCGTGGAGGGAGCGACTATTCGGCTTCGCTTGTAGGTGCTGCCGTAGGTGCGGAAGAGATTGAAATATGGACAGACATTGACGGGATGCACAACAACGACCCGCGCTATGTGGAAGGGACAAAACCTGTCGAGAAGCTGAATTTCGAAGAGGCAGCCGAACTGGCGTATTTCGGGGCTAAGATTTTGCATCCTATGTGTGTGCAGCCTGCCAAGCATTCCAACATACCTGTGAGGCTGCTCAACACGATGGACCCTTCGGCAAAAGGCACGCTGATAGGCAACGACACTGACGGCCGCGGCATAAAAGCTATTGCCGCGAAGGACAATATCGTGGCCATAAGGATACGGTCGGGCAGGATGTTGCTCGCATACGGTTTCCTGAGGAAAGTGTTCGAGACGTTTGAAGCGCATAAGACCGCCATCGATATGGTAGCTACTTCCGAGGTGGGCATCTCTCTGACAATAGATTCCGATAAGAATCTTGAGCCTATATTGGAAGATTTGAGGAAGTTCGGCACAGTCGACTATGATAAGGATATGGTGATAATTTGTGTGGTCGGAAGTTTCGACTGGCGTAACTGCGGGCTGGAAGCGGATGTAATCAACGCGTTGAAAGACATTCCTGTGCGTATGATTTGCTATGGCGGCAGCGACCACAACATATCGTTCCTTGTGAGAAAAGAAGACAAGGTCAAGGCATTGAACCTGTTGAGTAAGAATTTGTTTGACTAAAACATATATTATATGGCATATTTCCCTATAGAAGAATTCAGGAAACTGGAAACGCCTTTCTATTATTATGATATGGATTTGCTGCGGCGCACATTGCAAACCGTTGCGGAGTTTTCCGGCAAGCATGGCTTTCATGTGCATTATGCCGTAAAGGCCAATTACAATCCGAAGATACTGGAAGCGGTCAGGGAATACGGATTCGGTGTGGATTGCGTGAGCGGGGGTGAAATCGAGGCGGCTCTGGCTGCTGGTTTCTCGGGCGATTCCATTATGTTTGCCGGTGTGGGCAAAACCGATAGAGAGATAGAATTGGCATTGGAAAATAATATAAGGTGCTTCAATGTCGAGTCGTTGCCCGAACTGGAGAATATCAATTCGATAGCCTCGCGGATGAACCGTATGGCACACGTCGCAGTCCGTGTGAATCCTAATATCGACGCGCATACCCATCATTATATCACCACGGGCCTGCAAGAAAACAAATTCGGCATAAGTGTGGAGTTGCTTGACGAATTTGTAGGGCGCGCATTGGCTATGGGCAATGTTGATTTGTGCGGTGTGCATTTCCATATAGGGTCGCAGATTCTCGACAATGAGCCGTTCGAGATGCTTTGTGACAAGGCGGCCGAAGTGCTTGCATGGATGGAGAAAGCCGGCGCTTTGATTACCATAGTGGATGTAGGCGGCGGTCTCGGAATTGATTATGATGCTCCGGATGAGAATCCGGTACCCGGTTTCGAACGCTATTTCAATACTTTTGCCGAACATTTGCGCCTAAAGCCGGGACAGCAGCTGCATTTTGAGCCAGGACGCTCCCTTGTGGGACAATGCGGTTCGCTGATTACGAAAGTGCTGTATGTGAAAGAGGGGCTGTCCAAGAAATTTGCCATTGTCGATGCCGGGATGACGGATTTGTTGCGTCCGGCACTGTATCAGGCTCATCACGAGATAGAGAATATAACTTCACATAGCGCGGTCGATGACGTTTACGATGTGGTCGGCCCGGTTTGTGAATCTTCGGATTGTTTTGCTACCGACGAGCGTTTGCCGCTTGTCTCAAGAGGAGACTTGTTGGCTATCCGCTCGGCAGGAGCATACGGCGAGGCGATGGCATCTCATTATAATTGCCGTAAGCTCCCGGCAAGCGTCTTTTCTGACGGAATCTAAAAGGCTTCTTCAATCGCTGATACCAAAGATGATGCAGATTGTACTCCCGGTTTGCGCCATAGCATCTGGCCTCCTTTGAATAGCATCAGTGTGGGTACGGATTGTATTTGGTAAGCTGAAGATAGTGCTTGGTTTTGGTCCACATCTATTTTAATGATGCGTGCCTTGTCGCCGACTCTCGCTTTTACTTCTTCGAGAATTGGATGCATGCGTTGGCACGGACCGCACCATGTTGCGTAGAAGTCGACTAATGTCGGTTGGTTTGAAGAGATTAAGTCTTTGAATTTTTCTGACATGATTTTAAATTTTTAATGTTTGTCTGTTATGAAAACGGATTAATATATGAAATGGTTCATTCAAACAGATGGCAGTTGGTTGAAAAATAAATTTTATGGCCCGATATATAAACCTGAAAGGTATGGGCGTGGCTTTGATTACGCCTTTCAGACAGGATAAGTCTATTGATTTTCCGGCTCTCGCCCGTCTGCTGGAGCATATCATACGTAATAATGCCGATTACATCGTTGTGCTTGGCACTACGGCTGAAACAGCTACATTGACAGAGGAAGAAAAAGAGGCTGTCCGGACGTTTGTGGTGGAGCGTGTTAATCGCCGTGTGCCGCTTGTCCTTGGTTTGGGCGGAAACAATACGAAGGCGATTACCGACAGTTTGCAACGTGATGATTTTTCTGATTTCTGCGCCATACTCTCGGTAGTTCCTTATTATAATAAGCCTTCACAAGAAGGTATGTATCAGCATTATAAGGCAATTGCGGAGGCTTCTCCTCTTCCGGTCATTCTTTATAATGTGCCCGGACGTACAGGCGTGAATATGACAGCGGAGACTACTTTGCGTCTTGCACGCGATTTTGAAAATATCGTCGGTATCAAGGAAGCGTCGGGCAACATCACCCAAATGGACGACATTATTAAAAATAAACCTGACGATTTCGTTGTAATTTCCGGTGACGATGGAATTACTTTTCCTTTGATGACGCTTGGCGCAGTTGGCGTTATTTCTGTGATAGGCAATGCGTTCCCTTACGAGTTCGGGCGTATGGTGCGACTGGCTCTCGATGGCGATTATCACCGTGCGTTGATGATACACCATCGTTTTACGGAATTGTTCAGCCTTCTTTTTGTTGACGGCAATCCGGCGGGAGTGAAATGCGTGCTTAATGCCAAAGGATTCATAGAGAATGAGCTGCGTCTTCCGCTTGTCCCTACAAAAATCACCACATACCAGCGAATCCGGGAAGTATTGCGTAAATTAGAGGAGTGAAAAGGTAGTGATGGTATTGCAGGTTTGATATTATTGCATTACCTTTGCATCACTTTTTGGAGGAAATGTTTTTTGGGGTCCAGTAGCTCAGCTGGATAGAGCAACAGCCTTCTAAGCTGTGGGTCGTGGGTTCGAATCCCGCCTGGATCACCGGATTGAAACCGTCTGCCTGTCGTCAATACATGGCGGACGGTTCGTTTTTTTATTGATTGCGTTCTATCGGGTCGGATAAGGGATTAAGGTCGGCTGGCGGTGTGGCTTGCGTTTTCTCCTTTTGCTTGGAGGGTTTCCGGACGATGGTGTCGGCTTTCATTTTTTCTACTTGGAGTATGAATTGTTCCATTTTTGCGGTCTCTTCCGGTGTAAGCGGTTTCGCCGTATATCCTCCGTCTTTGATGAAATGGTTGATGGCAAGGAATGCTGCAATTATTATTGCAAACGAAAATAGTCCTATGCGTTCCGGTTTGGAAAGCCGTTCCATAATGGTTATCCTATTATTTCGATTATTTTGTTTACCAATACTGCAGCTACAAGCAAAGGGGCAATATAGCGTATGGAGAACAATACGACCGGCACTATCCGTGAACGGACAGTCCCTTTATTAGTCATCTCTTCATTAAGAAATGACTTTGGCAGTATGTGGCCTACATAGATGCATACGGAAATGGCAACTAATGGCAGCATTATGTTGGAAGTGAAATAATCGAGGGCATCGAATATTGTCATTTCGAAAATACGGATGTTGTCCCATGGACCGAGCGATAGCGAGCATATCGCGCTGAGCAGGAATAACGGTAGCAATACTATATAGCAAGATTTACGCCGCGACCATCCGAATGCGCCGGACAGGAACGCTATGTCGACTTCGGCGAGCGACACTGTCGATGTGAGGGCCGCGACGACAAGCAGGAAGAAGAACAGTATCGACCATAGTTGCGTGAATGGCATTTGCATGAAAATTTCCGGCAATGTGGCGAATACAAGGGTGGCTCCTTCCGTAGAGCCGGTTATCCCGAAGGCTTTTACGGCAGGGAATATGGTAAGTCCCATCAGTATAGCGACAACGAACACTAAGCCTGATACGGTGAAGGATGTGCGTCCTAACCGGGTGGAAGCAGGATAGTATGATGAATAAGTGACCAATATCCCCATACCCAAGCTTAGGGAAAAGAAAGCCTGTCCGACAGCGTTAATCAGTACGTTTCCGTCTAATTTGGAGAAATCGGGCTTCAAGAAAAATTCCACGCCTTCTTTCGCGCCGGGCAAGGAAAGGGAAATGCAGCAAAATACTATCAGTATTATGAACAGTAGGGGCATTAGCAGATTGGACATTTTCTCAATGCCTTTCTGCACGCCTTGTAGCAGAATCACAAGATTGAGTATTATCATCAATGCTGTCCAGAATAAAGGCCTCCATCCGCTTTGTAGCGATTGCTCCATTACGGACGAGAAACGGTTGGCATTGTCTATCCCGGTATAAAGCTCTCCGGTGATTGACATCCACAGGTATTCGAGTGTCCATCCGGAAACTACTATATAGAACGAAAGGATGAGATATGAGGCTACGACTGCCACCGCTCCTACAATCCACCAACGTTTTGCGGGTGACAGTTTGCGGAAAGAACCGACAGCGTCGCTGCCGCTTCCGCGCCCTAATGCAAATTCGGCGAGCATTACCGGAATGCCCATAAGAAGCACGCACAGCAGATAGACTATAAGGAATACTGAGCCTCCGTTGTCCTGCACCTCATTCGGGAAACGCCACACGGTACCTAATCCTACGGCAGAACCCAAGGTCGCCGCTATCACGCCTAATTTTGAGGCGAATTGTGTTTTTGTGCTACTCATAATGTTATCTTTTTTCTACCATCCTCCTGACGCTCCACCACCGCCGGTAGAGCCGCCACCGAAACTTCCTCCACCGCCGAAACCGCTGCCGCTCCCTCCGCCGAAGCCGCCTATGAAAGGAACTATTACCGGCACTTCGTCTTTGGGTACTGTATAGGAGAGATTTACGGTGTTTCCGCAGTTGCGGCATCTGAATGTTTTCACTCCTTTCCCTTCTCTCAGCGGGGATGGGTTCTGTATCAGCCTGTCGCCTACCAGCATCATTGCTTTCGTGTGACAGACAGGGCATTCTTGGTACGGAGTCCGTTTGTTGATGAACGGAAACACGTCCACTTCTCCGCATTTGTCGCATAGCCACACGTCATAGTCAACGGAATTGAGCCGCTCTTCCAAATCCTGAGCCGGGGTGAGGTATTTGTTGTCTTCTGTTTCCGATAATTTCCGCATTTTTGCTTTGCAGTTGGGGCAGGTTCTTCGTTTGTTGCGGCAGCGTTTTGAAGCTATTGCCGCAATCACCAAAGCCGGTAATCCCATCCCTAATGTGACGAAAGAAAGGACTAATGACGGTAATAATAGACGGCGCAGTCTGTAAAAGCGTTCATACGGGTCTTTCTTCCGGGTGCTTATTACAACGGCGAGTACATACACTAACAGTATGGATGCCACCCAACCGGCAACAGTGGAATATAGTTGCCACATCTTGCCGTTGTCGATAGCTATAGGGCGGTCGTTGGCATATTTTGACTTCAACTCTTCTACTGCGCCGGGAGTCGTAAGCACGTTATGGATATAGTCTGTTGCTTTAAGCATGCCGGTGTCGTAGTCTCCGTTGCGGAAATAGGGCACCATCAGTTGGCGTATTATTCTTCCGCATACTATGTCGGGCAACAGTCCTTCAGCTCCGTAGCCGGTACGTATCACGGCTTTCCGCTGATCTTCCACTACGAGTATCAGCAGGCCGTTGCTTTTGTCTTGTTTACCTATGCCCCAATGCTCGAACAGGCGTGTCGCGAAATCGTTGATTTCATCTTCCCCGATTGTCTTTACAATTACTGCCACGACTTCCGCGCTTGTCTTTTCCCAGATGTCGCCTATTGTGGAGTTTAGCCGGGCTTCTGCCTGTGTGGAGATTATTCCGTCGGGATTTGTCACGAATTTTGTCTTGTCTGCCAAATGCACATTCGGGATTTCATCCACTGTGTAAGCATATAGCGGCAATGCTGATAAGACTGAGCAGAGTAGAATTAATATCTTTTTTTTCATCGTTTTGTAGGTTTAAATTGCAGGGAGGCTCAATCCGTTGAGCTTGCGGAACAAATCGAGGGCATAGACATCGGTCATCCCTGAAATATGGTCGAGTACGGCTTGGATTTTGCCGTAGATGGTTGGGGCTGCCGTGTCGTATTGGTTGGGTACGCGGCTAAGCAGCAGCCGCGAATAGTTCTTTTCCGGATGGAGGACGGCATCGAGCAGGCGTTCGAGCAGGAATGAGATTATCCGGTTTCCGGCAAGCTCGATATCCACTACGTCGCTTGACGCGTAGATTTTTTCCCATGCTGTCGCCGAACATTGTGCGTATGCGTCGTGCGGCAGTTTTGCGATGTGGTCAATCAGGCATCCGCCGAACGAGCCTTGTAGTATCGCTTCTTCATTGTTGACGAACACTTTCGCGCACTCGCCGACCAGCTCGCCTATGACGCACGAGCGCATATAGGCAACTTTCTCATTGTTGTCGTCAATCATCCGTATCACGCCGCGCATTTTTTCTTTCCGTTCTTCCGTGAAGAAACTGAGCATCAGGTGCAATACGTCATGGCAACTGAGAATTTTCAGCTTGTGGGCATCTTCCAAATCCATAACCTGATAGCAGATGTCGTCGGCGGCTTCCATAAGATAGACTAACGGGTGGCGTGCATACACTCCTTTTGACTTTTCTATCAGCCCGAGTTCTTGCGCTACTTTTTTAAAGCAGTCGGCTTCCGAGCAGAAAAAGCCGAATTTCCCTTTTATGGGGGAATCGTAGGATGAATATGGATATTTTACGATTGAGGCGAGCGACGAGTATGTCATTGCGAGCCCGCCTTCTCTCCGTCCGCGGAATTGATGAGCCAGCAGACGGAAAGAGTTTGCGTTGCCGTCGAAATTGACCAAGTCGCTCCATTCTTCGTTGGTAACCATCGGTTTGACCGACAGTCCGTTGCCTTCCGAAAAATAAGTGGCTATGGTGCGTTCTCCGGAGTGCCCGAATGGGGGATTGCCCATATCGTGGGCAAGGCATGCGGCACCTACAATCTCTACGATATGCGTCAGCTTTTCAGCCGATGGAGTGCCTTCATAGCGCGGCATCAGCATGCCGCACACCTCGTTGGCGAGCGATTTCCCGACACTCGAAACTTCCAAACTGTGCGTCAGCCGGTTGTGTACGAATATGCTGCCCGGCAGTGGGAATACTTGTGTCTTGTTCTGCAATCTGCGGAATGGAGAAGAAAACACAAGGCGGTCGAAATCGCGTTGGAAGTCGCTTCTGGTTTGCGTAGTGTTGCTGCGGTAGCGTTCCATACCCAACCGCTTGCTGCAAATCAGTCGGCTCCATTCCATCCGGTTTTTATTATCTGTAATCTGCATCGTAAAATCTGTCTCAAACCATACAAAGATACTGCAAATCGGGGGCAAAACAATCAAACTTGTTTGAAATTGTTGTGCCGAGATGCAGCTTATCTTGTCCAAAGGCAAAATCGTTTGAAAAAGATTCTCTTTGATGGAGAAATGTTAGTTTGTGTCTACTTTATTAGACTCTTACATTGGCTGATGAAAATTTCGGTGTATAATTTTGCTCCTTTGTCATTCAGATGTGTCTGGTCTTTATAATATTCAGGATGTTCCAAAAACATTGGAATCTGGCTGTTGTCGATGTAAGTTATGCTATAATCGCTGCATAATTTCTCCATCAACTGGTCGGCTTGTGTTTTTTCTTTGTCGATTAGAAATTTAGGAGAGTCTACTAAAATCAAAGTAACGCCTTTTTCTTTGATTCTTTTTAATGTGGCTTCAAACCGCTTGAATTTTGTGATGCTTATGTCGCTGTCTGGTGTAGTTGCCGTGTCAAGCGACATATTTTTTGCAGTTGCGTACAATGGTGCATATCCCTTGCTTGTGTCTGCTGCTGACGACCGGTTAAGATAACGTGCGGTTATTGATAGTAAAATTGAGTTATAACGGTAAATGTTGCTGTTCAACCGTACGTATTCGCTCCATGGCAGTTCTTCTTCTATTGTGCTGGTTATCCATTTGTTCTTCCCATAGTAAGGGTACATGTCTTCCAGAGGGTCATATATTCCGGAATAAAGTTTATCGTTGTCAAACTCCCATATTATAGCCTTTGGAGTGTATCTGTCGAGTATTGAGTTTACAAGGCAGCAGTTGTAGTTGAAAAAGCATCCGTCACGTCCTACGTTGTATGTAGGCATACCGATGCTGTCTTCTATCAGTTGTGTCACATAATGGTGTTCTGCCCTTGATGAGCCGACTATGATTGTTTGGTAGTTCGCCTCGTTGAAAGAAAAATATGTTTTTCCGGTTGCCCCTTGGTTGCTGATTTGAGGGAGCATCCAATCCATCAGAAAGCCTGTGCAACAGTCTATGCCTGTTACTATGGCTAATACTACTGTTATGGTTATGCAGAATTTCTTTAGTCCTTTTTTCATCGCGTTTAGAATTGAAAGTAAATGAATGAGCCGCCGTTCAGAACTCCGAATCCGATAATGTAGCAGATTATGAGTGCCGCTGCCATATAGCGTACGGTAATGTGCTTGGAACTGAGGAAGTGGAGCTTCACTTGATATTCTGTTACAAAATCGTATATGAACACTATTGTTGCCGCAAGGAATGCGAGCAGTATAGTGTTAGGGTCTATAAAAGGCGTGCCACTGTCTGTGAATATCTTTTTCAGGACAGACATTACATCGCCTAAGTATTCTATTCTGAAGAAAATCCAAGCAAAATTCACTATCATGAAAGTGATGATTATCCGGAGAAGGTTGCCGGCGGATAATTTGACTGGAATGGATTTAATCCTGTTGCCGTAAATGAGCCTTTCGGCAACCATACATATCCCATGTAAAGCTCCCCATATTATGAAAGTATAGTTTGCGCCGTGCCATAGTCCGCTCACGAGGAATACAATCATAGTGTTAAGCATCCAGCGTGCTTTGCCACAGCGGCTTCCTCCTAAAGGGAAATAGATATAGTCCCTGAACCACGTCGTGAGGGAGATATGCCAGCGTCTCCAGAACTCTGTGACAGTCTTGGAGAAATACGGTCTTATGAAGTTTGTTTGCAGGTCGATTCCAAAAAGTTTGCCGGAAGCGATAGCCATTAATGAGTATCCGGCGAAATCGGCATAAATTTGTATGCTGTAAAAGATGGATGTCAAGAGCAGGGTTGTCCCATTGTGTTGCGGTATGTTAGAATAGACAGCGTCTACATATATCCCCAGACGGTCGGCCAGACATAATTTCATTACCCCCCCCCATAATAGCTAACTTGCAGGCTTCCACAGCCTTGTCGTAAGAGAATTTGCGTTTTTCAAAATATTGCGGCAGTTGCTTTTGTGCTCTGCTTATAGGGCCGCTTAGAATGCTCGGAAAGAATGTAACGTATGCTAAATAGGCGGCCATATCCTTTGTCGCGTTGATTTTCTTTTGGAAAATGTCGATGACGTAGCTTAATGCCGTAAATGTGTAGAAACTTATTCCTACAGGAAGGATTATCTTCAATGTCGATGTCCCTATTTTTAACCCGGCCAGATTCAGGGCGTCTACAAACGCTTGTACGAAAAAGTTATAGTATTTGAAGAAGAACAATATGCTAATGTTTAACACGATTGCGCATAAGAATATTGTCTTTTGTTTGCGGAGGCTGCCTTCCGTCCTTTCTATCCATAATCCGGCGTAGAACGAGGATAATGCCGTCAAGAGCAACAGCCCGAGGAAGCGCCAGTCCCACCATCCGTAGAATATCAGGCTGGCGGCTATGATTAGGATGTTTTGAAAATTTTTGTTCTTTTTGCACAGTGTCCAATAGATAATGAACGTAATGCTCAGAAAAATCAAGTATTCTATTGTTTGAAATGCCATTTGTTTGTGTGTTATGATTTTGTTGTTATTGTGCTGTGGTGTCTTCGGGGAGGGCTTTGGTGGCTTTTGCCCCTAACGCTTTAAGTCCTTTTGCCTTTTCTATCAAGTTGCCTCTGCCTGTCGACAGCTTTTTGAATGCGTTGTCGTATGTGGCGTGCAATTTGGCGATTCCGGTTTCTATGTCTTTCATATCGTTGATGAAGCCTACGAATTTGTCGTAGAGCTTGCCGCTTTCTTCCGCAATCTGCAAGGCGTTTTTTGTCTGTTTGTCGCGTGTCCAGAGTTGCGCTATCAGGCGCAGGGTGGAAATCACATGCGCCGGGCTTATTATCACTACATGCTTCTCGAATGCTTCCTGCCACAGGCTTTTGTCGAGCGACATCGCAATGAGATAGGCTTGTTCGTTTGGCACGAACATCAGTACATAGTCCAACCTGCTATTTGGCGACACGCCCACATAATTCTGATATTGTTTAGTGTCGAGTTCTTTGATATGGCTTCTTACTGAAGCGACATGGGCTTTGCCGTATGCTTCCCGCTCTTTCTCGTCATCGGCGTTGATATAGGAATTGTATGCCGTGAGCGATACTTTGGAGTCAATCACTATATATTTCTTATCAGGCAGGCATACTACCACATCAGGGCGCAACATCTGTCCTTTTTCATTTTTGAGCAGCTCGCCGTCGTCGTTTCTCGTGGATTGCACGAAATAGTTCTCGTCCCTTACCAATCCCGATTTCTCGAGAATTGTCTCCAGTATCAGTTCGCCCCAGTCGCCTTGCACTTTGGTGTCGCCTTTCAGCGCGTTTGTCAGTTCCCTCGCTTCCTTACCGATTGACTGGTTGAGCGACATAAGGTTTTCCAAATGGGCGTTAAGTGTGTGCCGCTCTTTCGCTTCGGCCACGTAATTGTCGGTAATTGTCTTTTTAAATTCGTTTATGTTCTCTTTGAGAGGGTTGAGTATGGCTGATAGCCGTGCTTCGCTGTTTTGTCTGAAATTGTCGGATTGCTTGGTGAAAATTTCGTTGGCAAGGATGCGGAACTGGTTCTCGCTTGCTTTCTGGATGTTCTCACGTTCGGATTCCATTACAGACATACGTTCGCGCAGTCTTGCGTTTTCCACTTTCTCTTCTGTAATCTGCTGCCGTGCGGATTTCAGCTCCTCCGACATGTTTTCTGCCGATGCTTTAAGGTCGTCGCATTGTTGTTTGTAATTGTCTACCGTGGCCTGAAGATTTTTCACTTCTTCCTGCTTCCGGGTGCAGCGGTTGCGTTCTGCCATCCATAATGCGAAAGTGGAGGCAGCTAAGATTCCTAATATGATTATTGCTATTACCATAAATTTTGAGAAACAGGGTATGCCTGAATGGGGCATACCCTGGCGGGTTGAAAACAATTTTAATTGTTGTGGCTGTCTATTTTCTCTGCCAACTGGCTTTTTGTCGCCGTTCCTACGTGTCTGTCCACCACTTCTCCGTTTTTAAGGAAAATGAGGGTAGGGATGTTCCTTATGCCGAATTTCTCGCATACTTCGGAATTTTCGTCAACATCGCATTTATAGATATCCACTTTCCCTTCGTATTCTGTCGCCAGCTCGTCGACAATCGGTGAAATTTTTTTGCAGGGTCCGCACCATTCAGCCCAAAAATCAATCACTACTAATCTCTCAGAAGCCAACACTTCTGCCAATTCGTTGTCTGTAAGTTGTTTTGCCATTTTTGTGAATATGTTTAATTGTTATCTGTCTTTATTGAATATGCTATTTCGTTATCCTCTAATTCTGTCAATAAGTTCTTGTTTAAGATTATTTTATCAGTCGATGACAATTGCACGCATTTATGTTCTTTCTCGTTTTCGATGTTGATGAACAAGTTTCTTGAGTCTTCGCTATTGTTGCCGATATAGCGGTCGAGCAACGCTGTCAACGAGTTGTCGTTGATGTCACGCTCTTTAAGATTCAATTGGATGCCGTTTATCACTTGCCCTTTTATCGACTCTAACAATTGCACGTCGAGGATTGTCAGGAATGTCTTTGATTTATCATACCGGCTGCTTTGATATTGGTATTTTATCCTTATGGCATTCCCTACGCTGCTGTATTTGAAGTAGTTTATGTAATTGTCGCCGAACAGGCTTATTTCAGCAGAGCCGGAATAATCCTCGATTTTCATTTTGCCGAATTTAGAGCCTTTTCTTGACACAAGCTCTTTGGAATCGACCACTAAGCCTCCTACGGTATATATTTTGTCGGGTTCGGAAGCTTGTTCCGAGCCGAACATATTGGCCGGAACGCTGCAACCGTAGGTTATTTCCAAGTAATATTTGTCGAGCGGATGTGCGGACAGGTACATGCCGACAAGGTCTTTCTCGTAATTGAGTTTTTCCAAGTCAGACCATGCGCTTCTCATAGGAGGCTCCGGTTTCATAGTGTCTACGAAGTCAAACCCGCCGAAAAGCGAAGCGGCCGAATTGGCTTTGTCCATTTGGTACCGTTGCCCGTAGCGCATGAGCAGTTCACTGAACGATGCTGATTCTTCCGACTTCCCGAAATCCTCGCGCCTTACGCCGAAACAGTCGAAAGCTCCGGCAAGGGCAAGGTTGTCAAGCACTTTGCGGTTGCATGTCGTAAGATTTATGCGTTCCACCAAATCGTAGATTGATTTGAATTCGCCATTGGCTTTGCGCTCGTCGAGAATGGCCTGTACTACATTCAGCCCGACACCTTTTATGGCGGCCAGCCCGAAACGGATTTCTCCATTTTTGTTTACGCTGAATTTTGCCATACTTTCGTTGATGTCAGGCCCTTTCACCTTTATCTTCATGGCTTTGCATTCGTCCATGAATTTGGTGAGCTTCGTTATGTCGTTAAGGTTGCGGCTGAGTACGGCGGCCATATATTCTTCCGGGTAGTTGGCTTTCAGATAAGCGGTCTGGAATGCCACCCAACTGTAGCAGGTGGCGTGGCTCTTGTTGAAAGCATATGACGCGAATTTTTCCCAGTCTCCCCATATCTTTTCAAGGATGTTTTTGTCGTAGCCGTTTGCCTGTCCGCCGGAAAGGAACAATGGCTTAAGCTCTGCCAGCTTGTCTTTCAACTTTTTACCCATGGCCTTGCGCAGCCCGTCCGATTGCCCGCGCGTGAAGTTGGCGAGCAGGCGCGACAGCAGCATGACTTGTTCCTGATAGACAGTGATGCCGTATGTGTCTTTCAGATACTTTTCCATTACCGGGATGTCGTACTGTATCGGTTCCTCGCCGTGCTTGCGGGCTATGAATTGCGGTATGTATTCCATTGGTCCGGGGCGGTAGAGGGCGTTCATCGCTATCAGATCCTCGAATGTGGAAGGTTGCAACTCGCGCAGGTATTTCTGCATCCCCGCCGATTCGAATTGGAAAGTTCCGGTAGTGCGCCCTTCGCAATAGAGCTGGTATGTCTTGGCATCGTCCATCGGTATGTTGTCAATGTCGACATCTTCTCCGCGGTGCTCTTTGATGTTGTAGAGCGCTTCCTTGATTATAGAAAGGGTTTTCAACCCTAAAAAGTCCATTTTAATCAGGCCTGTGGATTCGATTACCGAACCCTCGTATTGTGTTACCAGCACTTTCTCGCCGTCTTTGTCGGTGGCCGTGGCTACCGGTACCCAGTCGGTGATGTCGTCGCGTCCGATAATCACACCACAGGCATGCACGCCTGTGTTGCGCACGTTGCCTTCAAGCTGCAAGGCATATCTTAGCGTTTCCTGAATCTCCGTAGAGCCGTAATTCAGGGCTTCCTTCAGTTCCGGTACGTATTCGTAACAATTTTTCAGGTTGATTTTCTTGGTTTCGCCATTTATCTCGAAAGGCTTGTCGGGAATCATTTTGGTCAGCCTGTCGCTTTCAGATAGCGGAAGTCTCGTGACTCTCGCGACATCCTTTATCGCGGATTTTGCCGCCATCGTGCCGTATGTGATGATGTGCGCCACTTTTTCCGCCCCGTATTTATTGGTGACATAGCGCAATACATCCGCCCTGCCGTCATCATCGAAGTCTATGTCGATATCAGGCAGCGATATGCGGTCAGGGTTGAGGAATCGTTCGAAAAGCAGGTCGTATTCAATCGGGTCTATCTGGGTGATTCCTAAACAGTATGCCACAGCCGAACCTGCTGCGGAGCCACGGCCGGGGCCTACGGAAACTCCTATTTGCCGGCCGGCGTTGATGAAATCCTGCACAATCAGGAAGTAGCCCGGGAAGCCCATATTCTTGATTGTGTCGAGCTCGAAGTCTATGCGCTCTTTTTGCTCGTCCGACAGTTTGTCGCCCCAGCGTTTTTTTGCGCCTTCGTAAACCAAATGCCGCAGATACTCATTGTTGTCGGAAAAGCCTTCCGGCAGGGGGAAATTCGGCAATATCGGTCCGTGGTTGATGGAGTACATCTCGATTTTGTCGAGTACTTCCAATGTGTTGTCGAGAGCTTCTGGAATATCGGCGAACAGGTCGTTCATTTCCTGCTGCGTTTTCATCCATTCCTGCTTCGTGTAGAGCATCCTTTTCGGGTCGTCGAGATATGTGCCTGTCGATATGCATATCAGCCGGTCGTGGGCTTCCGCGTCTGCTTCGTTGACAAAATGCACGTCGTTCGTGCATACTAATTTAATTCCGTGTTTCTTGGAAAAATCAACCAGTACTTTGTTTACTTTTTCCTGCAGAGGGTATGTGTCGTGGTTGGCATTCGGCACGGAGGCTTTGTGGCGTTGCAATTCAAGATAGTAGTCGTCGCCGAACACGCGTTTGAACCATAATACCGACTCTTCTGCCTCGTCTATCCGGTCGTTGGCTATCAGTTTGGGAATCTCTCCGCCGAGACAAGCAGAACACACGATTAATCCTTCGTGATGTGCTTCCAGTTGCTTTTTGTCGGTGCGCGGATGGTAGTAATAGCCTTCTGTCCATGCGCTTGATACAATCTTTATCAGATTATGGTATCCTTTTTCATTTTTTGCCAATACAATAAGATGCCGTCCGGTGTCTTTCTTATTGTCCTTGTCGTGCATCGAATTGTCGGCTACGTACATCTCGCATCCGAATATGGGGATGAAAAGTTTCTTCTTGGCGGCGGACAGACGGGCTTCCGCTTCCTGTAAGGCGGAATTGTCGTCCGATTTTTTCAGCGATTCGATTTCTTTTTTTATCGACTTGATTTCATTGTCGGCATCTGAATTTTTCTTTTTCACGTAGTCGAAAAACTCTTTTATCCCGAACATATTGCCATGGTCGGTGAGCGCGATGCCTCGCATGCCGTCGGCTATGGCTTTGTCTACCAGAGCTTTCACTGATGCTTGTCCGTCGAGTACGGAATATTGGGAGTGTACGTGCAGATGTATGAATGGATGCATATTAGTCCTGAATTTTGGACCGTAAAGTTACGCATTCCGTAGGAAAAAGAAAACGATTCCCATATTAAATTCTTTTTTTGTAGCTTTGCAATGAATTTCAAAATTAAACCAGTTTTTTCAACGTGATATACCCTGAAGGTTTAGAGAGCAAAATAGGTTTCGACGGTGTAAGAGGCATAATTGCCGGGTATTGCAGCAACCAGCTTGGCCAAGAAAAGTGCCGTGAGATGAAATTTTCTTCAAGTTATGAGGACATAAAGTCACAACTGCTTCAGACCGACGAGTTCCTGAGTATCCTTAATGCAAATGAGGGTTTTCCGAACGGTAGCATACACGACTTGCACGAGGAGTTGGGAAGGGTAAAGGCTGCCGGTACATATTTGACAGAATCGGAGTTGTACAGGCTCGGACAGACGTTGGCGTCGGCCATAGAAATACATTCTTTTTTTACGGAGGAAAGACGTGCCAAATATCCTGAATTATGGGAAATAGGCAGGTCGCTTGTCTTGTTTCCTGAAATAGTGGAGCTTGTAAACCGTACTGTCGATAAATATGGAGAAGTCCGTGACAATGCGTCGGCGGAATTGTTTGGGCTGCGCAGGTCGTTGTTGTCGGTTACAAGCCGTATGAACGGGGCAATGCAGCGTATTATGTCGCAGTACAAGCAGGAAGGAATACTTGATAAAGACACTAATCCGGCCGTTCGCGACGGCAGGCTTGTGATTCCGGTCGCTCCGATGCACAAGCGTAAGGTTAAGGGAATTGTGCACGATGAGTCGGCTACCGGCAAAACTGTGTTCATTGAGCCGGAAGAAATAGTTGAAACCAACAACCGCATCCGCGAGATAGAGGCGGAGATAAGGCGCGAGATAATACGGATACTGATATCGGTTACTGACAAGATACGTCCGGAAGTGGACGAATTGCTGGCGTTCTATGACATTATAGGCGTATTTGATTTCATCAGGGCAAAGGCTTTGTTTGCACAGGCTACGGGGGCTGCTATGCCTAATTTTTCCGACACGCAGGAAATAGAATGGTACCATGCCCGGCATCCGATGTTGCAGGTGGCTCTCGACAAGGCGGGGAAAGAAGTTGTCCCGCTTGACATAAAACTTGACAGGAATACGCATATATTGCTTATTTCCGGCCCTAATGCTGGCGGAAAATCGGTTTGCCTGAAAACTGTCGGCATAGTGCAGTATATGCTTCAATGCGGAATATTGCCGCCTGTCTATAGCAATTCGCATTTCGGCGTGTTCGAAGATTTGTTCATCGACATAGGCGACGAGCAGTCTATCGAGAATGAGCTTAGTACATATAGCTCGCACCTTGCCAATATGAAGTATTTCATGCAGCATGGCAGTGGCAGGTCG